>Ga0194119_10005893_pt1 | contig 18090 bp, 15 predicted proteins | sample TA2MahC100mmetaG_FD_148620 | JGI IMG/M metagenome (GOLD analysis project Ga0194119, IMG submission 148620) | Freshwater microbial communities from Lake Tanganyika, Tanzania - TA2015018 Mahale Deep Cast 100m | ecosystem: Environmental > Aquatic > Freshwater > Lake | place: Tanzania: Lake...
ACGGTGATTACCCTCTCGCCTCAAGGGCAGCAACACCGGTTCATCCCCACGGGCGTGGGGAACGGGAGTCCATACGCTCTGACTCTCATCAGATCACCGGTTCATCCCCACGGGCGTGGGGAACGGTATGTACAGCGACAATATAGGCGCAAATGCAACGGTTCATCCCCACGGGCGTGGGGAACGGGCCGTGCCCACGACATCCAGCGTGTTGCCGTTCGGTTCATCCCCACGGGCGTGGGGAACGGGGTCGTCCAGGTTGGCAAGGTAGCGCTGAGTCGCGGTTCATCCCCACGGGCGTGGGGAACGGGTCGGCCGCCGCGCCGACGAGCCACATGCGGCGCGGTTCATCCCCACGGGCGTGGGGAACGGACTAACCACTATTAACCTATTCCAATGAGTATCGGTTCATCCCCACGGGCGTGGGGAACGGGCACGGGCGGCGCTCTTCGCCGTTTCCGCCGTCGGTTCATCCCCACGGGCGTGGGGAACGGGGCTACAAGGCCATGACGGCCATGAGCCAGGCCGGTTCATCCCCACGGGCGTGGGGAACGGGGCGGCCCCGCTGACGGAGTTGTTGGGCGCGGCCGGTTCATCCCCACGGGCGTGGGGAACGGCCGCACAACCAACTAATGAGCCGCCGCCTGTTCGGTTCATCCCCACGGGCGTGGGGAACGGTTTGTTGTCGGTATGGTTATCGCTTTCTATGCCGGTTCATCCCCACGGGCGTGGGGAACGGGAATCAATCGCAACCTTAGCCGATGAGGCATTCGGTTCATCCCCACGGGCGTGGGGAACGGTCGGTTGAGACGTTCGGTCAGTACATCAAGCGCGGTTCATCCCCACGGGCGTGGGGAACGGGGCCTGACGTATTTCCCGGCCAGCTTGCCATACGGTTCATCCCCACGGGCGTGGGGAACGGGGCTGACGCTGGTTCTCGGGCAGGGCTAGGAGCGGTTCATCCCCACGGGCGTGGGGAACGGTGTGCCGGAATCCCCGGCGAGATGATCGTCATCCGGTTCATCCCCACGGGCGTGGGGAACGGGCCTACCAAAACGTGGAGGATTATGATCCTCTCGGTTCATCCCCACGGGCGTGGGGAACGGCCAAGGATGAGTTGGGGAAGATCATTTTCCTGCGGTTCATCCCCACGGGCGTGGGGAACGGGCCCCGGAAAACGTGCGGACTGATTTTGGTAACGGTTCATCCCCACGGGCGTGGGGAACGGAGATACTCGCGGGGGTCCGCATACCCCGCCGCCGGTTCATCCCCACGGGCGTGGGGAACGGGCGTTATTTCACGACCCCGGAGTATTGCCGGGCGGTTCATCCCCACGGGCGTGGGGAACGGCTGGTTTTGATTCTATGCGATCACATGAGAATCGGTTCATCCCCACGGGCGTGGGGAACGGAGGGCCGTCCTTGGCCTGGTTGTCAGTTCAATCGGTTCATCCCCACGGGCGTGGGGAACGGTTAATCATTTCGTAAGCTATTGGATTATGTTCTGGTTCATCCCCACGGGCGTGGGGAACGGAACGTAATGCCGCGGCCGGTCACGGTATTACCCGGTTCATCCCCACGGGCGTGGGGAACGGGTTCCCGCGGCTACCAGGTGGATCGCTGCGGCCGGTTCATCCCCACGGGCGTGGGGAACGGATTCCCGCGGCTATCAGGTGGATCGCCGCGGCCGGTTCATCCCCACGGGCGTGGGGAACGGTCCAAGGCTTTGCGCTGCACGATGCCCAGGGCCGGTTCATCCCCACGGGCGTGGGGAACGGTGGGCCGTCCCTGGCCACTCGTTAGTTCAATCCGGTTCATCCCCACGGGCGTGGGGAACGGGTGGATTTATCGACCCGCATCGGTATGGCGGACGGTTCATCCCCACGGGCGTGGGGAACGGCTTGCGATCACCCGGCGCGAAGGCGATGCCGGCGGTTCATCCCCACGGGCGTGGGGAACGGATGAAAACGCCAGCCTGCGCCTGGCCATGGACCGGTTCATCCCCACGGGCGTGGGGAACGGCGCATGATCGCGGACGGCTCGCCGGAATCCGCCGGTTCATCCCCACGGGCGTGGGGAACGGACCTCGAACCCGTCCGGGTCACGCTCATACAACGGTTCATCCCCACGGGCGTGGGGAACGGTTAGCCTGTTGCTGCTTGCGCTCCAGATTGGCCGGTTCATCCCCACGGGCGTGGGGAACGGGTAACCCATGCGGAACCCGACCACCAGACCGGCGGTTCATCCCCACGGGCGTGGGGAACGGGCACCCCCGTCAAAACCCAAGTCTGACGGATTCGGTTCATCCCCACGGGCGTGGGGAACGGGAGATAGCGAGGCCCAACGGCGCCCATGATGCCGGTTCATCCCCACGGGCGTGGGGAACGGGCAAAGGCCCTCATCGGGGCAATCAAGACCGACCGGTTCATCCCCACGGGCGTGGGGAACGGGTGACGACGAGCGCCATATCTGCCCACTACAGCGGTTCATCCCCACGGGCGTGGGGAACGGACTGACGAATCAAGCGAATCGACAGCCCGTCGCGGTTCATCCCCACGGGCGTGGGGAACGGATTGAAGAGATGGCCGCGTCATAGTCGGTGTACGGTTCATCCCCACGGGCGTGGGGAACGGTGAATAACCCCAACCCCGCACCAAACGCCACTCGGTTCATCCCCACGGGCGTGGGGAACGGGGATAGCATCATCTGGGAAGCGGCAATAGAGCCGGTTCATCCCCACGGGCGTGGGGAACGGAAAACCTATCTGATCGAGTTTACCTGTTCCCACGGTTCATCCCCACGGGCGTGGGGAACGGGATGCCTAAATTCCCCAACTGCCGACTAGCATCGGTTCATCCCCACGGGCGTGGGGAACGGGGACCAACCAGGTGGAGCGGCAACAGTGTTATCGGTTCATCCCCACGGGCGTGGGGAACGGCGCATCGAAGTAGCCGGAATAAAAGATCACTCCGGTTCATCCCCACGGGCGTGGGGAACGGGCCATGGCGGCGGGCGGCGCCATTACGGACCGCGGTTCATCCCCACGGGCGTGGGGAACGGTGCAGCACGGCATCCTTGACGGCCAGCCCCATCGGTTCATCCCCACGGGCGTGGGGAACGGGGGAGCGGACTCCACGCAACGGCGCCGCATTCCGGTTCATCCCCACGGGCGTGGGGAACGGTACAGTAAGCGCCGCAGACAATCCGCTACATCCGGTTCATCCCCACGGGCGTGGGGAACGGGATGAGCAGGCGGGGCGGGCGCTGTATGCACGCGGTTCATCCCCACGGGCGTGGGGAACGGCCCGCTATGCCTATAGTTGTCGAGCAGGGCGGCGGTTCATCCCCACGGGCGTGGGGAACGGAAGGCGCCGGACCCGGACGCCGAAGCGGAAGCCGGTTCATCCCCACGGGCGTGGGGAACGGTGATCAGCGACCACTGCTCCGGGGTGGTGTTCCGGTTCATCCCCACGGGCGTGGGGAACGGGCTACGACATCCAAACGGATAACGATCTGGAGCGGTTCATCCCCACGGGCGTGGGGAACGGTCCAGCCCGGCCCGCGCCGCGTCCACATAGGCCGGTTCATCCCCACGGGCGTGGGGAACGGCCAACGGCGGCGGACGCGCACTGCCGGGCCGCCGGTTCATCCCCACGGGCGTGGGGAACGGGGGGCAGTGGACGCCGTCAGGGCCAAGCTGACCGGTTCATCCCCACGGGCGTGGGGAACGGAAGGCGGTGATGCACGCCAAGACAGCGGTCTCCGGTTCATCCCCACGGGCGTGGGGAACGGTAGCACTTGGACACACTCATGGACACACAACCCGGTTCATCCCCACGGGCGTGGGGAATGGTTCCCGCGGGAACACCCCCTAACGGTATAAACCGGTTCATCCCCACGGGCGTGGGGAACGGAAAAAATGGGAAACGTGGGAGAAAAGGAATTACGGTTCATCCCCACGGGCGTGGGGAACGGAGCCACTAGCCACTAGCCACTTCTTAACAGGGCGGTTCATCCCCACGGGCGTGGGGAACGGTGCGACCGCTACCGGGTAGTGTCCGGTGTGTTCGGTTCATCCCCACGGGCGTGGGGAACGGTGAACTGTGAAATGTGCGGTTATTCCGCTGATCGGTTCATCCCCACGGGCGTGGGGAACGGTTATTCGTCCGTGATGACTTGATAGCTGGCCGCGGTTCATCCCCACGGGCGTGGGGAACGGGCCGAGCCCAGCATCGACGACACCTCGCCCGCCGGTTCATCCCCACGGGCGTGGGGAACGGACCAATTCTAACCCATTGTTACAATTAGGGAAAATGATCCTTGCTTCGGCCACCAGCCATTCGCGGGTCGATACCGAAATAAATCACACATAAAATCAATCGCTTGCAATTTGTTAAAGAGCGCGGTGGCGGTTCCACCAAAGGAGGGTTCAGGCCGGCGCATCGGGCGAGGGTTCCGGGGGGTAAAACGACACCAGCTTGAGCCCGTCCAGTTCGACCGGCATGCGCCGGTTCTTGCCCAAGGTCACAAAGTCATAACCCGACTCGGTGTTGGTGGACCAGACCATGACGGCGTTGCCCTCGCCCAGACCCTGCTCGACCTGGCTCCAGATCATCTCGCGGACGCGCCGCGACAGATCGCCGACATAAACGCCGGCGCGAACTTCCACCAGCCAGACGCCGAGGCGGCCGCGCAGCCGGGGCGGGACATTTTCAACCACGATGACCAGCATCGCCCAATGACTCCGGGTTGGGAATGGCGGGACCGACGGCGTCCTCCGGCGGGGCGGGGGGCTCCAGTTCGCCCGCGCTCAGAACGTCCTCGATCAGGGGGATGAGTTTCTCCAGCAGTTTGGTCTTCCGGAAGGTGTCGCGGCAGGCCAGCCGCACCGTGCGCTCGGGATCGGCCGGGTCGCGCGCGGCGATCTGGAAGGCGACCGGCACCACCGAGTCGAATTTCACCAGGTCGGCGATATCGTACACGAAGGACAGCGGCTTGCCGGTGTGGATGAAGCCGACCGCCGGGGCATAGCCGGCCGCCAGCACGGCGGCCTCGGTGATGCCGTAGAGGCAGGCGGTGGCGGAACTCATGCAGCGGTTGGGCACGTCGCCGGAACCCCATTCCTGGGCGTCATAATCGCGGTGCTTCCAGACCACGCCATAGCGTTTGGCCAGCAGTTCGTAGGTCTTGCGTACCCGCGCGCCCTCGATGCCGCGCAGTTGCTGCACGCTGCGCCGCTCGGGGGGCTTCTCGCCAAAGCGGATTTCATACATCTTGCGCACGACCTTGAGCCGAGCGTCCTCGTCCAGCGCCAGTTTGGCCTGGTACAGCAGCCGGTCGGAGCGCGCGCCACCGGGCTGGCCGGAGGCATACAGGCGTACCCCGGCCTCGCCGACCCAGACCAGCAGGGTGCCGACCCGCGCCGCCAGCGCCGCCGCCCGGTGCGAGACGCGGGTGCCGGGCTCCAGCATGATGCAAGCGATGGAGCCGACCGGGATGTGGGTGCGGACGCCGGTCTGGTCGACGACGACGAAGGCCCCGTCGAGCACGTCGATCTCGCCGCGCTCGATGAAGACCAGGGAGATGCGTTCCTTCATGGCGATGGGCTTGAGGGGCGGGAGGATTTGGCCAGTCATGCCGTTTCAAAGCAGCCCAGAAAGCCCGGCGGTATATTTACGCGGGTTTTCGATGGCGGTGACATCCCAAAGGCAAATCTGGATATGCTGATTTTCGTAGATATTACCATCAAGGGTAATAGAGTCGCCCAGAAAAAACGCCATGCGTACACCGCATAGGCCTTTTTCCAATTGAAAATATGGTTGGCTTTCTCTGAACACCTGATGGTCCAGGTCAAATTTTTGCGCATCCCTTTGATTGCGAAGGTTGGGAGTCTTGGCAGGATTCTCGGCACGTTGCCTGGCGCGGTCGTAAAACTCAATGGTATGCTCGCTTTTGACTAAAAGGTTAAGCAGGAATCTTGTATCAATCTCACATTCCAGGATGGCTCCCTTGTTTTTCTGAATTTGCCATTCTTCGGCCCGCACTGGATCGTTTTCCCAGAAATACACCCCTTCGCCCAGCCATTCCCCCTGGCGGCTAGAATGCCGAATACCAGAGCGTTGCTTGATGAAGGCATCGATCTCTTCAAGTTCCCCGGCGTGGTAGGCTTTAACCAGGCTCATGGCGCTTGCCGTATTTACCATTCAAGTAGCTTACCAGCGAACTTCTCATTTCATTACGCTGGTGGATAAGCCGTTTAAGTTCGTCAATTTTTTCTGGCTGATTATCGGGTGAAAAGGATTTGCTTAGATCCCACCATTGTTTGTAGATGGATCGAAATTCTCTCAAGATCAGAAAGGCGGCTTCATCCCTGGATTTAATGGCATTATCCAGTTCATCACCTGACAAATCCGCCGTTATACCCAGCCGCTTGGCAACGAGTTTCGGGGTCTCGTTCTGGACGTTTCTGTAGTCCTCTTCATTCATACCTAAATACATGAATATACTCCTGATAATCTGTTCAAGCCCACAGGTTCAACCCCTTTCGCCGTGAAGGGAAGGCGTGGTAGATTGGCCATTCGCGTACTTCAAAAAACGATATCTTCATACAGGTCATCGACGGCCAGGTCCAGGCTGACGCTGTCCAGCCGAAGCGTCTCGCCCAGCGCGGCGATCCACTGCTCCCAGCCGCCCTCGGGCCGCTTGCGGTACAACTCCGCCCGCGCGGAGCGGCTGTCTACCAGCAGATACTCTTGCAGGCTGTCGAGTTGGGCATAGGCGCGCATCTTCTCGCGCCGGTCGATGGTCTCGGTCGACTCCGACAGGACTTCCACGATCAGCACCGGGGCGGTCAGATGATGGCTGGGCGCGTCGGCGGCGGTGTCCGGTCCGGCGCAGGTGACGACGACATCCGGATAGTAATAGGCGCGGGCCGCCTCGACCCGCACCCGCATGTCGGCCATATAGGCGCGGCACGGCGAGCCACGCAGGTGTGGACGCAGGCGCGCGAAGAGGTTACCGGAAATGGTATTGTGCGCCTTGCTCGCCCCGGTCATGGCGTAAACATGGCCATCCACGTATTCATGGCGGATGGGGCTGTACGGCTCGCCGGCGAGGTAGTCGGCTTCGGTCAGTAGGGCGACGGTGGCGTGTTGCATGACAATCTCCTCGGGTTGGGTAGGGCCGGACGCGACGCCGATCCCCTCTCGGGCCGCGTTCAATCCGGCCAGTAATCCTTGTCCAGCAGGGCGTCCAGGGGGTAAGGGTTCTCGGCGGGGAAATCCGCTTCCGGGAGGCCGGTCTCGAAACTGGCCAGTTCCACCGAGTCCGCGTAGGCATCCAGGGCCTCACAGCCATTAAGTTAGCCGTTCGCTGAGCGGAGTCGAAGCGAACTGACCACCGCCTTGGGTTCCCTTGGCTTCGACTCCGCTCAGCCAACGGAACCCAAGGCTTTGCCGTTCCCGCCTTAACTTAATGGCAGTGATCCAGGGCCTCCGTAGCGAGATACCGCCGCAGGCTGGGATTGTCCTTGAGCAGCTTGCCCAAATCCATTCTTTGTACCCTGATCGTACCCGCCCAGGACGCGGAGCGCTGCGCGGGCTGATATTGCCATTTCAGCAAGTGCCCCATGAGGATACGCAAACGTTGGTAGATTTCCCGACGCGCGTTCCCCATCGCCCACTCCAGTTCCTCGGCGAGATGTTCAATATCGAGTTCGGCCAGATGCCCGCCCTTCAATAGCATGGTTTGCCGCTCCAGCCAGGCGGCATGATCGGTTTCGTAGAGGTTCGCGCTCATGGTCGGGCTCCAGGGGGTGTGAATGCGTCGGGACGCCTTTCGAAGTCAGCCCGCCCGCCGCACCAGCAGCAAACCGCAGCCGAAAGACTTGGCGGGGCCGATGCCGTTGCGTAGCCGTTCGCGCAAGACCGTCGGTTCGATCACGCACAGCAAGCCTTGAAACGTTACGGTCAACAACTTGCCGTTATTCTTCCGCTTGTCGCGGAAGAACAATGGCGGGTGCGGCTGGACCGCCACGGATTCGACCAAGGCGCAATCCGCCAAGCGACGGTTGAGCCACTCGATTTGTTCCTCATCCCTCAGTAAGGGCACACGGCATTTGAATTGGCCGTGCTCGTTGGCCTGTTTGTCCGGTTTGTCGGCGTGCTTTTGATCCTTGATGGTCTTGACCGGATTCGCTGTTAGCAGGAATTCCAGTCGCTGTCCAGCCGAAGGCTTCGGATCGAATTCACGCGATCCCAGCGACCAGGCCCCTTGTCCTTTCGGCAGAGGTTCTATCTGGGATTGCACCAAGAGGCGGGCCGGGTGACCGGTCCGGCTTTCCTCGACCTGGAACAGGAATCCCAGGCGGGGATCGTCGAGCGACCTGCGGGATTCTTGCTCTTGCCCGGGAAACAGCGTCCACACGGCGCGGTGTAAATCATAAGGATTGCGCGCTCGGTCCCATGCCACTTCAATCCGGCTGATGAACATCGGGTTTCTCCGGTTGTTTGTGGACATAGACCTTGCGGGTGGCAAACAGGCGCTTCCCCCTGTGCATGGGCAAGTCGCGGACCACGAGGGGGTTTCGTTCTTGCGCGTCGGTTTCGGCGTAAATCAACCCGCCCAATGGCAGCACTTGCGCCAAGGCCTCGATGCCGCTTTCCGCCTCGATCAGGTAGTCTGTGGAATCCAATAATGGACGGGCCAAGGGGCAGGAGCGCCGCCCCAGACTCGGCGTGTAGACAGGTTTTCGCAAATGTCTGGCGATGATTTCGAGGGTGTAAGCGGCGGGTTCGCGCTGTCCGACCGCGACCGTAAAATGGGCGTCGTGGAGGTATTCGCGGCGCGAGACCACGGGATTCGGATTGGCCTTCGGCAAACCGCTGACCACCCGCTTCACCAACCGAGCCGCCAGCACCGTGTGGAAATCCGTCAGCCGAATGGAATGCCGGGGAACCGGCTTTCTCTGGCCTTCAGGCATCTCTGGCCGCACCACTTGCAAATCCGCTCTGACCGTAATCTCCACGCTGCCGGCCAATCGAGCCTGGGCTTCCGCGTCCTCGCGCTCGATGCCTAGACAGGCGGCGAGTAGCCCTAACAAGGCGCTGCGGGTGGGAAAATCCCGGCTGGGCCGGAAATCCTCGAAGGTGTGATCGCCCCAGGCTTGCATGGGGCCGTCGAGTTTCATGATGAGGTAGCTGGGCATCGCTATTTCCTCAGGCCTGGCCGCCGCGGGTAATCCAGCCTTCCAACGCGGACAAGGTATCAAAAGCAGCCAATTTCTTCGGCCATGGCTTTTTCGCCCCGCTTTCCCATGGCTCTTCGCCGAAACGGAACGCCGCTGCGGTTTCATCGAGGCCATAGGCCGAATTCAAGCGCCGCCAATATTCGGCGAGTTCCACCATAGAAGGCGATAGATAACCGCCGTTATGTCCCCGCTGAATCGGCGCTTCAAAGGCGTTGGCAAGGGAAATCGGCTGATCCGAGAAGCTCACGATAGCGAAATCCGCCGGGTTAAACGCGGCGTGTCGCCCCTGCATGGCGGAGGGCACGATGGTCGCGAGCATGTGGAATAAGTGCTTGGCAATTTCCAGGGCGCGGGCGCGGCTTTCGGTGGTTTCGGGCGCTTTCATGTCGCCGATCAGCCCCAAGTTCATCTGTAATTGCTTGAGGTTGAGGCTGGCGTAACGGTAGAAGACACCAGCGGAGAATTGCTGAGTGTCGAGGTGACCAGACCCCTTTTCCTGAAGGTCATCCACAGCGGTAAACCAATCTACATCCTGCGGCTCCACAGCATGGGTCGTAATGACATGGGCAACGGCCATGGCACCATCCACGCTGGTCATTAGACCGGAAGTGGCCATTCGGCCGAACAAGGCTAAGTCCAAAGCGGTACCGCAAGCCCTTTGCAATTCCATGAGATTGCCTTCGATGGATTTTTTTATTTTTTTATCGAATATTTCTTCAACAAAGTGCTGCTCAGGTTTCTTCTCTTTTCCTTTTTGCTTGGCAAATTTTTCCTTTGCCGATTGTTTTTCCTTATCGCTTAAACCTGCATCCCGAACCTGTTCTACCAATCGGCAAAGAACCCGAATTTCCTCGGGCACCCAAGGAGCAACGGCAAGTTTCTTTTCCTGGGTCGGTTCGGTGGCTTTTCCCGCCTCCTCATCGAGTCCGTCCTCATCTTCCTCATGCTCGATAGCGACCGAAGCCTTGACAAATCGATCGGCGGTTTCCTCAATCAACGCCGCTTCAAATTCGCCTTTCAGCAAATCTGTCAATTCTTCCTTGATTAACTGGAGCTTATTGGTGCGTATGGACGGCGATCCCAAAATATTCAAGTAATAATCTGATTTGCGCATGGCCCTTTTCAAGCTTTGACTGGAAATACGCACGCGCGTATTTCCACCGAATATGGCGGTTTTCTGCATGTTCATATCGTCCCGGTTGAGGCAGGATGGGCTATGCGACATCAGGATGTGGAAATTGACGAAATTCTTGGTATTCATGGATGGCTTCCTGTTAGTGCAGAAGAGGCGGGTTGAGCGATGTAGAAATCCTCGATGAGTTGGCGCTTGGATTTTTGGCTCCAGGAACCGTCACGCTCGGCGCGGTAAAGGAGCCAGCCGAAACTTTTCCAATCCACCCGAGGATGCTTGAGCATGATCGCCAAGCGGCGTAGTTGGATGATGTCGAGAGGAGAATGCGAGCGGGCTACCTGGAACAATCGCAATTCGCTGATTTTGGCTTCGGCTAACTGCCTGCTAAAACGCAAAGTGGTGGCGCGTTTGGTATCGCCGCAGTCCTCGCACCAAGGCAGCAGAAATACGATTCTTAGCCAGCCATCGTGGGGGCGCGCTTGGTTGAACAGGCGATAAAGCGCGGGGGTATCCCGTAAATCATCGGGCTCGGCTATCCGTCGGATTTGCGCTTTCATCCCATTATCCAACCCACCTTTGCGGGTTCCATCCGCCTGAAGCGTCCCGTGGAACTTGGTATAGATGTCCAGGAAATCCGGCCCGGTGCTTTTTTCATCCGCCATGGGTTTGTACCTCTTGTTGGAGTTTGGCGAGTTCGGTGCCCAGCCCAGCACGGGCCACGGCGATGATCGGAACGAGTTCTGGCTTGGCAGCGTAGGGAGCGGTCAGTTCGTTGAAAATGCTTTGGCAAATCTCCGCTAACGCAGACACGAAGTTTTCGCGGTGGGTGTTGAACCCCGCATCATCAAAAGCGACATCCGCCAAGGCGCTTTGCACCAGCCGCTCGGTGCGACGGAAAAACAGGGCTTCGCCGGTTTGTTGGAGGCCCACGCCCAGCCCTTTGAACCCCTTATCCTTGTTGCCTTTGCCAACATAGAAAAGCTTTTTTCTCAAGGCGTCACGGCTTTTGAGAGCAAGATCGACCAGGTGTTTGAGATTGTCTCCGGCTTGGTCCCAGCCACTCGCCAGGCTGAACAGTTCGTGACGGCGTTCAATCACGGAAGCCTGGTTGCTACGATAACCGCCAACCAGCAAAGCCAAGGGTTTCCGCCAAATCCTGCCGAACTGGGTGATTGCGGGCGCCGGGCGGCTTCCCTCAGGGTCTTGCTTGCTGCCACGGGGAACCACGAATTCGCTTAGCAAAGTCCAAGCGGGCGCGGTCGTAGTGAAAGACAGGAACTTTTCTTCCCGCTTGCCCTTCTTGGTAGCGATTTGCAGAGCGCCATGCGGGTGGGGCCAAGGCGCGCCTTCAGCGGTGTAAGTAAATTTTTCTTTCAGGAAGCCGGTGTAGGCAGGTCCAGCCGAACCGCCCAACAGATGGCAGGGGTGTACATCCTCGGCGCGGATTAAGTTCACATGCGCCGGTTGCCAGAACAAACCGCGTAATAGGCCAATCCGTGAGGTCGGAAAGGTTTCGCCCGACTTGATAGTCTGCACCCAGGTAGGCTGGTCTTGAGAAAGATCGAAGTCATAGATCGGCAACAGATCGGCAATGGATTCCCGGGTAAGAACGTTCCGCCAAATCATTTCCCGCAAGTGGCCGCCCGACACAGGGTAGTAATCGGCGCGCCGCCCCGTAAGCCGCCTTTGAAACCGCCGCCGAAGCTGGGGCAGTTCACCGCTTGATGAAAGAGCGCGATAGCCGTGGCAGGCGCGCCAAGAAAACGGATTTCCCCCGGCTCGTTGAAAAACGCATGGTTGTTGCCTTCCGGCAAGCCGATCAGCAGCTTTTGGATGGGAGTCGCCTCGTCGGCCTTGATACCGCGTGATTGCATGAATGGCCATTCGGGATGGTCGAGATCAAACCAGTCACCAAGTTTGGCGACGCCATCGGCAAACTCTCTAGGAGAAAGCGAGGATTTGACGCGCTTGCGAAGTGCCGGGCCATCCTCGGGCGGAAACATCGCCTGGGCGAAGGAAACCAGCAGTTGCAGGCAGGCCATTTCCAGGTCGTCGCGCGGCAGGGCGATTTCCCATTTTTCTTCTCCGCACAAAAGCTCTTCCAAGGCGAGCAACCGACCCTCTGCCGCGCCCACTTGTGATCGAACGGGTATCCATGCCTGCTTCAACAAATTCACTGGCTACCTCCAATTGTCCAAACCACCAAAATCGCCAGCACAAGTGATAATGCCGCGACGGTTAGCGGTGTTGTCTTGTTCAAAGCTTCAACCAATCCTCGGAATTCTCGAACCAGCTCGGTCATGTCTCGGTCTCCAGAGTGAACAGGGGGCGCATGATAGATCTGGTTATTTTTTTAGTCAAGTAGCTCGTCTTAATATAATTGTCGGCTGTGTCTGCATGGTAAAATCGGAACCCGTTCCCCTCCCAAGAGGGGATGAACCGTAGCTCGTCTTAATTGAGCATTTAATGCGGAAGCGTTCCCCACGCTTGTGGGGCTGCCGGGCGGGATCATCCACCCGGCTCTTTGCCCGCTTTTTCAAGGCCGTATTCCTGCGAATAAACCAGGACGGTACTTCCAGCTTCCCCACGCCAACCCTCGCCATCAGGCAACATCGGCAACACCCGGCAAGCCTCCCTTTCCTTGTCCACTTCCAACGACTTGAGGCAATCCCAACTTGCCGGGGCGGGAATGCCATTCAGGTTGATCGCCTCGGCCTTGTCCGTATCGTCCAAGCTCCTCAACTTCCGTCCATCCAAAAACGCCTTTCCGTCTGCGTTTAACGGCAACACGGTGTAACCCATTTCCTCGTCGCGAGTCAGCGAGGCCACCGTGTCCTGATCGTCCCGGAACTCGCGGATATTCATCTTCACGTAGCGGGCGGCATCGCTGCGCTTTTGCTCCTGTCGTTGCTTCCAGCCAATATGCCCGCCCAAAACATCTTCCGGTTCTTCTTCATCACTTGGCCATAGATCACCATAAACAGCCTCGATCCATTCCCGGTAGGCAATTGGAAACTGGATCACACCTCCCGATTGCTTCAACAATTGCTCGGTGCGCCATAGCAATCGGGGACTGCCATAGATGCATTCGAACACACCATATTTACCGCTTGCAGGAGTAAGGACCAAACAGCGCGGCGATTCGAAGCCAAGTGGCCGAAGCCGGATATGTCGATGCAATCGCCCCAACCGCTGGAACAGCAAATCCACCGGGCAGATTTGCGTCACCATCCAGTCGAAATCGAGGTCCAGGCTCTGCTCTACCACCTGTGTCGCGACAAGAATGCGCCCGGCGTCTCGCACCGCGTCCTTGCCGTAATATTCAAGCGCGGCTTTCTCCTTAATTTCCCGGTCCTCGAAGCGGTAACGGGCATGGAAGATGTCCACCGGAATCCCGGTCTGGTTTAGTCGCTCGTCACGGAGGCGCTGAGTCGTTTTTTGCGCTACATCCACCAAGTTGACGATCAGGACGATTCGCGCCCCGTGTTTTGCAGCCTCGATGACACGGTTCAGGATCGCATCATCAGGTTCGGCCTGTGCGGTGGCGACACATTCCACCGCAATGGTTCGCGGCTCGGGGCGGTGTTGTTCCGCGAGTTTCGGCGTGTCGAGGGCTTGAGCCTTGACATGGGTCAACAGCGGATAGCCGTGGGAATCCTCGACTTGCCTGGCACCCCAAGCCTCGACCAAGCGCTTGCGTTGATTGGCGGGCAAGGTGGCGGAAAGCAGAAGGGCGGAACCTCCGGTTCGGGCCTGCCGGGACAGCATTTCCTCCAGTAGGCCGGTCATGTAACTGTCGTAGGCGTGAACCTCGTCTACGATCAGCACGCTACGGTGGATACCAAAGCCACGCACGAACTTATGCCGAACGGGCAGCACTGACAGCAATGTTTGATCGACCGTGCACACGCCTATTTGCCCCAGGAAGGCGCGCTTACGGCTTTGTGCTAGCCAAGCGGTGCATTGCACCGCAGCTTCTTCCATGCCTTGGGCGCTCGGGCGCCGCCCGGTTTCCATTAATTGTAATTGCTTGAATTCGTCTTTGAATTTCGCTTTGCCGTGGGCCAACACGATATTGGCCCCGCCCTCGAAGGCCAAGACGGCGAAATCTTTCAGCCGTGTCAGCATGGCGTTAGCGGTGGCTTGGGTGGGCAGGGCGAACACAATGGAATCGGCAAGGCCAGCTTCCATCAAGCGCCAAGCATAGGCGAGGGCCGCCTCGGTCTTGCCCGAGCCAGTAGGCGCTTCCACCAGCAACAATCCCGATTCGACAGGCAGGTCGTCCACCATGGTTTGCAAACCACGCGGCTTATGGCCGTGCGGGAGTAGCGAGCTTACCCCAGCATAGTCCAGTACCCGCCCCAGCAATCCGCAAGATTCCAGTATGCCTCTCTTGGCAATGTCTTCGATCCGCTGAGCCATGTAAGTCGCTGGTTCGAGAACATCGGCGCAGTACGGGAAGTACCGGGTATTCGAGCCGACCCAGTCGGCCACGGAGCAAAAGCCGGCGATCAGGTTTTGCGCGGCGCGTGGGTCGCCTTTGATTACGGGCGGCATATCCTGCAAAGACAAACCGACCGGTGCGAGAAACAGTTCTTCCAATACCAAGAACAAGGCTTTTCGTGCGACGGCATCTTGTTGTTCCAACCCGCCGATATTCCTGATTTTCTCAAGTTCCGCGTTATCAGAAATGATTTCACCATGATGGCCGGTAACCGTTTGAATCCATGGACGCCATGCGTCCCAGGTTTCATCAGCTTTATCCTCGTCATCAAGCCCAAGAAAAGCATCCAACTCGGTCATTAGCCACCAGAAGCCGGCGAGCCCATGATCGTAGCCTTTCCAGTCAGCTTCGGCCGTCTTTGATTCCACACAAACCGACTCAGGCCAGAGTACCTTCGTTAGCTCGGAGGCCTTCCACTGGAACCGGACATCGAACTTGCCCAAGTCATGCAGAGCGATGAAGAACAGCACCCAAGCTTTGAGTTTCACAATGACTTGTGCATCGCCGTAGTCCGCCCCAAGCGCGGCGGAAAAAGACCGCCGTATGGACCGGCTCGAATCCCACCACGCACACGCCACTGCAGCAACATCCAGGCAATGCCATAACAATAAATGCCAACCTGGATAGGTTTCCTTCTCTGGTGGAAAAGCGCTAACGCTCTTGCCCCAGTATCGCCAATATGCCCTTTCCATGATCATCTCCTGAAATCAGGACTCTATTGTGCGCTTGAATCGACGCATAGAGAGCAGGCTCCTTGTGTAGCGCTCGAAGTCTTTGATTGCCCTGACTGTCACCCGGCGGCGAGCCCGGCACGAACGCATTATCGCAAGGTCGGCATCACACCCGGATCGCTCACGCATCGAGCGGGCAGGGTGTGACTGAACTGGTTGCGTCTGGTCGGGGGTAATTCTGAGATGTGGGGCAACAACTTTCGGCGATGATTCGTCCCGAATTCACCCCCGGTAACGCTCCAGCAGCCCCAGGTCTTCCGCCACGGTGCGGAGGGTGAGGTAGCCCGTGTGGGTGTTCAGCGCCTTGGCGAAGCCGGGGTCGCCGGTCAGCGCGGCCAGCCCCTCGTTGGCCAGCCGCAGGGCGTAGGGCAGCACCGCTTCGGACAGGGCCACGGTGGCGGTGCGGGGATAGGCGCCCGGCATGTTGGTGACGCCGTAATGAATGACGTCATGCTCGACAAAGATGGGGCGGCTGTGGGAGGTGGGCCGGGAGGTTTCGATGCAGCCGCCCTGGTCGATGCTGACGTCCACCACCACCGAGCCGGGCTGGAGTCGTTTCACCTGCTCGCGGGTTACCACATAGTCGGCCTTGGCCCCGTGCCGCAGCACGGCGCCCACGACCAGGTCGGTCGCCGGCAATTCGCGTTCGATGTTTGCGGGACTGGAGGCGATGAAGCAAAAGCCTTCGCCCAGTTCGGCGGCATACCGTTCGCCCTTGGCAGGGTCCAGGCCGGCCATGACCACTTCCGCGCCCAGGCCGTGTGCGCTACGTGCCGCGTGGTGGGCCACCACGCCATCACCGATGACCAGCGCCCGCCCATGGCGGACACCCAGCACCTGGCCGAGTTGCACGCCCTTGCCGCCGTGGGTGCGGCCCAGATAGTAGGCGCCGACCAGCGCGGCCATGTTGCCGGCCACGGCGCTCATCGGCGCGAGCAGCGGCAAGCGGCCCTGAGCGTCTTCCAGCGTCTCGTAGGCCAGCGCCGTGGTTCCGCGCGCCAGCAGGGTTTCGGTGAGGGCGCGCGGCACGCCGGACAGGTGCAGGAAGGTGAAGAGCAGCTGCTGCTGGAGGTAGCCGTACTCCGCCTCCAGCGGTTCCTTGACCTTGATCACCAGTTCGCTCGCCCAGGCCTCGGCGGCGTTGACGAGCCGGGCGCCGGCGGCCTGGTATTCCGCATTGGGGAAACCGGCCCCCAGGCCAGCCCCGTTTTCGACCCGGACCGCATGCCCCGCCGCCACGAGCTGGCGCACGGCTTCCGGGGTCAGGGCCACGCGCCCTTCCTGATCCTTGATTTCCTTGGGTAAACCAATCTGCATGAGCGTGTCTCCTGTGCGATGAATGTGACGATGCGTCTGGGAAAACCTTGAGTTTGAATTCGGCCATACCGGCCGCTTCCAGCGGGGTGAGTGGTCCAGGCGGAGGGTCTCATCATCCCCCCTGAACATGACATCGCGGACAGGAATGGCGGGATAACGGCATGATATCGGTGGATGAGCGGGTAAAGATTCATTTGAAATCCCCTCACCCCAGCCCTCTCCCCGGAGGCGGAGAGGGAGTTGATGTATCTTTACCTGCTCATTTATCCATATCCATAAGGCTTTGCCTGATTGGGTAAATCCTGTTCATGCTGTCCCATGCATCCCGAACGGCTACCCTCTCCTGCCCCCCCGCCAAGCAGAAGTATCCACACAAGTCCTTGTCCACAAAACGGAGGGCCTGAAAGTGTTGGCTAACCGATTGATATTGCCATGGTTCCCACCCTCGCCCCAGCCCCTCTTCCTCCAGGAGCATAGGTATCTACACAAATCCTTCTCAAGGAACCAGATGGCTTTAGGGTGTGGGCTAACCGCTTGATATTACGTAGGTTCCTACCCTCACCCCTAACCCCTCTCCCTCCTGGAGAGGGGAATAAAATCAATGGCTTGCTTGTGTGTAGATACTTATGCTCCAGGAGAGGGAAATGGAATCAATGACTTGTGCACTATAGAGCACTGGATTGGTATAAGTGTTTCCATTCCCTCTCCCACCGGGAGAGGGTCAGGGTGAGGGGATTTCAAATGAATCTTTACCCGCTCATCCATTCATAGTGCGGAGGGAGGTGGGCTCACTGGATTGATCGTACCTGGGAGCGCGGGCGTCCCGCCCGCCCGCGGGCCCGTGGGAAGGGGAACATAAGGCGCTCAGAGGTCAAGCGGGCGTCAGCCGGCCCGACGCCAGGAGTTCGGCGGCCAATCCGGCCAGGCCGGAGAGCGCCAGGACCCGCACCACCCCCCAGCGGTAGCGTATCAGCGCGAGCAGGGCGACCGGGATGATCGACATCGCCAACCCATCCGGCGCGGCGCCAACGCCGGCGGGCCAGAGCACGGTGCCGGCGAAAAATACCGCGAGATTGAGGATGACGCCGACGACCGCCGCCGTGATCGCGGTCAGCGGGGCGGTGAATTTCAGATTGCCATGCGAGGTTTCGACCAGCGGC
>Ga0194119_10005900_pt1 | contig 18070 bp, 11 predicted proteins | sample TA2MahC100mmetaG_FD_148620 | JGI IMG/M metagenome (GOLD analysis project Ga0194119, IMG submission 148620) | Freshwater microbial communities from Lake Tanganyika, Tanzania - TA2015018 Mahale Deep Cast 100m | ecosystem: Environmental > Aquatic > Freshwater > Lake | place: Tanzania: Lake...
CCCCCGTTTTCTTCCAGATAGGCGCTTTGCCGCGTCGACTCTTTAGCGACTTCGTTTGGAATGCTGTGCGTCGCCCAGATTTGACAATGCGGATGCGGATTGCTCGCGCCCATCGCCACGCCGCGATTTTCGAAAATCTGCACATAGTTGATTATGTTGAGCGCGCCGAGCCGCATGGTTTCCTCGCGCCATGCGTCGATGACAGGAACGATCTCGGGAACAGTCATGCGCGACAAGGTCAGATCATGCCGCGGCGAAAAACACAGAACGCGGCATCGGCCAGGCTCGCTTTGGGCCACAAGCAGCCCGTCTTGCGCGACATCCTGCGCCGACGCCTGCGGCGTCAGCGCGGCGAAGTCGTTGTCGAAGGCGAAAACGCCCGTATAGGGAGGGTTTCGCTCGCCATTCGCCCGTTCGGCGCCAGGACAGAGATAGCAGGATGGATCATATTGCGGCCGATCCGCTCCCTGCGCTTTCTCGACTTGGCCTTGCCAGGGGCGGCTCGTGCGATGCGGCGAGACGAGCACCCACTCGCCTGTGAGTTGATTGAGCCGGCGATGCGAGGCGCTGTCGAGCAAGGACACGCGCCGCTCCTACAGGCACGCTTCGCCCGCGCCCGCACCGGGGACGCAGGTAAGGATCAGCGGCGTAACGCCGGTCGCCGTCCGATATCTCTCGATCATCGCCTGCGCGAAAGCGTCGGCGCGCTTGCCATCGACCAGATTGATCGTGCAGCCGCCGAAACCGCCGCCCATCATCCGCGCGCCATAGACTCCGGGAAGGCTGCGCGCGATATCGACCATCAGGTCGAGTTCGGCGCAGCTCACCTGATAGTCGTCGCGCAGGCTTTCATGCGAAAGATTCATCAGGCGGCCGCATTCCTCAAGATCGCCCGCGTCAAGCGCCGCAGCGGCGCGCAGCGTTCGATCGATCTCGCCAACGACATGGCGCGCGCGGCGAAATACGAGTTCGGGCATGGAATCGGCGTAGCGCATCAATTGGTCGAAGGTCGCGTCCCGCAACGCCGATATCCCGGCAATCCGTGTCGCCAGCGCCGCGACCGCACGCTCGCAGTCCTCGCGGCGCGCGTTATATTCAGCTGCCGCGAGCTGGTGGCGCACCATGGTGTCGCAAAGGACCAGACGCGCTTTTGGATCGATCGCGACTTTCCGGGCGGTGAGACTGCGGCAGTCGAGCAGCAGAGCGCTGCCGGCGACGGCGCAGCATGAGATGTATTGGTCCATAATCCCGCAGCGAACGCCAACGAATTGATTTTCCGCGCGCTGGCAAATCTTGGCGAGCTCGACTCTGTCGACCTCGGCGCCGGAGATCGCCAAGAGCGCAAAGCCTGCAGAGACTTCGAACGCCGCTGAGGCGGAGAGTCCCGCGCCGATCGGGAGATTGCCCTCGAAGACGAGATCGGCGCCGCTCAGCCTGTAGCCGGCCCGCTCAAGAAAAATCGCGACGCCGCGGATATAGTCGCTCCAGTCGCCGCGCGGCTGCGCCGTCGAATCATCGAGATCGAAGTCGACGACTTCGTCCATGATCAGCGAGCGCAGGCGCAGGCGACGGTCGGGCCGAGGCGCAATCGCGGCCCAGATCGAGAGATCCAGCGCCGCCGGCATGACGAAGCCGTCGTTGTAATCGACATGTTCGCCAATGAGGTTGATGCGGCCTGGCGCCCGAAAAAGGCGCGGCTCGCGCTGGAAACTCTGACGGAAGGCGGCGATCAGACCTCGCTCGATCGATTCCATTCCCACCAAAGTCCCATTGTCATCAAACCGTCAAGGCGACGCCGCATCGAACGCGCGATAAGGAAATCAAATGATCATCTGCGCATGACACGTCAACGCCTGGGCGTTTGCTACTATCCCGAACATTGGCCGGAGTCACGCTGGCGCGAAGACGCGGCCATGATGAAGGCGATAGGTCTTTCCTTTGTCCGGATCGGCGAATTCTCCTGGTCGCGTCTGGAGCCGAGCGACGGCGCCTATGATTTTGCATGGCTGGCGCGCGCCATCGGAGCGCTCGATCAGGCCGGCCTCAAACTCGTGCTTGGAACGCCGACGGCGACGCCGCCCAAATGGCTTGTCGACAAAATGCCGGACATGTGTGCGCTCGACGCCGACGGCAGGCCGCGCAAATTCGGTTCGCGCCGGCATTATTGTTTCAGCCATGAAGGCTACGCTCAAGAATGCGACCGCATCGTCGAGCGTCTGGCGCAAAGTTTCGGCGCGCATCCCGCTGTCGCCGCATGGCAGACCGACAATGAATATGGCTGCCATGACACGGTTCTGAGCTATTCGCAGGCGGCGCTGCGGGCGTTTCGCCGATGGTGCGAAACCAAATATCGCTCGATCGACGCGTTGAACCATGCCTGGGGCAATGTATTCTGGTCGATGGAATATCGAAGCTTCGATGAAATCGAACTTCCCAATCTGACCGTCACAGAGGCCAATCCCTCTCATCTGATGGATTTCCAGCGCTTCTCGTCGGATCAGATCGCCGCTTTCAATCGCCGACAGGTCGAGATCATCAGGCGCCATGCGCCGGGCACAGCGATCCTCCACAATTTCATGGGGTCATTCGTCGACTTTGATCATTATACGCTCAGCGATGATCTCGATATCGCGGCGTGGGACAGCTACCCGCTCGGCTTTCTCGAACGCTCATCAAATGGCGACGACTTCAAGCTGCGCTACATGCGGGTCGGCGATCCAGACTTTCAGGCCTTTCATCACGATCTCTATCGCGCCTGCGGGCGCGGCAGATGGCAGGTGATGGAGCAGCAGCCGGGGCCGGTGAATTGGGCGCCGTGGAATCCCGCCCCCGCCAAAGGCGCAATGCGGCTCTGGACCTTCGAGGCTTTCGCCGCCGGGGCCGAGGCGGTGAGCTATTTCCGGTGGCGTCAGGCGCCGTTTGCCCAAGAGCAGATGCATGAAGCGCTGCTGCTGCCGAACGCCGAGCCGAACGAGGGCTTTCATGTCGTCGCGCGCATTGCGCAGGAACTCGCGGCGGTCGACGCACATGTCGAAACATTTCGCGCGCCGGTCGCGCTCGTTTTCGACTATGAGAGCGCCTGGGCGTGGCGCATCGAGCCGCAAGGCCAGGACTTCTCCTATGTCGACCTCGTGCTGTCCATCTACCGCGGCTTGCGGCGCGCCGGACTTTCCGTCGACGTGGCGCCGCCAACCGCCGCGGCGGTCGGCGAACGCCAGCTGATCATCGCGCCCGCGCTCTTTGCGCCCTCGCGGCAGTTCACGGAGGCGCTCGCGAAAAGCGGCGCGACGATCCTGCTTGGACCGCGCGCGGGATCGAAGACCGCCGACTTTCAGATACCGGCCGATCTGCCTCCGGGCGTGCTGCGCAGCCTCATCGACATTCGCGTTCGACGCATGGAAAGCCTTCGGCCCGGCGCATCCGTTAGGATATGCGGACAGGGCGCCTTCCTGCGTTGGCGCGAGTTTCTGCTGCTCGGGGAGAGCGTTCAGCCTGAACTCTTATCGGACGATGGGGAGACGGCGCTCGCGCGATGCGACAATGTCTTCTATCTTTCGGGCTGGCCCGACGAAGAACTGCTAGGGAACGTTCTGCGCCGCGTTTTCCACGCCGCGCAACTATCGACGCTCGATCTTCCCCAGGATATTCGCGTCCGGGACAATGGCGCGATGCGTTACATTTTCAACTATGGAGCAGAAGCAACGGATATTTCAGCGCTCGCCGGCGAGGAAACGCTGATGCTGGGCAAGCGTCTTCTCGAGCCTTGCGGCGTCGCGGCCTTCAGGCGTCACGACTGATCGCCCGGCTCAGAACACGAGCCACGAGGCGACGACGAAATAAGTCATGAGCGAAAACGTATCCTGCACAACGGTCGCGACCGGGCCGGAGCCGAGAGCTGCGTCGTAGCCCAATCTCGCGAACATCCAGGGCATCAGAAATCCGAACGCCGTCGCGATCGTGCTTGCGACCGCCAGCGATATTCCCACCGTCGCGGCGAGACCGACGCTCGCAAAGAAAAACCAGACGACCGGGAAGGCGAGACAGCCCAGCATCGAGCCAAGCAGCGCGCCGGTGCCGAGCTCCCCAGCGAAGAGCGGCAGCAGAGCCGAATCAGTCAGGGACAGGCCGCGAACGACAACGACCTCCGATTGCGTGCCAACCGAGTCAGCAAGATAGACGATTGCGGGGATGAAGAAGGCGACCGCGATATGAGCGCTAAGCGCAGCCTCGAAGCGCGACATCATGGCGGTCGCCACGGCGCTGCCTGTCATGCCGACAAGCAGCCAGGGCAATCGATAAAGCGCGCGACGGTGCGGGGCGGCGGTTAGGGCGTCCTTTGCGGCCTCCGATTTGCTGAGGATGCCCGCCATATGATGCAAGTCTTCGAGATGCTCGTCGCGCAAAATCGTCATCAATGCGCGCGCCGGCACTACGCCGAGAAATCTACCCTCCGCGTCGCAGACCGCCAATATTGAAAGCCCAGAGCGAATGGCGACGCTTGCCGCATCTTCACGATCGGCGTCGAGGGGTACGCTATAGGGCTCAGCCGCTCGTGCGATGTCCCGAAGCGGCGTCGTCTCTTCAGCGCCAAGCAGATCACGTATGGCGACGACGCCAACAAGGCGGCGGTCTTCGCAAAGCGTGAAAACATGCGAGGCGTCGTCGAATCGCTTCCCAATGACCCGCGCGCGCGCATCGCCGGCTCTTTCCCACGAACCGGCGACGGGAACGGATGTCACGAGATAGCTTTCCACCGTCTGGTCATGCGACTCAACCGGTGGCGTGTGGGTAAACGTCCGGAGACGGGACAGTGCGGTCATAGATTCGATGTCGTCTCTGACGGCCAAGCGGCCGCCGGGTGTGAATGCTTCGCGCGGCCCCGAAGCTCATAGGATGCGCCATATTACGGTGTTGTGACGCTCCCGTCCCGCTTTGTGCCTTTTCGCATATGCGCCGATTGTTGCATAATGGGTTGGCTGCGTCGCCGATTTGGTTTCGTGGCGCGAAGCCTGGAGCGGGTCGGACCGGAGTCGAAGCGATGAAACCCTTGGGATTTGCGTTGGGCGTTCTGACAGGCGCCGCCGCGGTTTTGCTGCTCAACCGTCAGGGAACGCAGCGCGTGCGTCCAGTGGCCAAAGCGGCGATGAAAGCGGCGATGATGGCCTATCACGAAGCGCGCGTGCAAGGCGCCGAACTCGCCGAAGCCGCCGAGGATCTCTTCGCCGAAGCGAAGGCCGAAGCCGCCGCCGATATTTTCGCCGCAGCGGTGGCCGCCGCTCAGGCGACGGCGAAGCGCGAAGCGAAGACCGAAGCGACCGCCAAATCCGACCATGGCGCCGGGACGGCCGAAGCCATGGCGTCGCGCGCCGGCGGCGAGAGCGCCTAGATGAGCGACGCGATTCTGCCATTGGCGCAAGTGGCGCACGCCATGCCGGGCCGCGCGCGGCTGCGTATCGCTGACCGTCGCGGCGACGCCGCTTACTTCGCTGGCGTCTCCAAAGCACTTTCGGCCATCGCCGGCGTTCGCGCCGTCGAAGTAGCGCCGATGACGGGAAGCGTTCTCATTCAGCATAGCGGTCCCTTGGCGCGCATTGGCGTCGCCGCACAGGAGGCGCGGCTTTTTATCGTCGGCGAAGCGCCTGCAGCGCCCCGCGAAACAGGGGAATTCTCGCTCGACCCGAAGCTCATTGCGGCGCTCGCGCTCTTCGCCGCGGCGCTTTGGCAAATGTCGAGGGAGCGCGTGTTGCCGCCGGCGATCACGCTGCTCTGGTATGCGAGCCGGCTCGGCGGCCTATGGTCGCTGGACGGCGACGTCGACAATGGCGAATAAGCTCAGCTTTTGAGCGCGTCGGCGACGTCGATCGCTTCCCACGGCAGGTCGAGATCGGCGCGCCCGAAATGCCCATAGGTCGCGAGCGGCAGATAGAAGCCTGTGGCGCCGGCTGCTTGCGGCGCCGCGCGCAAGCCGAAGCGGCGGACGATCGCGGCCGGCCGGAAATCGAGAATCTCTGCGAGCGTCCTGACAAGCTTCTCGTCCGCGACGCGGCCGGAGCCGAAAGTCTCGACCGAGAGACTGAGCGGCTCCGCCTGCCCCGCCGCATAGGCCAAATGAACTTCGCAACGCTCGGCGAGACCTGCCGCGACGATGTTCTTTGCCGCGTGCCGGGCGGCGTAGGCGCCGGCGCGCTCGATGCGCGAAGGGTCTTTGCCGGAAAGCGCCGAGCCGCTTTGGCGCGCGATTTCGCCATAAGTGTCAATGCCGCTTTTGCGTCCGGTGAGGCCGGCGTGGCGCGCGGGTCCCCCGATTTCGAACGGCTCCCCCGCATTGACGTGAATCTTTGTCCGAGCGTCGGGCTTCATATCGCCCGCCGCAAGCGCGTCGAGCGTAAGCGTCCGCAACCGCTCGAACCTGTCGTCGTCCATCGGTCCGCCGTCAAAGGCGACGGTCAGCGACACGCCGTGAATGCGCATCGGTCGACCGCCATGGAACGCAACCGACACTTGCGTCTTGGCGTCAGGCGAGAGCGATGCAAATCCGTCACGGCGAGCGGCGTCGAGGGCGCGTGCGACCTTGTGAGCGAGGCTGATCGGCGCCGGCATGAATTCAGGCGTGTCGCGGCAGGCATAGCCGAAAACATTGGCCTGCTCATGCGCAACGCGTCTGCCGATCGCCGCGTCATCTTCGAGTTCCTCGAGCGGCGGCTCGCGCGCCCCGAGCGGCATTTCGACAAAGCTCGTCAAAATCGAGCAATTGCGCGCGTCGAAGCTCCCAGCGGCATAGCCGGCGTCTTGCATCACCGTGCGCGCGAGCGCTGGAAAATCGACGAGCGCGTCGGCGGCGTAGCGCGCGGCGAGAAAGACGACGCCTGTCGCGAGCGCGCATTCCACGCTTGCGTGCGCGCGCGCGTCTTCGCGCAGCAGCGCGTCAATCGCCGCGTCGCTGATCTGATCGCAGAGCTTGTCGGGATGCCCTGGCGTCACCGATTCGGATGTGAAGATCATGTCAGACGACATGGCTTTCTCCGTTAGCGTGTGGCGGCGCCCGTTCTCGATCCGCAATTCTGGCGATGATATCATTGGCGAACGAACTGCCGAGCGCGATTGCGCCAATTCGCCATAGATCGCCGGCGCCGAGCGGCGACAGGCCCAGAAGCCTCCGGGTCACTGGGAAGATCTGCACGCCAAGCTGCAACAGCAAGGTTGCGCCGAGGCCGCCGAACAGCATCGCATTCGGAGCCCTGCCGATCTCAAGGCCCAATCCCCGCAGCTCGGATCGGCAGGACAGGCTGTGGAGCAGCTGCGCGCAAGTAATGCCGTGAAAGGCGACAGTGCTGGCGCGCGCGCCGCCGGCGCCGCCGCCGAGGGTAAAATAGCCGGCGAGCGCCGCAGCGCCCATTATCGTTCCCTCTCGAAGGATTCGCCGGAAATCCGAGGCGCCGAGAATCGGCGCTTTCGGATCATGCGGCGGCTTGTCGAGCACATCGGCCTCCGGCGGCTCGACTCCCAGCGCGATCGCCGGAAGCGCATCGGTCGCCAGATTGAGCCAGAGCAGCTGCATCGGCGTCAACGGCTCGCCGCCGACGAGCGCAGCGCCAAGCATGGCGATGGTCTCGGACGCGTTGGTCGAGACGAGATAGCGCAACACCTTGCGGATATTGGCGTAAGTGGCGCGGCCGAGTCGTATCGCCTCGACGATGCCGTCCATGTCGTCGGAAACGAGCACGATATCGGCGACCTGACGGGCGACGTCAGCGCCTTCTCCGCCCATCGCGATGCCGACATTCGCGGCCCGCAACGCGGGGCCGTCATTGATCCCGTCGCCGGTCATCGCGACAATGTGGCCATGCGCTTGCAACGCCTTGACGATGTTGAGCTTATCGACCGGGCTCACGCGAGCGAAGACATGTGGCTGTCGCGCCAGCGCCTCGAGCGTCTCGGGCTGCATCTTCGCCATCTGGCCGGCTTCAAGGACGCGCAGTTCGCCGCCGTCATTGAGATCTAGTCGCCGTGCGATGGCGAAAGCCGTCGCACTCTGATCGCCGGTGATCATCACCGTGCGCACGCCGGCGCGATGAAGCTGCTTGAGCGCCGGCGCGACGCTGGCGCGAATGGGATTGGCCATGCCGGCGAGGCCAAGCCATGCGAGCTCACGTTCGTCGCGGGGATCGCCGCCGCTTTCGCCGACCGCGACGCCGAGCACGCGCAGCGCGTCCCCGGCCATGCGCTCATTGGCCTTGAGAATGGCTCTGCGCGCCGCGTCGTCGAGGGGCGCGACGCCAGCGGCGGTCCTGCGCGTGGCGCAGCGCGCGAGCACCTCGACCGGATCGCCCTTGACGCAGAGAATGCGCGCGCCGTCCGCCGCTTCGTGGAGCGTGCTCATCCGCTTGCGGCCTTCGCCGCGCGCCACATAAGCAACTGTTGAAGCAGACCGACGCAGCGCGACGGGATCCACTCCCATCGCCACGCCCGCTTCAATCAGGGCGGTTTCCGTCGGCGTCCCGTCAATTTGCCAACCGATTCCTGCGGGCCCGACGCCGGCGTCGCTGCAGAGCGTCGCCACTTCAAACAGGCGCCGCGCAATGGCGATGGTTTCGGCGGGCGCCTCGGCGCCGTCGCGCAACAGGCGGCCGCATCGCAGCTCGAAGGCGGCGCCGTCCGTGTGAACGCTGACCGTCGCCATGCGGTTCTCGGTCAGCGTGCCGGTCTTGTCGAGCCCGATCGCTTCAATGGCCCCGAGCGTCTCAACGGCGTCGATCTTGCGCACCAGCACCTTTCGCTTGCGCATGTCCTGCACGCCGAGAGCGAGCGTGGTGGTTGCGACGGCGGGCAGCCCTTCGGGAATAGCCGCCACAGCAAGCGAGATCGCGCTGCGCAAAGTGGGAACAAGCCCGCGCCCGCGCAAAAGGCCGAAAGCGAAGACGCTGGCGCAGATAAGACCGTTGACGACGACGAGTTCGCGCTCAACTTCGCCGAGTTCGCGCTGTATTGGAGTCGGGGGCGGCCTAAGAGCGCCGAGCAATTGTTGCATACGGCCGATCTCCGTATGCGCCCCGACCGCCGTGACGATGGCCATGCCCGATCCGCCGGTCGCCGCCGTTCCGCGAAACACCATATTGCGACGATCCGAAACGCCAGTTTCGGGAGCTAAAACTCGCCTTTCGTCCTTAGGCGCCGGTTGAGCCTCGCCGGTGAGCGGCGATTCGTTCACCGTCAGATCGTCGCTGGCGATCAAGCGCGCGTCGGCCGCAATGAAGGCGCCGCGCTCGATCGCCAGGAGGTCGCCCGGCGCGATGCCGCGCGAATCGATCTTCACCCGCACGCCGTCGCGGATGACGGCGGCGTCCGACGGTTCGTCGACGGCTAGGCCCAAAATCGCGCGATCCGCCCGTCGCTCGGTGACCGTGGCGATGCCGGCGTTGACGAGCACGACAGCGGCGATCATCGCCGCATCGGCGACGCCGCCGGTCGCCAGCGACACGACGGCGGATACGGCGAGCAAAGCGACGGGCAGGCTGTTCATCTGCTCGGCGAAAATGTCCGACGCCGAGCGCGGCTCCCCGCGGCGCAGTTCGTTGCGTCCCCATTTCTCCAATCTCGCGGCTGCTTCCGCCGCCGTTAAGCCGCAGGCGACATTCGTTTGCAGTCGCGCGGCGAGCGCGTCGATTGTCTCGGCGTGAGCAGCGGGTCGTGGGAGTCGAGAGTCTTCGCCTGCGTTCAGCGCGGGCTCTTCATATACCGCCGCTTCAAGCGCCCGCATCAGCCGCGCGGTCGTCATCGGCGGTTGAAATTCGATGAGAGTCGAACCGGTCAATTCGCTTGCGCGCGCCGAAAGGACGCCGGGAAGGCGTCGAAATCGCTCCTCCACAGCCCGCGCCAGCGGCGCGCGGCCGCGCAACCCTAGATGGCGAATGCGCACGCGGCCGGCGCAGGCATCGTGAATAAGTTCGGCGGCGGGTTGCACGCTTGCCTCGATGCTGAAGCGACGCGCCTTTATCGAAGCGTTATTTGCGTCCGTCTCGGCCAGAATCATCGCGCACATTGTCCGGCGCGCATCGAAGCCCGCATTTCACGACCGTTCGATGACAACTGTCCGTCACGGAATCACTCAGTGCGAGGCCAGTTTTCGCGCAGCGGCGCCGCCGGTCGCTGGCAAGCGACGCGCCCACGATGTTTCGCGTTCAGTATAATCGCGCGAAGGACAGGCGCAACCGCCGAGAACCGATGCCGCATCCAACAAAGCACGCGTCGCAGGCCAATGACGATGCACGGCGCCGTACTTTTGCACTGCAACCGACTCCGTTTGGAGGAACCTTAACGAGCGCTCGGCGTTCCTCACTGACGGCAAGCTATCCCTGGATTTGTAGGTTCGCCGAATTTAGAAGAATCTGATTTCGTTTACCGGTGGAAGCGGACAATGTTTTCGGAACTGCGAGATGCCGCGAGCTTTGCCGCGGCCCTGTTGTGATTGTGCAGCTCCGCCTTGTCACCACAAATTTGCGCGCAGATCAAAAATTCGCAAAGAAGCGGCCAGTTGGGTTCACGATTGCCGGCGTCCATGACATCATCCGTCGCGGCTGCGGATTTTGAATGCGAAACAAAAGATTTTTTGGGAGAGAAGCATGAAAACAAAACGGAGCGCGGCCATCGCGGCCGCCCTGCTGTTCGCGGCTTTTCCGACGCCGCGCCAAACCCTCCGCGCCGAAGCGGCGGCGCCTCAGCTCACAAAATTCGAAAAGGCGCCGGCAGGCGAAGCCGATCAGATTGCGCAAATCATCGCGCTCACCACGCAGCTTCTACAGATGCGCTATCCGGAAGGCATGGCGCGTCGCGGCGTGCATCCCAAGGATCACGGTTGCGTCAAGGCGACATTCACCGTCAATCCCGACATTCCACAAAATTATCGGGTTGGCGTATTCGCGACGCCAGGCCGGCAATATCCCGCCTGGATTCGCTTTTCCAACGCCACGCCTTTTCTCGCGCCCGATCTGGGCAAAAACGGTCCCGACAGCCGCGGCATGGCGATCAAGCTGATCGGCGTCGAGGGCGATACGCTGCTGAACGAGCCCGGCGCGAAAACGCAGGATTTTCTGCTCATCAATCTTCCCGGCTTCGCCTTCCCGAACGTGTCCGAATATTTGGAAGTCACCAAGATTCAGCTCGCGAACCACGATGACATTCGGCCTTTCTTAGCGCCGCCGCTGTCGCCCGAGAGGAAAAAGACCCTGGATGTCGTCACTAAGATCAAGCAAACCAACGTCGGCAATCCGCTGGAGAGCCCATATTTTTCAGCTGCGCCATTTCTCTATGGCCCCGACAAGGTCGCAAAATTCAGCGTCATGCCCAGAAGCGCGGAAAAAACGCCCGTTCCTCAAAATCCAGGCACGAATTATCTGCGCGAGGCGATGAAAAAGAGCCTCGATCCTGCAATTGGCAAGCCGGCAATCTTTGACTTCAGGGTGCAGCTGCGCAACGACGAATCGCTGCCGATCGAAGATGCGACCGCCGAATGGCCGGAGACGACGGCGCCGCCGCAGAACGTCGCGACGATCGAGATCGATCCGCAAAATTTCGACAATCCGTTTCAGGTGACGGAGTGCGAGCATATGGCCTTTACGCCATGGCATGGCGTGAGAGCGCATCAGCCGATCGGCGGAATCAATCGGCTTCGTCGCGACGTCTATATCGCCTCCTCGAAATTCCGGTCCCAACCGAAAGAGCCGACGGGATTCCCAAAATGGCCTTGGTGACGTCTCTCATGCGCGCGGTCTCGCGCATTTCGCTTGTTTGCGTGACGCTGGCGTCACAGGCTGCGCTCTCCACGCCGTCTTTCGCGCAAACGGCGCCGGCTGGCGGGGAGTGGCGCGCGGAGCAAGACAGGCGATTAAAGGCGCTCGATGCCTATATCAGCCGCAAACCGGTCGCCTATCGCTGGTTTGCGGATTTTCCCTTCGGCCTTACCGACGGCGCCCCGTTCATCATTCTGAAGCTCCTGCCAAAGCTCGCGCCCGAAGAATGGGGAAGCGCGGATAACTTTCTTGATGTCGCTGGGCTCTTCATCGACGAGCGCGATCCGACCTACCCGATCGCGCGCGGCTTCGGCTGGACGGGTCTGGCGCGCGCCGATCCGAACGGCGCCGTCGATTACGCGGCTTTGAGCTGCGGCGCCTGCCACATCGGCCGGGTGCGACTCGATGACGGCAGTCTTCGCTATCTCGATGGCGGCGTGAACGCGCAGTTCAATCTCGTTCAGTATCGCGTCAGAGTGAAAAACACGCTCGAGAAAATCACCGCCGGCGCGGCGACGCCCGAGGAGAAGACCGAACGCGCCACCCGGGCCATTCTTACAGCGCTCGACAAGGCTCATGCCCAAGACAAGAATTACTTCTACAAGAATTACTCTTTCGCTGGCCGCCGCTTCGACGCCGCCTATGAGACGCGTCAAATCGAGCTCTTCATGCAGGACGCAGCGGCGATCGTCGATAAATTCTTAAAGCGCTCCGGGCTTGAATATGCCTCGCTGCTCGATCTCGTCGACAAGAACTACAAGGGCTTCGAGGATGAGATGACGAAGGGCTTCGGCGGGATGGCCGACGCGACCGGCGTCAGCACGGCGATGGCCTACGCCGCCGCCGAAGCGGCCGGCCAAAATCCCGATCCAAAAACAAGCCTGCCGCCGACGCCAGGCATCACCGACTTCATGGCGGTATGGGAGCAGGAAAAGCGTCTGGCGCGCTGGTCCGAAGATCACACGCAGCTTGTCGATGGGGGCGGTCAATGGAACGGCAATATTCCGATTCCGATCTTCCGCAACCTCGCCGCCGAATTGACGCTGGGGCTCGGGCGGGACACCGACATTCGCATTGCCGCCTTTAGCGAGGATCTGCTGCGCGACCTTCCGGCGCCGGTCTACCCATTTCCGGTCGATCTCGCGCTCGCGAAAAAAGGCGCGGCGCTTTTTGAGGAGAATTGCGCGGCGTGCCATCGGCCGCATAACGGCAAGGTCTATGACCTCGGCGTGGATCTCGGCCGCGCACGCGTCGTCAGCGATTCAATTGCAAAAAACGCCCGCGACAGCTTCACAAGGATTTGTCCGCCGGCGAGAGTGGTCGAGATGCCGCCCTCGGGCGAGCGGATCGCGCCCTGCGCGAAGTTCGAAGGCGTGTCGCTGGAGAACCGCGCCGACGTCTCCATGGCCGATCCCGCGACGCATCAGGGCTATAACGCCCTTCCGCTTGGCGGCGTGTGGGCGCAGGCGCCCTATTTGCACAATGGCTCGGTGCCGACGCTCTATCATCTCCTTGTTCCGCGTGAGCGTCCCGCCGTCTTCATCAAGAGCCGGCTCGACTATGACAAGAAGCTCGTCGGCTTCTCCTGGGAGCCGGCGCAGGCGCTCTCGCGCGAGGGCTATCGGTTCGACACGACGTCCTTTCCGGCGCTCTCCAACAAGGGGCACGACAAGGATGCCGTCGAGGACGGCAAGACCTTGAAGCTAGACTGGTCGGACGACGTCGCCGGCGCCATGGCCATCGTCGAATATCTGAAGACGAGGTGACATTCGAAACCAAGCGAGCGCCGGCCAGCGCCCGCCTGTTCTTCCGTGGCGATTGGATGAAGGTTTCCTCATCCTGAGGAGCGTGCGCAGCACGCGTCTCGAAGGACGAGGAAACCTTTATGCGCCGCCCTCGGGACCTCGCCCTCGCTTCGAGACGCGCCTCGATCTTGGGCAAGCCCAAGATCGACATTTATATGCGCAAGTCGGGTAAACCCGACTTGCGGGCGCTCCTCAGCATGAGGGCGAGTGTAGTCGCCCTTTCACCTGATTGTTCTCCCTAACCCCTAACCCCATAGCTTGACTCTCCCGCACTGCGAGTCATTATAAGAACATAACAGGAACACATGAGATGACCCATCCGCTGGCCTCCCTGCGGAAAAGCCTGGCTTGCGCCGATCCGGCCACAGCGTCCGAGACGATCGCGCTCGGCGCGCCGGGCCTCGATCGGCGTCTTGGCGGGGGCATTCTCCGGGCGGCGCTGCATGAGGCCTATGCCGGGAGCGCCGCCGACGCTCCGGCCGCGACGGGCTTCGCCCTGGCGCTCGCCAGGCGGGCGATGGCGGGAGCGGAAAAGCCCCTGCTCTGGGCCCGGCAGGAGGCCCTGACCGCCGAATCCGGCGCGCCCTATCCGCCGGGCCTCCCCGACATCGGCCTCGACCCCGCCACCGTCGCTTTCATTCGCGTGCGCGACGCCAAGGAGGCGCTGCAGGCGGGGGCCGAAGCCGGGCGCTGCGCAACTGTGGGCGCAACGCTGATCGAGCTCTTCGGCGACGCGCGCGCCTATGACCTGACCGCGAGCAGGCGCCTTGCTCTGGCGGCGGCCGCCGCCGGCGCGCCGATCTTCGTTACGCGCGTCGCCGCCTCCCCTGCGCCGAGCGCCGCCGCAAGCCGCTGGCTTGTGCGGACGCACCCGTCCCGCCCGCGCGCGGCGAATGCGCCTGGGTCTGCGGCATTTGCGATTTTTCTGCTGCGCCGGCGGGGCGGCGCAGCGGGACAAGAGTGGCATGAGTGGCGTGTGGAGTGGAACCGTGACCGTGGCGCCTTCGAGGACAGAACATTCGACGCACCGTCGCTATCTCGCCCTGTGGCTCCCTTTCCTGTCGGCGGAGCGCCTGGCGAAGGCGCGCCGCAGACAGCCGGACGCAAGTTCGGATGATGCGCCGCTCGTCCTCGTCAAAAAAGAGCGCAGCACGCTGCGCATCGACGCGCTGGATCGAAAGGCGATCGCGCTCGGCCTGACGCCGGGCATGACGCTCGCCGACGCGAGAGCCCGCGCGCCCCATCTCGCCGTCGCGCAAGCCGACGCAGAGGCCGACGAGCGGCTGATGCTGCGGCTTGCCGCCTTTTGCGAACAATTCACGCCGCTCGTGGCGCTCGATCCACCCTGCGGCCTCATGCTCGACGCGACCGGCTGCGCGCATCTTTTCGGCGGCGATGCGGCGATGCGGACCTATGTCTTACAGGCGATGGCGCGCCTCTCCTTCACGGGACGCGCCGCCGTCGCCGCAACGCCGGACGCCGCGCGCGCCCTGGCGCGTTTTGGCGAGACGGCCGTCGCGCCTCCCAACGAAGATGAAATTTTCACCCGGCCGCTCTCCATCGCCGCGCTCGAAGCGCCACGAGAGACGAGCGTCGCGCTGACGCGCGCCGGCCTCGCGACATTGGGCGATCTCGCCGATCGTTCCTCAGCCGCGCTGACGGCGCGTTTCGGATCTGAGACGATGCGGCGGCTGACGCGCATTCTGGGGCGCGAAGACGCGCGCATCACGCCCTTGCGGCCCTTGCCGGACTGCATGGTCGAGCGGCGCTTCGCCGAGCCTTTCCTCGATCTTTCTGCGATAGAGAACGTTCTGCGTCCGCTGATCGCAGAAGCGATGGGCATTCTCGAAAAGCGCGGCGAGGGCGGCCGCGCTTTCGAGGCGCGCTTCTTTCGCACGGACAGCGCAGTCCGCGCGCTCTATTTCGAAACCGGCGCGCCCTCGCGCAATGTCGAGGCGCTGCTGCGCCTCTTTCGCCTCAAGGCCGACTCGCTCGCCGATCCGCTCGATCCGGGCTACGGCTTCGACGTCATCCGCTTTTGCGTCCTGCGCGCCGAATCCCTGGCGCAAAGCCAGATCGGCTTCGAGCGGCAGGACGCGCAGGACAGCGACGTCGCCGATCTCGTCGATCGTCTCGCGGCGCGTTTCGGCCGCGACCGCGTGCTGCGCTTTGCGGCGCATGAGACGCATGATCCCATGCGCGCCGCCTCCTATGTTCACGCCGCCTCTCCTTCTTCCTCGTCCGGTTCCTGGCCGAAGCCCGAGCCGGGCGAGCCGCCCTTGCGGCCGCTGTTTCTGTTCGATCCGCCGCAGCCCATCGAAACCGTGGCGGAAACGCCGGACGGTCCGCCGATGCATTTCCAATGGCGCCGCGTGCGCCATTTGATCGCTCGCGCCGAAGGACCGGAGCGCATCGCGCCGGAATGGTGGCGCAATACAGTCGGCCGTGAAAGGCGAACGCGCGACTATTACCGGCTGGAAGATCGCGACGGCCATCGCTTCTGGGTGTTTCGCGAAGGCCTTTATGAAAGCGAAACCGCCGCGCCGCGCTGGTTCCTGCATGGGCTCTTCGCATGAGCGCGCCCTTCGCCGAACTCGTCGCGGCGACGAATTTCTCCTTCCTGCGCGGCGCGTCGCATCCAGGAGACATGGCGCTGACGGCGCTGCTGCGCGGCCACACCGGAATTGGAATCGCCGACCGCAACAGCGTCGCCGGCGTCGTGCGCGCCTATGCGGCGCTCAAGGAGCTGCAAGAAAAATTGCGCGATCCGCCGGCTGGCGACGACGCCGCGCTTCTCGCGCAGCTCGATGCAGCGCGCGTCCAATCCTTCAAGCTCGCCGTCGGCGCGCGGCTCGTCTTCGCCGACGAGACGCCAGACATCATCGTCTATCCGCAAAATCGCGACGGCTGGGGAAGGCTCACGCGGCTGCTGACGACAGGGAATCTGCGCGCCAGGAAAGGCGAGTGCCATCTTCATATCGACGATCTCGCGCAAGCCGCGCGCGATCTGCTGCTGATCGTCATGCCTTCGCGCAATCTGACGCGTCTGCCCTCGACGCTCGGGCGTCTCAACGATCTCGCGCAAGGCGACGTCTGGCTCGGCGTGACCATGCCGCGTCGCGGCGACGACAGGCGGCGTCTTTCAAAACTGAAGGAGATCGCCGCGCGAACGCAGACGCCCCTGCTCGCGACGAATGACGCGCTTTACGCCGATCCCGGCCAGCGCGATCTGCAGGACGTCATGACCTGCATTCGCGAAGGCGTGACGCTCGCTCAGGCCGGGCGCCGGCTGGAGATCAACGCCGAGCGCCATTTGAAGACGCCCGAAGAAATGGCCCGTCTCTTCACCGATGCGCCGGAGGCGATCGAGGAGACGCAATATTTTCTCGCACGCGTCGATTTCTCGCTCGATCAGCTGAAATATGAATATCCGGACGAGCCCGTCCCGCCGGGACGCAATCCCCAGGAATGGCTCGAAGAGCTGACCTGGCGACACGCGGCGATGCGCTATCCGCAGGGCGTGCCGGAGAAAGTCGAGACGCTCCTGCGCGAAGAGCTGGCGCTCATCGAGACGCTCGACTATGCGCGCTATTTTCTCACCATTCACGACATCGTGCGGATCGCCGAAGACAAGGGAATTCTCTGTCAGGGACGCGGCTCCGCCGCCAATTCCGCCGTCTGCTACGTGCTCGGCGTCACCTGCGTCGATCCGGCGGAGAATGATCTGCTCTTCGCCAGATTCATCTCGCAGGAGCGCAAGGAGCCGCCCGACATCGACGTCGATTTCGAACATGAGCGGCGTGAGGAGATCATCCAGCATATTTACGCGAAATACGGCCGCGAGCGCGCGGGACTCGTCGCGACCGTCATCAGCTATCGGCCCCGCAGCGCCATTCGCGAAGTCGGCAAGGTCTTCGGACTGACCGAGGACGTGACCACCGCTCTCGCCGGCGTGCAATGGGGAAGCTGGGGATCGGACATTCCGCAGGCGCGCATCCGCCAGACCGGGCTTGATCCCGAAAATCCCGTCATCCGCCGCGCCCTTTATTTCGCGACGCGGCTGCTCGGCTTTCCGCGCCATCTCTCGCAGCATGTCGGCGGCTTCGTCCTCGCGCGCGGGCGGCTCGACGAGCTGACGCCGATCGCCAACGCCGCGATGCCCGAGCGCACCTTCATCGAATGGGACAAGGACGACATCGACGCGCTCGGCCTGATGAAGGTCGACGTGCTGGCGCTCGGCATGCTCACCTGCATTAGAAAATGTTTCGATTATTTGCGCGCCCATGAAGGAAAGGACATGGGACTAGCCGACGTGCCGACCGAGGACGCGGCGACCTACGACATGCTCTGTCGAGGCGACTCCATCGGCGTCTTTCAGGTCGAGAGCCGCGCCCAGATGAACATGCTGCCGCGCCTGAAGCCGCGCGAATTCTACGATCTCGTCATTCAGGTGGCGATCGTCCGGCCGGGCCCCATTCA
>Ga0194119_10005901_pt1 | contig 18067 bp, 10 predicted proteins | sample TA2MahC100mmetaG_FD_148620 | JGI IMG/M metagenome (GOLD analysis project Ga0194119, IMG submission 148620) | Freshwater microbial communities from Lake Tanganyika, Tanzania - TA2015018 Mahale Deep Cast 100m | ecosystem: Environmental > Aquatic > Freshwater > Lake | place: Tanzania: Lake...
GGCCGCTGGAAGGTGGGGTCAGCCGCCCGGCCGTGTCGTCATGACCGGCCGGGCGGCTGAGTGGACGAGCGAGGTTCTCGTTTAGCGTCCCAGCCCGGCGTAATAGCGGGCAAGTTGCTTGATTTCGTTTTCGCTCAACTGCTGGGTAATGTCGCGCATGCGGCCGTACAGATCGTTTTGGCGGGCGCCGTTCTTGTAATCGAGCAGGGTTTGCTCCAGGTAAGCGGCATTCTGACCGGCGATGGCGGGTACATCGATCTTCTGGCCCTTGCCATTGGACTCATGACACACCGCGCAGGGCGCCAAAATCCGCCGGCTGTCCCCCTCCTTGACCAGTTTCACCGCCGCGTCCGACGCGGGTTCTGCCTTGGGGGCCGGGGGTAAAGCCTGCTGGCTGTAGTAGATGGCCAGATTGGCCATGTCCTCAGCCGACAGCCCAGCCACCAGGCCGGTCATGATGGGGTTCTTGCGACTGCCATCCTTGTAGTCATGTAACTGCTTGTAGAGATAGGGCGCAAGCTGACCATCCAGGTAGGGGAATTGCCCCCCATTCGCATGGCAGGCGGCACAGCTTTGGGCCGCGGTCTTGCCCTTTTCGGCGTCGCCGCGTTGAAGCGCCGCCAGCGTCTCGGGCGTCCAGGCCAGGGTGGACGAAGGCTCGGCCGAGGCCACGTTCGCCGCCGCAATAAGCAGGGTAATGAGCCAAACTGTTGATTTCATGATCAATACCCCCATCCAATCGAGCCAAAGGTTTTAGTCAGGAAGAACTGTGCAATCGGGTAGCCGAAATTCGCCAACATCAACGCGAGGATGACGACATTCCAGAAGCCGAAGCCATTGAGCAACGCCGGCACCCGGGTCACGGGAGGCTCGCTCTCCGCGTACCGTATCTCGGCAGACGCCTCCTCGACCGGTTCGCCGCGCTTCTGCGACTTGGCCAGGATATGCAGGAACAGCAGGGCCGATCCCAACAGCACCGCACCGCCCACGATCATCGCCAGTTCGTAGGGATCCCAGGCCAGGGTCAGGAGGCTGTTGTACACCACGCTGGAGATACGGCGCGGCTGCCCCAGGAGGCCCAGGATATGCCAGGGCGTCGAGAGGATGATCATGCCGATGAACCAGGTCCACAACTGCACCAGAGCCAGCGAACCAGTCGCCAGTGATTTGCCCGTCAGCTTGGGCCAGACGGCATAGGCCGCCGCGAAGTACAGGATGACGGTGGTGCCGCCGAAGATCAGGTGGAAATGGCCGGGCACCCAGGCGGTGTTATGCACCATGGCGTTCATGGCGTAGCTGGCATTGACGATGCCGCCGAAGCCGCCGGCGATCAGCATGAGAAAGGCGAGAATGGCGGCCAGCACCACGGGATTGCGCCAGCGCAAGGCGCCCACCCAGCCGAACAGCCCTTTGCCGCCGGCATCGCGGCCCGCCTTTTCCAGCGAGGCGATCACGGTGAAACCCGTCATCAGGGTTGGCAGGGCGACCAGGAACGTGCCGATGCCATGAATCATCTTGAAGCCCTTGCCCTGCTCGGGATCCATGTACAGGTGATGGAAGCCGATGGGCAAGCCAAACACCAGCAACAGAATGAACGCGATACGCGCCAGATCATGGCTGAACAGCTTGCCGCCGGCTTCCCGCGGCACCAGGCAGTACAGCACGATATAGGCGGGAATCAGCCAGAAATAGACGATGGGGTGCAGGGTCCAGGAAAACAGTGTCCGCGCCAGGCCGACATCCACCGTATCGATCCAGCCCAGGGCCCAGGGGATGAGCTGGAACACCACTTCGAGGGCGACGCCCGCGCTGGTCCACAACCACAGCACGGCATTCGCCGTATAGGCGAACATCGGCAAGGGTACGGTTTCGCCTGGGTGGGCCTTTTTCCACTGATTAAACATCACCACCATGATGGCGGCCCAAAACCAGGAACCGACCACCAACAGCGTGGCGCCCAGGTAGAAGAACACGCTCGCCTGTACCGGCGGATAGAAGGTATAGAGCACGGAGGCCTTGCCCAGCAACAGTGGGATGGCGGCCATGACCGTACCGAACGCGGAAACCCCGAAACCGGTCCAGGCCAGTTTGGGATTCCAGAGCGGGGTCTTGAGACTGGTCGCGGCCACCAGGTAGCCGAAACCCATGATGAAAAAGGTCGTCAGCACGAAGCCCATCAGGACGCCATGCGTGCTCACCGACGCGAAGTACACCCCGGGTGATTCGATGAAGTCGATCAGGCCGCTGCGCTCGAGCACCTGATAGAAACCCAGCACGCAGGCCAGGCCAAAGGCGCCGAAGGCCACCCACAGGTGGGCGAGGATCAGAGTTTTGAATGATTTATCCGCCATGACGTTATCTCCCCGTCGACTGGGTGTTAGTTAAACCGGAGCGCCAGTTTTCCTGGGAAACCACCGTCAGCTTGCTCCACATATGATCGTGGCCCATGCCGCAATACTCATTGCAGAGCATTGGGTACTCGCCCGGTTTGGGGAAAGTGGTGGTCACGGTGGACGCATAGCCCGGGACGACCATGGTACTCATGTTGGTCATGGGCACATGGATGCCATGCAGGACATCGGCGCTGGCGATGCGGAAGGTGATGGACTGTCCGGCGGGAATTTTGATCTCGCGGGGATAAAACCCGTAACGGGCGGCGACCAGCGTGACTTTGACGCTGCCATCGGGTTGGGTGACCACGCCCAGCTTGTCTTCGGCGAATTCCCCGCCGAGGTGCAGTCGGGCGGAATCCAGGGTTTCCATCTCACCCGGCGGGTGAACATGCTTGGCAAAGGCCGTGTAGAGAATGGCGAGGACGAAGACGCCGATCAGGCCGAGGGCGACGAAAATCCACTTTCTTTCCAGTGGATCGATGTGCAGTTCCCCCGGCAGCGCCATCAGTTCACGCGCGTCTTCCGCCAGTTTATCTTTCAGGCTGGGATCGTTCGACATGGCGTTGACTCCTTATTGAATTGTGCCGCGCGGCAGGAAAACCCCGAAATAGAGGAATAGCCAACCCGCCGCCAACGCCAACGCCACCACGCACAGCAGGACCCACGTGCCCACCGGCGCGAACCCGCCCGATTCCGGTTGTTTGTCTTGTTGATTCATGAACCCTCACTCTCAAGTAATTATTGGACCGAGACTTGAGTGTGCTTTGCAGCCTCATGAAAAGCAAGGATTTTTCGCTGAAATTGGAAGCATAACTCACGCCATGAGCACCAATTTATGGGAAAGCCTAATTAGGAATCGCCGCCTACACTCGTTGTCTAGTATGATTGGAACAACCACGCCCCCTTGCTCACCAAAGCAGGAACTGTTCTTGCCTAAAGCTGAGCGCCTCAGTCATTGTTAAGAGCGAACATTACCAGTTGACAGTGCTACGCTACATTGAAATCAATACGGTGCCGGCGGGGATGGTGAGAAATCCGGATGAGTATCCCTGGTCAAGTCATGGTTGTTACGCCAACGAGGGATCAGGCGCCATTGCTTATCGATTGCCCCCCGTCCGGGGTATCTGAAACGTGTGTTAAATGACCCTTATCTCCAACCTATCTATCGGGGGGCTTTCAAGCAGCCATCATCAACTTATGACTTGGTGGGTGTCCCGGAACTTGTATCCGCAATGGCTGGCCGCTGGGGAGAAGCCTCAAGGAACGAATCGAAAATCCTGGACGAAGGCGCGCAAAGTCGAAGTGAGTGGATGACCGAGAAAAGTCATTGTGTTTACATCATTTTTCCATGATCCATTGAAACCCAATGTACTGCCCAGCACACTTCCAGGTAGACAGGCCCATCGATCTTATCAGCCTGATTGAGCAGTTCCCCTTGGCGACCGGTCCATGCGATCTCATGGCTGACCACATCCCGCTGCTTTATGAAGCCTGCCCAAGCTCAGCAGGTAGGCTTGTTGGTCATCTGGCCAAGAGCAACCCGCTTTGCCAGTACCCGGGCGATGAGGAGTTGCTCGTCATTTTTCAGGGGCCTTCGACCTACATCTCACCGAACTGGTATGCCGCCATACAAGAATCCGGTAAGGTCGTTCCAACCTGGAATTAAGCGGTTGCTCATGCCCACTGCAAACTGACAGCCGTCCATGACCCTCATCAAGTGATGAAAATCATCACCGAGCTTACTTAACGCCACGAGGCGTCTAAGGCCCACCCGTGTCATATCTCGGATGAGCCAACCGAATTCACCGAACGGTTGCCAGCAACATCGTAGGCATCGAACTTAACATTTCGCGCATACAAGGCAAGTGGAAGGTAAGCCAGAATCAATCCTCCCAGAATCAGAAATCCCTGGTTCGAGGGCTGCTGGCGGAGGGCGGTTACACACAAACCCACATGGCGCTACTCATCGAATTCCATGGAGCCAAAGCCATAGAAGGCTGCACTGAGAACACCTGCCATGACACTGGCTTAGGCCAGTCACGGGCGAAATGACTCAAGCCGCCAGAACCTCCATCCAACGCCTGGAACATCCGCCCGTCATCCTCTGCCTATTGACGGGGGGAGGAATCTTGCTCACTGGGCAGGAATGGCATTTTCTCGCAATTTTTATCAAGCAAAATGAACACGGCTCGCAGGCGCGGGGCTGATACAATCCGAATGGCTTGCCTAGAGGCGGACGCCGAAGCAGGGCTTCCTTCACTGGGAATGGCCAACAATCTATCTTGAAGGGCACGACATGAAGAAGCCCGTATGAAGCATTGCGGAATCCGGGAGGATCATGAGGCCGGACGCCCGCATTCATCTTGTTGCATACGGCTTCATCCTAGCTGGAACGTGGTAGTGCGTAATATATATGGTCAGCAGGAGCGCAAGACATACAGCTTACGTTACAAGAATAGCAACAGCATGATTCGGCAAATCAAAGGATGAGTTGAATAACTCTTTCGTGTATCGGGAGGAATATGAAGCTTCATGGGGTGAGACATCTGCCTTGTGGCGAATTCGTCAACGCCAGCGAGAAGAACGCAGTAGAACGCTTGCGGAGCAAACTCGAAAGCAAGGGCGGCGATTGGATTCTCCTTTCTAATCTCAATCATTCACAACACCCGAATATCAGGTCTGATGAGATCGATATTGTTGTCATTGGCGCCAATGGCGTCCATGTAATTGAGGTAAAACATTGGGACACGGTCTACCTGAAGCAACACCAATCCACAGTTGAGTATGAAGCCGAGCGTATCAATACCAAGGCAAAGCGAATCGCGGGAAAGTTGAGACAGAAGTTGGATCCGGGGTTTGTGGTACCCCGTCTGTTGCTGACGCGGGGAGAAATTAAATTCGATGCGGCCAAGCGTCCGCAGTTCAGGGGGGTCTCCATCTTCGGTTTGTCCGATTGGTCTGAATTGCTTACGGTTGATGCTAAATCAACTCTCAATCCTGACCAGATCATGCTGGCGGCAACATTGCTTGTGCCGACAGCCAAAGTAGCCCTGAGTGGTGATGTGCGCAGTTTCGCAAATCTAATCAATCTCGAACGTATTTCTGATGCCTCAGACGCGTTCCACCGCGTATTTCGTGGGCAACACCCCACCAGGCGGGATCGCGTAGTTCTGCATCTCTATGACTTGTCCGCTAGCCAGGACAAGCAGGCGCTGGAACTAGCCAAGCGCGACTTCGAAACCATGCAGCGGTGGCAGAAATCCCCTTACGTTCCCAGTCTTCTTGATTCTTTCCAGGAGGCTGAGGGTTATCCAGGCGAGTTGTATTTCTACTCGATGGTAGATCCCTCTGCACCTCCATTGAAAGATCGAGGGAAGGATGAAGTCTGGGATAGCCATGCCAGGTTAGTGTTCGCTTGTAAAGCGATTGCAGCGTTGGCCCAGTTCCATAATCCGGATGATCCAAGCCTGACACCCTTGATTCATCGACGCATTACGCCGGAATCGCTCCGTGTCCGTCACAACGATTGCCCCCTTTTCACGGATTTTTCCCTCAGCCGCCTGCAAGACTCTCAAACCATTGGTATGGCCAGCGTTAATCTGGGTTCCCTGTCCCCATACCTGGCGCCTGAGGTTCAAGCCGGAGGCCTAGGCGTTGCCGATAGCCGTTCTGATGTTTACTCCTTGTCCGTGACCTTGTTGTCGATATTTCAGGGCGAAGATACGCTAGCGGGTCAAGTTCGACCAATCCTAGAGGGAGGCTGTCGCCAGAAACCGGAAGATCGATTCTCCCTGGCAGAGTTATCTGAGTCTCTGAAAGGCCTGGACTCGCTGGAACCCACTCCGATCCCGCTTCCCGCTCCAGATTACTGGGATGAAGACACCGTTGTACCTTTTCAGAACTCCCGCTACAAGATCGTGGACCGCCTTGGGCAAGGTGGCGTTGGCCAGACCTTCAAGGTCGTCGAGTTGGACGCACAATCCGAAGAGAAATTTGGCACCTATGTCGCCAAGGTTGTGCGGCATGAACAGGATGGCGTCATGGCGGTGCGCGCCTATCGCAAGGTGCGATCGTATACCACTCACTCACACTTATCTGCAATTCATGAAATTGCGCCGGAATGGAGCGCTAAAAGCTTCGTCGCGTTGATGAAGTGGGTCGAGGGTATACCCTTGGAAGACCTTATAGGCGTTTTGCCGCTATATGCCGGGGATGTTGGCGAAGCATCGGTGGAGGAACTCGCCATCCGTTGGCTCGATAACCTATGTGATGCACTGGGTGAACTTCACAGAGTTGGTTTGGTTCACGGCGATGTAAGTCCCCACAATATCATTGTCCAAGGTGGTACTGTAATCCTAACCGACTTCGACACCGTATCTGATACAGGTTCCGTGCCCCTTGGGGGGACTTTGCCCTATTCCAGCCCAGACGTTCAGAGTCGAATCGCGATTCTGCCGTCCGATGATGTTTACGCCCTTGCGGCCACGTTCTTTCATGCTCTGACGGACCATGACCCCTTCACCTTCGGTGCCGAACGGCGCAAGGAAAAAGGTCTAAATTGGGATGGGGTTGTTGGCATGGATTCCTTGCGTCCTTTCCTCGACCACGCCACATCTCCAAACCCTGCAGAACGTTTCAGAGATGCGTTGGCCGCGCGGCAGTACTTGCTGATGTCGGTTGATGCACCGGGTGCCAATAGACAGAACGCAGATCTGGTGCCACCGGCGTTGACACCGAACCAGGTTCCATGGCTGCGATCTCTGTTGAGCGCCTATCCCGGCTCGCGTCACGGCAACAGCGAGACTCGGGGTTTGGATTCCGACTTCGCCTTAGCCACCTATGTTGAAACCCGACTGGATGAGGTGCTGTTCGATGAAATTGAATCGGGTAAGGTCAATCTGGTGATCCTTTTCGGCAATGCCGGTGATGGTAAAACAGCCTTCTTGCAGCACCTCGCACAGCGTTTGGGTATTTCCAATATTCATTCCTCAAGTAGGGTCTGGAAGCTGAAACTTGATAATGGCAAGCGGCTTAAGGTTAACCTGGATGGTTCCGCAGCCTGGCAGGGCAAGAGCGCTAATCAGTTACTCGACGAACTATTTCAACCGTTCCACAATCGCGATTACCCCCGGAGCCGTTTGCACATTGTGGCTATCAACAGCGGCAAGCTGCTAGAGTGGATAGAGACACAGCCAGAAGACAGTTACCTGACAGGGCAATTCCGTCAAGTGCTAATGGGGGGTAAAGTCGAACTTGATGAAGGTTTTCGCCTGATTGACCTGAACCAGCGTTCACTGGTTGGCGGCATCGATTTGGGCAGCCGAGACCTGACCACGCATTTTCTCGAATTACTGTTGGATCGTTTCCTTAATGGCAACGGCGAAAACCCCTGGCAGCCCTGTGCCACATGTACAGCTCAGAGTCGTTGCACCGCTTGGCATTCGGTCCAAGCACTGCGCGACCCGGATAACTCGCTACGCCTACACTATCGGCTTACTGACGCCTTACAAGCCTGCCATCAGCGGGGCGAGATTCACATCACGGCGCGAGAACTACGCGCCGCGTTGTCCTACATCTTTTTCGGTGTTCATGACTGTGCCGATCTGCACGATAACCCCGATTTGCGCCCGGTTCGGTATTGGCAACGTGCTTTTGATGCCCTCTCGCCTCATCGCCAAGGCGAACTGCTGGCGGAATTGGCCCGCTTTGACCCGGCCCTAGAAACGCATCCCCTATTGGATCGTGCTTTGCTCAAGGATGCCACCTTAAGTTCTGGTCCAAACCGATTAGCCGAGGGTCGCCGCCGCGCCTGGTTTACCTATCCCGCTGGTAACGGCGAATTGCCCATCCTGCTCGCTAACGGTCGACACTTCACGCGGTTTCGTGATGTCCCGACGATGAAAAGGGATGACCATGACTGTCTATTGAATGATCTTTGCTTGGGAATCGCAAATTTGGAAGATTTGCCGCAGATCGCCTTGAGCAAACAATATCTTCGGCGGGGTGTTCCATTACGCATTACCCCGCGTACCCCGACCGAAACTGCGCTCTGGGTGGTGAAGCCTTGGGATCGTTTCCGACTGGATGCACCACTGCCCCATACAGCGGAAGGCCTGGAAGCCTTGCACACACATTTACAGCTAATTTACCGCTATAAGGACAATAATGAGGAGGCTCTATTGATAGGCTTGGAGTTGTTCAACCTGTTGCTAGAACTGAAAGAGGGGGTACAGCTTTCCGGTATTGCCCAAGAAGGAATATTCGCCAATCTTGAAGTGTTTACTCAGCGCTTGGCCCGAGAGGATGCTCGCGAACTCTATGGCTGGCATCCCGCCGAAGACGAGCGGGTTTTCCGGCTGCGTGTCGAGGCAAGGGACGGTCGCCAAGTATTGTTAAGGGATGCTATCTGATGCCGCGCACGGTCAAAACCATAGTTGAAGAAGTGTTGGGTATTCCGCGGGCCAGGGCACTCTGGACAGCCAACTATCACCCGGCCTTTCCTCTCACACCCCAAGATTTTGATATCGCCGCCCTGTTGCCGGCCATGTTGTATATGGCCCGCAGGGGGGAACGACGTGGTAAAGGTAATTTCGTTTCGACATTCGGTCAGATACACAATGGAAAAACCCAACCGCCCAGTATTGCCAATGTAGTCAGCGGTATGCTGGTGCGGCCTGAGAGTGCCTTGGAAGGCTTTGACGGCGAAGTTGGCCAAGCGATCCTAGGGGATTTACTGCTGGCATGGTGTCTTGAAAACAAGAAGCACGCCGAGGGTCACAGAGAGCAGGTACAGCGTATCTTCCCAACGCACTATTTGGCGAGTTGGATTGATTTACCAACGGCATTAGCAAACCTCCGCGGAGCACCGGAATTACTCACCAGCTTGTTGGCAAATCAAGATAAGGGGGAATGGTTGGTTGCAGGGCCCTGCCGGACCCGCTTTCCTGTTGGTGTTACCTATGCTGAAAACGATTTACTATCGCTGTTCGGTAGGCATATGTCGGTTCGTGGTCCCTATGTCTCAGATCTGGCCTCGGATATCTTTTGTGAAGAAAACGCAACCGATATCGGTGTTGACGAGTTGTTGGCGGTTCGACTTGCGCAAGCTTGTGTTAGTGCACCGCTCAAGGCCAGAGGCCAGAATGAAAGCGAGCGCATTCCCAATCGGCATCCTATCGCTAAACAGGCCGCTAAATCCTTTAGAGATGACCTAGCCATTTTCATCGAGGTGTATGGCGAATCCATCCCCCGCCAAGCCTTCTTACAGATGCTGGAGGCGGGGATTGGTCTGGGTTTGACCAATCTTACCCTTTCGACCCTGAATTTGCTTGTTGAATGGGAGCATTCAGGCCAGGTACCCGAAGCCACCATGCAACAGCCTTGGCCACTTTTTGTGGATGCCTCTCAGGGCCAGGACAAGTCTTTGCGTGAGCTTTCCGAGTCCATCATGACCGAAGCGCTGCGGCGATATGAGCGTTTTCCGGTGTTAATGACACTTCTGCGCGTGCTGGATGATCGAGCCCGCTTTGACCGCAAACTGCGAGAGGAGTTGCCCCCGACGTTTCCGGATTCAACTAACTTCATAAACCTGCTCGGTAATATCTACCATGAACGCCACAAACGTGCGGATTCAATTTTGAATAGCCTTGATGAGGATTGCCAGCGCTTGTCCAAAGAGTTGGAAGCCGAGAAAGAATTTCCGGAAATTATGGAGAATCTGCGTAATGGTTCGGGTAGTCCTGCTTTGCGGCTCGCCGAATCCTTATGTGAGCTGATGGGTGATAGGAATCAGCGGGGGAATTACTTAATTGTGCTTGAGAGTACCCTTATGCCTAACAGGCCCAATGGCCTTGCCATAAAGCGTAAAGTCCGCCGTAGTCAAAATGGCATTCAAAGATCACTAGATCTGCGAGCAATAGTATTGACCCCACCGCTGATCGACTTTTTAGTCCACCGACACCTACGCAAGTCCGCCAAGGGTAAGCCTTTTCAACCCTTATCGTTCCAGGAATTCTTAAGAACATTGCGCGATCGCTATGGCCTTTATGTGGATAGGGACCTCCCAGGTCATCCAATCCCGCAGGAATTGCTCCTACGCAATAAGGCTTGGCTGGAGCGCCGGTTACGTGACCTTGGACTGCTCATCGGGGTCAACGATGCGGAAAGCATGAAGCAGTTAAAGCCGCGATACCAAGGGGAGGCTAAGCATGTTGCCTGACAACGCTTCACGCCTGTTGGCACAAGCCTTCCAGCAACTTCTTGGACATGCTGAACCCGGTAGTATGGCTTTTGTGCGTTGTTTGCCATCGGCAGTGACACGAGGTTTGGCCGCCGATACCGATTTCAGATTATCTGACTGGCAAGTTGCCGCCGTAGTAGAAAGCAAAGATATCAACCAACGGTGGATTACTGCCGATGAAGCAGTGGAGTGGCGCGAGGACAAGTCTGATCCAAGATTGCTTTTGGTAGATGCCTCCGTTGCGGGGGCGGGCATGGATGGTATCTATAGCGCTGCACGAGAGATCGGCGAGACCGAACTATTCGAAGTGGCCTTGGAATTGGCCCGTCAACAATTACCCTATGGTTATAAAAGCTATGCCAAGCGTGCCCTGGACAAGGCCCGGCAACAGTCACGTCAGAGGCATCTAGCCCCTTGGCGAGCCTTTGAATATCTTTGTCGCGCTGTCATGCGGGTTGAAGATGTTGGTGGGGCACTGCCTCTGATTGGGCTATGGCCTGTGGCGATTGGTGACAACAAACCGGAAGAAGGTGACCTGGACAAGGCAGCGCGCATAGCCGACCGGTTGTTTCCTATGCATGGTGCCCGTTCATCAGCCGAGCAGCGGGTGGCGGGGTTAAAGCTTGGCGAGGATGGGGGTGGGATAGGGCAGCGGTTGGCGGGCTTCCTACGCGAGGTTGAAAGCGTGCCTCGCTTGGAAGCGCTGGGCCGTTTGGAAGATCAGCCCGAGTTCTGGCTCAATAATATGCGCCCCGGTTTATTCGATGAGCAGACCTTGCAAGCTATCGAGTGGGTTAATTGGCGCGGAAAAACGCACAAACCGCAAGCCTGGTCTGGTCTTTTGGAGAACGACGACAAGCGGCTGGAATTGCGCCTGAATCCAAATGCCGATAACCCCAAGGACCGTGCACGCATGGAGGTCCGTTGGAAATCCGATCCTGACACCCTGGCTAAGGGAGCAGTGGACTTCGTGGTGGAAGTTCAATCCGGCAACGACATTTTGGCGGAAAAGACGATCGCCTATGGTGGCAAGTCGCCTCAGAGGGTCGTTTTTACCCAAGATGACTTCGAAGACATCGAGGATGATGCCCGGTTCGAGGCGCAAATTGTCATTCGAGCTCTGGGTGAAAACCCATGCGAAGCTGTCAGTGATGATTTCGTCCTTTGCTATGGCGAAACCAATAAGCCTGCCAAGAGCAGCGCCGGTAGGGTATTTACTACCCTTGCTTTGGCGCTAGCACATATCGCGCCGAATAGAGATGCCTTTAGGCAGTTGGCTGACTCACCGGGTGACCGCAATTTATTTGGCAGCGATGCGAAAGGGTACCTCACCTGCCGCTGGGAAGGTAAGGTGGGTAAGGTTTTTAGCCCGCAATTATTGTCTCGTTTGGGCAAAAACTGGGTAGATCGTAGCGGTGCCGTAGGCCGTTGGCGTATGAAGATTCGCTCGGATGGCACGCAAGTCGGCGAGATCGAATTTATCGAAATTGCTAGAGAGCCCGGGACTGAACGTCTTGTCGATGCCTCACGGCAGTTGGCGAAATGGCTCGGCAACAGCCAAGGTCCGCTTGGCGTGATTTACCAGTACGATGGTTCGACTGTGATCGATAAGTACATCCTGGCAAGCATGGAAGCCTGGAAGGATTGCACCCCTGACCTGACCCTTGTGCATACCCTGGAGGTGGTATCGCTGACCGGGCAATGCCTTGGCCTGATTGTTTTACCTACCCATCCTTTACGGGTGGCTTGGCAACAGAGCTTTGATTCGCTGGTAGCCTATCACCGCTATGAAGAAGACTTGCCAGCCGCGAAGGTGGAATTATTGCTAGGAAAGGTGACGGGCGCACACTACCCTGCATTCTTGCCGGGGTTGGAGCCAGGCAAGACCTTTGTGTTCGCCGATACTCTGGGTTTTCATGCTATTGCTCTAGTGCCTGCCGACGACCCGGAACCCAAGGCAACCGTGGCCTTACTAGGGCGCTTGATGGGAGGAGGCGATAGTGCCGCGCCAACGGTAGGCAAAGGGGCTGCGGTCGCTTTGGCTGGTGAGGTGACCCGGTATTTGCAACTCCATCCGCAATACCGACGCATACAGGTACACGCCTTGCGTGCGGGCGACGCCATGCCTGTGGTCAGAGCTTTGGGAAAGGCGATTCAGCCCCCTTCAGATTATGATGAAGCGGCAATTGACGAAACAAATAATCAACTCTGTTACGAATTGAACCTATATCCCGCCAGCGGCCAACACACAGAGCTAACGGGCCGATTCCTTTCGGCGACCGCTGAGCGACGTCGCACAGGGGCAGGCTCTATCCCAGAAGAAGATCGCTGGATGCTGGATAGTGTAACCCGGCCTGGGAACGTCAGCCTGCCACGCCTGCGCTGGGCTCGACGCATAGCCGTCATGCCGACAACGCCTGCGCATCTGGCGATTGCCTTTGATGTGTTCGCGTCGCAGGTTGAGTGCCGACGCCAGAACGATTTAGTGGGAAGCGGTGTGCTGGAAACACATGGCCTGATGTTAATGCCCAACCGGGAATTCAAGGCAACGCCCAATCCGTATTGGTTGAGCTACATCCCGCCTAATCAGGACGGCGAAAAACACCCGGTAGCTGGCCCTTTAACCAAGCGCCAAGTCAGTTTGCATACGTATATTCTACGTTGCACCGCGCAGCATTTAGGGGGCGGAGTCAATGATTGGCCTGTTTTGCTGACCGAGGTCAACCCTGACCAAGCCGAACGGCTACAAGATTTGCATGCCCTATGTGATTGGGTTATCACCGCTGACCGTAACGCCGGTATCGAGTATTTTGATTCGCCCGAAGATTTGCCTAAGGTTTATGAGTCCTACATCATCGATTGCGTACCCGAACGTGATGATCTTGGTTTCATGCAGCTCATTACTTCCACGAGCAGCTTTGATGAAGTGGTCAACCTGCTGGATGAGGCCCTGGGAGAAATGGGACTGTCATCCAGCCCACGGAATTGCAAGTTCCTGCTCGATACCCTGAAAGCGGTCAGCGGCCGTCTGGCTCTCCGATTAGCCGGAGCGGGTAATGCAGCACAAGAGATGATCGCGATGGCCTTGGCATACAGCCACTGCGCCAAGGCGAGTGAACCAGAGGAAATTTGGCTGCCGTTGAAGGAGGGTTTCTTTATTCCCTTGGACGATGTTCCTGAGCTTTTTAGGGAGCAAGGCAAGGTCCTACAGGTAAACGACAAACGTGCCGACCTGCTATATGTGAATGCACAAAAACGTGGTGGCCTGCATGTGACTTTCGTAGAGGTGAAATTCCGGCGCTATTTGAAGACCGCACGTGCGCCAGATTTAGCGCGGATGGTAGAACAGCAGCTTAATGCCTCCTGCCAACGTTGGAATCAGCTATTTGGTACCAAAACAAAAAGTCTCGAAAAAACAGTCAACCGCGCCTGGCTGGCTCGCATCCTCCGTTATTACGCCCGCAAGGGCCAACGCCATGGTTTTAGTGAAGAGGCTTACCGAAATGTGATGGATGAGATAGATCGGATTGTCCGTAAAGAGTCCGATCCACCAGATTTGATTGATCTGAAGCGAGTAGGGTTTGTGTTCTGTCCAGAATACGGTGGGCGAAGACCGGCCCGAATTGAGCATGATGGGGAGACTCTCCTATGGCTTTTTGGACCTGACAACTTGCCTGAACCACGTTTTGAAGTACCCACCGTTTTGGAGGTGACTGGCCCGCCGGAAACTTTAGCAACATCACAAACCCAAATGGCACAACAGAGGGAACCTCATAGTGCCGAGACAATTTCTACGGAAACTAGAAGCACGGAGCTGCAGGCTGACACCACACTACCAGAATCAACAAGTGATAATACCAACACCTCCAATGAGGTAACTGTTCTGCTTGGCTATAGGGAACCAGGCGAAGAGCCTGTTGTTTGGCGTCCCAATATCAAATCCAACCCGCACTTGATGATTCTTGGTCTGCCTGGGATGGGAAAAACCACTGCCTTGATAAATATGTGTGATCAGCTTCACACTTACGGAATCACGCCAATTGTTTTCTCCTATCATCAGGACATCGACGAAAAGCTAGCAAAACGATTACCAGAACCACCTAATGTCGTGCGATATGCTGGTTTGGGATTCAATCCCATGGAGGTAACTGATGATGCGCCATTGGCTTACCTCGATAACGTAGGTATGCTCCGGGATATTTTCTCGGCGATCTTCCCTGACTTGGGTGATGTACAACTCGGGAGGTTACGTGAGGCACTGAAAACCAGCTATTCCGATCAGGGATGGGGGCCGGGAGGGCAAACAGGTGATGTGCCGGCCTTCAAGGCATTCCTTGACATTCTTCGCGCTGATTCGAAACCCGATAAGGGCCTACTTACACGACTTGTTGAGCTGGATGACTATGGTCTTTTCGGAAATGAAACCGGTGCCCCTAGTCTTCTGGATATGCAATTGCCGACGCTGATACAGATCCATGGCACACAGAATGAATATCTGCAGCGCGCTTTCGCAACCTTCGTGCTCCACAATTTGTATCAGAACATGTTCAGACGTGGGCCGCAAGGCCAGATTACTCACGCAGTAATCTTTGACGAGGCGCATCGTGCCGCGAAATTGAAACTGATACCCACCATGGTCAAGGAGTGCCGTAAGTACGGCATTGCATTTGTGTTGGCCTCCCAAGAGGCCAAGGATTTCGATCCTTCATTGTTTACGGCGGTGGCCAACTATCTTGCCCTGAGACTGAATGAGACCGATGCCAAACTTATGGCAAAGAGTTTCGCCGCATCTGACAAGGTGGGACTCTATACCGATCGCATTAAGCATATGCCGAAGTACAAGGCTATGTATTACGGGGAGGGGTTGCGGGTTCCAACGGTAACAGCTCTTGCAGAATATGTAGATATAAAAAGTAATTCAACCATGACGTAAAGCAGTTTTCATGGGCCTATGTGCAGAATCAAGTAACTGATTCCAGCATTTTTTGGGTCAGTAATGAACTATTGTCCGAGGAATACCCTTTCGTCGTATTAATGCAGGAACCCCGCTTTCGGGTTCTCTGCGCCAAGTCGAAGTCCAACCGGACCTGACCCACAACGCTATGGTTACGGGCTCCACAGCAATCGTCCACTCGTTGCTCAGGGCGTGACCCGGCCGGCGTGTCCTGCATTACTAACCCGGCCCTAGAAACCAAATACTTCATCCGTTTGGCAGGGATGATTTTCGAATGCAGTGCTGAGGAAGGATGGCTAGAACAGGTAGAATCCGGCGTTCATCACCACCAACCCTTCAGCACCCGAACTGATCATGGCAGAAATCATAGCCATCCTAGCCGCTGAGTTGACACTTGAGTCTGTGTACACTGCACAAACTAACCCTTGCCGTTGAGGCGGTGTTGGTGCAACCTGCGAGTGTCTCCCGACATCACTTCCGGAATTGGATCAATTGGCGGAGCCACAATCCACCCATGCTCGATCACTAACGGAAGGGGGAAGTTGGGGAGGGGAATTGCCGTGCAATCATATCAACAGCAATAACGAAAAAAGACTTACCTTGCCGTAAGCCTTTGATTTTATGGAGCCGGTGAAAGGATTCGAACCCTCGACCCGCGCATTACAAGTGCGCCGCTCTACCAACTGAGCTACACCGGCCGTTTGTAATTGGTGTCCTTAACTTTTTCTGAAAATGACCCGCGATCGATATCGGTCACGGTCTTTGTTAGACAGGACGTACATTTAAGCCACGTACATTAACAGATGATTCCTGGATAAGGCAATCCAGGGGCATTGTGCGCTTGCAAGAAACCAGGCAAGGGATGCAGGTACCCTGTAACGGCTGATTGAAACATTGCGGCCGGATTCCAATGTCCAACGGCTCGGGTGCGGTGGGCATCAAATACCGCCAGGCCAGATTTCACCGTGCCTGAGGGGGTTCGGGTTCAATCGCCTGCCAGCCACCGCCCAGCGCCTTGTAGAGGGCGACCAGGCTGGTTGCGATGCGGGCATTGCTGGCGATCAGGCTGCTCTGCGCCAGGTACAACGCCCGCTGTGTTTCCAGCACGTTGAGGAATGCGGTCAGGCCGCGCAGGTAACGCTCCTCCGCCAGCTTGACGGCCAGTTCGTTCGAAGCCACCGCTTGTTCCAGTGCGGCGCGTCGGGTCTGTTCCCGTTGGTAGGCCACCAAGGCGTCTTCCACCTCGCGGAAGGCCGTGAGGATCGTTTGTTGATAGTTCAGGAATGCCTGTTCCTGCTGGGCATTGGACTTATCGATATTCGCCTGTATGCGTCCCCAGTTGAAGATGGGCGTGGTGATGCCGCCCGCGATGGCCCAGGACTTGCCCACGGGGGTGAAGTCGGTCAGTTTCGTGTTCTGCATGCCGATGAATGCGGTCAGGTTGACCTTGGGATACAGTTCGGCGGTCGCCGCGCCGACATCCGCGGTCGCGGCCGCCAGTTCGCGCTCGGCCTGAAGAATGTCGGGCCGGCGACGCAACAGTTCCGAGGGCAGGTCGGCGACCACCGTGGTCGGGGCGGCCGGGAGCCTGTCACCCGCGTCCAGCAGGTATAACAGGGTATCCGGCGACTTCCCCATCAGCACCGCCAGGGCATGCACATCCTGACGGGCCGCGATTTCGTAAGCCGGGAGTTGCGAGCGGGTGGTCTCGGCCTGAGCCTGTTGCTGGGCGACCTCCTGTTCGCTGTCCAGCCCGGCTTGGGTTCTTGCCCGGGTCAAACCCAGTGTGTCTTCCTGTGTCGCGAGATTGGCCCGGGTGATGGCGATCTGCCGCTGATTGGCCCGCATGTCGATGTAGAGTCGCGCCACCTCGGCCAGCAAGGACACCAATAGGGCGCGGCGATAATCCCGGGCCGCCTCCAGGTTGGCCTGGGCCGATTCGATGCGCCGGAACAAGCCGCCCGCGGGATCGATTTCCCATTGCACGTCAAAGCCGGCCTGAATGATATCGATCAGGCTGTTGCCGAAAAAGCCCCCGGCCGAGGGATTGTTCATGCCGCCGGAACCGGTGATGAAGTCATTGCGGCGCTGGCTCGCATTGGCCTTGCCGGACAGGCTGGGCAAGCCCGTGGCGATGACGCGCTGCCGCTCCGCGCGGGCGGCGAGGATGCGCTGCGCGGTCTGTTTCACATCCAGGTTGAAGGCGGCCGCCTCGCGGATCAGGCGGTCCAGTACCGGATCCTTGAACACGGTCCACCAGGCGTCGGGCGGCGGCCGGTTTTGATGATCGCGGGCGCCGGCATACTTCCCGGGTGTCTTCACCTCCGGCAGGCGGTAATCCGGACCCACCATGCAGCCGGTCAGCCACACGCCGAGACCCGCCGCGATCAAGGCTTTCGCGCCAAAAATCGGCCGTTGGAACGCGGAACAGCCGTTCGTGCTGAGCACCGTCGAAGCATTCGTGCGGGGCAATGTCGAAGC
>Ga0194119_10005911_pt1 | contig 18057 bp, 17 predicted proteins | sample TA2MahC100mmetaG_FD_148620 | JGI IMG/M metagenome (GOLD analysis project Ga0194119, IMG submission 148620) | Freshwater microbial communities from Lake Tanganyika, Tanzania - TA2015018 Mahale Deep Cast 100m | ecosystem: Environmental > Aquatic > Freshwater > Lake | place: Tanzania: Lake...
TCCGAAAATTTAGCCGCGCGGAGTATATTCAGCACAGCGAACTGTTGCATGCTGATGAAACCCCCTGGCCGGAGCAGGGCGCGTCGTCACTCTGGCTGTGGGTGTTCGTCACCCGCCAGGCCGTCCTGTACTACGTCAGCCACCGCGGCCAGGAGCTGGCCAGAAATGTCCTGGAGGGCTTTGTTGGCGTGCTGATGAGCGACGGCTGGCAGGCGTACCGCTGGGTGGCGCGACGCCTGCGGTGCTGGGCGCACCTGAAGCGCAAGGCGCAGGGCTTGGCGGACAGCCTGGACCCGGTCGCGCAAGGGTTCGGTCGGGAGGTGCTGGCGGTGTGGAACGACCTCCGGGAGGCCGTCCAAAACGCCCGCGAAGGCCCTCCCGGCGTGTCCTTGCGCCCCGCATGGGAGGGACGCCTGCAGGCGTTTCGCGCCCGTTGCGAGGCGGCGCGCGGACATTCCCACGCCAAAACGCACGCGCTCGCGGTCGAGTTCCTGAACGACTGGGAAGCGGTCTTTGCCGTCCTCGAACATCCGCTTTGGCCGTTGACCAACAACGAGGCCGAACGAGCCCTGCGGCATTGGGTGATCCTGCGGCACATCAGCCACGGCACCCGCACGCCTCAAGGGTCGCGTCACTTCGCCCTGCTGGCCAGTGTCATCGACACCTGCCGCCGGCGTGGCCATTCCCCCTGGGAATACCTGCAAACGGCCATTACCCGCCGACGCCAAGGATTGGCTCTCTTGCCGTTGCCGCTATAGGGGGGGTGAATGTTTACCCGATGGGCAACAAAAGCGATTTTGTCCCTGAGAGCTTTATCAAGGCTCTTCAGAAAGGTGTCCCTGGATTCAAGAGATGCTCGGACAAGCGGCAATGGTACATGGCAAAACTGGTATGGGAGGAAGGCCTAAAGCGCCGAAGGATAGGAATTTCAATGGGCGCAGCCGCCCAGTGGGGACAATGGGTTGCCCCCGTGGTGTGGACTTGTCAACGGCTTGGGTCGATCAGATCAGGAGCCTGGGGGACCATTGCGGGCCTCGGACGGGGAAAATGCGGCGTCCGGAGGCGTCCGCAACGGGCTTCGGGTGGGGTGGAACCGACGCCGGCGCAAGAGGGTCTGCGCCGGACCTGAGGGGCGCGGCGGCGTGGGGTATCGGAAGCGGGCAACCTACCCACTGACGGTTTGATCGAACTCGAATTTTCCGGCGGAGGTTCGAAGGACGGGTCGCACCCTCCCGCAGCCTCACTGGAGGTTTGATCCCAGTCGTAGGACTGTTCCTCGGGTGGGGAACGAGCCGGTGAGACGGGCGGCGGGAGCGCGGGTTCACCGATGTGGCGGAGAATCCGTTGCACCGGTTCCCGCTCGGTCACCGCGGCGATCAGCCGCATTTCGGCCCCACAGACCGTACAGATCAGCGGCAGCACCGCGTAAATGCGGGCCAGCAGCACGGCCCAGAGGGACGCGGCCGGCGAGGTGGGCTTGGGCTCGGCTTCGGCCGGAGGCGGCGCCGGGGGTGTCGGCCTGTGCCCTGGCAGACCGGTGGCGGGCGGCGCGGGGCCGTCCAGTGGCAAGCCGGCATAGGCCGTGACTGCCGGGCGCAGAGGCGAATGGGGCGCCAACACGCCGTGGTAGCGATGGCTGTGCTTCCGGGCCTGCACCGCCTGGTAGGTCACGGTTCGCTCCGGCCGCCGGGGCTGATAGACCATCGGCGGGACAAGCGGGGGTGAATCAGGGCAACAGGCGGCAACGGCCGACATGGGTTTCGGAAAGGCAGTTGACCTTTCCCACAGTGTATTTTCCGGCCGGCGTAGGTGAGGGATGAGTGCGGCGGTTTGTGGCGCGCCGCATAGGATTTCCGCGAAGGGACGCCTTCCTCATTCCCAAACTCCGCGTCACTGCCATGAAGTTACGCCAGCTATGAAACTCATCCACTCCAGCCTGTCCCGCCGTTGCTTCATCCAGCGCGCCCGCTGGCAAGCCCGCGAAGGCGCCGGTCAGGACGCCAGACGTCGCAGGGGTGTCACGTTATCGGCATCTCCACGGGTCAGCAGGTCAAGCCGAAAAAGTGGCTGGGTGTGGTTTCCAACTCAGGCTCATTGGATTCGCGAAGTTGGAAAGTTGAGTCCGCAACCGCATAAGGGCGTGGACAGCGCTTGGATGCGGCCCGGACAATGGGGGCTGTCTGACATTTCAAGGCGCTCCGTGATTGTGGAATTTTCCGAACTCCTCCAACATCATGGTTGCTATCATTTGGTACGGCTATCAATCCTTTGTTGAGCAAACCCATGAATGTTAATTCGCTAGTCACCATCGCTGTCACTGCGACTTTAAGCGTGAGTCTTTGGAACGGTACCGTCAGTGCATGCTCCCGCATTCTGTCCAACGAGAGCGGGCACGCCGTGGTCGCCCGGACCATGGACCTCTACATGCCGGACCACGCCAAGATCGTGGTGTATCCTCGCGGTATTACCCGAGATGGGGCCGTGGCTGATGGCAATTCGGCGCGTTGGACCTCCAAGTACGGCAGCGTGACGGTGAATTCCCTGGGGATTGCCACATCCGATGGCATGAACGAGAAAGGGCTGGTCGCCAATCTTCTGTATCTGCACGGGACTCAATACGAGAAAAGGGACGAGCGCTCCGGTATCGCCAATGCCATGTGGGTTCAGTATCTACTGGATGTATCCGCCACGGTCTCCGAGGCCTTGGCGGAAATGGACAAACACCAAGTGGTTTCGGTAACCACCGCGGGACGGGAGTGGCCGCTGCACATCTCCATTTCCGATGCGTCCGGGGATTCAGCGGTGATCGAATTCGTGAACGGAACCAAAGTCGTTCATCGCGGCAAGAGCACGGCCGTCATGACCAACGAACCCCCGTTGGACTGGCAGTTGACCAATCTGAAGCGATATAAATATTTTGGTGGAACAGAGTCATTACCCGGCGATATCGATCCCGCCAGCCGTTTCGTGCGGGCCTCGGCATTTCTGAAAACCGTGCCGGCGCCGAAAACCTCGGTCGAGGCCTTGGAAGCGGTTCACGGCATCATCAAAACGATTTCGGTACCGCGGGGCGCCCACAATACCTCCTCCAGCGGGGCCGAATCGGAAGACACCTGGCCTACCTTGTGGACGACCCTGGCCGATTCGGTCAACCGGCTTTACTTTTTCCAATCCTCCGGCTCGCCCAACATGTTCTGGATCGACCTGAGCAAAATCAAATTTGCCAAGGGAGGGTCGGTGAAGTTTGTCCCAGGGGAGGACATTAACTTAAATGGCGAGGTTTCGAAAAAGCTCGCGGTGTTGAAGAAATAAGAACCGCCGAGGGCTCCGCGAGTGGCTGTGACTCACTGCTGTTACGCAGCAAGCCGCTGAAATTCAGCAAAACTCGCCTGTAGGGCTTTGATACATGCCAGCCTATCGTCTGATCACGCACCCGACGGCCTTTGCCCGGCTTCAAGCCTATCGGGCAGACCTCGTTACTCAAGGTCTTCAGACCGCCGGTCACTACCTGCAAAGTGTCTTGCGCGGCCAGGCCTTGGAGCCCATGACCGAAGCCCTCTTTCTGGAACAGTTGTTGGCCACCAAGCGGCCGCTGATCTTTGCTGAAAGCAATGTCTACGGTGATGGGCGGGACTGGACATTGACCGAACTGGCCATCCTCGGCGATCTTGGCGTCGCCGTGCCGGTGACGGTGTTTGACGATGGCCGGCATCAGGCTCCTGTTCGCCATGCCACACCATTCCCGGCCACGCTGCTGTTCATTCCTGGCGCCCTGCTGCATAACGAGAACGGCCTGCCGCCTGCCGACTGGGCGGCTGTCACCCGCGACGGGCAGATCGATCCGCCGGCTTATCAGGCGCTCTATGCGCGTCGTCTGCTGCCGCTGTTCCTGTTTGCGAATGCTCAGGCCGAAGCGGCTGGCCAAAAGGCGCTCATCACCCTGCCAGGGTTGGGCTGTGGGCAGTTTGCCGGCCCGTTCCGGGGGCGTCTCGGCGAACATCTGAAGACCGCGCTCATCACCATGCTCAAGCAACATGCCGGCAGACTGCAACAGATTCGGGCGGTGTACTACGACCCTTATCAGGAATGCCGTAACGAGCAGTTTGAGTTCGAGGGCGTTTCCCTTCGGGTCCGGCCCCTGACCCAGGGCAACCCCGGTCGGCCGCAACTCTGCGAACCGGTTTGCTATGCCGAAGCCGGAGATGACTTTACCGACTGCCAACTCTTCAGCATCGTGGCCTGGGACCACGTCTCCTGGCCGGGCAACGACTTCTATGGAGGCGGCCGCCATACCGATGACGGTGTCAAGGCCGCTGCCACCAGCGCCATGCTCGCGCTGACCGGGGTTGAGGGTCATTACGACGCCCGACGGAACGCCTATCAACCGCCAGCCCCTTACCCTACCTGGGGTGCGCTGGTAAAGGACCGGCAGTTGCGTCTGGGCGGCGGCGAGCAGCTTTGCCTGCTCGGGTGAGCATCGTCTACCCAGAGCCAGTGAGACAGTAGCACTCAGGATGGACCCTTTTGTATCCGGGGCCAGGCAGGCGGGCTATGCTGGAGTCAGGTGGCGGGGGGAAATAAGGCTCTCTACTGGATCCGCAACTTCCTGGCGCGGGTCAATTGGGCGTAGCGATACACCGTATCCATATCGGTTAAAACCGCTTGATGGGTGTGGGTGAGGATGCCACAGTTTCGCCAGGCGGGTTGACCGTTGAACTTGCCCAAACAAAATCCGGCAGTACGCCAAGTTCCACCATCAACGTGGATTGACCCTTGCCATGGCCCTTTGGGCTAAGCCTATTAACCACAGCAACTGTCATGTCCCTTGCCATGAAGCTGAACCGGCGGGCAAGGCACGGTACCGTAAGAACAGTAGACGCAACAATCCCCCGGCTTCGGTTTGAGCAGGGCATGACAGCTTTCACACTCGTAATACCATTGGCAGGCGGTCATTGGCATCGTTTCCGTTCTCCTATGTCCACAGGCTGGACACGTCAGAGTGGATTCCGGAATCACGACAGTTGTCATGCGGCTATTTGGGGTACGTGATGCATTTCGACACATCCGCTCTCTTCACCGCCATCGTGGTTTATGTCAGGGAGAGGTCTTGTACGGCCCATGACGATAGTATTTCGGACGCGCATCCAGCCGTATATGCAACCAGGACACGCCCATGCCAGCCGTGCTCAACCAGGTTGGAGCATCCGAAAGCCGATCATGCATCGCTACCCCGACACTCCGCCACAGTGCATCGACCTGTCCGCGGGGTCCCTGGCGCAGGAATCGTGCGAGATGCGTATAGCCAGCGGCATGGACCAATGGCGCTGGCACTACGAGAATCGCATCGCCGCCAAGATTGGGAAACGTGAGAACCGGTTCGAATGGCCGCGATGTGAACTGCGATGAAAATGGGTCAGTGTCCGGATTCAACCGCGCGAGCGCTCCGCTCTCAATGACGACGCATTCGAATACCCGGTCCACGGTTCGCCGCGTAACAGGCGGCGTTTCCCAAAAGAATGCCTCGAATGGAATCTGACTGAGTGTCGCCGTAAAAAAGCTTCGAAACGACTCACTGTCTCGCCACAGTTCAATCACATGACGAAAGGATAATAGACCCGTGCTGTCGCTCAGCGTGGCCTTGATCGTCTGTCGGCCCAGCGGATGGAGTTGAACTGTCCACATAACGTATCTCACCAAGGGGCGGCATGATCATCCCGGACTCCGCTGCGCTTCGTCCGGGCTACGCTGGCTGACCGCCCACACCGGGCGCCACGCTATGACGCGGATCCACACGCGGATGGACGGCTTCGCCGTCACCTGGGGAGGCGTGAAATGATGCGCGGCTTCCCTGATCGAGCGCTTCGCAGCGCCGTTTCTGGCGGACTACGGTAACCGGCTCCTGCCCGAGCACCTGCAGGCCCTGGCCGCCCTGAGGACCTGCCGCACCGCGCTGAGTCCGCGCCTGGAGGCGCAGTGCCCGGCCTGCGCGGAGCGGGTGTTCGTACCCCATTCCGGCGGACACCGGGCCTGTCCCCATTGCCAGCACCATGAGCGCCAGCCGTGGTTGGAGCGGCAACGCAAAACCCGGGTCCCGGGCGAATATTTCCTGCTGACGTTTACCCTGCCGGCGGCATTCCGCACCCGGCCTTGGCTCATCAGCGCGTGATCTATGGCGCCTTGATGCCATGCGCCTGGCAGACGGTGCGGTCGTTCAGCCGCACTGAGCGGGACCTGCAGGGCACGCCCGGCGCGATCGCCGTCCTGCATACCCACTCCCGGCGCTTGGATGACCATCCCCCTGTCCATCGGGTCATGCCGGCCGCGGCCCTTGATGCCGAGCGGCGACTCTGGTGGGTCAAGCACGGCCCGCGTGATCTGTTCAACCACAAAGCCCTGGCCAAGGTATTCCGGGCCCAACGGCCTTGGTCTATTTGGGTCGCTATCGGTACCGGGGCGTCTTGCAGGAGCAAGACCTTCTCGCCGCGGATGACGGCCAGGTGACCTTCCGCTATCGGGACGCGAAGACGAAACGCTGGCAGACCCGCACCCTCTCCGGCGCCGACTTCCGGTGGCGGCGGCTGCAGCCTGTCCTGCCCAAAAGCTTCCACCGCGCCCGTCAGTTCGGCTTCCTCCACCCCAACAGCAAGCGCTGGCTGGACCTGCCGCGCGTGCGGCTGAAAGTCGCCCCCGCCGCGGCCTGGGTCAGACTCCGCCCGGCGCTGGCCTGCACGTGTTGCGGGGGCGCGATGCGGATCGTCCGAACGCGAATCAGGCCCGCGCCAGGGCGCCCTGATCCCACCCCGGCTGCGGCGGGCGCCTCGGTGATGTAACCGCAACCCGCCCACGGCGGCCCCCGGCGCTCGGCCCGAATCTCCACTGGCGGGCCGAATTCACCGCATGACCCAGCCATTGGCGGCCAGTGCCAGACCCTTCAGCCCAATACCCCGCCGGCAAACCACATGAATCATGGATGTGTTCAGCCCAGCCATAAGTGTTTGATATGTAACCTTGAGCGTTTGCCTTTGGTCACCATTACCGGTAAACAGCAGATATTCCGGAATTCATCCACTATGAATCGTCATCCCTACATTGGCGACAAGGAAGGCCCCCGAACCGGCGACGTTGAGGGTTTTGCTGCCGGCGGCAAGCGGCCCGGCGTAGTCTCACGCATGACTTTCAAACGCCTTTCCAGTTCGATGATGCCATTCTCCAGGGAAGCATCCATGACCACCACGTTCCCCATGGAAAGAATGATTCTCTGCAACTCCGGTATCCGTGTTCCGCTGGTCGAAACGATGTAGACCGGTTGCACGTACAACACCGAACGACCCACCGGCAAAACGATGATCCGGCCACGCAAGACCCGAGAACCGCGCTGATCCCATAGCGTCAATTGACGAGCGATTTCCGGATCCTGATCTATCAACGCACTCACTTGGGCGGGACCTTCGACCTGCGTCTCACGGCTGAATCGATACATAATGAGTTGCTTGCCGTTCTTGCTAGCCGATTGCGCCTTGATATCGGAGGAAAAGGTTCCGGCCACAGCCAAGACGCTAAGATTGCTGCGTCCGATCGGCGTCATGGGGTTGATCAGTACAAAATTATGCCGATCGCTCTGAAAGCCCTCCAGTGCGGTTGTCAGGTAGTAGGGCTTCACGATGGCATCATTCACGCGCGCAAAATCCCAGGTTTCTGCCTGTTCGTAAAAGAGTTCAGGCTCGCTTTGATGGTACCGTGCGTATACCTTCATCTGGTTGACGAATAGATCTTTTGGATAGCGCAAATGCTCCTTGAGATAAGGGGGCAGTGTAGAAATGTCCTTGAATAGACCCGGATACGCATTGTGGTACCCCTGGATGATGGGATCGGTTTTATCGGTGATGTAATAATCGACGTGCCCATCAAAGGCATCGACCACAATCTTCACCGAATTACGGATATAGTTTAATTGGCGATCCTCGTAATCCCGATTGAAGCGTGCCGAGATTCGCTTTGATACAGGATACCAATCTGATGTGGTATAGGCATCGATGATCCAGAATATGCGCTGCGGAGTAATCACGATGTAAGGGTCGTGATCCAGGTTTAGGAAAGGCGTCAGTTCGCGTACACGTTCAACAATATTGCGATGGAACAAAGCCTTGCTCTCACCCGTTATATTGACCGAGAAAAAGAGCTTCTCATCCCGAAAAAAGATGGCAAACAGCAGTTTCCTGAAAAGCGAGGAAATGGGCACGCCGCCACCGCCGGTATAATTGAAGCTTGACGCCTCATCGGCACTCGGGATCCCGACAACATTCAACTTGTTAGGAACAATCGCGTAAGAAAGGTTTTCCTCGCCATAATAAATGTCGGGCCGCTCCACCGCGTTGAAGGTATTATTGGTTTGCATGGTCAAATCCTGCAGATACCAATGCATCGGTGTCTGTCCATCCTGCGCGGCTGGCGTAACCACTGCCCCATAACCGTGCGTGTAACGGAGATGCAGGTTTTCCCAATTTTGCGCCGCGGGTGGCAGCAGACTGATATTGGTTTCACGCGCCGCAAGATTGACCTGCTCTAAACGCCCATTGATGATATAGCGATCCACATCGACATCGGTGAAATGATAGTAAGGTCTGATGCCCTGTATTTGCTGATACACATCATCCAGGAACTCCGGATCCCAAACGGGAATATTATAAAGATGCGACCGCAACTCGGGATCGAGCACATCTTCATCGGGAAGACCGGGCGTGATATCAATATTGGTGATGTTCGTGAGGTCGTAAGCAGCCAGTGTTGAATTGATGTTGAATCGCATGTGCTCACGCTCGGTTTTTACCGGATTAGGCTTGACAATAAATCTGTCGATTGCCCGTGGTATACTGGCGATATTGCGAACACCCAGGGTCAGGACAAAGACGCCCCCCAAAATTGCCGCCGAAACCAAACCTTTCCTCCGATGCGCATACCAAAGACCGGCGATCACCGCCCCTAGCAAGCTAAAGATGGATAACCAAATCAGCGGCAGCGTATAGCTGAGTTCAACAAATCCTGGCCCAAAAAACTGGGGCTCATTGTCTTCCGTGTAAAGCAATCGATAGCGTTCCAACAAGAAGCCCCAGGCTAGAATCAGGGTGGTGACCAATGCCAGAACCGTCAGGTGTATTTTTGCGCCAGACGCCCATGACTTTCCACCGCCCGTCGATATCCGATGCTCTAGCCAGTAGAGGATTGCCATGGCAATGGATAAGACGGTAAAGGCAATCAGCATCTCCTTCTGGATGAGCTGAAATACCGGGTAGGCAAACAGAAAAAAACTGACATCCTGACCAAACACGAAGTCCTTGACCCCTGACTGGGGTCCGAACACGAAAAGCAATGCCGCATGCCAGTCCTTGTAGAAGGGTATCGCAATCACAATAGCCAGGATGAGCGACAACGGAATGTAAACATGCATCGATCCTGACTGAAACAGGTTAAGAACTTTTTGGCGGCGCGTCATTTCAGGACGCTCCAGTGACGCCAATCGATCCTCATCCACCCCCAGATATCTGGAAGCTGCCCAGAAATTGAGGAAAAAAATCAGGAAGAAAAAGGCGGTTACGGCACCTGTCAGGATGTAACGATAGAGGAGCTTGAGCCAGAAGAACTCCCGCAGGCCCAATTCGACATGCCACCAGAAGTCCACAATCAGTTCGGTAAAGAGAACGCCGATCCCTAGCGACAAGAACGCTAGTCCAACGAATGTCAGGATAAGGAGGGTTAGAATTCTCTTCCAGTTTTCCATGAGAGTTCTCGGGCTAAAGGTTCAATCAGAACCATTAAATTTAGGGGCGTTTGTCGACCCTTCGTATTGAAGTGGATGGGTCAGAACCAGGCTTCATTGTAAGGGAAAGCTCATGGTGGAGTTAATGTAAGGACTTGGAACGCCCCGATGCAAGGGTGCGACAGAGCATTTCCTTACAGACCATCGAACATTTCTTAAGCTTATGTTGATATAGTTCGCACAAAGTCCTTCAGGAGTCCTCCATGTCCATGCAACCGACCGACCTGGCTGTCGTCAATGACATCATCCAGCGTCATGCCGCCAACCCCACGGAACTCTTACAAATTCTGCGGGAAGTCCAGGCCAGCTTCCGGTGTGTCTCCGCGCCGGTCATGCGTGTTATTGCCGACGCATTGAGTGTCCCGTTGACGCAGGTACAGGCAGTAACCGAGTTCTACAACTTCTTGAGTAATGATCCAGTAGGCCGATACGACATCCGTATGAGCGACTCGATCACCGATCACATGCTGGGAAGTCGTGAACTTGCAGAATACCTTTGCCAAAGGCTGGGCATCAAAGCAGGCCACACACGAGAGGATGGCGTTGTCAGTTTCCATTTCACATCATGCACGGGGCTTTGCGATCAAGGACCGGCAGGTATGGTCAACGGCTTGGCTCTGTCCTGCCTTGATCACGCTCGAATCGACCGCATTGCCGAGTTAGTGAATGCTGGAACTCCCGTGTCTGAATGGCCCCCGGAATTTTTCCAAGTGGAGGATAACATCAGGCGAGCCTCCCTACTATTGGAAGGTGCTTTTGAGCCGGGAGCCGCAATTCGCAAGGCTCTCATGAATGGCCGGGATGCCATGTTCAACGAACTTGACCAATCCGGTTTACGTGGTCGTGGAGGCGCGGGTTTCAACACCGCCTGGAAGTGGCATTTTTGCTATGAAGGACCAGAAGAAGATCCTTTCTGCCCTGTCGATAACACTTCATCGGAACGTTTTGTTGTGTGTAATGCCGACGAAGGCGAACCCGGTACGTTCAAGGATCGGGTGTTGCTGAACAGCTATGCCCACGAGGTATTCGAAGGCATGACCGTTTGTGCCGCACTGGTCGGCGCACGTCATGGATACCTTTATTTGCGGGGCGAATACCTACATTTGCACGAGCCTTTGCTGCGGATGCTGGAAGAGCGCCGTCGATTGAATCTACTTGGCGCGAACATCATCGGTCAAGACGGTTTCGACTTTGATATCAATATCCACCTGGGCGCCGGCGCCTATATCTGTGGCGAGGAATCCGCCCTGATCGAATCCCTGGAAGGCAAGCGCGGCACCCCCCGCAATCGCCCTCCCTACCCGGTGACCCATGGCTACCTCGGGAAGCCCACTGTGGTCAACAACGTGGAAACCTTCATGGCCGCCGCAAGAATCGCCGTCAATGGCGGCGCCTGGTTCGCTGCTCAGGGAACGGATAAATCCAAGGGGACAAAAATACTCAGCGTCTCCGGGGATTGTGAGCGCCCCGGCATCTACGAATATCCCTTTGGCACCACCATTGCCCAGATACTTGCCGATTGCCGTGCCACCGACCCCTTCGGTGTGCAAATCGGCGGCCCTTCCGGTACCTTCATTTCCACCCATGAATTCGATCGCAAGCTGGCCTTCGAGGATCTGGCCACGGGAGGTTCCTTCATGGTTTTCAACCAAACGCGGGATGTGCTGGAAATCACCCGCAATTTCATGCATTTCTTCGCCCACGAAAGCTGTGGCTTCTGCACGCCCTGTCGGGTTGGAACCTCACTGCTACGCAACATGCTGGACAAGATCTGCGAGGGACATGGCACACCCTATGATCTCGTCGAGTTGACCCACATGGCCAAACTCGTCAGAGCCACCAGTCACTGCGGTCTGGGTCAAACGGCGGCGAATCCGATTCTGAGCACACTGGAGCGCTGCCCTGACCTCTATGAGAAACGACTCAAAGCCATCAGTTTCGAGCCCGGCTTTGACCTGGACGGCGCCTTGGCCGTATCGCGCCAACTCACCGGCAGGAACGACGCCCACGCCCATCTCGAACAAGTCGGTTAACAGCCTCCACCATGAAAGGAGCCAACATGAAACCCAACACCATCACGATCGACGGTCAGGAAGTTCCCTTTACTCCAGGGCAGACCATCATCGAGGCCGCAACGGCTGCAAGCGTCTATATTCCCCATCTTTGCCATAATCCGGAATTCAGACCCCATGGTAGCTGTAAGCTTTGTACCGTGCAGGTCAACGGCCGCAGTTGCTCGGCCTGCACGATGCCAGCCGCCGAGGGGCAGCAGATCCTCAATAATACCAAGGAATTAAACGATACCCGCCGCAGCCTCACGCAGATGCTGTTCGTCGAGGGCAACCATTTCTGCCCGGGATGCGAGAAGACAGGAAACTGCCAATTGCAAGCCGTCGGATACTACGTTGGAATGCTGGATACCCACTTTCCTCACTTTTTTCCCAAACGCAATGTCGACGCTTCGCATCCAGACGTCTTGCTTGATCTCGATCGTTGTATTCTCTGCGAATTGTGCGTTCGAGCCAGCCGCGATATGGATGGAAAAAGCATTTTCGGCATTGCGGGAAGAGGCATGCAGAGCCATCTGGTTGTCAATTCCGATAGTGGAAAGCTTGCCGACACCCATTTATCCCTGACCGACAAGGCGGCACATGTATGCCCCGTGGGCGCCATCATCGTTAAACGCACGGCTTACCTTTCACCGATTGGTGAACGAGTTTACGATCAGGAAGATATCGCCGAGGTGGCGTTGGAGCATGATCAGGCCCTGACAGGAGGTGAACATGGCTGATAAACTCAAAGTGGCTACAACTTCATTAGCAGGTTGTTTTGGCTGTCATATGTCGTTTCTGGATATCGACGAACGCTTGCTCAGCCTGTGCGAGGTGGCGCAATTCGACCGCAGTCCACTGACCGATATCAAACACTGCAGTGAACACGTAGATATTGGTCTTGTGGAGGGTGGTTTGTGCAATGCTGAAAATGTCCATATCCTCAGAGAATTCCGCAGCCATTGCAAAATACTGGTGGCAGTAGGAGCCTGTGCAATTAACGGCGGCATACCCGCGATGAGAAACCATGTCAGGCTGGAAGAGTGTTTGGAAGAAGCCTATCTCGATGGCGTGGGTGTAGTGAACCCCCAAATACCGAATGATCCTGAACTGCCGCTCATATTGAATAAGGTCCACCCAATTCACGAAGTCGTCAAAGTCGATTACTTTCTACCCGGCTGTCCACCTTCCGCCGATGTATTCTGGAAGTTTCTGACAGATTTGGCTTCCGGCCGAGAACCACAATTGCCCTATGATCTCGTCCATTATGACTAGACCAGTAACTGATGTTACCAGTTAACCATAACTATTAAACTTATAATCTGTCTGGAAGCTCCCTATTCAGGCCAAGTGTTCCAACATGATGCAGTTAGTGTGAGGTCAACCTACCTTTCGTCGATCTGGTTGAGTCGGTCGTAACTTTGCTTGCGGCGGGAGTAGTTGAGCCAGAGACGAAAGTACGCTCGACCACCCAACGGCTCCTGGGCGGCAAGTAAAATCATCGCACTTTGATCCGCAAATCGCTGCCTGTAAGAACAGGAAGCGCTCTCCGACCCAGTTCAGCAGATAGACTGGGTACTACTCCCCGTCGGATGCGGGTGCGTTCCGCCCTTCTGCCGCAATCGAGCATGCACCGTGTGGTTCACCCGTTCCATATCTGACCTAGCAATCACCGAGAATCGAAGCAGTCAACTGCCGCCCAAGACGGGAAAACGCAAGGCTACCGCCGTCTCTGGAAGTCGGTCATCCATTATCTGCGTGTACCGAATCGGTCGCGTTCACCACTTGCCATAAGGTAACCTACCAGAGCCTGTAGACAACAGACAATCACACCAGTGCTTAAGCAGCCCCACGCACCATTTGTCCAAGTCCTCCACAGCGGTATTCGTTTGCACTGAAAACCCAACACTAAACTACAGAAAATGCCGTTAGCGTGACCGACCAGGAGGCTTTTAAAACACCCTCTGGATCATGATCTACTTCACTTGCCCAATCTCGACCCATTCGCCATAACGTAGTTCGAAAAAAAGCGCGGTTTGGACCGCGCTTTTTTATCTGTTTGTTGTCCGATTGCGTTATAGCCAATAAACAAATATAAATAATCCAAGCCAAACAACATCGACAAAATGCCAATACCATGCGGCTGCCTCAAAGGCAAAGTGATTATGGCTACTGAAATGGCCACGCAGGCTGCGTAGAAGCACCACCGTCAGCATAATGGCTCCTATCGTTACATGTAAGCCATGAAAGCCAGTCAGCATAAAGAACGTTGAACCGTAAATGCCTGTACCAAGAGTTAAACCCATCTCGGTATAAGCTTCATGGTATTCCATGCCCTGTAGTATTACGAACAGAAAGCCGAGGGCTACGGTAGCAGCTAACCCGACTATCAGTTGTTTACGATCATCCTTGAGCAGGCCCCAGTGAGCCCAGGTCACAGTCCCACCACTGCTGAGTAGTATCAGCGTGTTAATGGCAGGTATGCCCCAAGCCCCCATTGGTTCGAATTCACCACCTTCTCTACCGCCAATGTGTGCAGGACCGTTACTTGGCCATACATTCTGGAAGGTATCCCATAGATATTGATGAGTCTCCACACCCAGTGCAGAGCCTTCACCGCCCAGCCAGGATAAGGCATATACCCTCGCATAGAACAACGCACCAAAAAATGCGGCGAAGAAGAAGACTTCAGAGGTAATAAACCATATCATCCCCATCCGGAAGGATATATCCACTTGATGGTTATACAGACCGGCGATGCTTTCCCGTATCACCGATCCGAACCAAATGAACATCATGTAGGCAATGATGCCGCCGCCCAGCCACATCATGATCGGCCCGATATCGGAACCGTTGAGGTAATTAGAAAATCCGGCCAATAGTACAAACAGACCGATGGAACCTAGAATCGGCTGATTTGCCTTGTGTGGTAGATAATAAGATCCGTGTAAAGCCATGTTAATCCCCTGCTCGATAACTTGAATTAAGTTTCATTACTACTTTTTATCGGTGATGTCGAAGAAAGTATACGATAAGGTCAGGTCCGCTACCGTTTCCGGTATTTTTGGATCTATGACAAACCGAACCGGCATTTCTTTTTCTTTTTTTGGTTCAAATGTCTGCTCGCTGAAACAGAAACATTCCGTCTTCACCAAAAACTGTGTGGCCCAGCCAGGCGCGATACTGGGAATGGCTCTACCGACCAATGGTTTGGTTGACTGATTGGCGCCATAAAATCTGACTGTGTAATATTGACCAGGATGAACCTTTATCTTGGTCGTTTCCGCCCTGAATGACAGCGGCATCGTACCATTGACCGTTGTCACAAACTCAACAGTAACCCATCGTGTTTCATCCGGCTTGAAACCAGCTTCTGCTTGCGCCTCGGTTTTGACCTTACCATTCAGACCAGTCAATTCACAGAAGACATCGTAGAGCGGAACCAGAGCAAACCCAAATCCGAACATACCCAGCACCAAGAGCACTACCGGCCAAAGCACACGGGCATTGGACCGCTTTGGCTTAGCTTGACTCATGTCAGGCTGGAGCTCGTCATAACACGATACATAGCATAAAGATACAAGCCAAGTGCAAATATCCCTATGCCTACCGCCAATAGCATGTTCTTTTTACGTAGATTCATATCGGGGTTTCCCAGTACCTGAAGAGTCACAACTCATCAGATACCGGGATGAGTCCGTTAAGGGATATACGGAGCTGACTCCCAAGTGTGATAGGGGGCTGGTGAGGGGAGATTCCACTCCAGACCATGATCACTGGCGCCTTCCCATACTTCGTCCGTTGCCACTTCACCCACGCCACGAATGCTTTGAATGACAATGTAACAAAGGATCAACTGGGCAAAGCCGAACACAAATGCTCCCACGCTTGACCACGCATTGAATTCGGCAAACTGCAATGCGTAATCAGGGATACGGCGCGGCATGCCCGCTAACCCGAGAAAATGCTGCGGGAAAAAGCACACGTTGAGAGAGATGGTCGTCAACCAGAAATGCATTTGGGCCAGACGCTCGTCATACATTCTTCCGGTCCACTTTGGCAGCCAGTAATAAACTGCCGCAATGATGGCGAATACGGCGCCCGAGACCAAAACATAATGGAAATGGGCAACAATGAAGTAGGTATCGTGATACTGTAGGTCAGCCGGAGAAATGGACATCATCAAACCGGTGAACCCCCCCATGGTGAACAGCACCACAAAGGCTATAGCCCACATCATGGGAGCTTCAAAGGTTATCGCCCCTTTCCACATGGTGGAAATCCAGTTGAATACTTTAACCCCCGTGGGTACCGCAATCAGCATGGTGGCATAGGTAAAATAGAGCTCACCTTCAACCGGCATGCCCACGGTATATTGGTGGTGGGCCCAAACGATAAACGACAGGAAGCCGATCGATGCAGTCGCATAAACCATTGAGCTATAGCCAAACAGGGGCTTGCGCGCAAAAGTGGGAACGATTTGGGAGATGATTCCGAATGAAGGGAGAATCAACACGTAAACTTCCGGGTGACCGAAGAACCAGAAGAGATGCTGATACAAAACGGGATCTCCGCCGCCAGCGGCATTAAAGAAGCTCGTCCCGAAAAACTTGTCGGTCAGCAGCATCGTTACCGCACCGGCAAAGACCGGCATGATGGCAATCAACAGAAACGCCGTGATTAACCAGGTCCAGACGAACAACGGCATTTTCATCAGCGTCATGCCCGGCGCCCGCATATTCAGAATGGTCACGATGATGTTGATCGCCGCCAAAATCGATGAAATCCCGAGTATATGAACAGTGAAGATAGTGAAGGGAAACGCAGCGCCTGTTTGCAGAACCAGCGGTGGATATAGCGTCCAGCCGGCCGCCGCTGCGCCCCCCTCCATGAACAGGGTGCTGACCAGCATCAAGGCCGCGAAAGGCAGCAGCCAGAAGCTCCAATTATTCAGTCGGGGCAAGGCCATGTCCGGCGACCCGATCATCATGGGTATCATCCAGTTGGCAAGCCCCGCGAAGGCTGGCATCACCGCGCCGAAGACCATGATCAGCGCATGCAGGGTCGTCATCGAGTTGAAGAACATCGGATCGACGAATTGCATGCCAGGCTCGAACAGTTCGGCCCGAATGACCAAGGCCATCGCGCCGCCTACCATGAACATGACCAATGAGGTCATAAGGTACAAAGTACCGATATCTTTATGGTTCGTCGTGGTCACCCACCGCATCAGCCCCTTGGCGGGACCGTGATCGTGGTGATCATCATGTATTGCCGTAACTGACATAGGGTTTACCTCTTGAATGGATTCAGATTACTCAACCGCCTTGACGTCGTTCGCCTGAACGATATCGCCGGTGCTATTCCCAAGGGCATTTCGTTGATAGGTTGCCACCGCCGCGACCTCCTCGGGTTTTAACACTGTCCGGAAAGAAGACATCAAAGGCGGCTTTCCATTCAATATCAACCCTACATGCGCGGAAACGGAACCATTAACGACTGGGCTATTCTTGATGGCCGGAAACAAACCTGGGATACCTTCGCCGTTCGTCTGATGACATCCCGCGCAATGACTCTCGTAGACCTTTTGTCCAAGAGCCATGAGTTCGGCTTTGGCATCCTGAGAGACGGCCGATTGCCCGGCCGTCTGCGGCTGGGCTTTATCCGCATTCTCGCTCGCGTTGGCAGTCGGGATCGGAGAAAGGCTTTCCGCGGTCTTGCCCCCTCCCTTCTGGCCTGCCAGCCACTCCTTATATTCGGATTCCGGCTTGGCAATCACGACAATTGGCATGAAGCCATGGTCACGACCGCAAAGCTCCGTGCATTGGCCGCGGTAAATACCCGGCTTTTCTACTTTGGCCCACGCATCGGTGATGAACCCGGGAATGGTGTCTTTTTTCCAACCCAGATCCGGCACCCACCAGGAGTGAATCACGTCCGCCCCGGTGAACAGGAAGCGGATTTTTTTGCCCACCGGTATCACGAGGGGATGATCGACCTCCAGCAGATAGTTGTCGACTGAAGCGGGATTGATTCCGGAGTTCAACTGACGCGCCTGATTGCTCTTGGGATCCAGTGTCGAAAAGAAACCGACCCCTTCGTCAAGGTATTCATAACGCCACTTCCACTGGTAGCCAGTGACCTTGATGGTCATATCGGCGCCGGAGGCATCGTAGGCTTTGATCATCACCT
>Ga0194119_10005918_pt1 | contig 18039 bp, 16 predicted proteins | sample TA2MahC100mmetaG_FD_148620 | JGI IMG/M metagenome (GOLD analysis project Ga0194119, IMG submission 148620) | Freshwater microbial communities from Lake Tanganyika, Tanzania - TA2015018 Mahale Deep Cast 100m | ecosystem: Environmental > Aquatic > Freshwater > Lake | place: Tanzania: Lake...
TGGGAAGTGAGTTTGGTCAACGCCATTCTCCTGCTATTGAAAACCGACTCTAGGTTATGGCAGTGGCTGGACCCACAGTGCACCCTAGACTTGGAAGCCGCTTTGCCAAATGTGTCCTGACATCAGGCGCACACCGTGAAAGAAAGGATGAAGGATGAAGAATGAAGAATGAATTTTCATCTTTCATCCTTCATCTTTCATCTTTCATCTTTTGTGGTATAATATATCCACTCTCACCGAGGAGACCCAATGCCCAACCCCTTCTTCTACGGCGGTCGTGTCAATCCAGAGCAATTCGTCGGACGGCGCGCAGAGTTGCAGCGAATCTTTGCGGGGCTTGAAGTCGCGCACACGGGGCAGCTGCAAAGTTTCTCCGTCGTCGGACCGCGCCGCATCGGCAAATCAGCGTTGTTGTTTTACATCACGAACAAATTCGCAGCCTATTTGATGCAACCAGCGCTCTATCGCATTGGTTACATCGAATTGCAAGATGCAAATTGCCGAACGCTTGGCGGTATGCTCGAGATAATTCTCAAGCAACTTGGCGTGGGACAACTCAGCGGCAAAAAAACGCCGCTCGTGGAATTCCAAGATGCAATCATCGAACTGAAGGCGCGTGGCGTGTTTCCCGTTGTTTGTCTGGACGAATTTGAGGAATTGACCGCCCATCCTGATCAATTCAAGCCCGACCTCTACGATTCGTGGCGATATTTGATCAATCAGGAAGCAATTACGTTCATCACCGCGTCCAAATCTCCGCTGATTGATCTCGCACAAGACCGTGGGCCTACTTCCCCTTTCTTCAACGTGTTTTCCCACCTGCCGCTTGGCGAACTTACCGACGACGAAGCGCGCGAACTGATTGCGCGCGGTGCAGAGTGCGACCGCCCGTTCACATCAACCGAGCAAAGCGACGCGCTACTCCTTGCAGACAAGCACCCGTACAAACTGCAACTCGTCAGCAGTTTGCTCTACCAAGCCAAAGCCGATAACCGCGTGGTGGATTGGGCAGAACTGCGACGCGAATTTGTGACACAATTGCAAAGCGTGGGACTGGAAGCGGATATGGGGCGAACGCTGAAGCAAGTTGGACGCCCTACAAAAGAAGGCGAACCAACAGAATCAGTTACGCGACGAGCACGGTTTCGGACTTTTTCATCTGTGTTTGCCTTTGCCCTTTACGCTCTTGCCATAGCGCTCATGATATACAGCCGCAATGCTCCAAATGAACAACAGTGGGTTGTGATTATCGCTGCCGTTTTTGTGCTGGTGGGAATTGTGCTTACTCTGATTTCTTTTGGTGTAATCCCGATAAATGATTCCGAAAGGACTGTCTGATTATGCCAAAGAAGAACACGGCTGCACCACAGTTGCAAATCCAAATTCCTCAGGATCCAATTTCAATCAAGATCGTGCATGATCCAGCTCCACCCTTGTCAAGAAATCTGCGGAGAGCATTGCCATACTTCATCGCGTTGACTTTGGCTTCGGTCTTTATCGTGGCAATGCTTTGGGCTGTGTATGTTCTACCACGAGAAAGACAGGCAATCTCATTTGATCCACCCCTCAAGAATGCTAGCGTGGTCATCGAGTATCCCAAGTATCTGACGAAGGATGATGAAGGCGTCATAGACATTGAAATCGCGAATCAGAGTGACATTCCGCTAAACAATGCGGCAGTATCAGTTCTGTTTAGTGAACCCAAGTCCATAAGTTTGGCGATCGGATCAAGCAATACGCTCAGCTTGGATATGCTAAAGTCTGGGGCGGGCATACATCAACAATTTCGCGTTAGGTTTGTTGAATCCGCTCCAATGACACTAACCGTTCGATTCACTCAAGAAAGCGGGGTGATTTTGCGTTCCACAAATTCCTTGTCCATAAATGCAAGCCCTCTCTGGTTCCCATTGGGAGCCCCACTACAACAAATAGTTTCGATATCGGCATTACTGGGCTTGCTCAGCATTTTAGCGAAATGGATCATTCAATTTTCATTTAGAGGAGAACTGAACGCCTGAGAGCGGGGAAGAGATGTCAAGCATTCAGACATATGTAGAAATCCTTAACCGCGTTGAGCCATTCCTCTCTTTCTTTCCTATTCCTGGTTTGGATGTGCTCCTTGTAAAGATTGCTCACCTTGACAGGTCTTCAGGTGTAAAAGCCATTGCCAGAATAAGCCAGATGCAACAACAGCAGAGGGCGGCAAGCTTTGCCATTGTCGAACTCACCGCATCCGACATTGAAAATATGCGAACGGTTCAAGAGATCGCTTTGGTTGCAGACAGGTATGCGTGGCTGCCGCCAACAATGCCCAAGGACTTGGAAAACGTCTTGCCACCCATCCGCGACATCGCCGCGTACGCGCAAGCCGCGCTGGAAAGCGATACGCTCTACAACAAGCAAACGCAACTGCGGAACGCCATCGCGCAAACGCAGCGCGTCCGCGCAGGTCTCGCGCTGAGTCGCAATCGCCACATCGCCGCGCGGTTTGGGCGCGCGCTCGAAACGTGGGAAGATGCGCTCGGCAAGGAACTGCGCGGGCTGGACGCGCGCGAAGTCATCCCCAACGTTTACGTCGCGGGTTCGCCGCTTAAGACCAAAAGCGAAGTATTCAAGGGACGGCGTGATCTCTACGTCGCGCTCGAACGCGAATTGGCGAGTGATGCGGAAACGCGTCCCACGCTCTTGCTCTTTGGCGCGCGCCGTTGCGGCAAAACCTCCGCGATCAAGCAAATGCCCGTCCGCCTCGGTCCCGACGTGATTCCCGTCGAAGTGGATTTGCAATCGGCGGCGACGGCGGAAGATGCGGCGGGCTTGCTCTTTGTGCTTGCCGATCAAATCAAACGCAACGCGCTGACGCATCGCCGCGTGCAACTCCCCGCGCTCACGCGCGACGATTTGCGCGCCGATCCGTACGTCGTCTTTGGCGATTGGTTGAACCGCGTCGAAGAAGCGGTCGGCGCGCGCTGGATCCTGCTCAACCTCGACGAGTACGAAAAACTCGCGCAGATGATTGACGACGGACGGATTGACGCGCGCGTCTTCGATTTTCTGCGCGGCATCATCCAGCATCATCCGCGCGTCACCGTGCTGTTGAGCGGCTCGCACACGATTGACGATGTTGGGGCGTTTGAAAATGTGGGGGCGTTTGATGATGTGGGGGCGTTTGATGATGTGGGGGCGTTTGAAAAAACGCCCAAAACGCCCAGGGCGTTTCATAAAACGCCCCTCCTATCCGATTACCTCATCAACGTCCGCGTCCTCAAAATCGAAAATCTCAAAGAGGATGAAGCGCGCGAACTGATCGTCCAGCCGATTGAAAACTTCCCGCTCGAGTACGAGCCCGCCGCCGTCGAGCGCATTCTCGCGGTCACAGGTTGCCAGCCCTTCCTCGTCCAAGCGACAGGGCGCGATTTGGTGAACGCGCTCAACGAACAGAATCGCACGCGCGCCACGCTCGCAGACGCCGACCGCGCGCTCGATTCCGTGCTGACGACAGGCGCGGCATATTTCCAAGACCTGTGGGGCAATGCGCGCGACAGCGACGATGATCAACGCGCGGTGATGCGCGCGGTGGCGACGCAAAAAGACGTAGGGGCGTTTAATCAAACGCCCCTACAAAACGCGCTCCGCAAACTCGTCCACCGCGACATCCTCATGCCCCTTCCCCTGTCTCCGACGGGGGAAGGACGGGATGGGGGTTGGGGTTTCCGCGTCGAACTCGTGCGGCAGTGGGTGGAACGGAATACGTCGTAAAACGTCACACCGCGCTCGGTTTGATCTTCCGCCGCATCGCATGAACTGACTGACGTTTGCGTTCAGTTGTGCCTGGCGCGAATGGATGCGAAATACGCAACAATGCTCGCTCGATTGCCTGCGGAAAGACAATCGGAAGAAAATAGTTACCGGGGTACAAGTAATCCTCACCCTCGTTGTCAACCACGCGAATGTAATTCGACCGCGCCGCACTCTCATCTGGCAAAACGCGATAGATCATCCGCGGTGTGAGCAAGTCCGAGTCATCGCTATTGACGCAAATGGCAAATCGCGCGATTAGTTTGTTATTTTTCTTCATAGTCCACCTCAATCCAAGAATCGCTTGATTCTCATTTTCCGTCTGCCGATTCCATGCGCCTCGAACCAATGCACTTTGGCAAAACGCAAAGTACCGTCTTGCAATCGCACAGTTGCCATCCCCTTCAGTTTTCTCCAGCGTCCCGAACCGTATCGCTTGCGTAAAAGCGAGCGCGTCAATCGTCGTCAGCGCGCGTCATCCGTTTATCCGCTTTGCCGTAGGCAATCCGTTGTCCCTCATTCGAACAACACCGGCTGATCGCCGCGTAATTTCTCCTGAATCTTTTGCGCGATCAAATCCAGGTGCTTGCCATTCGCGACAAAATCCAAGCGATCCGCCGGAACGATCAGCACCGGCGCGAGTTTGAAATCGGCGATCCATTCGTCGTACAAAACGTTCAATTGCGCTAGATAGTCCGGCGCGATATTTTTTTCGTACTCGCGCCCGCGCAGCGCGATCCGGCGCAACAAGGTTTTCACCGACGCATTCAAATAGACGATGAGATCGGGCGGCGGCAACAACTCCGTCAAAACTTGATACAACTCGCGATAGGTCTGCCAATCGCGCTCGGAGATGCACCCTTGCCGATATAAATTCTTGGCGAAGATTTCCGCGTCCTCGTAGACACTGCGATCTTGGACGACGTGGCTGGGAAAATCGCGCAAACGCCGCAAATCAAGCAAGCGGCGCGACAAGAAAAAAATCTGCGAGTGGAACGACCACGCGCGCATATCTTTGTAAAAATCCGCCAGGTAGGGATTGTCTGCGACGCCTTCGAAGAAAGGTTCCCACTCCATCCGCGCGCACAACAGTTCGACCAGCGTGGACTTGCCGACGCCGATGTTGCCCGCAATCGTGATGAACTTTTTCACGAATGACCCCCATTGGCGAACAACGGTTGTTGAAACGCGCCCAGTTCCAATTTCGTGCGGATGTGATCCAGGATCGCGCGCAAGTCTTCTGCGCGCCGCACGAAATCCAGATCGTTCGTGTCAATCGTCAGCACGGGCGCGGCGGTGTAATGCTCGAAGAAATCGTCGTACGCGTTGCCCAGCGCGGCGATGTAATCGCGCTCCATCGCGCGCTCGTACGCGCGATCGCGCAGCGTGATCCGTTCCATCAGCACGTTCGTGTCCGCGCGCAGATAGACCACCAGATCGGGCGTCGGAATTTTCGTCGCGATGATGGCGTGGACGCGCTCGTACATCGCCAGTTCGTCGCCTGCGATGTTAAGGCGCGCGAAAATCGCGTTCTTATCGAACGTGTAATCGCTGATCAAATTCGCGCGCGTCAACGCGGTGGGGATGACCTCGTGTTGTTGATGATAGCGGCTGAGCAGAAAAAAGATTTGCGTCTGAAAACCGTACCGCTTGCGGTCTTGATAAAAGCGCGCGAGAAAAGGATTTTCTTCAAAAACTTCTAGCAAAATTTCCGCATCGAATTCTTTTTGCGCGAGGCGCGCCAGCGTCGTCTTGCCCACGCCAATCACGCCTTCGATCGCGATGTAGTGGTGTTTCTGCAACATTGCCCCCGTTTTTGAGAGGGAGCGCGGGAGACAGGGAGAGCGGGAGACCTATCTCCCACTCTCCTGCTCTCCCACTCTCCCATTCAGATAATCACTTGGACTTTTAACGCGCCCCGCGTCGCCGCGCGTTCAAACGCCGCGATGCCGCGTTCGATTGGAAATTCCGAATCGGTCAGCGCGTCTACGTCAATCAGTTTTTGCGCGAGCAAACGCAGCGCGGGCGCGAACGGACCGCAACGCGAGCCAATGATCGAAATTTCGTCAATCACGATCGGCGCGAACGACGATGCCTGTCCGCCGTGAAATGTGGATTTCAAAACGAGGATGCCGCGCGGTCGCGTCAATTGGCGCGCGAGATCGAAGCCGCCTGCGTTCCCCGCGCAATCCACGACGACATCGAACTGACCGCGTACCGAAGCCGCGTCCGTCGTCGTCGCGATGCCGCGCGCGCGCAACATCGCAAGCTTGGGCGCGTGACGACCAAGCGCGAGCAAGTCACAGCCGGTCAACTGCAAAACCTGCGCGCAAAGCAAACCCAGTTTGCCGTCGCCGATGACGCAGACGCGATCCGTCGGGTGAATGTGAATGCGGTCGGTGATTTCACATGCGGCGGCGAGCGGTTCGGTAAAAATCGCTTGCGCGTCCGTAACCGAATCGGGAACGCGATGCAGGTTGCGCGTGGGGAGCGTCAAAAATTCCGCGAGCGCGCCATCGCGCTTGACGATGCCGAGCGTCGTGCGATTCGGGCAATGCGTCGTATCGCCGCGCAAACAGGTGGGGCATACGCCGCAGTCCGCGTTGATCTCGCCGACGACGCGCGCGCCCTCGTCCGTCACGCCGACGAATTCGTGCCCCAGCACGCCGCGATAGCCCATATAGCCCTTGACGATTTCGAGATCGGTGTTGCAGATCCCCGCGCGCAGAACGCGCACGCGTGATTCGCCCTCTGGCGCGCGCGGCATTGGGTAATCGCGCGCGAGTTTGAGTTGTCCGTCAAAGACGAGCGCGTTCACGCGTGCCCCTTGGACTCGCCACCCGGCAAATCGTCTCCGCCGATCAAACCGAGCGCGCGCGCCTCTTCAAACGTCATCACGCGATTCGAATCGGCGCGTTCAGCGGGAGGCGGAGTTGTCGGTGGAGGCGGCGGCTCCGCGGGAGGCGGTGGATTCGGCGTTGTCCAGCGCGTCCGTCGGCGCGGCGGTTCAGTGGCGCGCGGCGGCGCGGGCGCGGGCTTGGCAGGCGGCGCGGCAGTTTGGGGATTGAACAACAACGGATCGTCTTCGATGCGCGTCAGCGCTTCGCCCAGCGTCGCGCTGATCGCGTTGTGCATCGCGCGATCCTCCGCCGTGCCGCGCTTGACGCTGGCGCGCTGGATTTGCTTGCGCAGTTCGGTGATCGCGCGGCGCAGGGTCAGCCACACCATCCCGACGCGTCCCGAAGAGTTTTGGCGCGCTTCGAAGATCAGCGTCAGGAAAACCTGGTCGGTGATGCGCGCGGTGTACATTTCGTACTTTTGCCCTTCGTGAAAGTGCAGATCGAATGCGGCGTCATCGCGCAGCAAATCCACCACCGCGTTCGCGGCGGACATTTCATTGCCGATCAGCGCGAGAAACGCGTTGATGTCGAAATCGCCGCGCCAGCCGCAATCGGTCAACAGTTGCCCCGAATCGTCGAGCAACAGGGCAACGACCGCGCCCAAGTCCAGCCGCAGGTCTTCGATCTGTGCCTGAATTTTTCGCAAACCCTCTTCCGAAAATGCAACCGCTCGTTGTTGTTTCACCTTGCCTCCCTGCATGCGCTTTCGGCTAGACTATACACGCCCCCTGCCAGATTGTCAACCAAAGCAAAACCTGGTGATTACCCACAAGTGTCATTGCGAGCGGAGCGAAGCCGCCGTAGGCGTCCACGTTGCGATTTGGGGATTGCTTCGGCACATAAACCGTGCCTCGCAATGACACCGCCGAGATGTGTACAATCACCATAAGCAAAACCCGTTTTCATCGCGAAAACGGGTTGCTGTGGCTCCTCGGCTAGGACTCGAACCTAGAACATCACGGTTACGTCTACCCTCACATTTCTGTGAGGAACGGACTATCTCATCACCCTTTTTAGGGTGTCGGGCGCTAGCGGGGCTTATTGGTTGGCTCCTCATCCCCTAGTCTCTGCACCTTTCTGACTACTGTTTTGCCTTTCGTCAGACTTGGCTCAGGGTTACCATCACTCGCGTGTCCAGGCTTCCCTGACTTCACCCGATTTTTCCGCTACTCATTACTGAGTAGGGCTGCATCGTGATACAGCCGCGCGCTCTGCCAATTGAGCTACCGAGGAATATTCAGTTGTGAAAGCATTATACTCAAAAAGTGTCAAATTGCAAATTGCAAATTGCAAATTGCAAATTGTGAATTGTGAATTGTGAATTGTGAATTGCGATCAGCCGAGATAATCTTTCAACTTGCGACTGCGAAGCGGGTGGCGCAATTTACGCAACGCTTTCGCTTCGATCTGGCGGATGCGTTCGCGCGTGACGCGAAATTCCTGCCCCACTTCTTCCAACGTGCGCGCCTGCCCGTCTTTCAAGCCGAAGCGCAACTCGAGTACCTTGCGTTCGCGCTCGCCGAGTCCGTCGAGTACGTCGTGCATTTGCTCTTTCAGCAATTGGCGCGACGCTTGATCGGCGGGCCCCAGCACCGATTCGTCTTCGATGAAATCGCCAAGCGACGAGTTGTCTTCCTGACCAATCGGCGTTTCCAGCGACATCGGCTCTTGCGAAATCTTCATAATCCGGCGCACCTTGAGCGCGGCGCGTTTCAAATGCCGCTCCAAGATCGGATCGACCGGGTCGCCGCGCGCTTGCGCTTCCAAGATCGCGCGTCGCTCTTCGACCGGCAGAATCTCCATCTCCAGCGCGATCTCGTCCGACGTCGGCTCGCGTCCCAGTTCTTGCGTCAGTCGGCGCGATGTGCGAATCAGCCGATTGATCGTCTCGACCATATGCACGGGGATCCGGATCGTGCGCGCCTGATCCGCGATCGCGCGCGTGATTGCCTGGCGAATCCACCACGTCGCGTACGTCGAGAACTTGAAACCCTTGGACTGATCGAACCGCTCGACTGCGCGCAACAAGCCGATGTTGCCTTCCTGGATCAGATCGAGCAACGACATTCCGCGCCCGATGTACCGTTTGGCGACGCTGACGACGAGGCGCAAATTCGCTTCCGCCAATTTCTTGCGCGCGATCTCCGCCGCCGCGAGCGCGGCTTTGTATCGCTGGCGCGCCTGATTGCCTACGCGCGCACGTTGCAACGCTTGTTGCGCGAGTTCGCCTTTTTGCACCGCTTCGGACAACCGCGCTTCGTCGCCGCTGGTGAGCAAAGGCACGCGCCCGATCTCGCGCAAGTACATTCGCACCGGATCGCTACTCACTTCCACCGGCACATCCAGCGCGGCGGCAGTTTGCGCCTCGCTCGGTTCCTCGGCGGGCTCGCTTGGCACCGGCGGCAATTTGCCGTCGCCGACGATGGTGATCCGCATTTCGCCCAAGAGCCGCCGCAAGTCCACAACCAACTCCGGATCTTCGTCAATGTCCGGAAAAACCGTCCGCACTTGATCGAACGTCAACTTGCGATGCGCGCCTGCTTTCCGCACCAACAGATCGAGCGCGGCGTCTTGATCCGGCAGATCGGCGGCGCGAATCGCCGCGTCGGCGGCATCACCCTTGAGCGTGGTCGCCAACTGGAGCAGATCGGATTTTTTCTGCGCGCGCGGGCGCGCGGTTTTCTTGGCAGAAACGATTTTTTTCTTGGCAGGCATAATCACAAATTAGAACGTGTGCGCTTTGAGCGCGGTGCGCGCGCTCAACGCTCTTTGGCTTTCCGCGACGCGCTTGAGCAAAAATGCGACGCGCGCGCGCAAATGCGGTTCGTCTGCCGCGGCGCGTAGTTCGTCCTGATCGCGCAATAACACTTCGAGGCGCGCCAGTTCGGTTTTGTCGCGTTCGGCGCGTAGACGATACGCCGCGATTTCGATCTCGCGCGCGAGCTCGGGCTGATTCAATTCCGGCACGCCGGACTCGGCGGCGCGCAGGCGTTCCCACAACGGAACGAGCGACGCATCCAACGCGGCGTGAAACGCGTCGCGATCGAAAAAATCGGACGCGGCGGCGCATTCGCGCAACGCGAGAAAGAACGCGCGCGCCTCGCCGTCCGCAAAATCGTCCGGCTCGAGAAACGGGACGCGCGGCAAGTGTTCCGGCGTGCGCAGCGCGAGCGTCAAAAAATATTCTTCGCGTTTGGAAACGGCGCGCGGCGCGACGCGGGGCGTTTCAACGGCGGAACGTTTTTCCGCCGGGCTGGCGCGCTGGACTTGCGCGATTTCTTGCGCGATGGTCGGCTCCGCCACCTGAACGAGCCGCGCGAGTTTTTGCGTGTAATGCGCGCGCTGCACCGCGTCGCCAATTTCGCGAATGATCGGCGCGAGCCGCTGAACAGCCGCCGATTTGTCGCGCGCGTTTTGCAAATCGAGATCCTGGGTCAAGGCGTGGAAATAAAAATCCACCAACGGCTCGGGATGCGCGGTCAGATCGCTCCATTGTTGCGGCGCGGCGTGAATCAACTCGTCCGGGTCTTTGCCCGGCGGCAATGGAATCACGAACAACTCTGCTTCCAGCCGCTCTTCAAAACCGATCAGCCCCGCGCCCATCGGCACAGGCACGGTTTTGCGCGCCAACGCTTCGCGCGCGATTTGCAGACCGCGCTTGGTCGCTTCCTGCCCCGCCGCGTCCGGATCGAGCGCGAGCGCGTACCGATTCGTCAGCCGTTTGAGCAAGCCGAGTTGTTTTTCGGTGAGCGCGGTGCCGAGCGACGCGATGACGTTGCAAAATCCGGCTTGGTGCGCGCCGATCACGTCCATATATCCTTCGACGATCACCGCGAGGTTCTCTTTGCGAATCGCGTCTTTGGCGCGATCGAGTCCGTAGAGCGTCGCGCTCTTGTCGAACAACGGCGTCTGCGGCGAGTTCAAGTACTTGGGTTCATCATCGCCCAGGGTGCGCGCGCCGAAACCGATCACTTCGCCATTGCGATTGCGAATCGGAAACATCAAGCGCCCGCGAAAACGATCGTAATGTCCACTCCCGCTTTCGCGCGCGATCACGAGTCCCGCCGCTTCCAATTCGCGCAACGCGTATCCTTTGCCGCTGAGAAACGATCGCAGCGCCTCCCATTCGTCCAGCGCGTAACCGAGTTCGAAACGCGCGGCGGTCTCCGGCGTGATAAAGCGCTTTGAAATGTACTCGCGCGCGCGTTGCGCGGCGGGATGTTGCTTGAGCAGGTAATGGTAATGCGCCGAGGCAGTTGCGAGAAGCTCGCGCAATTTTTTGCGTTCGGCGTCTTCGCCCGGCGCGTCGCGCGTCAGTTCGACTCCGGCGCGCTGCGCGAGGCGGCGCAACGCTTCGCCGAAATCCAGGTTCTCCTTCTTCATCAAGAAGGTGAACACATCGCCGCCGGTATTGCACGAGCCGAAACAGTGCCAGGTGTTTTGATCGGGAAAGACGATGAACGACGGAGTTTTCTCGTTGTGAAATGGACAGAGCGCTTTGAAATTGCGCCCTGCCTTTTTCAACGTCGCATATTGACCGATGACATCAACGATGTCAATTTTCGATTTGACGTCATCTACGACTGACATTTCGGATTCCCCAAAAGAAAACTGCCGCCAGAATTCCTCGCGGCAGTATATTGGCACAAGTTGGAAAGAATGTCAAGTAATCGTCAACCAGTCGCATCGCTTTCGTATCGTAAATGGCGATCCCAAAAAGCAACCACGCGTTTTTCGTACTCGCCTGGATTTGCCAGCATTACGGATTTGTGCCCCGCGCGATCAACCAGATACAATTCTTTCGGTTCGCGCGACGCGCGATACAACCGCAAGCCATTCGTCACATCAACCGTCTGATCCTCGATTCCGTGAATAAAGAGGATCGGACGCGGCGCGATGTGTGCGACATCATCTATCGGACGCACTTGGTGGATTCGCAGACCGGTGATACGCTCACCTAACCAAACGATCGGCGCGGCAAAGGGGAACGGCGGCAGCCCGACCTGGGCAATCGTGCCGTGCGCCAGATTATCTTCGATACTGGAATACGCGCTTTGCGCGATCACCGCGCGGCAGATCGGAAGACGCGCCGCCGCGCGCAGGACCGCCACCCCGCCCATCGAATGACCAAACAAACCGATGCGCGTTGGATCGATCTCGGGACGCGCGCGCAGATAATCTACCGCCGCGCACACATCCTGGGTCTCCAAGAAACCCAGGGTGTTCAGTTTGCCGTGACTGTACCCGTGATTCCGCAGATCGAGCAAGAGTGCGCCGTAACCGTGGCTGCGCAACATCGCGGCTTCCAAGAGCAACTCGCCGCGATTGCCGCCCAAGCCGTGAACGAACACGATCGCCGCGCGATGGCTGTTGGGATCGGGCGGGATGAACCACGCGCGCAACTTGACGCTGTCCGCCGCGAAGAAAAATGCTTCTTCCCAACGCGCGAGGCCCACGTCGGTCGGCGTGACCGCCGGATGAGTTCGCAGGGGATACAAGATGGGGATCGCCGCCAGGACCGCCAATCCCAAGCCGCTGCCAACCGCCAAGGTGAAGAACATCAACAGAAAAAAGATCGCGTACCCGAACTCGAACCACACGATCGTCAACAAGGGCGTCAACGTCATCGCAAAAACGAGCGCGACAAAAACCAAGCGCAGGGCGGACAGATATCTGCCCACCGATAGAAAACTCAATTTGACCGGTTCGGATGAAATAATTGCGCTTGCCATCGCCGACCTACAGCCATAACTCGAATTGTTGTGGCATTCTCAGAGACACGCGTAACAAAAAATCGCGATGGCAACATCGTGCGCCTTGCGATTCTTGTTCTGTGATCGCGGATCGCAAATACCTCGCGCTAGTCAGTGGCTGGAACCAGCGCGCCCACCGATCTCTCCTCAGCAATCTCCGGGCGATCCAACTGCTTTGCAATCACGCGCAAAAAAGCATCCACGATCGCAGGATCCCACTGCTTGCCGCGCCCGGCTCTCAATTCCCACGCCGCGCGTTCCGCCGACATCGCGCGGCGGTACGGGCGATCACTCGTCATCGCGTCGAACGCGTCCGCCACGGCGATCACGCGCGCGCCGAGCGGAATGGCCAACTCTTTCAAACGGTGCGGATAGCCGGTCCCGTCCCAGCGCTCGTGGTGACAGCGAATCAAGTCCGCCCCGCGCGCAAAGTCAGGATAACGCGCCAGCAAGTCTGCGCCGCGCGCGGGATGCGACTGCATCACATTCCATTCAAACGGTTCCAGCGGCGCGGGCTTTTGCAACACCCCGTCCGGGATACTGATCTTGCCAATATCGTGCAGGCGCGCCGCCGCGCAGATCAAGTCCACTTCGGATCCGACGATGCCCAACTCTCGCATCGTGATCTTGGTCAACTCGACAAGGCGATACGAGTGTCTGCCAGTGTACGGATCGCGCGAGTCTATCGCGCCCGCCATAGATTCCAACATCCGGCGCGTGCCATTCCGCACCTCCTGGGCGACCTTGAATGTAAAATAGGCAAAAACGATGAGAAGCGCCAGAAACACGAACGACCAAACCTGTGGCGCTGCCGCAATCGCTCCGAGCACGCCAATCAGATATTGCGTCGCTTCGATCACGGTTGCCTCCTCCTCGAGGTTTTCTTGCGATAGTATATCGAGCAAGGTTACAAATTGCGCTTTTGGTTGTCACCCTGAGCGAAGCGAAGGGTATCGCGATTTGCTGGTTGCGAGATGCTTCGTCGCGAAAAACGCTCCTCAGCATGACAAAATGAGCCGTGGTAAAACCGCAGTTTGTGCCCGCTAACAGTAAAGTGCGCCCCCCATACACCCCAGCGCACCTTGCTCATTATAACAACTTGAGGGCAAAAGTGCGTAAAGAAGTGTTACAGTTTGATAACGATTGCGTAACAAAAAGGCGCGCCAGACTTTCCGGCGCGCCTTTTTCGGCTTTCCCAACTCCCTATTTCGGAATCTGATACCAGTTTTGCTCGGCGAGCAAATCCACGCCGCACTTTAATTGCGCGATCCAATCAATGAACTGTGCGACCATCGCCTTGCCTTCGAACAGCGCGCCGTGTTGCGGCACGATGCGCTCGATGTCGAGGGCGCGCGCCATCGTCGCCCAGCGCGCGCACGCTTGCCCTGACGTGATGTAGCGCCGGTGAAATCCGTCCATATATTTGACGTGCGCGCCGAAATCGCCGACGATGGCGTACGCGTTGTCGAACGGCAACAACGACGCGCCGAGATCGCCGGAGAAGAGCGTCTTGGAAGTCGGATCGTACACCTGAATATTGCCCGGCGAATGTAAGAAATGCGCCGGCACCAAAACGATCTCCGCGCCATCGAGTTTGAGCCGCATTCCGCGATCGGGAATCGCGACCACGCGATCCTTGACAAAACTCTTGGTGCAGAACGACGGAATGAATCGTTCCCACACTTCGGGAAAACAAATCTTGGCGTCGGTGATCAACAAATAGCCGTTCAAGCCCGCGCCCACATCCGGATCTTGATGCGACAGAAACAGGTACTCTAATTTCTGCGGCGGAATGAACTTGGAAATTTCGGCGACGAGTTTGGAAAACATTTTGTTGCCGCCCGGATCGAGCAACATTCCTTTCTCACCGTGAATGATCAAAAACTGATTCGCCTGCACATCGCCCGGCTCGGTCAAATCGTCGAACCGAATGATGCGATGCGCGCCGTGGTTGAAAATTTCTATAGCCATAGTCCTCTCCTTGAGAAAAGTATGCGTTCAATCATCATCGCGAAAAATGCCGACCCGATCGGCTTTGAGCGACGCCTTTACACCATCCAGCGCTGACCCTGCTCACCGACTGTGAATCCCTGCGCGACGACCCATTTTCGTTCCGCGCCATCACGCCATAACGGATTGGTGTGATTGAGATGAACAAAACAGATTTCCGCCGGAATGCCGCGCAAGAATTCAACACTATCGCGCACCAACGGGTGCGGCACCTGACTCATATCGCGTCCGGGCAATTCTCCTTGATCGAAAAATGTTGCATCGAGCAGCGCGATGTCAACGCCGTCGAGAAAATCGCGAACGTCGAATTCACAGCGCGACCAGCGATCAATATCCGGGCAGAAAAACAACGTCCGATGCGAACCCCGAATGAGGTATCCTACCGTATCACTGAATTCGCCGCGATGAGGCACCGCCACAGGCACGACCGAAAGATCGGGAGCACACCTCACCGCATCTTCCGGCTGGACGCGCCGCCATTCGATATTCTCGATCTCGATCAACTGCTTCCAGGGCGCGTTGTCTCGCAAAAATTCGCCGAACGTTTGCGTGGCGTAGACCAGCAATCGCCGCGTATTCATCGCTTCCCGACCCAGGTGCACGAGTCCCGCATAATGCCCTATGTGCGCGTGCGTGATGAAGATGCCGCCCAGCCGGCAGTCCGGCGCGCACGTCTGAAGCAGATGCAACTGCTCGCGAAAATCCGGCGTAGCATCAATCATCCAAAAAGATTCGCGCCTGCGGTCAACGATTCCCAGACAGGAAACGAATTGCCGCGCCGCTGGCGTCTCGCGAGCGCGCGTACACGTTTGGCAGTAGCAACCTGCCTGTGGCACTCCGCCATCTTGCGCGACGCCGAGCAGAATAATTTCGACCGGCATAAGGATAAAATCCGATTGAACCGCTAGCGGTCGAAGAAAATATTTTTGCCGGTAACCGCGAGCGGAATGCCCATCACAAAATCCGCATCAATCAAACCGATGGCGCGCGCGACCACGCGCCGACTACAATTGGCATATTCTACCCGGCGCGATTGACGCCCTTGTGCGCGCGGTCTTGGCAGAATTGCCCGATTTGCCAAAAGAAACAACCGAAACGCTAACCGCAAACGCGGAGAAGCCTGTCCCGGCTTGATTCTATCACATAGAGGACGAAATGCCAAAACGCGCGGTCCCGAGCCGCGCGTTTTCGTTTTCTTCGCTTTCACAATACAATTGAATGTTCAATCTCGTGCCGGTTGGACTGCAATTCAATCTGATTGCAGCTATCTACAACCTTGAAATCCAACGAGTTCGCCAACGGACTTTAGCAAGAGGTCTAAGCAAAGGCATGAAAATTTATCTATCAAAGTAAATGCTCTTGCCTGTCACCGACAGCGGAATGCCCATCACAAAATCGGCATCGACGATTCCCAATTGTCTCGCCACAACCCCCGCGCGATACATTATGCGATTATCGACATTGAGCAGACTTGCCGTCTTGACCGCCGACCCCAGCGCGATGCCCATATCGAGCACGCGAATCGCGCATTGTGCACCAGCAAATTCAGTGTGTTCAGCGACGATGCGATCGTTACAAAGATCGACGCCACACGCGCCACAATTCAAATCAACGGACTGCGCGTTCTTGAGACCGATGAACATCACCGCCTCCGATGCGGCGACATTCCGCCCATCGCGATCAAAGTTCTTCTTGCCCGTTTTTTGTCCATAAGCAATCATCGCATCGCCCAGGCGCTTGAGGTCGTCGCCTTCGATTACTTTGACGACGACAAAATCCTTGCCTGCTCCTTTCGGCGCAGTGCGTGCGGCGATTTCCATCAGATCAATTGCAGATTGTAACGCTGACATCTCCATCTCCTCATCCAGTTTTGAAATCTTGCGATTGGATGATAACGCGAATGCGCAATTTTGGCAAAAAATAGGTGGGGCGAGTGAGTTCTAAACAGCGACCATAATCAAGCGTGCAGTCAAGCCGCGCGTTTTTGTCTTATGCCCAATTGAATCAGGATCATACAGAGGTCAAAGCATCTGTCGTTTTGACGTGTACGCGTACGAAAGAACCCACCACTGCACAGGAATCTCACCTCAGTTGGCCGCAAGCCACTCCATAACCACCGCCACAAATACATCCCAGGCGGTTTTCGGACGGAGCCGATACCCTGCTCTGATTTCACGCGCCCCCTCACCACGATCTAAAGCCGTTCTGGTCTTGAGGGCGATCTCCTTTGCCATTTGATCCGTCAATTGAAGATATTTTCCCGTCGTCGCCAGACTGGCATGTCCCAGGAGTCCTTGCACAAAGTTGACTGGCGCGCCTCCTTGCAGGCAATGGACCGCGATGGAATGTCGCAGCGTGTGCGGTGTCACCAACCGTGTAATACTCGCGGCCTTGGCATATCGCTTGATGCGTAGTTCGACGAGGCGCGGAGTCAGAGTTTTACCATTGCGACCTGGGAAGAGCAAGCTCGCTAGATGTTCTACTGCGATGTGTTCCTGTAACAACTGCATCAGCGCGGGTTTGAGATAGACTCGCCGCTCCTTGTCACCCTTTCCAATGATCCGCACACTACCATCCGCGAAATCAATGTCCTCGACCCGCAGCCCCACCGCTTCGCTCACGCGCAAACCACCGGCGTACATCAGTTCAAAAAGGACTCGGTCGCGGCGGGCTGAACGTGAACTGCGCGACATGACAGAGAAGAATGCTTGCATCTCAGCAAGCGTCAGTGCTTTCGGCAAGCGTTTCCCAACCTTCGGCATTGGCAGCCGCTGGGCTGGGTCAGATATCAGTCGTCCTTCGGTGAGCAAATAACCAAAGAATCGTTTCAAGATGATGACGCGATCACTGACTGTTTTCGCAGCCAGTTTTCGTTCCTGCAAGCCAGCAACATAATCCCGCAGATGGGCGAAGGTCACGTCTTGCGTTGCGGTGAGATCAGTTGGACAGAAACGGAAGAAATCTTTGAGCACCCACTGATACTCGATTATCGTACGCGCCGAAAGGTTCTTCAGACGTAGATAAGCAAAAAAATCGCGTGCGTCCGTGTGTTCGATAGAAAGAGACATAACGACGTTTCTCGAAATGAAGAATCGTAATCACCTTGACGGTCAAGGCGATTACGATTATAGATACCATTGTTCTATTGTCAATTGGCTTATTGGCCGCGTTTGCGCCGGGAATGCTTGGTTCTCAAGTGTTCGTCAAGTCAACGCTTGGCGAGATGCGACGCATACATGTAAACTTCTGTGGTGGACTGCCTCCCTCCCTGTTAGGAATTTCGCTTCACTGCAATTTGTGGGAGTGGACTGTGGCTTGTGGAAACAGGTCTGCGTTTCCCCCCTGACGGAAATTCCTTATCCTTGGCGTCGCCGGTGAGGTCATTCACCGCGAGAACATCACTGAGACTTTGGTCACATGATCATACGTGACGCCAGCCATTCAGCTCTCCTTTGCATGGTTCCGGTTATCCCTCTGGAAATTCTTTGCGGAATTGCGCCACACGTTCCGCCGCTAGGCTTCCCAGCGCCACACCATCCGCCATCAACAGAACCAATTGATAACCACGTTTGTACAGTTCG
>Ga0194119_10005949_pt1 | contig 17981 bp, 23 predicted proteins | sample TA2MahC100mmetaG_FD_148620 | JGI IMG/M metagenome (GOLD analysis project Ga0194119, IMG submission 148620) | Freshwater microbial communities from Lake Tanganyika, Tanzania - TA2015018 Mahale Deep Cast 100m | ecosystem: Environmental > Aquatic > Freshwater > Lake | place: Tanzania: Lake...
CATCTACCTCAGCGGAGACTTTGATGCCTACTGGGACTTCCATATCACTCAGGAACAGCAGCGGCTCTACCCTTCGAACCGCTGGACCGTCGTCCTAAAGTAGGCACACCCTTATCTGGTGGTGGAAGCCACGATCGCCGCGACGGGGCAGCGCCTGCGCGGGCTGCGCGCCGCTGAAGATCCGTTCCGCTGCAACTCCGCGACCCGGCCACCGGAGCCTATCGCAGCTTTCGCAAAGCCAACCTGCGCGAGATTCGCCCGCTTCCCAACGCCAGCACCATGCCGGCGTTCCCTGAGCCGGCCCTCGGCGCCGATGCTCTCGAAGATCTGGTGGCGTACCTCGCCGCGCAAAAAGGAGAAGCCCAGTGAAGCTGCTGATTGCGACGCTGTCGATTCTGCTGCTGGCCGCAGCGCAGACCGTTCCTTATGAACGCATCGTGAACGCGCAGGCCAAAGAACCCGGCAGTTGGCTCACCTACTCCGGCAACTATCAAAGTCACCGCTACTCGCCGCTTGCCGAGCTCACGCCCGCCAACGTGACTGGCTTGCGCGTGCGCTGGGCGCATCAGTTTCCACTCAGCCGCACCGAAGTGTCGCCCATTGTGGCCGACGGCGTGATGTACATCACCGCGCCCAACCGCGCCGCCGCGCTCGACCTGCGCACCGGCCGCCCGTTGTGGCAATGGCAGCGTCCGATTCCGGCGGACTACCAATCGATCGGGCTTGGGCGCGTCAACCGCGGCCCGGCGATTTTGGGCGACAAGTTGTTCGTCGCCACGCTTGACTGTTATGTAGTGGCGCTCGATCTCAAAAGCGGCCAGGAGCGCTGGGCGGTGCGCGTCGAAGACTACAAGCCTGGCTACTCGATGACCCTTGCGCCGCTGGCGATCAAGGATAAAGTGATTGTCGGTCTCAGCGGCGCCGAGGCGGGCATTCGCGGCTTCCTCGATGCCTAGGACGCGGCCACCGGCAAGCGTGTCTGGCGCTTTTATGCGATTCCCGGGCCAGGCGAAAAGGGCAACGAAACGTGGTCCGGCGATAGCTGGAAGACCGGCGGCGCGTCCACCTGGGTGACCGGCGCCTATGACCCGGCCCTGAACCTCGTCTACTGGGGCATCGGCAACCCTGGGCCGGACTGGAACGGCGACAACCGGCGCGGCGACAATCTCTACACCTGTTCGTTTGTGGCTTTGAACGGCGACACCGGCGAGTTGCGCTGGCACTTCCAGTTCACTCCGCACGACACCCACGATTGGGACGCCACGCACGTGCCGATGCTGATTGACGCCGAGTTTCGCGGCCGCCCGCGCAAGCTGATTGTGAATCCCAATCGTAACGCGGTGTACTATGTGCTCGACCGCGAGACCGGCGAGTACCTCACCTCGCGCCCCTATGCCAAACAGAAGTGGGCCAAGGGGATCGACGACAAAGGCCGCCCGATGCTGGTGCCTGGGATGGACCCGGACGAAAAAGGCGTCCTGGTCTGGCCCAGCCTCAATGGAGCAACCGTGTGGTTCAGCCCGTCCTACAGCCCGTCCACCGGACTCGTCTATGTCTCGACCCGCGAAGTGGGCTCTACATATTACAAGTGCGAAGCCGAGTACAAATCCGGGACGTTCTTTGCCGTCGGCGGCGAAACGCGGATTCCCGAGAAAGAGCAGTGGGGCGCCGTGCGCGCCCTGGAAGCCGCAACAGGCAAGCAGGCCTGGGAATTCAAGCTCGCCTCCGCGCCCTAGGCCGGAGTGTTGTCCACCGCCGCCGGCCTCGTGTTCTCCGGCACCAACGAAGGCAACATCTTCGCGCTTGACGCCAAAACCGGCAGGCCGCTTCGGGATTTTCAAGCCGGCGGCCCCGTCGCGGCCAACCCCATCTCGTTTCTGATCGACGGCAAACAACATGTCGCCCTGGCGGCAGACCGCGTGCTCTACGTCTTCGGGCTCTGACAACTACATCGCCGCTGCCGCCATGCCCGGCCGCGACGCCAGTGCCTGCAGGCTCTTCAGCTTGGCTGTCAGCGTTGTTCGTTTCAGCCTCAACAGGTCTGCGGCGGCCTTCTTGTTACCCGCCGTCTTGCGCAGCGCCTGATCGAGTAGCCTCATTTCAATGGTGCCGATCACCTGCTCGCAGTCCAGCCCTTCGTCCGGCACGCCGAGGTGCGTCACGGCCCCCACGGGCGCTGACTTTTCCGCGGCCACCGACGGCAGCGGAAAGTCGGCCGGGTAGAGCGCATCACGGTCGCCGCTCAGCGCCACCGCCATTTCCACGGCATTTTCCAGTTTCCGTACATTGCCCGGCCAGCTATGGCGCATCAGGCGGTCCATCGTTTCCGTAGCGACGTATTTGATGGCGACTTCCTCCTGGCCGCAGATCTTCTGCAGAAAATGGCCTACCAGGAGCGGGATGTCGCGCAGCCGCTCGCGCAGCGCCGGCATCCGCACCGGCGCCACGTTCAGGCGGTAGAACAGATCCTCGCGGAACTTGCCCCGTCGGATGCGCTCTTCCAGATCCACGTTGCACGCCGCAATCACCCGCACGTCGATCCTGACGGTTTCGGAACTTCCGAGCCGCTGAAACTCGCGTTCCTGCAGTACGCGCAGGAGCTTGGCCTAAAGATCGAGCGGCATCTCGGCCACTTCGTCCAGGACGATGGTGCCTTTGTCGGCCTGCTCAAACCGCTCGGTTCGGCTCTGCACTGCGCCGGTGAACGCGCCACGCAAATGGCCGAACAACTCGGCCTCCAATAGATTCTCCGGCAGCGCGCTGCAGTTGACGGCCACCATCGGCAGGTGAGCGCGTGTCGAAGCGGCATGCACCGCCCGCGCCGCCATCTCCTTGCCCGTGCCGGTCTCGCCCGTGATCAACACTATGGAACGCCGCGACCCTATCAGTCGAATCGTATCGGTGACGTGACGCATGGCCGCGGTGGTGCCCACCAGGAAGCGCCGCCAGGGTTCTCCCTCCGGCACACGAGCGCTGCGCCAGTCCAGGCGCGCCGTCATGGCCTGCTCCATGGCTGCCATCAGATCGCCCACCGGCGCGGTTGCCGGCAGCCAAGCCTGCGCGCTGAGTTTGGTGAGTTGCACGGCCTGATGCCAGTCCTCACCCGGCGCGGCCAGCACCACACAGGGCACGCCGGGCGCCGCCCGCTGCACCTCTTCGAGTAGCTCACAACCGCTCCACCCTTCCAGCGGCAAACGCAACAGGTCAGCGTCCCAGTCGGCGTCGCGCAACTGCTGCAGAGCTTCAAAGACCCCGCTTTTTGACACTATCTCGTAGGGTCCACAGCCTGAAAGGCCGGGGATGCTATCGCCTTCACCGATGATCATCAAACGTTGGGAACCAACTGCGCCACGATTCACAACCATCCGTCGGCGCGAAAGTAGGCCCTTCCGGAGGGTTTCAAGAGACAAAATCTTTACTTATACTATTGGCATGCTAAGACTACTCTCAAGGATACTCCCGCTCGCGCTGGGGGCCACGATACTGCTTGTCGCGCAAAGCGCAGACACGCGCGTGAAACAGATGACGGCCGAAGACCTGAAGAAACTGATCGACTCGAAGACGAAGTTCTTTTTCCTCGACGTCCGTGAGCCAAAAGAAATCGCTGAACTCGGAACCATGGCCGGCTACGTCAACATCCCGATGTCGGAGCTAGAAAAGCGCGCCACCGAAATTCCCAAAGCGTCGCTCGTCGTCACCGCTTGAAACCGCGGCAAGCGCGCCTGGACGGCTGCGCAAATCCTCGAAAAGGCCGGTTACAAGGTCACCGGCGCCTGCGGTTTGGCTGAGTGGAAGGAAAAGGGCTACGACAAACAAAAGGGCTACGAATTGATATTTCCCACCGAGGCCGAAATAGGCCGCGCCGCCAAAAAGAAGTAGGTTCCAATCGCCTGCCAGCGCCGTTCACACGCGGCGGCGATTTTTCTCAAAAAAACTTTCACTCCCGCAAAGCGCAACTCACCAACAGGTTAGGGCCGCGCTTCGCCTTTGTGCAGCCGTCTTCGCCCGCCTTTTCGCGCCCCTGCTTTTTTCGTCCCCCGCTAGATTGGGGCCGAAAGGGAACAGAGTTGTCCTTGCGCCATTTCAATGATTCACGGCCACCTCGGCGGCCCGTCCCGGATGCGATCGAAGCCGAGTTGTCGGAGCTCCTCGTCGGTCAGCCCGACGTGGTGGAAGCGATTGCGCTGTTTGTCCGTCGAAGCGTTGGCACAGTTACTCCATGCCGACGACAAGAAGATCGTCAAGATCGACTGTGGCCAGTTTCAAATGGAGCACGAGGTGGCCAAGCTGATTGGCGCGCCGCCGGGCTATCTGGGCCATCGCGAACCCACGCCGATGCTGAATCAGGCGCGGCTCAATCAGGCCACCAGTGAACGCTGCAGTCTGTCGCTCGTCTTGCTGGACGAGATCGAAAAAGCCGCCCCGTCGCTGCAGCGGTTGTTGCTTGGCGTGCTCGATAAAGCCACGCTACGGCTCGGCGACAACACCACTGTAGGTTTTGAGCGCAGCATTGTTTTCCTCACGTCCAACCTGGGCGCGAGAGACATGCTGAAGATGCTGAAACCTTCATTCGGTTTCGGCGGAATGGAGCCGCTGGCGGCCATCGACACCAGCCGCAAGCTGCGCGAAATCGGCATGCGCGCCGTGCGGCGCCATTTCTCGCCCGAGTTTGTCAACCGGATCGACTCGATTGTCGCCTACCAGCCGCTCGAACCCGCGGTGCTCGACCAGATCATGGATCTGCAACTGGCCGCCCTGCAGCGCCACATTCATGAACGTCTCAGCGCGCGCGCCTTCACGCTCGAAGTGGAGCATTCAGCGCGCGATTTCCTCATTGGCGAAGGCGTCAGCGCCGAGTATGGCGCGCGCGAACTCAAGCGCACCGTCCACCGCCGGCTGCTCCAGCCGCTCGCCTCGCTGGTGGCGGCCGGGCGCATTCCGCCCTACGGCACCGTGCGCGTGTTGGTGCCGGCCGGCGAGACCGAACTGATCTTCGTCTACGAGCCGGTCCGCCCGCCCCGTTCGGTACGTCGCGTGGCCTGGGGTTTGGTCTATCCTGAAGAAGATGGTGAAGCGAATTCTGCTCCCGTTGCTCCTCTCGCTGGGCCTCGCCGCTCAGTCTCCCGCGCCGCAAACGCCTCGCAAGAAGCGTTTGCTTTGCATTGGCGCCGTCAAAGGGTTTCAGCACGACGCCACGTCGCATGGCCTTGCCACGCTGTGGAAAATCGGCCAGGAGTCCGGCTTGTGGGATACCTATATCCGCACTGACACGCAATTGCTGACCAAGAAGAAGCTGGGCGGTAACGCAAAGACGCTCGACTATTTCGACGCCGTCGTTTTTTACACCACCGGCGAACTCGACATGGATGCGCAGCAGAAAGCCGACCTGCTCAGCTTCGTGCGCGACGACGGCAAGGGCTTCATCGCCGTTCACTCGGGCATCGACACCTTCTATGAATGGCCCGAGTACGGCGAAATGACCGGCGGCTACTTCGATCTCCATCCGTGGAACCAGTTCAACGCGCCCGTGGTGGTGGAAGACCCGGCGAACCCCATCGTGGCGCACTTCCCCAAGGAGTTCACCATCATGGATGAGATCTATCAGGTGAAGAATTTCTCGCGCGACCGCGTCCGCGTGCTGATGAGCCTGGATGCTTCGAAGATCGATCTCAACAATAAGAACATCCGCCGAACCGACAAGGACTTCGCCGTCGCTTGGCTCCGCAACTACGGCAAGGGCCGCGTTTTTTACTCCACGTTCGGCCATCGCGAAGACGCGTGGAACCGGCCCGACGTGCAGAAGATGTACCTCGAAGCAGTCAAGTGGGCGATGGGCATGTCGCAGGCCGAGGCGACGCCTCGTCCCAAGCAATAAACAGAAAAAAAGAAGAACCGATGAACCGACTCGCTCTTACGCTCCTCGCCGCCGCGTGAGCCCTCGGCGCACAAACTCCCCCGGATCTGAAGACGCTCTCCGGCGGCACCATGGCCCTGTACCAGCAGACGCGCCGCGCGCTCATCGGCGCGGCCGAAAAAATGCCCGCCGAGCACTAAGGCTTCGCGCCCACCGATGGCATCCGCAACTTCGGCCAACTGGTGGGCCACGTCGCCGACGCGCAGTATCTGCCCTGCTCACCAGTGGCGGGCACGCCCAACCCGGCGCCGGGCATTGAAAAGTCCAAGACCACCAAGGAGGACCTGGTGGCCGGACTCAAGGATGCCTTTGCCTATTGCGACAAAGCCTATGCCTCGCTCACCGACGCCAACGCAGCGGAACTGGTGAAGTTTTTCGGCGGTGAGCGCACCAAGCTCAACGTGTTGTCTTTCAGCTTCATGCTCAACTATGAGCACTACGGAAACATGGTCACCTACATGCGCATGAAGAACATCGTGCCGCTCACCAGCGAGCCGCGCACGCCGCGAAGAAGTAGCTCCAGCGCGTTTTTGCAAAAAGAACCCGCCGCGCCGCACGAGGGCGGCGCGGCGGATTCTGCTTTGCGATACGCTCAAAATTAACGGCCATGACCAACCAGATTCCAGTTTTCCTGCTGGTTGCCGCCACGTCCGCGGCAGCTCAGGACTTCGCCCGCGACATCGAGCCCGTGCTCCATCGCAAGTGTTACGGCTGCCATGGCGCGGCGCTCCAGATGAACGGTCTGCGGCTCGACGACAAGGCGGCGGCGCTCAAAGGCGGCTACTCGGGCGTGGCGATCCAGCCGGGCTCGGCCGAAAAGAGCTCGCTCATCGCCCGCGTTGCCAGCGCAAAAGACGGCTTCCGCATGCCGCCCGCTGGTCCGAAGCTCACTGAGGCTGAAGTCGCGGCCTTGCGTGCGTGGATCGACAAGGGCGCCGAGTGGCCGGAAGCTGCCGCCGCCGCAAAGAAAGCTCCGGCGTGGAAGAAGCTGCCGTGGTCGTTTGAGGCCGTCAAAGTCCCGGCGATTCCAGCCGCCGGCGAAGGCTGGGCACGCAACCCGATTGACCGTTTCATCGCCGCCAAGCTCGCCGCCGAAAACGTGAAGCCGTCGCCTGCGGCCGCCAAGCTCACACTCCTGCGCCGCGTATCGCTGGACCTCACCGGTCTGCCGCCCGCGCCCGCCGAGATCGAAGCGTTCCTTGCCGACTCGTCGCCCGCCGCCTACGAGCACCTTGTTGACCGGCTGCTCCAATCGCCGCACTACGGCGAACGCTGGGCGCGCCAGTGGCTGGATCTCGCTCGCTATGCAGACTCGGACGGCTACGAAAAAGATCTGCCGCGGCTGTATGCGTGGCGCTGGCGTCAATGGGTGATCGAAGCACTGAACGCGGACATGTCGTTCGATCGCTTCACCGCGCTCCAACTCGCCGGAGACCTCTTGCCCAACGCCGGTCCGGAAGAGCACGTCGCCACGGGTTTTCACCGGAACACGCTGCGCAATCGCGAAGGCGGCGTGAAGCTCGAGCAGACGTTTTTCGAAGAAACCGTCGATCGCGTGAACACGGTCAGCACGGTCTGGATGGGCCTCACCACGGGCTGCGCGCAATGCCACGATCACAAATACGATCCCATCTCGCAGAAAGACTACTACTCGCTCTACGCCTTCTTTGACAACATCGACCAGGTGTACGTGGACGCGCCGATGCCTGGCGAGATGGAGCCCTACCGGGCCAAGCGCGCCGAGTACGTTGCCAAACGCCAGGCGCTGCTCGATGAGTACGGCATCCCCGCCTTGATGCGCCCGTGGGAAGAGAAGGTCCGCTGGGCCGCGAAGAACGTCGGCAAAGAGCCGGACTGGGATCTCACCTACGACGTGATCTTTCAGATGTCCGATGGCGGCCACAAGTTCATCTGGATTGACGAAGCCAAGCGGACGTACCGCCAGCAGGAAATCCTGGTGGACTACTTCATCGATTGGTACAACCTGGTTGTTCCGAAAGAAACCATCGACAAGCTGAAGCCCAAGGAGCTGAAGAAGAAGCTCCGTGCCCTGAAGGAAAGCTATCCGCAGTTGAGTCAGGCGGCGGTGATCACTGATCTTGCCGAGCCGCAGCAGTCGTACCTGCGCGTGCGCGGCGACTATGCGCGCCTGGGTATTGAAGTACAACCGGCGGGCCTCGGCGTGCTGAAGCCAGTGAAGGAGAACGGCCGCGCCACGCGGCTCGATCTTGCGCGCTGGCTCACCTCGCCCGATCATCCGCTCACGGCGCGCGTCGCCGTCAATCGCATGTGGCAGGAGTTCTTCGGCCGCGGGCTGGTGCGGACTTCGGAAGACTTCGGCCGCCAGGGCGAAGCGCCCACTCACCCGGAGTTGCTTGACTGGCTCGCGTCGGACTTCATGACGAACGGCTGGAAGATCAAACGCATGCACAAGGCCATCGTGATGTCGGCCACCTACTGCCAGCAGTCGAATGCTCGGCCGGAGCTCGCTGATCGCGATCCGGAGAATGCGTGGCTCGCGCGGCAGAACCGTCTGCGGCTGCCCGCCGAGGCGATTCGCGATTCGGCGCTTCGCGCGGCGGGGTTGTTGAGCGAGAGCATCGGCGGCAAGAGCGTTTATCCGCCGCAGCCGGCGGGCGTGATGGAACTCACCTATCAGTGGGAGACGGATCGCTGGGAGGAGTCGGCGGGTACGGACAAGTATCGCCGTGGACTCTACACTTTCTTCCAGCGCACGGCGCCCTATCCGCAGATGATGAACTTCGATGCGCCGGATTCGAACGTCGCCGCATCGCGCCGTCGCCGCTCGAACACGCCACTCCAGGCGCTGAATCTGTTGAACGACCCGGTCTTCCATGAAGCCGCCGAAGCGCTCACTGGGCGCGTATTGAAAGAGGGCGGCGCCGATACGCAGGCCCGCATCGATCGGGCGTTTGTGCTCGCCTTCGCGCGCCACCCCGATGAACGCGAGCGCCAGATTCTCACCGGCACGCTCGCGCGCCATCGCGCCGTGCTCGGCAAAGAAGGCAAGCTCACTGAAAACGCTGCGTGGCTGGGCGTCACGCGCGCGCTGCTCAATGCCGACGAGTTCGTAACGAGGGAATAGCGAGATGAACGAACGCGAATATCTGGGACTGCAAAACCGCCGCCGTTTCCTGCGCGAAGCCGCGGGCGGATTGGGCATGGCTGCGCTGGGCGATCTGCTCACGGCCGACAAGCTCACCGCTGCCTCCGCCGATTCGATGACCCCGCGCCAGCCGCACTTTCCGGGCAAGGCCAAGCATGTGATCTACATGTTCATGGAAGGCGGCCCCAGCCAGTACGAACTGTTCGACGAAAAGCCGGTGCTGCGACAGTGGCACGGCAAGCCGCTGCCGGAGTCGATGACGAAGGAGATGAAGCTGGCGTTCATCAAGCCCACGGCGGCGGTGATGGCGTCTCAATTCAAGTTTGCGCGGCATGGTAAAAGCGGGATGGCGTTGTCGGAGCTGCTGCCCCGCCTCGGGACCTGCGCGGACGACCTGACGCTGGTGCGTTCGATGCAGACCGATGCCTTCAATCATCACCCGGGCCAGTTGCTGCTGTTCACGGGCTCGATCCAATTCGGCCGCCCCAGCATGGGTTCCTGGGTGACGTACGGGTTGGGTTCGGAGTCGCAGAACCTGCCGGGCTTCGTGGTGCTCACGTCCGGGCGCGGCACGTCGGGCGGTGCGTCCAACTTCGGCTCCGGCTTCATGCCGTCGCATTTTCAAGGCACGGTTTTCCGTAACTCGGGCGACCCGATTCTGTATCTTTCAAATCCGCCCGGCGTGTCGCGCGACTTCCAGCACGAGACGCTCGAATCGGTGAACGCGCTCAATGCGCATCGCTACGAGACCACGGGAGACGCCGAAATCGCCTCGCGCATTTCGTCTTACGAACTCGCCTTCCGCATGCAGATGGCTGCGCCGGATCTACTCGACTTTTCAAAGGAGCCGGCGGCGATTCGCGAGATGTACGGCGTGGATAGCGAGGACAAAGACCTCAAGCAGTACGCGTCCAACTGTCTGCTCGCGCGGCGTCTCGTCGAACGCGGCGTACGTTTCGTGCTGATGATGGACGCCTCGTGGGATCACCACGGCAGACTCAACAAGGAACTGCCGAAGCGCTGCAAGAAGATCGACCAGCCCACGGCGGCGTTGATCAAGGATCTGAAGCAGCGCGGACTGCTGGATGAAACGCTCCTGGTGTGGGGCGGCGAGTTCGGGCGCACGCCGATGGTGGAGATGCGGCGGCCGAACGATGTCGAAAGCGCCGGGCGCGACCATCACCCCAATGCCTTCTCCATGTGGATGGCGGGCGGCGGCTTCAAGGGCGGCTATACGCACGGCAAGACGGATGACCTCTGCCTGAACGTGGCCGAAGATCCGGTACACGTGCACGATCTGCAGGCCACCATCCTCAAGCAACTCGGCTTTGAACACGCGCGCCTGACGTATCGCCACACGGGCCGCGACTTCCGCCTCACCGACGTTCACGGCAAATTCATTTCGAAGCTCGTGGGATAAGTGCGCGGCTCGGCGCGAATCGCGGACGGCAATCCGGCTATGAGAGCTACCGGCCTGGACGCCACTTGCGGCGCAGCCGAACCTCTTCGGTATCAAACCGTACGCCTTGATTGTCCGAGGGGTTCAACCAGAGCATCCGTTCGCACACGGCGAAAGCTTCCTTGAACCGTTCCAGCCGCCAAAGACAAAGGCCGTATCCATGCAGGCAGCGAAGGAACGGGCGGTTGTCGACCATGCCCCAGGGCAGCGCGCCGTAAAAGTCCGGTGGCAACGATAACTCGCCGATCCGGACTCCGGCCTCATAGTGCCGGATGGCGAACGCCGGCGACCGGTGAAAGAACAAGTTCCCCAGGTGTGCGTGTGCATCCAGGCACCGCAAGTCGGCACGGCAAAGGTCCATCAGGATCTGGTAGGCGCCCTTCAAGTCGCCCGAGTCCTTGAGGTCATTCGAATCGATGATCGGGTCGCTGCACTCGCCAGGATCGGCGCCGGGGAGCACTTGCTCAATCTCGAACTGCGGTCTGGGGCCCCGCTTGACGATCGGCTTGGCCCACGCGGGCAAGGGGTCTCCCGGTTCACCCCAGTATTCTTCGGCGGGGTCCCAATCGCCGTAACGGTGTAATTGCAATGGAGTCAATCCGAGGGCCTGCGGGTCCAGTCGCGTAGCCATGATGTGGCCGGATACTCGCAGGCGGCCGGCATAGTTCCGCTGTCTGGTGGGTTTGACGGTTATGATCTCGCCCGGTACGACTTCCGATAGCCCGGCTGCCTGTAGCGTGATCGCCTCCCCCCCCCCTGCGCAGCAGCTTGCACTCGGCGGCGCGAGCCGAGACGGACCAGACCGCGACATCCATTGTGCGGGGCATAGATGCCGTTGGCCTGGCGGATGGCTTGGGCGCGGCCAACTCGATCCAGTGGCGATAGGCGTCCAAATAGAGCTGCCGCGAGGCGTCGGCCAACACGACATCGGCGGCGGATACCACATGGACCGAACCATCGACGCGTAGTATCGTCGCGGCGAGGCCGCGGCGCAGATTGCCGTCAAAGTCGAAGTAAGTCGCTTTGACCATCTCGCCGGCCACCTTGGCGGGGCAGGGAACTGCCACCTGCGCCTCAATGGCCCGATGAAGTGCCCGCAGTTGCGCTTCATCGCCATCGGCGTTCCCGATGATTTCATCCAGCAGGATCGCGATGCGGCGGCTTCTCGTCCGGGTCATTCCTTAACCCACCCTTCCATCTTGCATCATTGATTGATACTCGCAAAGGCATGCCAGAAACCAAGAGGGACATCGCGCTCTGCGAGTTTGCCAAGCAAAACCTCTATACCGCCGTTGTTTCCGATTCACTCGATCAGCTCGGCATCCGCCATCAGGCCATGCGTGAGTATCTGCGCCCGGTGCACCCCAAATGCAAGTTCGCGGGCTGGGCGCGCACGATGGCCTGTTCGGATATCTATCACATCCCTGAGGACCCGTACTCGATCGAGATCGAAGCCGTGGACAGCTTGCTGCCCGGTGAAGCGGCGGTGGTCGGCACGCAGAGTTCACTGCGCACTGCCCCGTGGGGCGAGTTGCTATCCACAACGGCCAAAGCGCGGGGCGCGCGCGGCGCGGTGCTGGATGGCCTGGTGCGCGACACACGCAAGATCGCCCAACTCGGCTTTCCGGTGTTTGCTTCGGGCATCAAACCCGTGGACTCGATGGGCCGCGGCATCGTGACCGCCGACAACCTACCGGTTGAGTCGGGCGGCGTCATCGTGCATCCCGGCGACTTCGTGTTTGCCGACGAAGACGGCATCGTCGTGATCCCGAAGGCCAACGTCAAAGAAGTCATCGAACTCGCCACCGACAAAGTGCGCCGCGAGGACGGCTCTCGTGCTGAACCGATGAACGGAGCCTATCTGCGCGATGTCTTTCAGAAGTTCGGCGTGTTGGAGTCTGCTGCTGTTGCCGGCGCTTTTGAGCGCGCAGCAGCCCTTCGTCCCGCTCGATGGCGTGCTGAACGGCGCGAACTTCCTGCCCAACTGCGCGCCCAACGGCGGCATTGCGCAGGGCGCGATGTTCATTATCTCCGGGCGCGACCTCGGGCCGGCGGCGCTGGCGCAGGTCTCGCGCTTTCCGCTCACCGCATCGCTGGCGGGCGCCTCGGCGCGCGTGCGGATGGCCGGCGCGGACTACGACGCACTGCCCATCTACGCATCCGACACGCAGGTGGGCGCGCTGTTGCCTTCCACCGTCCCCGCGGGCGAAGGCACGCTCACGCTGAGCTACAACGGCCGCGCTTCGGAGGCCGTGCCGATCCGCGTGCGCCCCAGCGCTCCCGGTATCTTCACCGTGAACTCGCGCGGCAACGGGCCGGCGAGCGTGCAGAATATCGACGCCGCGGGCAACGCCGTGCTGAACTCGGCGGCGCGCCCGCTGCGGCCGGGCCAACTCGCTACCCTTTGGGCTACGGGCCTCGGGCCTGCGCCGGGCAACGAAACTGCGGGGCCCATCCCCGGTGACCGGCCGGAGCTCGAAACGCGAGTGTAGGTGGGCGACCGGTATGCGCGCGTCGCCTACCGCGGGCGCTCGGGTTGCTGCGCGGGCATCGATCAGATCGTCTTTGAAACACCGGCCGGCATAGAGGGCTGTCAGGTGCCCATCAACATCGAAGCGGGCGGCGTGCAGAGCAACAACGGCTCGGTGGCGATTTCCTCCGCGGGCGAGTGCAACGCCACGCGCCGGTTGCCGCCCGTGAACGGCATGGCCGCGGACTTCAAGTACGGCCTCGTGATCTTCCTTGACGGCTTCGGCCCCGTGCTGCTGCCGGGCGCGCTCGATGACTATGTGCGGCTCGGCTTCTTCCAACGCGGCGCGACGGTGGGCGACGTGGAAGCGCCGCTGTACGCATTTGGAGCCAACGCCGAAGTGCCCCCGGTACATGCGCGGTCCGCTACAGCACCGAGTTTCCGGCGCAGCCGCAGCAGCCGCAACAACTCGGGCTCGATGCAGGCTCGGCGGTGAACGTGGGCGGGTTCTTGCTGCTGCAAAGCGCGATGAATGCGGGCCGGTATGAAGACCCGCGGCGCGTGGCGATCCCCGCCGGACGCTATCGCATCGGCAACGGCGCTAGCGGGCGCGACATCGGCCCGTTTGCCTTCGATGCGGATCTCATCACGCTGCGCCTGCACTCGCCCGGCGACCGTATCGCGCGCAATCAAGACCTCGCGCTCACGTAGGACTATGCGGATCCCACCGGCCATCTGCTCACCATCTTCGGTTCCACCAATTCCCGCGGGCGCAGCATCATCTCGTTCTCCTGTGTGGCGCGCGCATCGGACCGCCGCTTTGTCGTGCCCGCGCGCATCCTCTCATTGCTGCCGCCGTGGGTGAACTTCTTCGGCGTTTCGAACGACGCGCTGAACATCTCCACCACCGCGCCCGGCGGCTTGCGGCGCTTCACGGCGCCGGGGCTTTGCCTGGGCCTGTTCCTGCAACTGAGCATCTCCGCTCTGCGGCCGCACTATGAGTAGAGTGGCGCTGGTTGCCGGCGGTGGGCGGCATTGGCAGAGCCATGGCGGAAGCGCTCGCGCGTGAAGGCTGGCGCGTGGCGATCGCCTCGCGCACGTTGCACGAACTCGAAGCAGCACTGCCGGCGATGCCCGGAGCCATTGCGCTCACGGCCGATGTCTCCAGCGAAGCACAGGTGCGCGCGATGGTGGCGCAGACCGAAGCGCAACTCGGTCCGCTTGACCTGCTGGTGAACAATGCCGGCTTGGGCTGCCTTTGGGGCCACTGTGGGAGTGCGAGGCCGGCGACTGGTGGCGCAATTTCGAAGTGAACGTCAAAGGCCCGATGCTGTGCTGCCGCGCGGTGCTGCCGGGACGATGGAACGGCGCGGGGCCGCATCGTCAATGCCGCCAGTGGCGCGGGCACGCTGGCAATTCCGCACATGTCGGCTTACGTCACGGCGAAGACCGCGCTCATTCGCCGCACCGATGTGCTGGCCGCGGAAGCGAAGCCTCACGGTTATCGCGGCGTTTGCGATGGAACCGGGCACGGTGCGGACCGCCATGGCTGAACAACTGCTCGCCTCCGGCGCCGCTCACCGTTGGCTGCCGTGGTTCGATCAGATCTTCCGCGAAGGGCGCGACGTCACTGCCGAGCCCGCCACAAAGTTACTCCTGCGGCTGGCCTCGGGCGATTGCGATGCGCAATCCGGGCACTTTTTCTGCATTCCGGCGGAGGATCTCGGAGCGCTGCGAACTACTCAGGCGACCGGTACGAAACTGCTGGGCGCCATAGCCGTGTATACCGGCGGGCGCTATCTGATGGGCGTGGTGACGCGCGTGTAAGCCCGCTTGTTGCGCGGCTATGAGCTGGACGAGGCGGTGAAGGCGTGCTCAAGCTCCATCATCAACATGCTGTTGAACACCTTGCTGGTGACTGCTGGCGCACTTCGCGGCGAGCGTGTTCAGGCTCATTCTGTGCCCGTTCAAAGTTGGGGACTTTTGTCTGCGTGGGCGGGGCGGGCGACGCATTGCGAGTGAGGGTTGCGATACTACGGCCTGGACAGTATTCTGCTCGGCGTCAGTAGATGACATACTCGCTGGGAAGGGAAATCTGGACGACACTATATGGATTGGAAAGCAATTGAACAATCGGTTCTAACCACGGCCGTGGCAGTGGGCACCAAGCTGCTTGGCGCCCTGGCGGTGTATACCGTGGGGCGCTGGCTCATCGGTGTAGTGATGCGCGTGCTGGCGCGGTTGTTGCGCAGCTACAAGCTTGACGAGACGGTGATGGCATATCTCAGTTCGATTCTCAGCTTTCTGCTGAATATCGTGCTGGTGATGGGGATTCTCGGCTACTTCGGTGTCGAGACCACTTCGTTTGCCGCCTTGCTGGCCGGCGCGGGCCTGGCAATCGGCACGGCTTGGGGCGGTTTGCTGGCGCACTTCGCCGCGGGCGTCTTCATGCTGATCCTGCGGCCCTTCAAGGTGTGCGACTTCGTCATGGCGGGCGGCGTGACGGGAACGGTACATGAGATTGGGCTGTTCACCACCACGATCGTCGCGCCGGACAACGTGGTGAACCACGTCGGCAATAACAAGGTTTTTTCGGATACGATCCAGAACTTCTCCACCAACTCCTCCCGCCGTGTGGACCTTACCGCGCAACTGGCGCACTCCGTGGATCCGGCCGACGCCGTGGGCCGGCTGCGGGCGGCCGTGGCGAAGATCCCGAACGTGCAGGCGACTCCGGCGCCCGACATCGAAATTGGCACCTTCACCGAACGCGGTCCGGTGCTGATTGTCCGGCCGTATACGCACGCCGATCACTACTGGCAGGTCTACTTCGACACCAACCGGGCTATCGCCAAGGCGTTCAGCGAGGCCGGCTATCCGGTGCCTGAAGAACATGTGTTCCAGACCGAGCGTACGATTGAGGCTACCGCGGCGAGTGGCTCACGGTAAGACTGGCGACGATCAACGCGCGTTCACGCGCATCGCCGGGTTCAGGGGCGATTACCGCATCGAGGGCAAATGCCAGTTCGTGCTCGCCCGCCGGCCAACCGCCGGTGAACTCGCACTCAAACAGATGGCGGCCGGGCGCGCCGTAGGCTTGTGAGTGGCGCTCGCCGCCGAGCGAGGCGGTGATGGTCACCATCTCGCGGCCGGTGAACAAGACGGGCGCGAGATACAGATACACCTGCGGCTGCACGCGGCGCGCGGCGGCCAGCAAGGTGAAAGCAGCGGTGAAGTGCTGCTTCGTCCAGCGCCAGCCGGTATCTTCGGGCGCGTGCCAGCCGCAGGCGAGGCGCACGTCGATGGAACCGTACGCGCTGCGGGCGAGCACGAACGCGCGCTCATCGCGGTCCGGCGAGACGGGGTCAGAGTGCTCCACGGCGCCCACGGTGACCAGGTCGAGCACCGTCCAATGTGTGCGCGCGAGAATACGTTCGAGGCCGGCGCGGGAGAGCATCCAGTAGTTCGAGTCGTCGCTGTTCACTTCGTTGCGGCCGGCGAGATAGGCCACGGGCTCGGCGTCGATGCGCGCGCCGCCGGGCAACGTATTGGCGATGCGGGTGCTGAGGAAGCAGTACTCGGTATGGCGCGCGAGCGACTCGAGCACGTGAAACGGATTCTTCAGGTGATAGAGCGCGCCGAAGACGAAGATCGCGCCGTAGCGGTTCTTCGGCAGCATGAAGGGCTGGTTGAGATCAACCTGACCGATGGCCATCGCCGAACCCAGCGCGGCACGCAATGCGGCGACGCCTTCCATGCCGTTGTAGTTGCCGCTGGGGTGATCGACGGCATCCACGGCCACACCCTGCGATTCGAGGAAAAACGCCAGTTCGCCGTCGGCGCAGCAAAGATCGAGGCATGGGCGGCCGGCGAGCAGCGCCAGCAGGTCGCGGCGCTCACCCGTGAGGAGCCGTTCGAGATGGACGAGGTTCGACAGCGAGTCGTACGGGTACCATTCAAATGGCACGCGCAGCCCGGCCTTGGTGGCGTCGAGTTGCTGTTTGAAAGCGAAGCCGAGATCGACGAGTTGGGCGATGTCCATGCTGTTGCTTATTGAACGATGGGGGAGCACTGCTCGTGCGCGGCGAGCCATTGCGCTCCGCGGCGGACCCAGACGAGCGTACAGCGGTGATCGTCCCGCCACGGCTTGCCGTCGTACACGCCCGCGCCCTGCCAGCGGAAGGTGAGCGCCGCGGCGGCGGGGCCGAGCGCGCGAAACGCGTATTCAGAATGGCGCGCTGAGTCGATGCGGTAGCCGGGCGAGCGGATGATGGCCAGCACCGCCGCGCGCGTCATGGTCTCGCCGCGCGGGCCGATGTAAGAGAAGCCGGCGTCGGCTATCCGTTCGATTGTGGCGGCGTCCTTCTGTTTCCACGCGCGGTTCCACTCGGCGTGCGCGGCCGTGAGTACGGCAAGAGTGACAGTGGCGGCGGCGAACAAACCGCCAGTCTAGCATCCGGTGGTGAGTACGACTTCGCCGTCCGAGAGGACCTGCTGCACGTCCGGATCGGTGACCGCGAAGAAGGCCGCGCGGATACGTTCAATGACCGCGTCTCGCTGGAGCCACGCGCCCACGGCGAGACACTCGATGTGGTGTTCGGTGAGCCACACCGAGTCGAGCGCGAGCCCCTCGTCGTCCGAGCGCAGCCGGCTGGCGCAGAGGGCACAGTGAATGACCGGTGCGTCGCCGGGCACAGCGTCCCACGCCGCGAGCGCACGCGCTAGATCGCCGCCGGCGGTGATGATCATCGCGAGCACCTCATCGATCGGGCTCTGGTGCAAATCGGCAGGATGGACGAGGATAGAGGAATGGCCCGTCTTGCTCCGGTCGAGGAATTGTTCGGCGGCCGCCACTTCGACGCGGAGATTGTGGTGGTGTGCGTGCGCTGGTATTTAAGCTTCAAGTTGAGCTATCGGGATTTGGTCAGCATGATGAGCGAACGTGGCATCACACTGGCGCACACGACGATTCTGCGCTGGGTGCGGCATTACACGCCGGAGTTCGAGAAGC
>Ga0194119_10005952_pt1 | contig 17976 bp, 12 predicted proteins | sample TA2MahC100mmetaG_FD_148620 | JGI IMG/M metagenome (GOLD analysis project Ga0194119, IMG submission 148620) | Freshwater microbial communities from Lake Tanganyika, Tanzania - TA2015018 Mahale Deep Cast 100m | ecosystem: Environmental > Aquatic > Freshwater > Lake | place: Tanzania: Lake...
AGTAACGCGCGATCCCTGGAAGTCGATCTTGAGAAGGCCGTTGAACGAGAGCTGAAAGGGCTGGTTTTGTTTGTCACCCATTGGGTGCTGTCCTCCGCAGGGGTCTTCGCTGCCTTCAAACCCCTATGGATATTGATGCGGACGAGCATCCGGGAGATTCGCACGCGCGGCTCAAAACGGAAATGTGGGATGATACCTCCATGTTTCCCTGGATTCTGGCCACCAGCCTCCTGACCCAGCCTGAAGTTCGTCCCAACCCGAACAAAGCCGTGCCTCTGGCCGCTGTTGTCACCTTCCGCGCCGGCGGACCTGTGACAACGGAAGTGGTGATTTCCGATGGAAAAAACCAATGGAAACAGCGATTTACGTCGGACCCGGCCAAGGGCCTGCCGATTGTCGGCATGCGTGCGGCTCGGAAACACACAATCTCTCTGACCGTCCGCGATCCCGCCGGCCGTCGCGTCGCGGCGCCCGAACCTCTGGAGTTCACCACTCCGCCCCTACCCGCCGGCGCCGGCGAAATGCCGCCGTTTCGAATCACTGTGAACGACCGCTCCAGGAAAGAGCCCGGCTTCACAATGTTCAGCCCCCGCCGCGCCCGGCAGGGCCAACCCCGCTTCGGAGCCGGATACGGCATGCTCTTGGCCATCGACGACGATGGCGAAGTCGTCTGGTACTTCCGCACCGATTCCCGGATCAGCGACTTGCAACGGCTGCGCAGCGGCAACATCGCCTTCGTCACGCAGGACTACCGGATCACCGAGATCGACGTGCTCGGAAACACCGTTCGTGAATACTACGCCTCGAAGCGGCCGGAAGGCGCTCACCCCACGGCAGTGCCGGTTGAGACCACCACCTTCCATCACGAGGTCGACGAACTTCCCAATGGCAACCTGATTGCCCTGGGCTCGGAGGTTCGGGAACTGGACAACTACTTCACCTCCGAAACCGACGCCGGCGCGCCTAGGAAGCGCCAGAAGGTGATGGGTGACGAGGTCGTGGAGTTCGACCGGGCGGGCAAGGTCGTCTGGCGTTGGAACGCCTTTGACGTGTTGGATCCATACCGGATCGGTTTTGAAACCTTCTCCGGATATTGGGACCGCCGCGGATTTCCCGGTGTCGTCGATTGGAGCCACGCCAACGGCATGATGTACGACGAAAAGGACGATGCGATTCTCATCTGTTTCCGCTACCTCGCGATTGTCGTCAAGGTCGACCGAAACTCGAAGCAGGTGCGCTGGATCGCCGGCGACCCCAAGGGCCATCCCTCCGCGTTGCAAGGCAAATTCCTGAAAATGGCGGGCGGGGCGCAGTGGTTCTACCATCAACACGCTCCGATGCCGACGCCGCGCGGCACGCTGCTGCTGTTCGATAACGGCAACTACCGGGCCGTGCCCTTCGACAAGCCGATGAAACTCTCCGATACATGGTCCCGCGCCGCCGAATACGCCATCGACGAGAAGTCCATGACGATTCGCGAGACCTGGAGTTCCGAGCCGAAGACCGCCGAGTCCGTGGTGGGAACCGCCATGGGCGACGTCGATTGGATGCCGAAAACCGGCAACGTACTGGTGCACTACGGCGCACTGCTGCCGCAATCGAAGCTCAGCCGAATCGATTGGGACACCATGCAGCAGGCGGCCACCTGGACTCGCATTCGCGAGTACACCCACACCCGGCGGCCAAAACTGGTTTGGGAAGTCGTGATCGGCGACCCGGAGGGCAAGGAAGCCGTCACCTGGGTCCTGTTCGGTGGCGACCGCGTTCCGGCGCTACTGCCCGGCATGACCGTTCGTTGAAAATTCTTCGGAACCTTTTGCGAAAACCTGCGTATGAATAGTAGACTGTCTACTGTCAAGATGAGCAAACAGGACAACGAACGGCTGGAGTTGCTGCAGGGGACGCTGGACATGCTTGTGCTCCGAACCCTTTTATTTGGGCCATGCCACGGGCACGCGATCGCCAAGCACATTCAAAGAACCAGCGACGAGGCGCTGTTGGTGGAGCATGGATCGCTCTACCCTGCACTGCACCGGCTGGAGCGCCAGGGCTGGGTGACCACCAAGTGGGACAAGGCGCCCGGCCGGAACCGCGAAGTGAAGTATTACCTGCTCACGCCCGCCGGCAAGAAACATCTGGCCGGCCAGGAGAGCCGGTGGGAACAACTCGTGGCCGCCATCGGAAAAGTGATGCGGCCTGCCTAAACCGGCAACAAGGAGGCCACGCGCTATGAAGCGCGACGACGATTTGAACCGCGAACTGCGGGATCACCTGGAAATGGAAGCCGAGGAACTGCGGGCCGGCGGCCTGCCCCCGGCTCAGGCCGCCGCCGCAGCCCGGCGGGCCTTTGGGAGTCCATCGCTGGCGGCTGAGCGCACTCGCGACGTGTGGCGCTGGACCGGCCTGGCGGCCTTCGGCAAGAACGTCCGATTCTCGTTCCGCCGCGCCGCCGCCAATCCGGGCTTCACGGCCACCGTGACCTTGGTCATCGCTCTGGCCGTGGGCGCGTCCACGGCACTGTTCTCTTTTGCCGATGCCGCGCTGTTCAAGCCGCTACCCTATCGGGAGCAGGAGAAGCTCCTGGCGATCAGCGTGCAGTTTCGGGGTGACGGCGGACAGTTGGGTGAAGTCTGCTGCACGGGCGCCGATTGGAAGGTGCTGGCCGCCAACGCCACAACGTTTCAACGCGCCGTCTACTCCGGCATGTCGTCAGAGGTGAATCTGGCCATGGGAGACCGGGCCACTCTGGTGAAGCAGCAGCGAGTGGGCCGCGATTTCTTCGCGACCCTCGGCGTTCCGCCGGTGCGAGGCCGTTCCTTTTCCGAGGAGGAGGACACGCCGGGCGGAGGAGCGGCTGTGGTGCTAAGCGACGCCCTTAGCCGCCGTCTGTTCGGCGCGGACAGCGACCCGATAGGCCAAAAAGTTCTGCTGAAAGGCGAGCCTTTCGAGGTAGTGGGCGTCATGCCGCCCGCCTTCTATTCCGGTATCCGCGCCGACCTTTGGACTCCGCTCCGCGCCTCCACCAGCGGCGAGGGTGGCGGCAGCAACTTCGGCATTTTGATTCGCCCCATGCCCGGCATCTCGATGCGGCAGGTCGAAGGCGAACTGGCGAATCTCTCCCGCGAACTGCCCGCCAGGGTCGCCAAAAACGGATCGACGAGCGCCAAGTGGTACATCACGCGCCCGCTAGTTGAGGCGCGCGGACTCGGCCTCCGGGCGCCGCTGCTGGTGCTGCTTTCCGCGGTCGGGATTGTGCTGCTGATCGGCGCCGTCAATGTGGGCGGCCTGCTGCTGGCGCGCCAGAGCGGCCGCGCCGCGGAGTTGGCCACTCGCATGGCGCTGGGCGCATCCTCAGGTCAGATCTTCTCCGAGGTTTTGCTGGACAGCGTCGTTTTGATCGCTCTTGGCGGCCTGCTGGCGATTCCGGCGGCCGGCCTGGCGCTGAGCGGTCTAAAAGCCCTCACGTACGAGATGACCTCTATTGCCGACGCGGCCGCTCTCGACGAGCGCTGCATGGCCGTCGCCGCTACATTGACGCTTGTTGCTGGCCTGGTAGCCGGACTCTTCCCGGCCTGGCAGGCCACTCGCATGCAACCGCGCGCCGGCGCGGCCCGCGGCTTCTCTGGCCGCAAGCGGCGCATCCCGCTCGGCGCGCTTGTCCTGGCGCAGGTTGCCATGGTCGTCCCGCTGCTTATGGGCGCCGCTCTGCTTGGCAGATCGTTCCTTGGGCTTTGGACTGCTCCGCCGGGCTTCGACCCGGACGGCGTACTGCTGTCGCGCTTCTCCCTGCAGGAGAGCCGCTATGCGGACCGGGAGAAAGTGGACCGTCTGCTTCGGGAGGGCGTGGATCAAATGTCGCGATTGCCCGGCGTGGAGGCGGCCGCCGCCGGTCTCCACGCCCCCATGGAACGATGGTTGAACATGGGCGTTTCGCTCGGAGCAAAGCCGTCGCCCGGCGAAGCGTTCTTCACGAGCAACATGAACTATGTCACACCCAACTACTTCGCGGCTTTGCGCATTCCCGTTCTGCGGGGGCGGGTGTTCAGCGAGTCCGATACGGCCTCCAAAGAGCGCGTCGTGATCGTCAACGAAGCCTTCGTAAAGCTGTTCATGAAGGATAAACCCGTGCTCGACGGTCACCTGCGCGTCGGCAATGGCGCTGCACTGCGCATCGTCGGCGTCGCGGGCGACACCCAGCAACGCGGGGGCTGGGGCTCCTACGGTCCGTTGCATCCCATGCCCGCCATCTTCGTTCCGGCCGCTCAGGTGGAGGCGGAGTTCCTCCGCGTAGTCCATCAATGGTTCTCACCGGTCTGGGTCGTGCGCACGAAGAGCCGGCCGGAGGCGCTGGCCCGGCCCTTGGAGGACATCATGCGCGGTCTGGATCCCATGCTGCCGCTCGCGAAATTCACCACTCCCGATGAGTTGAAGAGCCTGACGCTCGGCACCCAGAAGTTGACCGTAACGCTCATCGCGGCGATCTCCGGCCTGGGCCTGATTCTTTGCGTCCTGGGCATCTATGGGCTCGTCTCCAGCGGTGTCGCGGAGCGCACGCGCGAAGTGGGAATCCGGCTGGCGCTCGGCGCCACACGCTCTCGCGTCGTTCGTTCCGCCATGCGGCCCGGCCTGTTGTGGGCCGCCGGAGGCGTGGCCCTGGGCGTTCCGCTCGCGTATGCGGGCAGGGAAGCGGTGTCGAAGCTCCTCTATAACGTGAAGCCTACCGACACCCTGGCGCTCGGCATACTCGCCGCCGTTCTGCTCCTCGCCGTGGCCGCGTCGAGTTTTCTGCCCGCACTCAAACTGGCGCGGCTGGATCCGGCCATCACTTTGCGGGACGAGTGAGCGTCCGCCCCGGGGCTCAGAGTCTCGCGCCCCGAGTGGCAATCCAGTGAGAGTGGCGGGCGAATGGGAAGCGGCCAGTTCCTCCGCGCGGGCCTGCGGCTCGCCTTCGTTGCGATTGGTCAGCACGATCACAGTTAAGCGCCTCGCGGGATAGCGCTGGATCACCGTTCGAAACCCGCGCGTGGAGCCCGTGTGGCTCACGCGGCCCGTTTCCACGCGCCAGCCCAACCCGTACCCGTGTTTTGATGCGGTCCAGGCGCGTTGCCATGTGCCGCAATCCAGGAGCCGGCACCGGTCCAGCGCATGGGCCCATTTCGTCAGGTCGTCGATCGACGAGTACACGCCCCCGTCGCCCTGCACGGCCGAGGTTGGCGATTGGTCGTCCCGCTTCCATCCGGCGCCCACGCGGGAGTGGCCGAAGGCCCGGTGGCGCACCTTTGTCCGGCCCTCCTCATGCACCAGCGTGTTCTTCATCCCAAGCGGTGCGAAGATTCGCCGCCTCAGAAAGTCACCGAACCGCAGGCCCGACTTCGCCTCCACGATCAGCGCAAGAATCGCGTACCCGGTGTTCGAGTAGCGGTAGCCGGTTCCGGCGTCGAACAGCAGGCTCGTCTGGCCCTGCACGAACCGCAGCACATCGCTGTCCCGCAACTGAGGCGTTCCGTCCGCCACGCCGGCGTCGTAAGCCCGCAGACCGGACTCATGCTGCAACAGATGCAGCAACGTCACCGCGCGGGCATAGGGCGGCCACTCCGGCAGGTGGTTCGCAACCGGGTCGGCCAGCTGCAGTTTGCCGTCCCGCTCCAGTAACAGGATGGCCGCCGCGGTGAACTGCTTGGTCACCGACGCCAGGCGGAAGTTTGTCTTCGCCGTCACCTTCTTCCCCGCTTCCGTATCGGCGTAGCCTTCCACGCGGCGTTCCAGCACCTTTCCGTCCCGCAGGACAATCCAGGCGGAGCCGGGTTCCAGAAGCGCGAGCAGCAGCAGGTGCATGCTCGTGATGATAATTCACCGGGCCGCAATGTTATTCTCGATAGACAATGAGTACGGAAATTTCTCGTCGCAACCTCATTCGCGCCGCCGCGTTCGCCGGAGCCCCCGCATTACTCCCGGCCCAGGGCGCGAATAATCGCGTCAACGTCGGATGGATCGCCACCGGTACGCGCGGCGCCCACGTCATGAAGATGATGTACAACGCCGTGCCCGATAACGTCATCGTCAGCGCCGTGTGCGATACCTACGCCGCTAATCTGGCCAAGGGCAAGGATCAGATCCAGTCCATCGGCAAGAACACGCCGTCGACGCACGTCGACTACCGCGACATTCTGAACAGCAAGTCCATCGACGCCGTGTTCATCATGACGCCCGAGCACCTGCACCACGAAATGACCATCGCCGCCCTGCGGGCCGGCAAGCACGTCTACGTCGAGAAACCGCTCGCGCACACCATCGAAGAGGGCGCCGAAATCGTTCGCGAAGCGAAGAAGGCCGGCAAGGTTGTTCAGGTTGGCACGCAAAATCGCTCGAACTCGCTCTACATCAAGGCCAAGGAGATGGTGGCCAAGGGCATGATCGGCGAAGTGCACTACGTGCGTGCGTTCTGGTATCGCAACGCGCTGGAACAGAGCCCGTGGAACTATGTGATTCCAACCGAGTCCACCGAACAAAACACCGATTGGAAACGGTTCGTGGGCACGGCCAAGAACCGGCAGTTCGACAAGGACCGCTACTTCCGCTGGAGACTCTACTGGGACTACTCCGGCGGCATCTCCACCGATCTTCTGGTGCACCAGACCGACATCACCAATTTTGTCTGCGGCAAGACGGAACCGGTTTCCTGCGCGGCGTCCGGCGGCCTCTACCGCTGGGACACCAAGAACGACAAGGGCGAAGTGCCCGACACGCTGAGCGCGCTCTATGAATACGCCGATAAGTTCCACATCAACTACTCCTGCTACTTTGGCAACGAAAACTTCGGCTACGGCGAGCAGTTCATGGGGAACGAAGGGACCATCGAGGTGCTGAACCGCCAGACGCTGCGTTTCACCACCGAGAAGTTCAGGGGCAAGGCGCCCGCTCACGTATCCGCGCGCAAGGAGTTCACCGAGGAAAAACCGGGCAACGACGTCCCGGCCGTTCAGGACCACACCAAGAACTTCATCCGCGCCGTGATGGGCCTGGAGAAGGTCGTCGCGCCCGTGGAGGTTGGCCAGCAAGCCGCCATTTCCGGCCATCTGGCAACGCTTTCCCTGCGCAACAACCGGAAAGTGTTGTGGGACACGAAGACCCAGAAGTACCGCTTCTCATAAACGACTCAAGGAAAACGAATGCTGATTCTCGCCGCGGTATTGGCCATTTTTGTCTACGGAATGATCGCCGCCATGTTGGGCACGATTCTTCCCGATCTCTCGAAGAAGTTCAATCTGTCTCCCAAGGAGAACGGCAACATCGCGCTGTCGCAGGCGATCGGCCTGATGATCGCCTCTCTCGGCGTCGGTCCGCTGATCGACCTGCAAGGCAAGAAAATCGGACTACTCATCGGGCTCGCACTCATCGCGTTCAGCCTGCTGGCGCTGCCGCGATCGAAGAGTTTCATCCAGGTGGCGGCGTTCATGCTGGTGCTTGGCTTAGGCGGCGGCATCATCGTCACTGGCGCCAACGCGCTGGCCTACGACGTCAGCCCCGATAAACAGGCCACAACGCTCAATCTGCTCAACCTCTTCTTCGGTCTGGGGGGCCTGGTCACGCCGTTGGTTTCGGCCCGGATTCTGAATAACGATTCGAACAAAATCTGCAACTTCGCGGCGGCGATGACCGTCGCGACTCTCGCCGTCCACGCGATCACGGAGATGCCGGCGCCTTCGGGCACCGTGGCGTTTCAATTCTCCAAAGTCACGGATCTGCTCTCCAACGGCAGCCTGATGATTCTCGCCGCGCTGCTGTTCCTCTACGTCGCGGCGGAAGTCGGCGTCTGGAACTGGCTCGCGCGCCACCTCATCGCCCAGGGCGTGCCGGAAAAGAACGCGCTCACCATTCTCTCGCTTGGCTTTGCTCTCGGCCTGCTGGTGGGCCGCGTGGCCGTGTCGCCGATTCTCGTCAGCGTTCCCGGCACCACGGTGCTGCTGGGCGCGGCGGTGTTGATGACAGTAACCACATACCTGATGCTGCAATCGAGCGATCCGAAAATGGCCGGCATTCTCGTATTTCTCGGCGGCGTCGCCATGGCCCCGGTGTTCCCCACAACGCTCGCCGTCGTCGGCGATCGCTTCAAGGACATGACCGCCACCGCCATGGGCGTCGCCATCACCTGCGGTTGGCTCGGCCTGGTGGTCAGTTCTCCCATCATCGGCTCGGTTGCCGGAGACGATCCCAAGGGCTTGAAGAAAGCCCTGCTGTTGTTGCCTGCCGCCAGCTTGATCATGGTGCTGGTTAGCCTCGCATTGTAGCCAGATCGTCCCGTAATCGAACCAGTTCGCCACGAGTGCGTTGATTCCAGCGGCGCGGCAAGGCGTAATGCTACACATGCGCCTGTTGCTTTTCGCGGCCGTGCTGGCCGCGCAGCCGCGGTGGATTCAATCGGGCGGGCCCGAGGGCGGATTCATGGGTGGGCTCGCGGTTAACGCGCGTGGCCACGTCTTCGTAGGCTCCGACGGCGGTGGGATGTTCCGTTCCACCGATGGCGGCGAAACCTGGGAGCAAATTAATCGCGGGCTAACAAACCGCTCGAGCTCCGCATTGGTGGCCATGCCCGGCGGCCGGCTGTTCGCGGGAACGCTTGGCCGCGGCAATTTCGTATCCGGCGACAACGGCGATACCTGGACTCCCATCAACCGGGGGATGGACACGCAGTTCGTCCTCTACGTCTTTCAGTCCCGCAACGGGGATTTCTGGTCGGGCACGTTTGGCGCCGGCGTGTTTCATTCGACCGATGGCGGCTCAACATGGACACAAAAAAACAACGGCCTTCGCAACCTCGTTGTCTATTTTTTCATCGAGCTGAGCGCGCCGGGCGCATTTCTCATCGGCACGCAGGGCGGAATCTTCAAAACCACGGACAACGGAGTTACGTGGATGCCGTCCGGTCTGAACGCCAATCCGGTTTTGACGGGTACCGCGTTCGCTCGAATCGGCGACGGCATCGCGGCGAGCACGAATGGCGGCGTGTTCCGCACCAACGATGAAGGCGCGACGTGGACCAACATCTCCCCTGGGCTGCCGTCCACGAATGTGTTTGTGTTGGCCCGCGACTCGGACGATACGCTCTACGCCGCAACCTTAAGCGGTGGCATGGCCCGCTACACCGAACCCGCCGGCCGTTGGACGGCGATCAATAACGGGCTGCCCAGCCCCTCGGTATGGTCGCTGGCCGTCGGGCCGGCCGGGGAAGTGTACGCCGGCACGGCGGAGGCGCTGGCGCGGTCCGATGATCGAGGCGCGACGTGGCGGTTGTTGAAACGGGGAATGATCGCCACGCGCATGCAGACGCTGGCGCAGGCGTGGGATGGCGCGATCTATGCCGGTTCGGTGAACAATGGCCTGGCCCGGTCGGACGATGGCGGGCGAACGTGGACCGAGATCAACCAGGGCCTTCCAGGGCGATCGGTCCGCGTGCTCGCCGTGAACTACGCCGGCCACGTTTACACCGGCTTTCCCGGCGTAGGCATCTTCCGCTCCCGCGACCAGGGCCTGGAGTGGCGCAGGACGAACGAGGGCCTGCCAGCGCAGCCGAATGTTGCGGCGCTGCTGGCGCTGCCGGACAGCGGGACCATGCTGGCGGCGTTGACGAACGGCGGCGTCTACCGGTCGCGCGACTTCGGCGATAGCTGGCAGCCGTCGAACCGCGGGTTGGTGGAAGAGCGCGCCTCGACCCTGGCGCGCGGAACCAACGGTGACCTCTTCGTATTCTCGGGGAACCGCGTTTTCGGGTCGAATAACGAAGGCGCGTCCTGGCTGGGTCTGGGGCAACCGCTGCCAGTGCCGCCGCTATATCTGGACGCCCGCGGCCCCGGCTACCTTCTGGCCGGCAGCCGCGCGGGCCTATACAGGTTGGACGCTGGCGCGGAGGACTGGGTGCGCGTCCCGGGACCGGAGGGCGCGGCCATCTCTGCAGTGTCCCGGGCATCGAACGGCGATCTGCTGTTGGCGACGGACCGCGGCCTGTTTCGCTCAGCGCCGGACTCGCCGCGTTGGCAGTTGTGGAACGAAGGCATGGAGAACCCGTTCGTCAACGTGGTGATCGAACTGCGCGACGGCAGGCTTGCGCTCGGCACCTTCGGAAACGGCGTGTTTCTCGAACGCCTCGATTAATCTTCCGGCCAAAGCCCGCGCTGCAGCACGTCGGGGAAGATCCGCTCGCGAATCACGGGCGAGACGGCGAACCAATCGTCGCAGGGATGGAACCATATCAACCCGGCCAACTCCGCGGCGGGAAGCGGATCGCCCGTGATCGCGGCCCCGTACAGGGTGATCCGCACGATCCGGGATTCGTCGCCGGCGGCGGGTGCCTCGTACACGCCCACAAAATGGAACTCGCCGTACTGCGCGTTCGTGATCTCTTCGCCGAGTTCGCGCCGCAGGCATTCGAGATCGGTTTCGCCGGGCTCGCGCTTGCCTCCGGGCAGGATCAGAAGCCGGGTGCCGGTTCTCTTGCGGCAGAGGAGAATTTTGCCATTCCGGGCGGCAAGCAACCCTACTTTGTCGATCATTGGAGTATCGGGAAGAGTTGATAATCTTTCGGCACGAAAAGGCTGCCTTCGGTAATGCCCTCCGGCGCGATCTCTTTCAACAAGGATGCCACGCGCGGCCAGGAAAGCTCCTCGCGCAGACCTTGATCGAACGCACGAATCACGGCCTGCGTCTCCTGGGCCGATTCGTGCACGAACTCCAGCCGGAAGTGGCGAATGCCCGCCCCCATCCAATTCGCCATATGCGCCGTGGCCTGCTGCGCCTCCGCGCCGAATACCGTATTGCGGCACCCCACGTCTGCCATCACCGGGTGGAGCCGCTCCCGTTCATCGCGCAACGCCACGCGATGCGTCTCGCATGGCCGCCCGCAGTCCTTCCAGGACGTCCCCGTCGAAAGGAAACGGCAGAACACGCAATGCTCGGTGTGGAACACCGGAAGGTGCTGGTAAGCGATCACTTCCAGGCTGGCCGCGCCGGCCCGCTCCGCCAGTTCCCGAATCTGCGCCGCGTTCAAATCGTGCGCTGGCGTCAAACGCTTCAGTCCGCGCTCTAAGTACGTCTCGGCGCTCAGGGCGTTCGCGGTGTTCAAACTGAAGTCGCCAATCAACTCCCGCTCTCCGCCCGCCAGCGTCTGCAAGATCCCCGAGGCCCGCACAAGAATCGCGCAATCCAGATCCCGCAGAAAATTCGGAATCCGGGCCTCGCCCGGCTTCAAGACTCGTGGACTCGCCACCCGCACCGGAAGTCCGGCGGCCTTAACTTTTTGCACGGAGGGGCGAAGTCCGTAGAGATCCAGGTAGTCCAGCGTGATGCTTGCCGGCCGCGTCTCCAGCGCCGCGTCGAGCTGCTCCGGTGTCCGCACCAGAACGTGAAGCCGGGGCGCGCCGGTCTCGGCCGGCACGTGGCGCGGCGAATAGGCGAACGGCGCCACCGCACGGACCGGAACCCGCGTCTGTTCGGTCAGCAGCTTTTCAATCGCCTCCCTCCGCATGGCGTTCAACAGGGAAACCGGCGCGAACACAGCTCCCGCGCACTCGAACGTCAGCCCACCCAGCTCGTAGGCCGTGTTGCCTAACCTCCCGAACTGTTCCCGCAGCGAGCCGGCATCCAACGCCCGCGTTGACGCGGCCTCCAGATTCTCGAGCGAAGCCACGGTCACAACGCTCGCACCTGCGCGCCACTCCGTCTCCAAGGGCTTTCCTGCCCCGGCCCGGACCGTCACGTCCACCCGCTGCTTGCGCGGTGCGATCGCTTTCACGGCCCGGTTCACATCCGGATCGTCCGACCGCCACACCCAATCACCCGCGCGGACGCGCGAAAAATCGATGGCCCCGTTCGCGAAGCGCAGCGTGTCGCCGCGAACTTCGAACACCCGGCCTCCCTCTTCGCGCTCCTGCGGACTCCGCCAGTCGGCGGCGTCGAACACCAGCCCGTCTCCCGGCTTGACCGGCCGTTCCAACGTCACCGCCACGCCGTCGCGCAGCACACGTTCCACGCGGCCCACGCGCACGCCCCGATGGCGCGGCCCGCGCCCGCGCACCACCGCCTGATGATTCACGCCGGTGAGAAAGTACGGCCCCAGCCCGCGCGAATAGACCTGCTCCAACTGCGCCTCGCGCGCCGCGTCGAACGCGCCGTCCAATGCCTCGCGATACGCACGCGTCGTCAGCGCCACGTAGGCGGCGTCTTTGTACCGCCCTTCGATTTTCAGGCACGACACGCCGGCCGCGACAATCTCCGGCACCTGCCGGAGCCCGTACAAATCGCCCGGTGAAAGCAGGTAGCGGGCGTCACCCAACGGCGTGGTCTCCCCGTCCACCACCAGTTCGTATGGCAACCGGCAGGCCTGCGCGCACTGCCCCCGGTTCGCCGAGCGCCCGCCCCAGGCCTCCGAGGAAAAGCACTGCCCGGAGTACGCCACGCACAGTGCGCCATGCACGAAGATCTCCAGATCCGCGTTCGTTTCCCGGTGAATCGCCGCGATCTCGTCGATCGACAACTCCCGCGCCAGCGTCACCCGGTCGGCGCCCATCTCCCTCGCAAACCGTACGCCGGCCGCGTCGGTAATCGAGGTTTGTGTCGACGCGTGAATCTCCATCGCTGGCGCCATCTGCCGGACCGCGCGCAGTACGCCGATGTCCTGAATGATTAAGGCGTCCACGCCCGCGTCGATCGCCGCCGTCAACACGCGGGCCGCCTCGCGGAGCTCGTGCTCGAACACCAGCGTGTTAAACGTCAAAAAGCCGCGCACGCCGCGTGCGTGCAGTGTCCGCATAACCTCCGGCAACTCGGCGAGATCGAATCCCACCTTCGCGCGCGCGGTAAAGTGCTTGAGCCCAAAGTAGACCGCATCCGCGCCGGCATCGATAGCGGCGTGGAGCTGGGGCCAGTGGCCGGCCGGACTCATCAACTCGGGTTTGCGGGACACCTACCTTCAAGGTAGCGCGGCGTCACGCAAGAAGGCTGATCGACTCGTAACTCTTCGACACCGTCTCTTCGTAGCCGAACTGGAACGCGGACAGCGTATCAAGCTGTTCAAACTGACGCTCGATTTTGCGCGGGTTCGGATTCCTTACCGCCGACGCCAGTTGGCTCAGCAGTTTTCGAATGTCTTCGACTTCGTCCGAATCCAGTTCCCCTTCGATGGAGATCTCCACCGCCACCGCCGAAGTGGAACTCCGTTCGGACCCCCGGACACCTGCGCCTCCGCCCGCCGCCGCGTACTTTCCCACCGATTTCTGCGACAACGAGGCGAACGAGATGTTCACAACGTCGCCGTCCTCGGTACGGACCGACAGCGATCCCGCCTGCGTCTGCGTGCGCTCCCTGTAGCTGGCCCGCGCCGCGTACTGTTGCGCCGGCGCCTCGCAGGAACAACGTCCAATCGCTTCGATTCCCATGACAAACTCTTCGGCCCGGCCCGGAGAAATTTGAGCTATTTCTTCCCCGCGCCGAAACGGTACAGCGCCTCGTCGGTCCGGAGGTAGAGCTGCCCGCCGCTCAGCGCCGGCGTTGCGAAGCAGCCTTCGCCCAGCTCGTTGGCCGCCAGCACTTCCCACTCGGCCGCCGCCTTCACCACCACTACCTTGCCCTCTTCGCTGCAAATGTAGACGCGGCCTTCCGCCGCGACCGGCGACGAAGAGTAGCCGCCCAGCGCACCCGGCAGCCGCTCGTTCTTAGTCACCCGGCCCGTAGCCGCGTCAAACGCCGTGAGAATTCCGCCGTTGCGCACGCTGAACAGCACACCTTCGTGAAGCACCAGCGACGGCACCACCGACGTGAAGCTCTTCTCGTACTTCCACAACTCGCGCGGCCGGATCTCGCCAGTCTTCGCATCCGTCTCCAGCCGGAACGCGTACAGTCCGTTCGGTCCCATGATGCGCTTTTGCAGCAGGTCCCATTCGTCCGCGCTTACCACGCCGTCCCGGTTGCCCGTGTGGCGCGCCACGCCGGTCAGCAGCACGCTCTTGGCGTACTCCTCCGGTTGCAGCTTGCCGTCGCCGTTCCTGTCGGATTTCGCCAGTTCGTCTGCGAACGGCTTGGCCGCGTCTGCCCCGTAGCCGAATACAAACATGCGGTCGCCATCCAGGATCGGGCTGCCCACGATCGTCGCCGGGAACCCGATCTGCGTCGATAGCCGTTTGCCGTTGGCCGTATTGTAGGAACCGAACAACCCGCGGCTTACCGTCACCAACTGTTTGTTGAAAACGAACGGAGTGCCCCAGCCATCGGCCTCCTCCCGGCCGGACTTCCATCGCATCTCTCCGCTCTTCGAATCGAACGCCGCCGCGAAAGCGTTGAAGAGCTGATCCACCACCACGACGACGTTCGAGCCCGCCAGCACCGGCGACGACGATAGCCCCATCGTGTTTTGAAATGGCCCCATTGGCGAGCGCCACAGCTCTTTGCCCGCTGGGTCGTACGCCACCAGGCCGAAGTCCTTGAAGAAAACATACACGTTGCGGCCGTCGGTCACCGGCGTGATCGCCGCCTCATGGTTCAATGCGTTGGCCACCTCCGAACGCGTCTTGTCGATGGACCGTTCCCATACCAACTCGCCCGTCGCCCGGTCGAAGCACTGCGTGAACAACTTGCCTTCGGCGAAGGCGGTCAGAAACACGTGCTTCTCCGTCAATACCGGCGACGACTTGCCCGGCCGTACCGCTGAACGCCACACCAGGTTCTCGCCCTTCCCAAACCGCACCGGATACCCTTTGCCTGGTGCGACGCCGGAGCCGTTCGGCCCGCGAAAACGAGTCCAGTCTTCGGCGGCCGTAACAAGACTGAACAGAAACAAAATACGCGTCATCGCCTCACACAATATCATTTAACTGCGACTTAACTTCCAATTTAGCCGTCTCGCTTTAGGCTGTAATCATGAAGAATTGGAAGATCCTCATCGTCTGCGCGGGTGCGGCCATCGCGCAGCCTCCCATGCAACAAGGCGACGGTGTTTGGGCGCGCGACGCGTATTTTGGAGAGGCCCAAACCTTCGACGCCTGCACCGGCCACCAGCCGGGAAACGGTCAGTATCATCACCACGCCAGCCCCACCTGCCTGCGCGCCCAGTTGAACGACAATCTGGAGCTCGTCCGCGACACCCGCACCGGACCCGTCTATCGCGAAAAGGCGGCCGGCCTTACGCATTCCCCCATTCTCGGCTGGGCCTTCGACGGGCATCCTATCTATGGGCCCTACGGTTACGCCGACGCCCGGAACGCCTCCAGCCCTGTTCGCCGCATGCGCTCCGCCTTCCGCCTGCGCAATATCACGCAACGCAATACGCTGGCCGAATGGTCCCGCGCTTACCTGCCCGCCGTTCCCGCCACGCTGGCCGAAAATCAATACGGTCCGCCCATCAACGCCACCTTCCCGCTGGGCCGCTACATTGAGGACTACGAATTCGCCGCCGGTCTCGGAGATCTCGATGTCTACAACGGCCGCACCGCCGTTACACCGGAATTTCCGGGCGGTACCTATGCCTATTTCGTCACCATCGATGAGACCGGCAAGCCCGCGTTCCCCTACATCCTCGGGCGTCAATTCTACGGTACGTTGAACGGCGGCAACGCGCAGGCCGTGCCCGCCGCCGCGCAGGAGTACACGAGCGGCGGAGACTCTCCCTATCTCACCGCGTGGCGCACCGCCGGCGCGCAGACGCCCGCCCGCGTCAGGTCCGCCTTCGACCCCTCCTCCGCCGCGTCGAACACGTGGCCCTTCGAAACCATCGCCGGCGCGCGCACCGCGGGCGGCGTCACCACCCCAACCAATGCCGACATTCAGCGCATTCGTTTCACGGACTCCGATGTCTACGTCAACTCCAACAACCTCGGCGCCTACGTCATGGGCCCCTGGTTCGATGCGCTCCAACCCGGTGGAGTATTCGGCAATTGGCCCAGCCGTCAGAACGCCCAGTTCCGCGTGACCCGGAACCCCGCCGCGGCCTCCACCCGGACCAACACGGGCCTTGGCGCTGTCGGCGTGTTCGTCAACGGCGTGGCCGTCTTCAACATGCTCGACGGTGCAACATACAGCACCGCCCGCCAAGCCGATGTCGGCGGCGGCCTGGTCTCGCCCACCGCCCTACACGTCTCGGCCGCCTCCTTCGAGCGCGGCCCCTTCGCCAAGGGTGCGCTCGTCACGGCCTTCTCGCAATTCGGCTCCACTTTGGCCGCCTCCACCGCCACGGCCGCGACGGCCAACTGGCCCACGTCGCTTGCCGGCACCGAGGTCCTCATCCGCGACGCCGGCGGCGTGGCACACCAGGCGCCCATCTACTACGCCTCTCCCACGCAGGTGAACTATCGCATTCCGGAGGCCGTGGCCGTCGGATTCGCGGTCGTAACCGTCTCCGCCAACGGTGTCTCCTACGGCGGCAACATTCATATCCGCGACGTCTATCCGAATCTCTTTACGGTCAATAACGACGGGCTTGCCGCCGCGTACTTCTCCCGCCTGCGCAACGGCCAGTCGACGGCCGAACCGGTCTCGCAAGCGGTCGAACTCGGCACGGACACCGTCTACGCCGTGCTCTTTGGAACCGGGCTCGGCGGCGAAAAGGACGTCACCGCCACCGTCGGCGGCATACGCGCTGGCGTGGCCTACGCCGGCCCGCAGGGCGCCTTCGGCGGCTTGGACCAGTTCAATATCGTCATTCCCTCGGAGCTCGCCGGCCGGGGACGCGTCGAAGTTGTTCTTACCGCCGGCGGGAAAACCGCCAACACCGTCTACTTCAACGTTCGGTAAGCGGTAAAATCGGGGGCGATGAATCGGCGCAAGTTCCTCGCCCTCTCCGGCTCTCTGTTGGCCCAAACGCAGCGTCCCAACGTGCTGATGATCGCCGTCGACGATTGGAACGACTGGATCGGCGCCCTCGGCGGGCATCCTCTCGTCAAGACTCCGAACGTCGACCGTCTGGCTGCCCGCGGCCTCCTGTTCACCGACGCGCATACCGCCAGTCCGCTCTGCAATCCGTCGCGCGCCGCGCTGATGACCGGCCGCCGGCCCACCACCTCCGGCGTTTACGATAACGATCAGCCGTGGCGAGCCGCCATGCCTGCCGCCGTCACGCTGCCCCAGCATTTTCGCGCTGCCGGCTACACGACCCACGGCGCCGGCAAGCTCTTCCACCACGGCCGCGGCTACAACGACCCCGCCTGCTGGGATGAGTACTTCCATTGGAACCCCGCCGCCAAGGCGAACGGAATGACCGACGGCTACAGCTTTCCGCCCGACCCTGAGCCGCCTCGTCCCGTCACCCCCATGCCCAGCGTCAGTTGGCGCAACTTCGATTGGGCGCCCCTCGTCGCCGGCGACGAGGAAATGCCTGACTACAAAGTGGCCTCCTGGGTGGCCTCCGTTCTGGAACGGAAACACGCCAAACCCTTCTTCCTCGCCGCCGGCATGTTCCGTCCGCACATCCCCTGGTATGTGCCGAAAAAATACTTCGACATGTATCCGCTTGAGGAGATCATCCTGCCTGCCGTCAAGGACGACGATCTCGCCGATGTTCCGCCCGCCGCCCGCCAAATGGCCCTGAACGAGCATTCCCGCCACGATCTCGTCGTCAGCACCGGCAACTGGAAAAAGGCGGTGCAGGCCTATCTCGCCTGCATCACGTTCTCCGACGCCATGATCGGCCGCATGCTCGATGCCCTCGACAAAAGCGCCTACCGCGATAACACCATCGTTTGCTTCTGGTCCGATCACGGCTATCACCTCGGCGAAAAGTGGCACTGGCACAAGCAGGCGCTCTGGCAGCGCGCCACCCACGTTCCGCTCATCGTCCACGCGCCCGGCGTCACCAGGCCGGGCACGCGCTGCTCCCGTCCCGTCGACACCATGAACGTCTATCCCACGCTGGCCGATCTGGCCGGCCTCGCTGCTCCCGCCAACGTCGACGGCGTCAGCCTCAAGCCGCTATTGACCAACCCCGAGGCCCCCTGGGAG
>Ga0194119_10005964_pt1 | contig 17943 bp, 20 predicted proteins | sample TA2MahC100mmetaG_FD_148620 | JGI IMG/M metagenome (GOLD analysis project Ga0194119, IMG submission 148620) | Freshwater microbial communities from Lake Tanganyika, Tanzania - TA2015018 Mahale Deep Cast 100m | ecosystem: Environmental > Aquatic > Freshwater > Lake | place: Tanzania: Lake...
CGAACAGGCGGATGTTCTGGGATTCGTTGCCCTCGGTGATCAGGGAGAGGAAGTTGAGGTTGGTGCGGATGCGGCCGCCGCCGGCGCTCAGGGGCTGCTTGCGAGTCACCTGCACCTGGGCGAGGTTGGAGTACGGGGTGATGCCCTGGGCGCTGCGGATGGCGTCAAACACGGTGGGGAAGAGGGCCCCGAAGGTGCTGATGCCACCTCCCGAACCGCCTTGGGAGGCGCCCCCCGGCAGCTGGTTGAGGCCCGGGCGGGTTTCTGTGGTGGCTGTGCCGGCCTGGAGCTGCACGCCCTCAGCGGATTCGGAGAGCTGGCTGAGCTGCTGGCTGCCGCTGAGGGTGTAATACCCCGGCCGGCGCACCTCGCCGCCCACGTAGATGCGGATCGGGCGGTAGCCCACGGGCCGCACGTAGAGCTGCGGGTTCTTCACATAGGCCTTGAACTGCTGGGTGAGGAAGTAGCGCAGCTCCTCCACCGTCAGCCCTTCCACATAGAGGGCCCGCAGCCGCGGCAGGTACATAGTGCCGTCGGGCCCGATCGCGAAGGTACCGCTGAGCTCCGGGATGTCGAGCAGCTCCACCTGCAGGCTGTCGCCTGGGCCGAGGATGTAGGCGTCGTACACCACGCGGCTTCGCTGGAGGCCGCCAGGCGCTGGAGCAGTTGCAGGCAGTCGCTGAGCTGCCCGCACGACCGGTTCAGACCCCAGAAGCAGGGCAGTAGCCAAAACGCAGATGGCTTTAAGATGCTTCAAGTGGGTATTTGCTAGGATCAGAGCTTACAACTGAGGGCAGTAGGTCCTGCGGCCATGCAGACACCATTTTTGCTGGATGCTTGACCGTGGTTTGGGATATGCAAAAACGGCTTGACGCATCTCTCGCGCAGGCTGTGGCGATAGAGTGACTCACTTGCGATAGTTTTCTGGGGTCTATGGCAAGATAGTTTTAAGTCATGAGTCGCTTGAGCTTGCTCGCGTCCTGGCTTAGTCGTAGGGGCGGAGCTGTGCCCCTCGCCTGTAGGCATTGCTGTTAGTGCACGAGTGGGCCCGAGGGTCGCTTTGCAACCACAGGGTGCTGGCCTGCAGCCCTCACAAAACTTCTTCGGAACTGTCACGCGGTAAAGGCACCGCTATAGACACCCTGATTATTTGCATCAAAGGATGCCACGCTTTTCTATCCGAGCAGCCCCTATGGCGTGGCCAAGCTCTATCCCTACGGCATCACGGTGAGCTACCGCTAGGCCTACGACGTGTATGCCTACAACGGCGTCTTGTTCAACCACGAATCACCGCTGTGTGGTGAAACGTTCGTAACGCGTGAGATCCTCGAGGACTGGCACGCATCAACGAAGGCTTGGAGGACTGCCTCTACATGGGCAACCTCAATTCACTGCGCGACTGGGGCTACGCGCGCGACTACGTGGAGATGCAGTGGCGCATGCTGCAGCAGCCAGGCACCCCAGAGGATTTCGTGATCGCCACCGGCCGGCAGGAATCGGTGCGCCGCTTCATCGAGCTGGCGGCCGCCAAGGTGGGCGGCAATGCAGCCAACAACATCTACCCAGCAGATTTCGTGCTGGAGAACCTCAAGATCCAGACCAACGTGATCGAAACGGCCTGGCGCTCCGGGGTGCGACGCCTGCTATTTGTGGGCAGCAGCTGAATCTACCCGAAGTTCGCCGAGCAGCCGACCCGTGAGTAAGCGCTACTCACCGGGCCCCTGGAGCCCACGAATGATTGCTACGCGATCGCCAAGATCACCGGCATCAAGTTATGTGAGGCTCTGATCCGCCGCTTCCACGAAGCGGCCGAGCGTGGCGACGCCAGCGTCACCTGCTGGGGCACGGGCACCCCCCTGCGGGGGTTTCTGAATGTGGATGATCTGGGCGAGGCCTGCGTGTTTGCACTGGAGCAGTGGCAGCCGGGGCCGGATGAGCAACAGTTCCTGAATGTGGGCACGGGCGTGGATCTGGCGATCCGCGCGTTGGCGGAGGCCGTCGCCGAGGCCACCGGCTTCCAGGGCGAGATCCACTGGGATGCCAGCAAACCCGATGGCAGCCCCAAGAAGCAGTTGGATGTGAGCCGGCTGGCAGCGTTGGGCTGGCAGGCGCGGATTCCGCTGGCCGAGGGGCTGACCGATACGGTGGCGCTGTTCCGGGAACAGCTCAGTTTGCAGCTGGCTCGGTTATGAATTCTCTATTGCAAAAATCTTCCTTTTCATCCGACATTTGACGAATTAGTCCGCAATGAATCAGGAGTCAGCGCCATCCACCTGCAGGCTCCTTCTGGGCATCTGGGGTCACCTTAGTCGCCGCCGGCGGATTCAGCTGGGGCTGCTGTTCGTGGTGATGCTGGCCAGTGGTGTGGCGGAGCTGGTGTCGCTGGCGGCGGTGCTGCCGTTTCTGGCGGTGCTCAGCGATCCTGAGCGGCTGTGGAAGCAACCGCTGGTGCAGACCCTGGCTGGCCGGGCTGGTTGGACAGCCGAGAGCCAGCTGCTGCTGCCGGCCACGTTGGCGTTTGTGGGGGCGGCGGTGCTGGCGACGCTGATCCACCTGGTGAATCTATGGCTGAATGGCCGGATGGCGGCGGCGGTGGGCTCCGATCTGAGCTGTGAGGCCTATCGGCGCACGCTTTATCAGCCCTACGTCGTGCACTTGCAACGCAACAGTGCGGCAGTTATCGCGAGCATCGCCACCCAGACCGACCGCACGGTGGGGGCACTCACGTCGCTGTTGCAGCTGATCACGGCGGCGGTCGTGGCTGCGGGGCTGCTAGCGGGCCTGTTGCTTATCAATTGGGGGGTGGCACTGGGGGCAGCAGCGCTGTTTGGCAGTTTGTACGGCCTCCTGGCCCTCACGGCCAACAGGGAGCTGAACCGCAACAGCCAGCGGATCTCAACTGCAGTCAGACAACAGTTCAAGGCGCTGCAGGAGGGGCTGGGGGCAATCCGTGATGTGCTGCTGGATGGCAATCAGCCCACCTATCTGGAGATCTACCGGCGGGCGGATTGGCCGCAGCGGCAGCTGCAGAGCAAGAACCAGTTCCTCGGCAGGTTTCCGCGCTATGCGGTGGAAGCCCTGGGCATGGTGGCGATTGCCTTGTTGGGAGGGCTGCTTGTGCTCCAACAGGGATCGGGCGGAGCCGTGATCCCGCTGCTTGGGTCGCTGGCCCTGGGGGCCCAGCGGCTGTTGCCAGCCTTGCAGCAGGTGTATGGGGCATGGTCGACCGTCGAGGGCTTCAATGCCGATCTCGCCGGTGTGCTGGCGATGCTCAACCAGCCGTTGCCAACTCAGTTGATCGCTGCGGAGCCGCTGCCGCTGCGCGCAAGCATTCGCCTGGAGGGGGTGCGCTTCCGCTACGGGCCTAAACAGCCGGATGTGCTGCAGGGTCTGGATCTGGAGATCCGTCGCGGCGAACGCATCGGCCTGATCGGCACTACGGGAAGTGGAAAGAGCACCACGGTGGATCTCTTGATGGGTTTGCTGGCACCCTCAGCTGGGCGTGTGTGGGTGGATGAGATGGATCTTCATGATCCTGCGTATCCGGAGCGGCTGTCGGCCTGGCGGGCGGCGATTGCCCATGTTCCCCAGAGCATTTACCTGGCCGATAGCTCTATTGCCGAAAACATTGCCTTTGGTGTTCCCCTCCGTCAGATCGATATGGCCCGCGTGAAGCAGGCAGCCGATCAGGCCCAGATTGCTAGTTTCATTGAAGGCAGCCCAGACGGCTACCAGAGCTTTGTGGGCGAGCGGGGCATTCGCCTCAGTGGAGGCCAGCGGCAGAGGATCGGCATCGCCCGGGCGCTCTACAAGCAGGCGCAGGTGCTGGTCTTGGATGAGGCCACCAGTGCACTGGACAGTGGTACCGAAGAAGCAGTCATGGCGGCGGTGGAAGGGTTGAGCAAGGATCTCACGATTGTGATGATTGCTCATCGGCTCAGCACCGTGCAGCGCTGTGATCGGCTGATCCATCTGGCTCAAGGGTCTGTTTCAGCCGATGGGCCTCCTCAGTTGGTATTGGCCAGCAATCCCTGACTATTTTGTTTCTTCTTCCTGATGCCCTTCGATTCCAGCTCCAGCATCCTGATCACCGGCGGCACCGGTAGCTTTGGAAAGGCATTTATTGCTGAAATCCTAAGTCGCTTCCCGGAGATTCATAGGCTGGTGATTTACAGTCGCGATGAGCTCAAGCAGTGGGAGATTCAGCAGCTTTACCCTGAGAGCCAGTTTCCGCAGCTCCGGTTCTTTCTGGGTGACGTGCGCGACCGCGACCGGCTCCGGCGAGCGCTGGAGTGTATCGATACGGTGGTGCATGCGGCAGCCCTGAAGCAGGTGCCTGCGGCGGAATACAACCCCTTCGAGTTCATCAACACCAACGTACTCGGGGCCGAAAATATGGTGCAGGCGTGTCTGGATACCGGGGTTAAACGGGTGGTTGCTCTTAGTACCGACAAGGCCGCCGCCCCGATCAACCTATATGGGGCTACCAAACTCTGCTCCGACAAGCTGTTCATTGCCGCCAACAACATCAAGGGCACACGTGATTTGCGCTTCTCGGTGGTGCGCTATGGCAACGTGATGGGATCACGGGGCTCGGTGATTCCTTTCTTCCTGGAGAAGGCTAAATCTGGGGTGCTGCCGATCACCGATCCGGCGATGACACGCTTCAACATTTCGCTGAACGAGGGCGTAGCGATGGTGCTATGGGCGCTGGAGCAGGCCCAAGGCGGTGAGCTGTTTGTGCCCAAGATCCCCAGCTACCGCATTACCGACGTGGCTGAAGCGATCGGACCGAGCTGCGAGAAGCCGATCTCCGGCATCCGCCCGGGGGAAAAGATCCACGAGGAGATGATCACCGCCTCCGACAGCTTCACCACGATTGATATGGGCCTTTACTACGCGATTCTACCTAGCGAAGGCCGGGTCCAGAAGTTATACCACGAGGCTGGCATCAGCTACACCGCCGTGCCTTCAGGTTTCGCCTACAACTCCGGTTCCAACCCAGACTTCCTCAGTGTGGAACAGCTGCGTGCGCTGATCCACGAACACGTAGACAAGGCATTCCAGCCCGTATGAGCAGCCACTCGGTGCCTTTGATTCCTTACGGCCGCCAGGCGATCAGCGAGGCCGACATCAATGCTGTCCAGGAGGTTTTACGCAGCCCATTCCTTACCCAGGGTCCTTCTGTGCAGCTCTTTGAGCAGGCCGTGTCGGCAAAGGTTGGCGCGTGCTACGGAGTGGCCGTGAACAGCGCCACCAGCGCCTTGCATATCGCCTGTCTGGCCTTGGGGCTCGGGCCAGGAGATCTGCTCTGGACCTCGCCGATCACGTTTGTGGCCTCCGCCAACTGCGGCCGGTATTGCGGCTCTGCAGTCGACTTTGTCGACATCGATCCCGAGACAGGCTTAATGAGTGTGGAAGCGCTAGAGGCCAAGCTTCAGCAAGCCGAGCAGGATGGCATTCTGCCGAAAGTTGTGGTGCCGGTGCATCTCACAGGCAGCAGCTGCGATATGGCGGCGATCGGATTACTGGCTCAGCGCTACGGTTTTGCGGTGCTGGAGGATGCCAGCCATGCGATCGGCGGCCGCTACCGCGGCGAGCCGGTGGGCAATTGCCGCTACAGCGCCATCACTGTGTTCAGCTTCCACCCGGTGAAGATCATCACCACTGGCGAAGGCGGATTGGCTACTACCAACGATCCGGTGCTTGCCCAGCACATGGCCGAATTGCGCAGCCACGGCATCGTGCGTGAGCCCGAGCGTTTTGAGCAACCAGCGGCAGGGCCCTGGGTGTATGAGCAACAGCAGCTGGGTTTCAACTACCGAATTACAGACATCCAGGCTGCGCTGGGCCTCAGCCAGCTGCAGCGGCTTGATGAGATCGTGATTGAGCGCAACCGCCAGCTGGAGATCTACCGGGAGCTGCTGGCTGAGTTACCGGTGCAGCTTTTGGGGACACCAGATGACGTGCTCAGCTCCGTGCACCTAGCTGTGATCCGCCTGCAGCAGGCCACTGCGGGCCAGCACCGCCAGCTCTTTGAGGGACTTCGGAGTGCTGGAATCGGCGTACAGCTGCACTACAGCCCGGTTCATCTGCAGCCTTATTACCGGGCTTTGGGTTTTGCGGAAGGGCGATTCCCTCAAGCTGAGTCCTATGCCACTTGTGCCATTAGCCTGCCGCTGTTCCCGGGGCTCAGCGCCGCTGATCAACAGCGTGTGGCTTCGGTACTGGCAGAGCAATTGCAGACGTTTGCTCCGGAGACGGTGGCATGAGGCTCTGTGTGATTCCGGCTCGTGGTGGCAGCAAACGGATCCCTCGCAAGAATGTTCGCCAGTTTGGCGGCAAGCCGATGATCGCGTGGTCGATCAAGGCAGCAAAAGATAGCGAATGCTTTGATCGGATCATCGTCTCAACGGATGATGAAGAGATCGCTGATGTGTCCCAGAAGTGGGGAGCTGATGTTCCGTTCATGCGGCCGGTAGAGCTCGCTGATGATTTTGCGGGCACCACGCCAGTGGTTGGCCATGCCTTGCAGTGGTATCTGGATCATGGCCAAGAGCTCACGGCGGTGTGCTGTCTTTATGCCACGGCGCCTTTCGTAGAACCTGCTGAGATCAGGCTGGGATATGAATTGTTAGAGCGAACAGCCCTCGATCGCTTTGTGTTTACAGCTACTGCCTACGCCTCACCCATTCAGCGGGCCCTGCGGTTGGATTCGGCATCCGGTGAGGCTCACATGTGGCAGCCAGAGCAGTTCAGAAAGCGCAGCCAGGATCTCGAGCCCGCCTATCACGATGCCGGCCAGTTTTACTGGGGGCGACCGCAAGCCTGGCTAAATTCTTGCAACTTATTTGAAGGTAGTCAGTCGCTTCTCTTGCCTCGGTGGCGTGTGCAAGACATTGATACTGAGGAAGACTGGATTCAGGCAGAGCTCATGCAACAGGTATCGATTCAACAGATTCGAAAGTACTGAATATGGCCAGAGTTCTTGTGGTTGCCGCCCACCCGGATGACGAAGTGCTCGGCTGCGGCGGCACCATTGCCCGCCACTCTGATGCTGGTGACCAGGTGCACATACTGCTTGTGGCGGAAGGGGCTACTTCCCGCCAGCAGCAGCGCGATCGTGGCCAGGCCAGTGAGGAGCTCTCCGCTTTAGTGCTAGCGGCCCAACAGGCCGGAGTGATCCTCGGAGCCCAGGGCGTGGAGGTCCTGGATCTTCCTGATAACCGCCTCGACTCTCTCGACCGGCTTGATTTGGTAAAAAAGATAGAAGAGCGCATCACTCGCCATCAACCCCAGGTGGTGTATGTGCACCATGCCGGCGATGTGAACGTGGACCACCGTCGCCTGCATGAGGTGGTGATCACCGCCTGCCGGCCCACGCCGGGGCACCCGGTGCGGCGATTGCTCAGCTTTGAGGTGGCCAGCAGTACCGAGTGGCAACCGCCGGGTTCAGCGCCAGCGTTTCAGCCCAACTGGTTCATCGACATCTCCGCTCAGTGGCCGCGCAAGCGCGAGGCCCTGGCTGCTTATGCCAGCGAGATGCGCCCCTGGCCCCACGCCCGCTCGATCGCTGCCCTCGAGCACCTGGCCCGCTGGCGTGGAGCCCAGGTGGGCGTGGAGGCTGCCGAGGCGTTCTGCCTGCTGCGCCAGCTTCGCTGAGCCCCTTGCCGCGCGGATTAGCATCGGATCATGGCCGAAATCCAATCACGATCCGAGGCAGCCCCCTTTCTGCGGGCCTGCGTCAGCGGATCCCGGTTTCGTGATCGGGTGGCGCGTATGGGTGTGGTGAAGCAGCCAGCCACCACAACCGAGGCTATGCAGGGCTTGTTGCACCAGGGAATCTGCACCCGGGCAGCCCTGCAGTGGCTCGATCAGCAGCCGTAGGCCAGCGATCATCTCCGTGATGAGCTGCTTGCGCAGGTTTACGAGCGACTCGAGGAGTGCCCGTCTCCGGCCACCGAGTGGCAGGCCGTGCGGGATGCCCTCGATTATAACGCTCTGCTTGCTGCCTTGTTAGGGGTTGGTCTTGCATCGGTGCGCCGCTACGCCAAAGGCGAGCGCCATTGTTCCGTCTCCGTTGCGGTTCGGCTGCACTGGCTGGCCCTCCTGATCGATCAGCCTGAGGGCGCCTACAACGCCTATGGGATCCGCCGCTGGTTCCAGCGCCCCCGCGCGGCACTGGATGGCCAGGCGCCACAGGATCGCCTGAAGGGCGATTGGGATCCCGATGACAACGACATCCAGCCTCTCGTCGCCCTGGCTCAATCGGCCAGCCTCGGGCTGATCGCATCCTGAGAGGTTGCTGTTATGAGCCGGCTTCGTGTTGGCTTTCGCGTCTGCGATCGCCGGTATTCGTTCCTCTGGCAGTGTGCAGGGCAACAGGCCGGCCGCTGGAATCGCAAAGGCGATGAACCCGCTCATTACTTAGCCAACACACCCACGCTTGCATGGGCCGAGTGGATTCGCCATCAGGAAATCGAGGATCCTGCGGATCTGGAGGGTGTGGCCGCATCGCTGTGGGCCGTGTTGATTCCAGAACACTTGACTGATCAGGATCTTCAGCCTGTAACCCTCTCCATGGTGCTTGTGCTGGGCGCCACGCAAGAGGCCGCAGGCTCCCGGCTTGCCCTTGTTGATCAGCTCAAGGCACAGGGTGCCCAAGGCCTGCTGGCTCCCAGCGCAGCCCTGCATCACAGCGATCAGATCCTGCCCTGCAGTCGTGTGCGCGATGGCATCAACCAGCCCGATCAACTGCTGATGCCGGCGCAGGTGATCCTGCTCTGGTGTGCGGCGGAGCAGCTGCCGGGCTGGTGTTGTGTGGCCGAAGGGCGTCCTGAGCCTGAGCTGCTGCCCTTTGTGCTGAGAGAGGGGATGTTGCGAGCATGACGGCCCCCGTCCTCTTCCGCTGCGACGCCTCCCTCTTGATTGGCAGCGGCCATGTGATGCGCTGCCGCACCCTGGCCCGGGAGCTGAAGCGGCGTGGTGCAGCCATCACCTTTCTGTGCAGGCACCAACCCGGTGATCTGATCGCCCTGCTGGAGCAGGAGTTTCCTGTGCTGGCCCTGCCCGAGCAGCCTTTGGCTGCCGGCGAAGGGCTGGAGGGCCGGGAGCTCTATGGCGCCTGGCTCGGTTGCAGCCAGGACACCGATGCCGCCCAGTGCCTGGAGGCCCTTGCCCAGGCTGGCATCACTAGCGCCAGCTGGCTGGTGGCCGATCACTACGGCCTCGATGCCCGCTGGGAAGCGCAGCTCCTCGATGGCCTGGCCGGCGCCGATGCCCCCCCCAAGCTGCTGGTGATCGACGATCTGGCCGACCGGCCCCACCAGGCGGATCTGCTGCTGGATCAGAACTTTTTTGGTGATGCCACCGAGCAGCGCTACCAGGGGCTGGTATTGCAGCAGTGCCGCCAGCTGCTGGGGCCCCACTACGCCCTGCTGGGGCCGGAATACGCCCAGCTGCATCCGCTGGTGCCGCCACGCACGGAGCTGCGGCGAGTGCTGGTGTTCTTCGGGGGGGTGGATCCGGCCAACCTCACTGGGCGCACGCTGGAAGCGTTGCTGGATCCGGCGTTGGCCGATCTGGCGGTGGATGTGGTGCTGGGGCGTCAGAGCCCCCACCGCCAAGCGGTGGAAGAGCTGGTAGCCCGCCGTCCGCACACCACCTTGCATGGCCCTATGCCGAGCCTCGCCGGGGTGATCGCGCGGGCGGATCTGGCGATCGGCGCCGGCGGGGCCACCACCTGGGAGCGGGCCTGCCTGGGGCTGCCGAGCCTGGTGGTGGCGATTGCGGCCAACCAGCTGCCCGTTGCCCAGGCCCTCGATCAGGCCGGCCATCTGCAGCTGTTGGGCGATGGGGCCAGCGTGAGCGTTGAGCAGATCCGCGGTGCACTGCTGGCTCGGATCGCCCAACGGGCTCCCGGATGGCCGGGTTCGGCTCTCACCGATGGCGCAGGCGCCACTCGTGTGGCAAAACTGATCCTGTCTGGTACGTGAACAAACTTAACTACTCATTGAGGCCCGTTACCAATAACGACTTGGATCTCATTTATGAGTGGCGCAATCGGCCTGAAGTCAGGTCTTTCATGTACTCAAGCGGTGAGATACCAAGGGAAGAGCATGAGCGATGGTTTTCCTCGATGCTGGAGGATGCCTCAAAGCGCTGGCTCGTTCTCAAAGTTGATGAACGCGAATGCGCGGTGATCTATTTTTCAGGCATTGACCAAAATCAATCTTGCTCTTGGGGATTTTATTCGGGGCCATCTGCTCCTGCCGGGGTGAGCTTAATAGTCGAACTAGCAGGTCTTGAATATGCCTTTGATAAGCTTCTGGTTCGTCGCTTGCACTGCGAAGTGCTCTCTGGCAATCAGCAGGTGATCAATCTCCATAAAAAGGCGGGTTTTGTCCAGGAAGGATGTTTGCGACAGGCTCGCCAAACACCGCGAGGCATTGAAGATGTCATTGTCTTTGGGATGCTGGGTGATGAATGGCCCGCTTCCCGGGAGCGCCTGCAAAGCAGGGCCGTGAAGCTGCTCACCGCGCCCCCCCCCGGTAAGTCAAGCTTATGAGACTGGTATGAGGCGCATCACAATTCTCAGTGATGCCTCAAGTTGGCTGAATGAACACCTGGATGATCTGCAGTTCCAACTCGAGAGTCGCGGCCACGCTGTGCGCTGGATCCACAATCCGGCCCAGTTGGCACCCGGTGATGTGTGCTTGCTGCTGAGCTGCGGCAGCCTGCTCAGCGCCGACCAGCTGGCGCTGCACCGGCACAACCTGGTGGTGCACGAGAGCGCCCTGCCCCAGGGCCAGGGCTGGAGCCCGATGACCTGGCAGATCCTCGAAGGCGCCAGCTCCATCCCGATCACCCTGTTTGAAGCCATCGCCACGCTCGATGCAGGCCCCATATACTTGCAACAGCAGATTGCGCTGCAGGGCTATGAGCTTGTCGAGGCGTGGCGCGCCCTGCAGGCCCAGGCCACCCTGGAGCTCTGTCTGGCCTGGTTCGATCGATACCAGGAGGTGGTAGCCGCTGCTCAGCCCCAGCACGGTGAAGCCAGCCACTACCGTCGCCGCCGGCCGGCCGATTCCCAGTTGGATCCCGAGCGCCCCTTGGCTGAGCAGTTCAACTTGCTGCGGGTGGTGGACAACCAGCGCTATCCGGCCTTCGTCCACTGGCGTGGCCGGCGCTACGTTCTGCAGGTGCTGCCAGAGCCCCTACGATCCCCGTAGCCACTGGCAGCCCAACCGCCATGACGGCATTCACCTACGAGCGCGATCTCGACCGTCCTGTCTCGGCAGAGGTCGAGCAGACCATCCGCAGTGTTCTGGAGCAACACCTGCGCAGCCAGGGCATGGAGGGCGTGCAGGTGAATCCTGGGCTCGACCATGTTGGCGAACCGGTGCTATTCGTGCACGTCAAGTTCCTCCACGTGGAGCCCGTTATCGACCCACGCCGGCTCAGCGATAGCGCCATCACAGTGCGCCGAGCTCTTTCGAAACTGGGGGATCGGCGCTTTCCGCATCTTCGCTACGATTTCCACGACAACCAGCGAATCCTGGGCACGGAGAACTGGTGAGTGGCTCTCTCCGGTGATCTGATCACAACCGCCCGCCAGCTGGTGCACGTGCATCAGCGCCGGCCCCGCCAGATGGATCTGAGCTGATGGATCAGCTCGTCTTACTACGCTCTTTTCCATGGGTTGGCCGAACTGGCGGCAGGCCGGTTGGTGGGCAACACGAGTGCTGCCCAGAAATCCGCTGCTTGGTCGCGGGGTCTCGAGACCTCAACCACCTGACGGCCAAAAAAGCCTGCAGCCGTCCTGAGCTTCAGGCTTGTTCTCAGGAGTTGGTGCGGTTTCTGATGGCCTTACCAACCTTGCAAGAACTCAGGCATCAGGCCGATTACGACCCGATCGTTCGTTTCAAGCAAGGTGAAGCCTTGAGCGCGGCTGATGATGCTGAACGTGCCCTGACAGGGCTCCAAACCGGCCCGAGCGATGAACAGCTCGCTTGCATCACCCTCGCCCTAGGCATGACGCGCAGCTGATGGACTCCACCGCTCCTCGCGAACAACGCCCCCTGTTGCTGCTCTCCAGTCGCCCCTGGAACAGCGCCCTGGCCGATCGCCTCAGCCGGTGCCTGGATCTGCCCGTGGAGCTCATCTCTACTCCAGACCTGCTAACTGCCGAGACCGTGTTTGCAATCGATCCCCAGTGGATCTTTGTGCCGCATTGGAGCCACTGGATCCCCGAAACAATCTGGGGCCCATGGCCCACTGTGATCTTTCATATGACTGACCTGCCCTATGGCCGGGGCGGTAGCCCGTTGCAGAACCTGATCCAGCGGGGCCATAGCAGCACCATGCTCACAGCCCTGCGCTGTGTCGACGGTCTCGATGCCGGTGACATTTATCTCAAGCAGCCATTGAGCCTCCACGGCAGCGCCGAAGAAATCTTCCTCAGAGCCGACGGATTGATCGAGCAGATGATCGAGTGGATCGTGCGCGAGGAGCCCATCGCCACGCCCCAGCTGGGCGAGCCGGTGCTGTTCAGCCGCCGCCGCCCAGCCCAGAGCAATCTGGCCAGCTGCCCGGAAGGCGATCTGAGCGCCTGGTACGACCAGATCCGCATGCTCGATGCCGAGGGTTATCCCCATGCCTTTCTGGAGATCCACGGCATGCGGCTCGAGCTCCGCCGTGCATGCCAGCGCAGCGATGGCTTGCATGCCGATGTAAAAATCATTCCTATTGCTTCGACTCCTCCCCCCTCCCCGATTACGAAGGAGGCCGGGGCATGATCAGCGAAAGGAGGGCCCTCACTGCTTAAAGACCTCTCGAGCCATTGAACTGCCTGCGGCAATGGCGGGCCTTAGCTGATCACTACCTGATCTATGGCAGAGGTGTCCTTGGAGCTGGCTCTTCGGCAGCAGCTTCAGCCCCTGCTTGATGTTTGTAACCAGCGCCCACCTTGCAATATGCTCGGCCGTTTGGTGGACGCTAGCTATAAGCGTTAGCGTCTGCAAGTGGCCAGCTACGCGGATGTCCGGCTGGGATTGGTGATGCTCATCTCCCACAGCAAAGGTAGAAATCTTGAGAATTTTACCGTAGCCCCCATCACTCGAGGTTAGGGTATCGGCCAGCACTTGGTGTAATCCTTGCTGCAAGATATTGGTCACGTGGCCCGCCATTGTGAGCCTCACCACCCGCATTCCCAGCTCTTTCTCCACTTTCGGGTTTCAGCCCTGCGGCCAGCTGGCTGATGGCTCCATAGCCATGCTGATCCTCTTGCCCGGCCCTCCTGTTTCTGAGCCCCTCCCCCTATGACCATCGAAATCGCCGGTCGTCTTATCGGTGCTGACCAGCCTCCATTCGTGATTGCCGAGATGAGCGGCAACCACAACCAGAGCCTGGATCGGGCCCTGGCGATTGTGGAGGCAGCAGGCCAAGCAGGAGCCCACGCGATCAAGCTGCAGACCTATACCGCCGACACGATGACGCTCGATGTGCGCGGCGGCAGTTTTGAGATCACTGATCCCGATTCCCTCTGGGCTGGCCAGAACCTTCACGCCCTCTACAAAAAGGCTTACACCCCCTGGGAATGGCACGCCCCGATGATGGAGCGAGCCCGTGAGTTGGGCTTGATCTGCTTCAGTTCTCCGTTTGATGAAACTGCCGTCGATTTCCTGGAGGACCTCGGTGCACCCGCCTACAAGATCGCGAGCTTCGAGAACAACCACCTGCCACTGATCAAGAAGGCCGCCTCCACCGGCAAGCCCCTAATCATTTCCACTGGCATGGCCACCCTCGGCGAGCTTGACGATGCCATTCGCACTGCCCGCGATGCCGGCTGCTCCCAGCTGGTGCTGCTCAAATGCACCAGTACCTACCCTGCTACACCGGAGAATACCAACATTCGTACTATCCCGCACTTGCGTGATCTCTTCTGCTGCGATGTCGGTCTGAGTGATCACACTATGGGTATGGGCGTGGCGGTGGCTGCCGTGGCACTGGGCGCGAGCGTAGTTGAGAAGCATTTCACTCTGGCTCGTGCGGATGGTGGTGTAGACAGTACCTTTTCCCTCGAGCCGGATGAGCTTGCGGCTCTGGTCAGCGAAACAAAGAGAGCCTGGCAGGCTCTCGGCCACGTGCGTTATGCGCCAACGGAAGCTGAGCAGAAGAGTCTGGTGTTTCGACGGTCTATTTATGTCTCTGCCGATATCACTGAGGGTGAAATGTTCAGCCATAACAACCTGCGTATTGTGCGTCCGGGCAATGGGGCACCGCCGTGGTTGCTGGAGCAATTGATTGGTCGTACGGCGAGATGCAACTACAGTGCTGGCACTCCGCTCAGCCTTGAGAATTTGCTTTGACAGCACGGCCAAACCCTAGCCGATCGCCATGCGTCATTTCTGATGCTTTTTGCATCTTTAATTTGTTCTTAAGTTCATGCTATAAATAGGCTAGATTGCAATAGAAATAATTGCCTGCCGTGCATCTTTAGTCTGATGCAACCTCCGAGTGGTGATTTCCCGAAAGGGGGAATTTTCTGTATAGTTATTTAGTTTTAGAATTGACTCGGACAAGCTTTTGGCCTAACCTTGCGCGTAGTCGTTCTCTCCCCCCAATAATAAGCTCTCATGGTGAGACCCCAGCCAAAGTTTTTGCGCCTTCAACTCCCGATCTTTTTCACCTCGCTAAATAAACTATCGTCAGTTTTGTTGCTGCTTCCGTGTATTGTCTGGTCCCTATATAAATCAAGAAAAATAATTCACGTAACACCCTATTTTGTATTTCAAGCTTATAAGAAACTCTACTTGTACACCAGAGGATATAGTGAAATTGTTTTTAGATTCTTGTTTCCGCCTTGGAATTGCGACAATGCAACACCCTTCAGAGACCTAGAACTCGTTCATTCGAGTCTGTCAGAGAATGGCTTTTCGAGGTTTACCTTCGATGATGTCCGCTTAGTCTCAGAGTTTCTGAATAGCGCACAGAGCCTGCCCTTTCGTGGGAGATGTGATCGAGATATCGTATCCTTCAAGGACCTTTCGACTAATTTAGCCAGCTTGATAGGAAGGTATGATGCAATAAGCTCAGATCTTTTTGCAAATGCAGGCTTTGCCAGAATCGTCACATGTGACAACATTAGAGAGTTTGCTCTTTCAGCCCTTGGCAAAGATGCAGTTATTACTTCTGCATTGGTTTGGGCTAGCTTCCCGACTGCTAATTTCGCACAACGTTCACTATCGGCGCAGGTTTACCATGTTGACTTTGATTTTATAGATGACATCAAGGTATTTATTCTCCTTTCAGACTCATCGGTACTGGATGGGCCATTAGAATATATTCCTAAGACTCACAAGCCTTGGCACCATAAAATCTTTACTCTATCAGAAATTGACGAAACATCTATCTCTTCTCGGTTTGACAAGTCTAGGTTCATGTATTTTACAGGAGAAGTTGGTGACTCATATGTCTCGAACAATAGAGGTATTCACAGGGACTGTCCTCCTGCAAAAGATCATTTCAAGATAGAAATGCAGATAAATCTTGCAAGATCTCGTTTTGGCGATGAGCATCACATTCTGAAGCGTCGACCCGTTCTTTCTGTAAAATATCCCTCGTATGGCATCTGGGCACAAGCTTTAGATGCTAGTCCAATGCTTTACTCGATGCTTTTCTCAAGATAATACTCTTATAGTATATGAATCCTCGCGTTGCCAGAATGAAAGAAAACGAAAAGCCCGTGGCTTTTGTAGTTTTGATTCCATCCGATCCTTATTTTGTTGCAATTCAAGCCCAACTTATAAGTAGGTTGTCAGCAAACTATCCCAATCACATTATATTGTTAATTCCGGTATTTGGCATTCAGTTTTCGAGGCCTTTCACCATTAGCCATGTTGATTGCTTGAAAGCAATATTAAATCTATATCGATATTACAAGACCCAACTGTTCTTGGGATTGGAAGTAAAGAGTCTTCTGCGAGCTACGGGGCTTTATAAGCTTGGCAATAATACAAGGCTCTATCATTGGCATGACTATGCAATCAATGCCTTTTGGCCGATAATCAATCACAATCAAAAGCATAGTTTTAGAAGCCTTCTGGAAGAGTATTCAATTGAAGGGGTAAAGTGTGGTGATCTTATTATCGATTCATACCTTCGGTACAAGCCATCACCTCAATTCATTTCAAGTGACTCTTTTGTCGATAAGCTTATTTCCTCGGCCCATTCATATCAGAGATTTTTCAGCCATATCTGCACAAAGTATAATGTGCGTTGCTTCTTCGGGTCCTACACCACCTATATTCATCACGGTATTCCTTTGCGCCTTGCACAGCATTTAGGGATTCAGTCTTTTACTTTTGGCTCCACTGACATCTTTTTTCGACACCACAGACCGGGCGAATTTTTATCCCATGCTGCAAATCATACAAAATATAAGTCAGATGCCGACTTTCCCTCACCTTCCACAATCACTAAGATTCAGGATAGTTTGACAAATCGCTTACTGGGCAAGCCTGATATTACTATGCCATATATGCGACAGTTCTCCACAGCGCATTTAGCTGATATTCAAGTTAAGGGAAAGTATGTGATCTTTTTGCACGACTTTTTCGACTCTCCTCACATTTACAGATGGATGCTTCATCGTGACTTCTTTCATTGGATTACTGATACTGTTGAGGTTTTGACATCTAATGGCTTCGAGCTCTTTATCAAGCCACATCCAAATCAGACTATTGAAAGCAAGCTTGTTGTTTCAAGACTGATGGAAGACTATTCTTGTTGTAAACTTGTAAACTGGCTATCTGATCAAACTTCCAATTCTTCCATTCTTCATGATGATCCAATGCTTGTTATTTCTGTTTACGGAAGCGTTCTTGTCGAGGCTGCGTATTGTGGTGTCCGATCCATGTCTGCAGGGGATCATCCAGCGCATAATTTTAATATAGCCTATAATCCATCTGATCTGAGTGACTATCATTCAAAGCTTCTTAAGCCTTCTTTGATCCCATTGCCAGAGTCTCGAGAAGCCATTGCCTTCCTCGCTCAACATTGCAAAGCATATAATATAGAAACTATCCAATCATTAAAAAGCTTTCTTGGGATCACTTTTGAACGCCTTTATGCTGACCCTCTGATATTATCGAGTACTCCAGTGCTCTCCTTTATTCAATCTTCTGTTGATCGCATTTTAGAAAGGTATCCCTTCTAAAGGCCAGTTTATGAATTTTGCCTGTCTCTATTTCTTCTATCATTGCTAATCTAAAATCGTCTTTATGCCGTGCAGTATGATCAAATGCGGCTTGTGTCTCAACGCACTCGTCATAAATATCATAAGGATCATCCAGTCTATTCGCTTTTTTTCTAGAGCTTGGTGCAAATAACTGCTTAGCTCAGTAGTCCCACCAGGTTGTTTCGCTGATAAGGGTGTGTGAGGTCGTCATGTTCCGGTTGTCACCTCCGAACCACTGACCTCACAGCCCATGCATACCCACCCCAATGCCCGACGGACAGCTCTCAGTCGCGAACGGATTGTGCGTCGACACATACAAGATGCTGAGCCCCTCGCTGATCTGGCGGCTCAGGCCGGGATCAGCCTGCGCACTGCCTACAAGTGGTTGGCTCGCTATCGCTCTAGCGGCCGCGCTGCCTTGGTGGATCGATTCAGCGGGCGCCGCTCCCAGCGGCGGACGTTCGATCCACAGCAACAGCAGCAAGCCGTGGACCTGCGTCATCAGTGCTGCACCCTCAGACGTATCGCCAGGCTTCTGGCGGCACCACTTTCCACCGTGGGGCGAACCCTCAAGGGCATGGGCCTGGGACGTCTCAAAGATCTGCAGCCACCTGTGCCGGTACGCCGATACCAGTGGGACCAACCCGGCGACATGATCCATGTCGACATCGAGCCGCAGGCTTCTGCGAAGCAGTGACAGTTGG
>Ga0194119_10005972_pt1 | contig 17925 bp, 14 predicted proteins | sample TA2MahC100mmetaG_FD_148620 | JGI IMG/M metagenome (GOLD analysis project Ga0194119, IMG submission 148620) | Freshwater microbial communities from Lake Tanganyika, Tanzania - TA2015018 Mahale Deep Cast 100m | ecosystem: Environmental > Aquatic > Freshwater > Lake | place: Tanzania: Lake...
TGAAAAATTTTCCGCCATTAATTAAAGATGGACTCCGCAATTGCCAAATTAAAGCAATAGAAAATTTGGAAACTTCATTTGCAGATAATCGTCCGCGTGCACTTGTACAAATGGCAACTGGCGCCGGAAAAACTTTCACTGCAATTACTTCAGTTTATAGACTCCTGAAGTTTGCAAATGCAAAACGAATCTTATTCTTAGTTGATACTCGCAATCTTGGCAAACAAGCCGAACAAGAATTTCAAGCTTATAAACCGAGTGATGATAAGCGGCTTTTTACCGAGCTTTACAATGTTCAAAGATTGCGTAGCAATTTCATCGATCCATCGGCACAAGTCTGCATAAGTACTATACAAAGAATGTATTCTATCTTAAAAGGTAAAGAACTGGATGAATCTCTCGAGGATGAATCACCATACGAAACAAAAGTAGTTGATAAACCGGTAGATGTAGTTTACAATCCATCGGTTCCAATAGAGACTTTCGATTTCATAATTGTTGATGAATGCCACCGCTCGATTTATAATTTATGGAAACAAGTGCTCGACTACTTCGACGCTTTTATAATCGGCTTAACCGCAACGCCAGATAAACGTACCTTTGCATTCTTTCACGAAAATATTGTAAGTGAGTACACACTCAAACAATCTATTGCAGATAAAGTAAATGTTGGATACGATGTTTACACAATTGAAACAGATATTACCCAGCACGGCGCAGAAATTAAAGCGAAACAATATGTTGATCTCCGCAACAAAACAACTCGCAAAAAAGAATGGAAAGAACTTGAAGATGATGTAAAATATGAACCTACACAGCTCGATAGAGAAATTGTTAACCCGAGCCAGATAAGAAATATTATAAGAGAATATAAACGGGTTATTAGAGAAGAATTTTTTCTTGAACGCGGAAATGATAATGAAGTGCCGAAGACATTAATATTTGCAAAGACGGATAGCCATGCTGAAGATATTGTTCACATTGTGCGAGAAGAATTTGGCGAGAGCAACGACTTCTGCAAAAAGATAACTTACAATGTTAAGAACGAAGATCCCGAATCAATTCTTCAACAGTTTAGAACTGCATACTATCCTCGTATTGCTGTAACTGTTGATATGATTGCCACTGGAACTGATGTTAAACCAATCGAAATCTTAATCTTTATGCGCGATGTCCGTTCAAGAAATTATTTCCAGCAGATGATTGGAAGAGGAACACGCTCATTTAGTAAAGATGATCTTATAAAGGTTACGCCAAACGCAAAACTGAACAAGGAACGGTTTTATATTATCGATGCCGTCGGAGTTTTTAAATCTGTAAAAGTCGATTATCCGGTTGTTGATAAAAAACCTTCCGTGCCGTTAAAAGACTTAATGAAGATGGTAATGCTTCAGCCGAATGAAGAAAATACTTCATCTTTGGCAGCAAGGCTGACTAAAATTGATAAACAAATTTCAGAAATCGATAGGGAAAAATTTAAAGAGCTTGCAAACGGAAAATCAATTACTCAAGTTGCTGTTGAACTTGCTAACCTTTACGATCCCGATTTCCAATACGAAAAAGTAGGACAGATTTTAACTCTGTCTAAAGACGAAGAGCCAACACCCGAACAAATCCAATATGCAATGGAGCCGGTAATACAATCGGCAATTCATCCCTTTGATAATCCAACACTCAGAGATTTTGTTGAAACCGTGAGGCAGAAAATTTACCAGATAATTGATACTGTAAATATTGATAAAGTTACTTTCTCCGGCTTTGATAAAACAGCTAAAGAAAACGCTGAAGATGTAATTAACAACTTCCGCAAATTCATAGAAGAGAACAAAAACGAAATTATTGCATTGAAAATTTTGTACGACCAGCCGTATAGACGAAAAGATTTAACACTTAAAATGATTTCCGAACTGAAAGAGCTTCTTGCTTCTCCTCCGTATGCCCTTACCGCTGAAAAGATTTGGAATGCGTATCACCGGCTTGAACCGCAGAAAGTTACCGGTTTAACTGCCGCAAGAATTTTGACTGACATTATTTCTCTTATCCGTTATGAAATTGGAATTGATAAAGAACTAAAACCTTACAGCGAAATTGTGAACATAAATTTTAAGAACTGGATTTTCCGAAGACAAGCAGTTGGAAAAATATTTACTGAAGAACAGCTCGAATGGCTTAGAATGATACGCGACCATATTGTTACTTCTGTAAGAATCGAAAAAGATGATTTTGCGTACACTCCTTTTATTGATAATGGCGGACTCGGAAAATTTTGGAAGTTGTTTGGTGAGGAAACAGACAAAATTATTATTGAGTTGAATGAGGAATTGATTGTTTAATATGTTTACGAAAAAACGGAAATAATTGTGAAAAGAAACGAGAAACGCACTTTTTGATTTCCGAATCGTTTCCAGAAAGACAATAAAAATAGTGAACAGTAATTAACTTAATTGTTATATTTACATGCAAACCAAAAGTAAGCATAAGCTTAGGGGTATGAAAACAACTAAATATAAATTAAAAATTAAGGGTCTTAAAACTCCTTCGGGGACAATTTCACTTATCGCATTGAAAGAACTTTCAGAAATACTGATCGAAAGTTCTGAAAAAGCTTTGCGATTAATTGTTGAAGGAACAAGTACTAAGAAAGGACAAATTCCTATTTGGTTACGAGAATCTCTGAATTTTAATGTAACTGGAATAAAAGAAGGTTCAACAGTATTAGAAATTGAAGCCCCACAACTAATAACTACTGCACAAGAAAAAATTGCTCAACTTGATTTATGGAGCATTATACCTAATCCAAAAGATACTGCATTGACGGTTTGGGGTAGATCATATAAAGATGCAATAAATGAAAAATATGAAAGTGAACTATTAGATAGAGGATTACTGAATTCATTTATTTCATTCAAAGAATTTATCGATAGACATGCTGAAGCGATTGAATTAAATTCTAGAACTGATAAAATTATTTCTAAAGTCGGACTTAGTGTTAAACAACTAACAAAAGTTGAAAAACTTATTCTGGCTACACCCGAGCCTAAAGTAGTTATGTTAAGTGGTTTATTTAACATAATAGAACATTTAACAAGTCGCTTTACATTAAATTTAGAAATTGGCGAGAAGATACAAGGTGAGTTTGATAGAAGCGTTTTGAATCCTGAAGAAATGAGAAAATATTGGGGTAGCAAAGTTACGCTTAGAGGTTTAGCTGATTTCAAACCTAATGGTAAAATTAGATACATACGCACAGATTTGATTAAAAGATTTGAAGAAAAAGAGACACTTTTTAATACTTATATAGCCGAAACTCACCCTAGATTGTTTGTTGAAGAAATAAAACAAAAATTTCAACGTCATTCTCCTCTTCAAGACGTTTGGAATAAATGGCCTGGAAATGAGTCAATAGAAGAAATTCTTTCACAGCTCGATTAATGAAAATTTTTATTCTTGATACGAATATACTTCTGGGATACATAAGAGGAGCGGGCTTCGCTTCATATGTTGAAAAGAAATTTGATTTATTCAATCCAGATAATATTTCTTTGATTTCAATTGTGTCTCATGCCGAAATTTACTCGCTTGCAAATAAATTAGGTTGGGGAAAACTCAAAATTGATTTGATGAATGAACTTCTCAATAAAGTACCTCACGTTAAAATTGATTCTTATGCCTTAATCAATGCATTTGCGGAGATTGATTCTTTTAATGAAGGAAAACATCAAACTAAAAAACTCCCACAAAACATGTCCTCACGAAAAATAGAAGATAATGATGTTTGGATTGCAGCTACTGCTTACGTGTTAAAGGCTACTCTTATTTCTACCGACAAACATTTTGAACATCTGAATAATGTTTTCATTGATTTTGTTTATGTAGATCAAAGTCTAAAAGAAAACGATGCATAAGAATAACCTTCCTCCCAACTGGGCCTGGGTTAAACTTGGGGATGTAGCAACAAGCGAAAAAGGTAAAAAGCCTAGAAACCTATCTACAGAATTTGATAAAAAATTTTGTTTCCCATATGTAGATATAAAAGCGTTTGAAAAAAGAGGTATTGATAATTACACAGATGGAGACAATTGTAGATTCTGTGAATCTGAAGATGTTTTAGTCGTTTGGGATGGCGCTCGTTGCGGATTAGTAGGCCGTGGCGTAAAAGGAGTAATAGGTTCAACATTAGCAAAAATTAAGAGCAAACAACATTTAGATTCGTTTCTTTTTTATTTTCTTCAATGGAACTACAAATTAATTAACTTAAATCCCAAAGGTGTAGGCATACCACATATAGAGCCTAATTTGTTTTGGGGATTAGAAATTCCTATACCCCCTCTTCCCGTTCAACACCAAATCGTAGGAAAAATTGAAGAGCTCTTCAGTGAGCTGGATAAAGGAATTGAAAACCTACGCAAAGCAAAAGAACAAATTAAAACTTACAGACAAAGTGTGCTTGCGTATGCGTTTTCTGGGAAACTGACAAACAGTCATCCCGAACTTGTTTCGGGATCTGAGAAGCTGAACCAAGTTCAGCTTGACAATTCTCAATTACCAAACGGTTGGAAATGGGTGAAGCTGGGAGAGATATCGAAAATAGGAACGGGTGTAACACCATTAAGATCAAAAAAGGAATATTATCTTAATGGGAAAATTCCTTGGCTAACAAGCAGTGTAGTGAATGAAAGTTTTGTTTACTCATCAACAGAATTTGTAACAAAGAGAGCTTTAGAGGAATATCGGTTAAAGAAATATCCTAAACATACTCTTTTGGTTGCATTATATGGTGAGGGTAAAACAAGGGGAAAATGTACAGAGATGATGTTTGAATCTACGATAAATCAAGCTATGGCAGCAATCGTGTTGGACGAAGAATTTTTTTCTTCATTAAAGTATGTAAAATGGTTTCTAATAAAAAATTATGAAGATATGCGATTGCTTTCATCTGGTGGAGTTCAACCTAACTTGAATCTTTCTTTAATTAAGAATGTCGAAATACCCTTCTCTCCTATAATGGAACAGCAACTAATCGTTTTAGAAATCGATCGCCGTTTTTCTGTTGCAGATAAGTTAGAGCAGACAATAGACGAAAGTTTAGAAAAGGCAGAGCAGATGCGTCAGAGCATTCTTAAAAAGGCATTTGAAGGAAAACTTATTCAATGAATAATTAATAATGAAGAATGAATAACGGGAAAATTATTAATTCTTAATTATTCATTTTTAATTAACACCCAGCAATAATTGGAGTTGAATTGAAAAATATTATTCAAGAGAAAAGTTATAAATTCGCATTAAGAATAGTTAAGTTGTATCAACATTTACTCAAAGAAAAGAAGGAGTTTGTTCTTTCAAAACAAGTCCTAAAAAGTGGAACAAGTATTGGCGCTAATATAGAAGAAGCGATTGGCGGTCAATCAAAAGCCGACTTCATTGCTAAAGTACAAATTGCATTAAAAGAAGCAAGAGAAACTAATTTTTGGATTAGATTATTATCAGACAGTAATTACATAGAAAAAAAATTATCAGAATCATTAACAAAGGATGTTGAAGAAATAATAAAAATCCTTGTTTCAATATTGAAAACAGCAAAATCCAATAAATAATTATTCATTATTAATTTTTAATTCTTAATTAAAAAATGCCAGTTGAGTTAGTTAAAAATCTATTAAAGCAAAAAGAAGGAATCCGGTTAGAGTTTAAGGAAGCCAAAGAAAAACTTCCGGAGAATCTGTTTGAATCCATTTGTGCTTTATTAAATAGAGAAGGCGGCTCAATTTTACTTGGCGTTAAAGATAATGGGGCTTGCGCCGGAGTTGCACCGGAGCTAATAGAGAAGTTCTCTTCTGAAATAGCAACACTTTCAAATAACAAAACAAAACTCGATCCGCCTTTCATTCTATTTCCATACACAGTGGATATAAAAGGGAAAAAGATAGTTCACATACAAGTTCCTTCAAGTTCTCAAGTTCATAAGTGTAATGGGTTAATATATGATAGAAGCGCTGATGGTGATTTTAGAGTAACCGATCCGGCTAAAATTGCCGAACTTTATAACCGCAAGAAAGCGCATTTTACAGAAGGGATGATCTATCCGGCGTTAACTAAAAAAGATTTTGTAAAAGAATTATTTCCTAAAATTAGAAACTTGATAAAGAGTAATAAACCCAATCATCCGTGGTTAGCTCTGAATGATGAGCAATTATTTGTTACATCCGGTTTATATAAAAAAGATTATCAAACAAATAAAGAAGGATTTACTTTAGCTGCCGCATTGCTTCTAGGCAAAGAAGAAGTCATACAGAATATTCTTCCTCATTATAAAATTGATGCTATAGTTAGAAAGCAAAATTTAGAAAGATATGATGATAGATTGACTATCAGAACCAATTTGATTGATGCTTACGATCTACTAATGGGTTTTATAGAAAAACATCTTCCCGATAAATTTTATTTGGAAGGATCAACGCGTATAAGTTTAAGAGAAAAAATTTTCAGAGAAGTTGTTGCCAACCTAATTGTTCATAGAGAATATACGAATGCACATTCTGCATCTTTAACTATTTACAAAGATCGGATTGAAATTCTTAATGCCAACAATCCAAATGGAAGCGGTCCGATTTCTTTAAAGAATTTTTTACCATTCCCTAAAAACCCAACTATTTCAAAATTCTTTGTCCAGCTTGGCAGAGTTGAAGAACTTGGTTCCGGTATTATTAATGTTGAAAGATATTTAAAACTTTATTCACCAAATTCTAAACCTGAGTTTGTTGAGGATTATGTTTTTAAAACTACTATTCCAATTAAAACTGAAGGTGCTGTTGCTGTTGGAGTTGGTGCAGAAGATGCAATTGTATCAGCTCTTGATGCAGTTGTCGCAGCTGGGATTGGTGGCGGTGCAAGTGGCGGTGCAAGTGGCGGTGTAAGTGGCGGTGTAAGTGGCGGTGTAAATGAGGGAGTAAATGAAAGGTTAGTCAAAATTATATCAATGATTAAAAACTTTGAAGGTATAAAAGGAACAGTTATATCTAATAAAACTAATATTCCTTATAGAACATTAAAAAACGATATTTCCTTATTAACCAGATTAGGTATAATCACTAGAAAAGGAAGTAAAAAAAAGGGTGGATATCATTTGACGGAGAATTTTAAGGGCAAATTTGCCCATTAAGTTGCCCTTTATTCTGCCCATTAAATTGCCCTTTAACAAAGGAATAATATGACATCATCAACAATTGTTTCTAAAGTCTGGAACTACTGTAACATTCTACGCGATGACGGAGTTAGTTACGGGGATTATTTAGAACAGCTTACTTATTTATTGTTTCTAAAAATGGCATTTGAATATTCCAAACCGCCATACAACAGAGAAACTATAATTGATAAAAAATACGATTGGGAAAAACTCCGCTCTAAGACCGGTGCGGAACTTGAAGTGTTTTATGTAACGGTATTAACGGAACTCGGAAAGAAAAAAGGAATGCTGGGGGAAATATTTTTTAAATCGCAAAATAAAATATCTGATCCGGCAAAACTTTATAAACTTATTCAGCTCATTGATGAAGAGAACTGGCTAACGATGGAAACAGATGTTAAGGGAGATATTTACGAAGGGCTGCTTGAAAAGAATGCTGAAGATACTAAAAGTGGAGCGGGCCAATATTTTACTCCGCGTGCATTAATCAGAGCAATGGTTGAATGCATCAAACCGGAATCAATGAAAACAATTGCAGATCCTGCATGCGGAACAGGAGGTTTCTTTTTATCATCATATAATTATTTAAGCAAACAAAACTTAGACCGCAATCAAAAAGAATTTTTAAAATTCAAAACCTTCAAAGGATGGGAAATTGTGCCGAGTGCTGCACGTTTATGCTTAATGAATTTATACCTTCACAGTATCAGTGATCTTGATAGTGAACCGTTAATAAACCGCGAAGATAGTCTTCTTTCAAAACCTTCAAACAACTACGATTATGTGCTAACAAATCCTCCATTCGGTAAAAAGAGCAGTATAACAATTACAAATGACGAAGGAACTCAGAAAAGAGAATCATTAACTTACGAGAGACAAGATTTCTGGGTAACAACTTCTAATAAACAATTAAATTTTGTTCAGCACATTGTCTCAATGCTTAAGCCGGATGGTAAAGCTGCTGTTGTTGTTCCGGATAATGTTTTATTTGAAGGTGGTGCCGGAGAAACTGTAAGAAAAAATCTATTACAGAAAACAGATCTTCATACAATTTTACGTTTGCCTACCGGAATTTTTTATGCGCAAGGCGTTAAAGCCAATGTAATTCTCTTTGATAATAAACCAGCAAGCAAAATCCCATGGACAAAAGAAGTATGGATTTATGATTTCAGAACAAATCAGCATTTTACTCTAAAGACAAACACATTAAAGTTTGAACACCTTGAAGATTTTGTTAAATGTTATAATCCGAAGAATAGATTCAAACGAACAGAAACAGAAAGATTTAAAAAATATACATACGATGGAATTATATCACGTGATAAGACAAGTCTTGATATAACCTGGCTGAAAGACGAAAGTTTAACAGATACAGAGAAACTACCAGATCCAGATTTATTAGCAACGGAGATAATTGAAAATGTTGAAGCAAGTCTGGAAAATTTTAGAGAAATAATAAATGGCTTGAATAATAAAATTGATGATTGATTATTTCAGGTACTATTTCATTTGTACTATCTCTCCATCCGCATACTCTTTTTCACTCCGTACTTTCCCATCAGCAAAATATGAGGTGATTTTTCCATTGAGTAAATTGTTTTTATAAACTAAGTAATCTGCTAATGTGCCATTAATCGAATAATATCTTGAAATTCCTTCTCGAAGTCCTTCTTTATAATTTTCTTCAGCAAGTAATCGTCCGGATTTATAATATGAAATAACACTACCTTCTAATTTACCATTTCTAAAAACTCGTTCTGAGTAAAGCTCGCCCGACTTATAAAACGTTTTTGAATTTCCTTCAAGTAGATCATCATTGTAATTGTCTTCACTAGTTTTGATTCCATCCGTACTATATTTAATTGATAATCCATTTTTCTTCCCATTAATGTAAAAAGCTGTTTCTGCAAGAATTCCACCATCGTAATAATACTTGCATGGGCCTTCAAGTATTCCATTTTCATAGATTAAATTTGCCCTTAATGATCCGCTTGGGTAATAATAAATAATATTTCCATGAAGCTTTCCTTCTCTAAAATAAAGTTGTGCTTTCATTGTTCCTTCATCATAAAACTCAGTAAAGCTTTCTTCTATCTTATCAAACTTCCCTCCAATATCGTAACGAACACGTTTTACAATTTGACCTTTTTCATAAGTGTCTTCAACTTTAATTGATCCGTCTGGATAATAGAAATAGGAAGTTCCATCAAGCTGGTCATTTTTATAATTGGCTTCAAGTGCAACAATTCCAAAGTCATAATATACTTTGCTGATCCCTTCCAGTTTATCATCAACATAATTTCTTTCAACTTCCACTTTTCCATTTTCAAAAAATATTTTTGAGATGCCATTCAGCTTTCCGTTTTCGTAATTCCAAATCGCTAAAAGTTCACCAGTTTTGTAATAAGTTTTATTGAATCCTTCTTGGATATCGTTCTCATAATTTGGTTCTGCCCACAATTCACCGGTTTCATAAAACCATTTTGATAAACCTTGTAGCATACCATTTTTGTAATTCCATTCCATACTTTTTGTGCCATCTTCAAAATACCAAGTTGAAACTCCTTCTTCTTTCCCATTTTCAAAAAACCATTCTTTCCAAATCTGTCCATTATCATAATATTCTTTATATAAACCGCTCTTTAAACCATTTTCAAAAAAACCTTCTGATTTTAATTTTCCATTAGGGTAATGTTCTCTGCGGATTTCTTGAGCATATGTTGAACACCCAACTATAAGTATGAGAAATATTATCTTGTTCATGAATTCAATTGTTAGTTATTGAAAATATACAAAAGTTTTTAAGTATAATTTTGTGAATGGAATTATTAACTGATAATTCATAAGAAGTTTTATAAATTTGAATGTAATAAATGAGCTGAAATAATGTTTAATACAAAAATAACAGTAAATTTTTTTGATGCCGATCCAGCTGGTATCATCTTTTATGCAAATCTGTTTCGGTTTGCACATACCGCTTATGAAGAGTTGATGCTCAACATAAAAACAGAAAAAAATTATTTTTTCGATAATGATTATGTTTTGCCAATTGTACATGCTGAAGCGAATTACATAAAACCGATTAAAGTTGGGGACGATTTAGATGTTAAAGTTATTGTAACTAATTTGAAAAAGAGTTCGTTTGAATTAAGTTATTCATTTGTTAACAACAATGTTGAGGTTGCGGCTGCAAAAACGGTGCATGTTTGTGTTGAAAAAGAAAAATTTGAAAAATCAGAATTGCCTGAAGAATTATATAATAAGCTCAAGCCTCATTTGACTTAAGACTTGAGAACAATCTTTCTCTTAAAACTTTTCCTAATTCGCTCCGTGGAATTTCCGTAACAAAATAAAACTTCTTTGGAATCTTATAACCAGCTAACGATTTTTTAAGTGTTTTTATTAAAGTTTCACTATCAATCTCAATATTTAATACAATTGCTCCGCAGATAATTTGTCCCCAAGTTTCATCATCTTCACCAAATACAAAGGCATCATTAATTTCTGGAATATTTAGAATGGCATCTTCAACTTCTGTTATATTTACGTTTTCACCGCCGGTTATGACAATATCTTCTCGGCGATTTTCGATATACAAATAACCATCAGAATCTAAGAATCCATAATCACTTGAATAATAATACCCGTCTTTTAGAGCTGATTTAGTTTGCTCATCCTCGTTATAATATTCTATAAAATTACTTTTACTTTTTATAGCGATTTCACCTATCTGATTTGCACCAAGAATATTTCCATTACTATCAGCTATTTTAATCTGTGTATCGCCTAAAGGTAATCCAACTGAATTAAGTTTTGTTGGATTTTTGTCTGGTTGCAGCCCTGAAATCATTGAACAAGTTTCAGTTGATCCATAAACTTTGCAAATTGGAAATCCTTTTGAAATAGCTTTTTCACATAATTTAGTTGATAAGGGTCCGCCGCCGAGATACAGTTGTTTCAATTCACTGTTAGGCTTTAAACTATTTTTCAAAATATCTTGCAACACCGTTTCAATAAGCGAAATGTGAGTTGGGTTATAAAGTTTCATCGCACTGACAATATTTTTAGTCTTCAAGCCTTCTGGAATAAATAAGGAGGAACCAGTAATTAGTGAGCGAACAATAATCATGAATCCGCCAATGTGATAAAAGGGGAGCGAAGCCAGCCATTTATCATTTTCAGAAAGATTTGAAAATTGGACGGTCAGCATTGTACTTTCAAATAAACTGTTGAATGTATGGACCACTGCTTTAGCTTTTTTTGTGCTTCCTGAAGTAAATAGTATTAGTGCTATATTTTTTAACGAAAAAGACGGAAGAACTAAATTCTGTTTTGCACTACTTGCTTCAATTGGGAAATAATTTTGTAATGAGTTCGCTTCAAAATTGAAATTATCTTTCAATTCCTTGTGAATATAAAGATGCTTAATATTAATTATATTAATCGAATCCGAAATTTCTGTTGAAGTATTTCGAATGTTCATTGGGACTGGGATGGCACCAATTAACCATAGCGCAAAAACTAATTCTACAAATTCTTTTTTGTTTTCGCATAAAATTCCAACTTTATCTTTTTCGGCAACTCCAGAAAAGTTTAATTGAGAAGCAATATTTATTACGGTATTGTAAAGCTCGAAAAAATTTATTTGTGCGTTATTATCATGCAAATATTTTTTTGATGGGATAACTTCAGCAACTTCTTCAAGCCAGTTTTTATTATTTGAAACATGGATCATATTTAGTACAGCAAAAATTTTGGAGGGTAGTTCTGCTCATCAAATTTAATTTTTCCATTTAAAACCGGAAAGTGATCTTCGCAAACATCATTTACAAATAATTCAGAAGTACTAAGCCCATGAGCTAAATTGTGTTTTGAACTTGCCGCTAGTAAGACTAGAGCACTTTTTCCAACGGCACTTTCAAAAGATGATGATATTATTATTTTTTTGTGTTTTGATTCTGCTGTTTTAATTAATTGAAGAGTTGAAACAATTCCACCTAAAATCATAGGCTTTAAAACAATAAATTCAATTTTGGAATCATTAATAACTGAAACAGCATTGGTAATGGAACGGATTGATTCATCCACAGCTATTGGAATTCGCGAATTATTGGCAACATTTTGCAGTGAGCTGAATCCACTGCAAGGTTCTTCGATATATTGAATATTAAATTCAGATAATAAATTTAAATATTGTTTTGCTGTATCAATGTTCCATTTACCGCTTGCATCCAAGCGAATAAATATACTATTGCCAAATTTCAATCTGATTTGTTTTATTAGTTCAAAATCGTCGTCAAAGTTAGGGCGGCCCACTTTAACTTTAATAGTACTGTAACCAGAATCAATTTTTTCGCTTATTTTATGTAAAATATTTTCAGTACTATCAAATCCCACCACTGCGTTTACATTTATTTGTGGTTGAACTTCACCAAAATTTTCAGTTAGTAAGTTTGTATTTCTGTTTCGTGAGATCAAAATGCTAAGTATCGCTTGTTCAAAAGCAAAGTGAACAGATGAAGTAAGATCATAAGCGGAGAATTGATTGCTAATGGCAAGTAAATCAGGCATTACCTGAACTTTAGATAATCTTAATTTAAGTTCGTTCAAATTATTGCTTGCCAGTTCAATAGATTCTTTGCTGAACTGCGGGAGGGGGGAACATTCACCTATTCCGATATTACCCAGTTCATCTGTCATTGATATGATGAATCCAGATCTTTTGTTCAGAGTTTGTTTAGAAGATTGGAATTGTGTTTTAAGATCGATACTAAAATGTGTTGATTTAAAATCTTTTATCGTCATAAAAGAATTCCTACGGCAAAAAGCAATCCGTATATCGCAGATAGTTTTGCAGTTAATTCTAAAGTTTTATTCAGTTCTTTCCCTTTGAATGCATAAATCATTTTAACTAATTTAATTGAAAGAGGTAGACTTAAGAACGGTAGGAATACAAAGAAACTTTTTTTGAATGTAAAAAAGACGACAATTAATATTGCATAAGAAATAATTGTAAAAATCAAATACTGAATTCGTGTAAATCTTTCACCAAAAATTACTGCTAAAGTATTTTTACCATTCAAACGGTCTTCTTCTCTATCCCTATAATTATTAACTACAAGAATGTTTGTAATTAATGCTCCAACCGGAACTGATGACCAAAAGACCAAACCGTTAATTTCAAACGCTTGTACATAATAAGTTCCAACAGTTCCTACAAATCCAAAGAAAATTAAAACAGCTACATCTCCTAAACCATTGTATGCTAAAGGAAACGGTCCAGCAGTATATGCAATCCCAGCAAGTATAGATAATACTCCAATCAAAAGAATGAACAATCCTCCGACATAAACTAAGTAGAGTCCGAAAATAAAACTTAGTCCGAAAGAAATAATTATCCCAATTCGCATTTCAAGTACTGAAATTAATCCTGAAGCAACAGCTCTTTGCGGTCCAACTCTATTTTTTTTATCACCTCCGGCTAAGAAATCATATAGGTCATTTACTAAATTTGTTCCAATTTGTATAAAGACGGCACAGATCAATGCTATTAATGCCGATAGGGTTTGGAATTTACCATTATATATTGCTAAAGAACTGCCGACAACAACTGGCACAAATGCAGCAAGAAGGGTTTTTGGACGGGATGCCAGCATCCATGCTTCTAACTTTGAAATAGTATGTACTGTACTTTCCATATAAAAATTTAATAATCGGAGAGAATTGAAAAACTAAATAATTAATTAAGGAACTCTCGGAAATTTGGAAAAATCTGGTTTACGTTTTTCATTATAGGCATTTTTACCTTCTTGCGCTTCATCACTCATGTAGTAAAGTAAAGTTGCATTACCGGCTAATTCCTGGATTCCAGCTTGACCATCTAGTTCAGCATTAAATGCAGATTTTAATAATCTTATTGCAAGCGGACTTTTTTCTAAAATTTCTTTAGCCCAAATCACTCCTTCCTCTTCTAATTTATCAACTGGAACAACTTTATTTACTAATCCCATGTCAAATGCCTCTTTAGCATTGTACTGACGGCAAAGATACCAAATTTCACGTGCTTTTTTTTGACCAACAATTCTTGCAAGATAACTAGAACCAAATCCGCCATCAAAACTGCCAACTTTAGGTCCCGTTTGCCCGAAGATTGCATTGTCTGCAGCAATGGTTAGATCGCAAACGACATGTAATACGTGACCGCCGCCAATTGCATATCCAGCTACAAGTGCAATAACCGGTTTAGGAATGCTTCGGATCTGTTTTTGAACATCAAGAATATTTAATCTTGGAACACCATCTTTACCAACATAACCTTTATTTCCGCGGATCGACTGATCTCCGCCAGAACAAAAAGCATATTTTCCATCTTTTGCCGGACCTTTTCCAGTTAAAAGAATAACTCCAATTTTGGAATCTTCTCTTGCATCAGCAAAAGCATCGTATAATTCATTTGTTGTTTCTGGTCGGAATGCATTTCTTTTTTCAGGTCTATTAATAGTAATCTTGGCAATACCATCTATTTTTTCATATAAAATATCTTGATAGTTTTTTACCTTCTTCCATTTCAAAGACATTCTTAATATTCCTTATAAGAGTTTTTCCAAAAATTTGCAGACTAAATTACTAAAATGGTTTGGTTTTTCTAAATGAACGTTATGGCCAGCTTCATTCACTATTTCATGTATGGCGTTAGGAAATAGATTAACCATTTTTGAATTTTGACCAGTGTACTTTGAATCTAATTCTCCGCTAATCAACATTACTGGAAAGCTAAGCAAATTAAGTCTATTCCAATAACTTGGCATCAAGCCGGTACTAAATCCCTCAAGTGTATTTGATAAACCAACAACATTATTTTGCAATCTTTTTTCTATAATCTCCGAATAATTTTTAAGATGCTTTAATGATGCAAAAAGTGGAGTGTTCAGCCAAAAATCAATGAAGGATTCAACGCCTTCTCTTTTAATTTTTTCTGCTAAAAGGAAATCGAATTCAACCCGTTCTTTCTTTTCATAAAATTCTTCAATTCCTGGTGTAGTACTTTCTAATATCAATGCTTTTATTTTATCTGGATGTTTTATTGAGTATGAAAGTGAGATTCTTCCTCCCATAGAATATCCAGCAAGAATTATTTTTTTATTTGTAAGCTGATTGAAAATGCTGTCGAGTTGATTTATTATAGATTCCGTTGAATAAAAATTTCCATCCACCGGCGAATCGGATTTTCCATGCCCGATCAAATCAAGAGCAATAGGATAAATTTCTTTAGGGAGACGATCGAATATGAAAGACCAGTCATCTGACCGGCCGGTGAATCCATGTATAAATACAAATGGAGTTCGTGTTGAGCTTAAATTAGATTCATCAAGAAGAATGTTATACTTGATATTATTTGTGTTTAAGAGCATCTATATAATTTTCAATTGATTTAACTCCAAGATGCCAGTATTTCTCTCTTAATAGTTTGGATTCTTTTGCATCTGTAAAAACTTCAATGACAGAAAGTGATTTTCTATTGAGCGATAGTTTAATTTCATTTTTAAATTGAGTTAAATTGCGCACCTTATTATAATAAGCCCCGTATGCTTTTACAAGCTTTTTGTTATCAAGTTTCAAATCAGTTTGAAAATATTCTTTAAATATTTTTCCAAATCTAGCTATTGGGAGTGACTCAAAAATACCTCCGCCATGGTTATTAATCAAAATAATAATAAGAGGAATGCTAAATTTGACCGAATTGTAAAAACCCGTTAAATCATGAAAAAATGCTAAGTCCCCAGTAACTAGTATAGTTGGCTTCTTTGAAACAGCAGCAATTCCTAAAGCTGTTGAATTGATCCCATCAATACCGCTTGCCCCACGATTTGTAAATAAATTAATCTTCTTACTATTTGATGAAACAAAGTAATCTGCATCTCTAATAGGAAGACTATTTGAAATCACGAGATTACTTTTTGGAGGACAGACTTTTACAACTTCATCTATTATTTTTCCTTCGAAATTGAAAGGAACATTTCTAAGAAAGCCTTGTTTTGATTTTTCTGCAAGAGTATTGAGTGCCTTTAATTCTTCAAACCATAAGGAATTATTTTTATCATTAATCATTGTGTTAATTTTTTTGCAAAAATCATCGGGATTCATTTTAATGATTTTTTTAGCCGTTAAAGACGGATCGTTTCGATCGCCAAACATATTAACTATAATTTTTTCAGCTTTTGTAGATTTGTAAAACTCAAGCATTGCATTTGAAGTTGGAGCTCCTCCGAATTGAATTATAAATTCGGGATCTAACAATTGTAAAAATTTTTTTGATTTAATAAGAACATTATAATTTTCATGAAAAGTGGAATTTGAAAATCTAAGCCCAGAAGATCCGTCTGCCCAAATAGGAAAACCAATTTTATTGGATAACCTTAAAATTAAATCTGCAAAATCAGTGCTGTATTTATTATATCCGCAAAAAATTATTCCTTTTCTTTTCTCGGAAATTTTTATTGAAACAAATGAAATTTCTTTATTGTTGTCATTTAATTGGGATGGAGGTTTTGGAAAATAATATTTGAGAGGTTTAATAAAATCCTTATTTAGTGTGTCAGTTGGAACGTCTGGTTCAAATGGTTTTTCAAAAGGGAAATTTAAGTGAACTGGACCTTTATCAGTTTGCAAAGCTGTACTTACAGCAGCAAATGTTACATCAATTAACTTTTTAATTTTCTTCTGATTTAGAGAAGGCATACCAATATTTGCAAAGTAACGAATATGATTTATAAAGATGTTGTTTTGATTAATTGTTTGGTTAGCTCCGCTTTTTTGTAAATAGTGTGGTCGATCGGCTGTACATACAATCAAAGGAATTCTTTGAAAATAAGCTTCGATTATAGCCGGGTACAATTCTGCAACAGCAGTTCCTGAAGTAGTAACTATCGCGACTGGAGAATTTGTTTTTTTTGCTATTCCTAAAGCAAAAAATGCTGATGATCTTTCATCAACAATTGGGTATACAATAAATTTATTTGATGAAGCAAAGGCTAGTGTAAGAGGTGTACTTCGAGATCCAGGTGAAATGCACACGTATTTAATACCTAACTTACTCAGCTTTTCAACAAATACAGAACACCAAAAAGTATTACGGTTGATTAATTGTTTCATTTTCAAACAGAGACATTATTGGTTTGAATTTTAATTCTGTTTCATTAAACTCTTGACTGCTATTTGAGCCATTAACAATACCACAGCCAGCAAATGCATAAAGAAATCGATCTTTTAGTAATGCAGAACGAATCGCCACTGCAAAATCGCCATGTCCAGTATTATTAAACCAACCGATTAATCCAGCATACATGCCTCGCTCAAAATTTTCAAGTAAATCAATTTGATTCAGAGCTGTTTCTTTTGGCAGTCCGCAAATTGCGGGAGTTGGATAGAGTTTATCAAGTAAAGTGAACAAAGAATCTTTAGTATCGAGAGTAGCTTTAATCTGAGACCATAAATGCTGCATAAAATGAAGCTTTTTAATTTTTGGTTTCTTATCAAAAACAATTTCTTTCGAAAACTCTTTTAATGCATTAAGCAGATAATCTAATACGCTGTTATGTTCAGAAAGTTCTTTCGGATCTTGTAATAATTTGAAAGCTAATTGAGAATCCTCTTCGAAGGTATTTCCTCTTTGAATAGTACCGGCAAGTGCTTCAGTCTCAACAATGTTATTGTTTATTAACATTAGTTGTTCAGGAGTAGCT
>Ga0194119_10005987_pt1 | contig 17892 bp, 17 predicted proteins | sample TA2MahC100mmetaG_FD_148620 | JGI IMG/M metagenome (GOLD analysis project Ga0194119, IMG submission 148620) | Freshwater microbial communities from Lake Tanganyika, Tanzania - TA2015018 Mahale Deep Cast 100m | ecosystem: Environmental > Aquatic > Freshwater > Lake | place: Tanzania: Lake...
GGGACGCCGAAGGGGTGGCAAGGGTTGCGCTGTGCGTTCGAACTGCTTTTGCGCCTGCTGCATTGGGCGATGATGCAGATGCACCAAGTAAGTGCGCCTCGTGAGGTAACCCCGGGCAGGTCCTGTAAGCCCCTACATCATGTCCGCGTGTGCCTGCCTCGCACACGCCCTCAAGCTACAAACTGACATTCGCCACGGGCTGCTAGGCGCTCGTCCAGAACGGTCTTCAGCGCTTCGAAGCGAACGGTGATAGCAGCGACGTCAAGCACTGCAACCAGTATACGCCAAAACATTTCTATATGAAAATGTTATTTCTGGACAATTTCTTAGCAGGGGGCCGGAGGCCCCCCCGGCAAGGCCAAGGGGGGGCTAGGCAGGGCGAAGCCGGTGAAGCGGCCGCGCCCGCGGCCTCGAGGCGGACGAAGGCGAACGTAACAACCTTGCGGCGGTGCACCCGGATCAAACATCGCGTGGCTTGCCGCTCGATATGGCCCGTGGAGGTCTCAGGCGGAAGGGCTGATCGCTTGATGTAAGCTCTGTACATCGCTATGCGTGCAAATCCTGCCCAACGAGGGGTGGCAGTTCTCGTCTGTTCAACTCTGCTTGCGGTACCGGGGGCAGCTTCTGACTGCTCGTTCCGCACCAACCCGGACCGCTTTCTCGGCCAGGAACTCCAGGCCCGCCGTGCGGTGGACCGGTTGGTCCGCTCCGCGCTGCGTCAACCCGCGGCCACGGTGCCGGCTTCAGACATTCCTCGCCGCAACTTCGTCGACCACTTTATCTTCAACACCATGGAAGCGAGGGGCGTGCCGTCGGCCGCGCTGTCCACCGACGTCGAGTTCCTGCGGCGCGTCTACTTCGACCTCACCGGCCATCCACCGTCGCCCTCCGAGATCCGGGAATTCCTGGAGAAGCCGGATCGCAACGCGGTGATCGACAAGCTCCTGTACTCGCCGAAGTTCGTGGATCGCTGGACGATGTGGGTGGGCGACCTGCTGCAGAACGTCGCGTTTCCCGCCAACTTCGACCGCCAGTATTTCGGCCGTAACGGCTTCTATGAATGGATGCGCGATGCGATGGCGGCCGAGAAGTCGTTCCGCGATATCGCGCTGGAGGCCATCGGCACCAAGGGCAACAACTACGATTCAAAAACGGGCGGCGTCAACTTTGTCTTGAACGGCATAACCGCGATGTCGCCGTCTCAGGACACCTGGGACAACATGTTTATGAAGACGGCCTCGGCGTTCCTGGGCTTGTCCAACTACGACTGCCTGCTGTGCCACGACGGCCGCGGGCACCTGGAGCAGGTGAGCCTTTGGGGATCGAGGGCCACGCGGCTCGAAGCACAGCGGCAGGCCGCCTTCTTCGCGCGCGTTAATCTTCCTAAGCCCAATGTGCCGGCCGACCAGTTCTACTACAACAGCTACAACGTGGGCGATGCGCAGCGCGGCCTGTATAGCTTGACGACGCCAAGCGGGAACCGCCCGGCGCGCGAACCGATCGGCAGCATGTCCACCGTCGACCCCGAATACCGCGACGGCCGCAAGCCGGGGAGCGAGGACTGGCGTCAGGAATACGCCCGCTTTCTGGTGGACGATCCGTTGTTCGCGGTTAACTTCGCCAACCGGCTTTGGAAAGAGATGTTCACGTTGGGCCTGGTGGAACCTGTCGACGCGATTGACCCGGCGCGGCTCGACCCGGAGAAGCCGCCTTCGGGTAACTGGGGGTTACAGGCCACGCATCCGGAGTTGCTGTTGAAACTGGCGCAGGTTGTGCGCGACAACAACTACAGCCTGCGCGAGTCTTTGCGCGTGATGCTCGAATCATCGGCGTATCAACTGAGCTCGCGTTATGAAGGCAACTGGAAGCCGGACTATGTGCCGCTGTTTGCACGGCACTTTCCGCGGCGTCTTGAAGGCGAAGAAATTCACGATGCACTGGTGCTGGCCACCAATGTCCGCCCCCTCTACACAATTCGCGGGCTGGCCGATACGGCGTGGGCCATGCAGATGCCAGAGACAGTGGAACCGCGGTCGAACGGCTCGGCGGTGAACTTCATGAACCCGTTCTATCGGGGCAATCGCGACACGTTCTTCCGGATTCAAGACGGCAGCGTCCAACAGCAGCTCAATCTGATGAACGATAACTTCGTGCTGAGCCGCCTGCGGATCACGGCGTCATCCACGCTGCGCGAAGCCGCGGTGAAGCCGGATGCCGAAGCGATTGAGCAGTTGTTCCTCCTGCTGCTGCAGCGTTTTCCCGATGAGCGCGAGAAACAAAAGGCTGCTGAGTACCTCGGCAAGGCGGGTAACCAGCGGAACGCCTATTTCGAAGATCTGGCATGGTCTCTGGTGAACAAGACCGACTTCCTCTTCAACTACTAAGGAACGCGACAACCATGTTGAAGAACCGCTTCGGACTTCCCCTCGACAGTAATGGCACGCAGTTCTGGAAGCGCGAGCCCGTTTCCCGCCGGCTGATGTTCCGCCATGCCGCCGCCGCCATTAGCGGGTATTTCTTTCTGCCGGTGCCGGGTTGGCAACACCCGCTGCAGGCACAAAGCGCTGACGCCGCCAAGGCCAAGAACGTTGTGTTTGTTCTGATGCGCGGCGGCCCCAGCCACATCGACACATTCGATCTCAAGCAAGGCGCCTGGACACCGGCGAATCTGGACGTTCAAACCTACAATAACTTGAAGTGGCCGCGCGGCTTGATGCCGAAGCTGGCCGAACAGTTGAACGACGCCGTGCTGGTGCGGTCCATGCGCGCCTGGGCCGCCGTGCACGGCCTCGCGCAACAGTGGATGCAGCTTGGCCGCAACCCCGCGTCAGGCTCGGCGCGTATCGCGCCGCATATCGGCTCGGTGGTCTCCTACGAGTTGGCGGCGCAGCAGAAGGATGCCGTGTTGCCGGCGTTCATCACGCTCAATACATTGAGCGGCATCGGCAACGGCTTTCTGCCGCCTGAGAGCGCACCGTTCTTTGCCGCGCCCGGCGGCGGCGGGCTGACTAACTCGCGGCACGGTGACGGGCAGGCCCGTTTTGACCGGCGCTATGAACTCCTGCTGGAGATGGACGGGCCGTTACGCAAGTCGCCCGAATTGGGCGCCGCGGCGTTTCAAACACAGTCCTACAACGTGGCCGCGCGGAAGATGATTTACAACGACGCGATCGATCGCGTCTTCACCTTCGACGCCACCGAACGCGCGCGCTACGGCAATTCCGGTTTCGGTAATTCGTGCATCGCCGCGCGGAACATGTTGCGCGCCAAGGCGGGTGCGCGGTTCATCCAGATCATCCAAGGCGAGTGGGACCACCACGACGATATCTGGACCACGGCTGCCGGCGCGCAAAGTCACTACGTGGTAGGCGGGCAGTTTGACAATGGCCTCGGAACGCTCATCCAGGATCTGCGCAACGACGGGCTGCTCGACTCCACGCTGGTCATCGCCATGGGCGAGTTCGGGCGGACGGTCGGTAATCTGAACGGCACACGCGGGCGCGACCATTTGCTGCAACAGGCCATCATGGTGGCAGGCGGCGGCGTGCGCGGCGGGCGGGCGATCGGCGAGTCCAACGCCGCGGGCAATGCGACGATCACCCCGGGCTGGTCAGGTGAACGCGACATCAAGCCGGAAGATATCGAAGCCACGATTTACAAAGCCCTCGGCATCGACTGGCAGAAAACACTCGAAGACCCGAGCGGGCGGCGTTTTGAGTATGTGCCTCGCGATGACCGCTATCGCTACAAGCCGCTCGACGAGCTTTGGGGATAGCCGATGCGCCACGCCGACCCGGTCCAGTAGAGCCACATCTCGTCACCGCTTTCGGTAGCCACGCTGACCGCGGCGTGCTTGGCGGCTTTCGGGCCCTTGCCGCGCGGCGTTAACTCAAACAGCGGCCCCTGGAGCGACAGCCAGATCGGCGAGGCAAAAAAGTCGGGATGTGACAGCAGCGCCGCGCGTGTTTCCGTGGGGACCGCCAGGGCCAAGCTGCCCTTGGCGCCTTGCCCTTGCTTGCCGGCCCAGGGGTTGTCATCAGGCGCAGCGGCTTTTAACCGAACCAGCACCGCGACATCCGCCCTGCCGTCTCCATCGAAATCGCCGCGCACCGCGCAGGGTCCGGGCATGCGCGTCATCTCCAGCGATTGCCCGGCAAAGCGTGCGGCGAGCAGTTGACGCTCGGCATCGCAGCGCGGCGCTTGGGCAAGCGCAGTCCAAGCTCCCATCCAGAGGCAGACGAAACAACGGATCATAACGGCCTCCACCAGATGCGGCGGAATTGCATTGACGTCACGGGCGCGCCCGGGAATCCGGAATGGTCCTGCAGTAGCAACGGGCCGGCCTCGCAGCCACCGCCGAGTTTCTCGCTGGCGTTGATTTCCACACCGCGATGCACCAGGATCCCGTTGACGTAAGCCGTCACCACGGCCTTCTTTACCACCTTGCCCAACGCGTCGCACTCGGGCGCGGTGAACGTGATGTCATAGCTCTGCCATTCGCCCGGCTTGCGCGCGGCGTTCACCAGCGGCGGGGCTTGACCGTAGAGACCGCCGAGCGAGCCGTGTGCATACGTCGGATTCTCGAACGAGTCGAGAATCTGCAGTTCGTACTTGCCGTGCAGGTAGACGCCGCTGTTGCCGCGCAGTTGGCCCTTTTGTTCCGGCATGTGCGGAATATTGAACTCCAGGTGAATCTGTGCGCTCTGGAATTTTTCGGCCGTGTGGATGTCACCCACGCCGCTTGTGCATGTCATCACGCCGGCGTGCACGGTGCAGCCCGCGGGCTGGCCCGCCTTGTTCAACCACCCTGTCATCTCCTTGCCGTTGAAAACCGCGACGGCGTCCGACGGCGCGGCGCCGCGCGCTCCTGGCGTCACCACGCGCGGCTGTGGCGCGTTATCAGCGGCGGCGAGAGTCAGCGGCAAGAGCAAGAAGAGAACCCGGGGTGACATCATTCGCGATTCTACCAGCCACTGACGCCGGGTTCACGCACATCACGATGCCAGGGCACTTTGAAGCGCAGCGCATTGGCGAAAGACCGGCTGGGGTTCAAGGCTGAGCGCAGCGCGAGGCGAGCCACACGGTTCTTGAAGCGTCTCTCCACCTTGGCCACCACAAAGCGGCCCAACGCATCTTCGGTGACCTGCCACGCCAAGCCCAGCGTGGGCGTGACCACGAGGTCTACCTTGCCGTGTTCTTTGCCGTCGATCCCCACGTTGCCGATCGAAGACTCGCTGACCGGCCCGAACTCGAACTGCATGCTATAGGCGGCCGAAAAGGCGGTAGCCTTCAACCGGCTCTTCCAGTATTGGCGATTCATGCCGAACACCCGACGCTGGCCGTCGCGGTCGTTCTGCACGAAGATCTAGCCGGAGACCGCGCCCATCATCGGATGGCCGACGTAGTTCACAATCGGCGGGTCTCCATCTGCCCAACCGTTGAGCCCGCGCGCGGATTTCAGGTAGTCGCGCACGAACGGCCCGCGCAGATTGCCGCGCGAGGCGGGCTCGGTGGCAATCCGGAAGGAATGTTGAATGCTTAAAAACAAGCCAGACTGGCGGAGGGCGGCGGCCCAATCGAAACTCGAATCCGAAGTCGAAGAGATGGAAGCAGTTCCGGGCTGGGCAGGCAGGGCTACGATCAGGCCCAGCGCGATAGCGAGTCGCACCATGATAATAGTTCGACGATGCGCGCACCCATCTTGTTTCTACTTTTTGCCGGCGGCCGGCTATTTGCCGAAGACGTTGTTCTGGAGAACGTGACGGTCCGCATGGCGTGGAATCTGTCTGGCGGCGGACTCACGGATTTTCAACTCAAAGAACAGCCCACGAACCCGTTCACGTGGGAGGAAAAGAGCACCGCGACCGCGCGCTTCCGCGGCCACTTCCTTTGTTTGGACCGTTGGGGCGCGCCGAGCCAGGCCGAGATCAGCGCCGGCGTGCCGTTCCACGGCGAGGCGCCGCGCGTGGAGTGGCGGCGGCTGGGCGGCAACGCGGCGGAGGCGGATATGGCCGCACGGTTGCCGCTGGCCCGCATGGCCGTGAAGCGGACCGTGAAGCTCGAAGGCTCCACCGCGCTGGTGACCGAGGCGGTGACAAATGAAGCCCCCATGGGCCGCGTGTTCAATATGGTGCAGCATCCGACGATCGGCCCGCCGTTTCTCGATGAGACAACCGTGGTGGATGCCAACGCGCGGCAGGGCTTGATGCAGGCGAGCCCGATGCCGAATCCGGAGTTGCCGGCGGTGGTCTGGCCGCAGGCGTTGAAAGACGGGATGCCCGTGAATCTCCGCCATCTGACGAATGACCCGATGCCGAACGTGGTCTCCTACGTCGTGGACGATGCGCATGGCTGGGTAACCGCCGTGCATCCGGGGCAGCGTCTGCTGCTGGGCTACGTCTGGCGCACGAGCGAGTATCCATGGCTGAACATCTGGCGCGATGTACAAGGGGGAAAGCCGTCGGCACGCGGCCTTGAGTTCGGCACCACAGGCCTGCATCAGCCCTATCCGGAATTGGTGAAGAAGGGCCGCATTTTCGGACGGCCGCTGATGGCGTTTCTCGATGCGACGGAAACGCAGACGCGTTCGTTCCAGGTGTTTCTGCTGCGGCTACCCTCGGGCGCGCCTTCGTCGGGCATTGAGTCTGTGAAGCGCGCGGGCGCGGAGTGGGTGATCCGCACCCGGGAGGGCCAGGAGTTGCGCGTGAGGAATTTGCTATGAAGATCGGGGCGCTGGCGTTGATTCCGGCGCTGGTGGCTTCGGCGCAACAACAGCCCGCGCCGCCTTTCGACTTGCTGATCGCTGGCGGGCGGATTGTGGACGGCTCCGGCAATGCGTGGTTCCGCGCGGACCTGGGCATTCGAAACGGGCGCATTGCCGCGATTGGCGCACTGCGCCGGCAGTCGGCGAAGCGTACGATTGACGCGCGCAATCTTGTCGTGGCCCCGGGGTTCGTCGACATGATGGGCGCTTCGTCTGAGCCGCTGCTGGATGACCGCGCGACGGCCGAGAGCAAACTGCGGCAAGGGATCACAACGATTCTGGCGGGCGAAGGCGGGTCCACCGCACCCAGCGCGAAATGGCCCACCTTTGCCGCCTACTTCAAGGCGCTTGAGGCGAAAGGCATTCCGATGAACGCGATTCACAACGTGGGCGCGGCGCAGGTGCGGAGGCAGGTGATTGGCAATGAGAATCGCGCGCCGGCGGAGGCCGAGATGGCGAAGATGCGCGGACTGGTGGAGCAGGCAATGCGCGACGGCGTGGCCGGGTTTTCGACAGCGCTGATTTATCCGCCGGGCACGTACGCGACGACCGCGGAGTTGGTGGAGATGGCGAAGGTGGCAGCGCGCTATGGTGGCATCTACTTCACGCATATGCGCAACGAGAGCCACGCGTTGCTGGAGGCGATCAGCGAGTCGATTCGCATTGGGCGCGAGGGCGGCGTGCCGGTGCACATCTTTCATCTGAAGGCCGCCGGGCAGGCGAACTGGCCGTTGATGCAGCGCGCGGTGGACGCGATTCAAGGCGCACGCGATTTGGGGCTCGATGTGACGGCGGATATTTATCCGTATGTGCGAAACGGGCTGGGGCTCACGTCGCTGATTCATCCGAAGCATTTCGGGCAGGGCGCGGCGCCGTTCCTGAAGACGCTCGGCGATCCGGCGGTGCGCACGGCGTTGCGGCGCGAGATTGAGTCAACCAGCGATTGGGAAAACTGGTACCGGCACGCGGGGTCGAACTGGGACAACATTCTGGTGGCGAGCGTGGGCGCGGGGTTGGACAAGGCGTACGAGGCGAAGTCGATTGCGCAGATTGCGAAGCTCCGCGGCGCCGATGAGTGGACCACGTTCTTTGATCTGGTGGCGGCCGGGCCGGTGAGCGTGAACCCGAAGAGCATGAACGAAGAACAGAAGGACCTGGGGCTGCGTACGGAATGGGTGAGCGTGTGCACCGATGCGCCGCCGACGCCGATCACGGCCTCGGGCACGCATCCGCGCGCGTTCGGCTCGTTCGCTCGCGTGCTGGGGCACTATGTGCGCGAGGAGCGCGTGATTTCGCTCGAGGCGGCGATTCGTAAGATGACGTCGCTCGCGGCGAACCGGTTGGGGCTGCATGACCGCGGCCGGATTGCCACGGGCTTGGCGGCGGACCTGGTGATCTTCGACCCGGAGAAGGTGCGTGACGTGGCGACCTTTGAAAAGCCGCTGGCTTATTCCGAGGGAATTCCGCATGTGATTGTGAATGGCGTGGCGGTGATCGACGCAGGGCGGTTTACGAACGCCAATCCAGGGCGGGTACTGCGGTACCGGCAATGAGTTCGCCGCAGGCCGACATGGGTGGATTTGCTCAGTTTCTGACGCTTGTCCTGGCATTGCGCGCAGTCTGTCCGGACCGGGAGCCGGAGGAACCCCGCTCAGGGGCTGATCAGAAGAGGCCGAATCGTCGCTGAGCCTCAGTTGGCACGAAGCGTGCTGGATAAGCCTCATATGCCACTTCCTCGCTCGCCGGGAGGGCTGTTTGCGCTGTTCACACGAAACCCCATCAGTTTGTTGGGAACCGGTTTGACCACCGCCGCCGCGGTTCTCTTTGCCAGCCTGTGGGTGATGTCGGCGATGGGCTTCCGCGGCGGCGGTTCCTATCTGGGGCTGATTCTGTTTGTCGCCATCCCGGCGCTGCTTCTGTTTGGGTTGCTGTTGATTCCGCTGGGGCTCTGGCGGGAGAAGAAGCGGCTGGCCGCGGGCGGGGCGGAGCGGGCAACCGCGTTTCCAGTTCTCGATTTCAACGTTTCGCGCGTACGGAATATCGTGCTGAGCGTGGCGATCGCGACGGTGATCAACATCGTGCTGCTGAGCGCGGCGACCTACAAAGGCGTGGAGGTGATGGAGAGCGTGGAGTTCTGCGGCGCAGCGTGCCACTCGGTGATCGCGCCGGAGCACACGACTTATCTGCGCTCGCCGCACTCACGCGTGAAGTGCGTGGAATGCCCTATCGGGCGGCGTTCCGAACGCCTACGGCATGGGCGCGGCGGTGGGCGACATCGACAACGATGGCGACCCGGATCTCTACGTCACCGGCTACGGTGCGAACGTGCTCTACCGCAACGACGCCGGCGTGTTCCAACCCACCACCGAAGCGACGGCTGGCGGCTGGGCTATCTCCGTCGCGTTCCTCGACTATGACAACGACGGCCGGCTCGACCTGTTCGTTGCGCGCTATCTCGATTGGTCCGTCGAGCGCAACATTCTCTGCGGCACTCCGTTCCATGCATACTGCCGTCCGGACAAATTCAACGGCGTGGCGAACCTACTTTTTCACGACGAAGGCGCGGGCCGCTTCCGCGATGTAAGCGAAGCTTCCGGCATCGCCGCCGTCACCGGCAAGGGCATGTTCGTCGCTGTCGCCGACTACGACGCCGACGGTTTCACCGACATCTTCGTTGCCAATGACGGCATGGAGCAGTATCTTTTTCACAACCAGCGCAACGGCACGTTCGCCGAACGCGCGCTCGAAGCCGGCGTCGCACTCTCAGACGACGCCCGCACCTACGCCGGCATGGGCGCAGCCTTCGGCGACTACGACAACAATGGCCGGCCGGACCTCATCGTCACCAACCTCGCGCTCGAGAAGTTCGCGCTCTACCGCAATGAAGGCGAGGGCCGGTTCAGCTACGCGAGCCTGGCCACCGGGCTCGGCGCCGCCAATGCTCGCAGTTCCGGCTGGGGCGTGGGGATTGATAATTTCGACAATGACGGCCACAAAGACATCTTCGCGGCGCACAGCCACGTGCTCGACAACGTTGAGCGCATTCACACGGGCCTGCGCTATCTGGAGCCGCCCGTGCTCTATCGCAACATCGCAGGCCGCTTCTCCGCCGTGGACCTTCGCTTGCCTGCAGTGGCTGGGCGCGGCGCGGCATTCGGCGACCTCAACAACGATGGCAAACTGGATGCCGTGGTCTCCGTATTAGGCGCAGGTCCGCTGGTGCTGCTGAATCGCGCGGCAGCGGCGCCGGGCGTTACGTTGAAGCTCGAAGGCGTACGCGCCAATCGCGACGGCGCGGGTGCGGTGGTGCGCGCCGGTTCGCAAACGGTAGTGGCCGGGACAAGCGGCAGTTACCTTTCAGCGAGTGACCGCCGCGTGCATCTCTCCGGCCAGCCCGCCACGGTAGAGATTGTGTGGCCCGGCGGCAAGCGCCAGGTGGAGAAACTCGCGCCGGGCACACTGGTGACGGTAAAGGAGAAAGAGTGATGTGGCTGCCGCTGGTGCTCGCGTTTGCCCAGGCCGCCGTTACGCCGGAACTGCGCCAGCACGTGGAAGCAGGTCTGAAGGCACGCGCCGCGGGCGACCTCGATACGGCGGTTCGCGAGTTTCGCCGCGTGGCCGAACTGGCGCCGGATCTCGCCGCCGCGCACGTCAACCTCGGTAGCGTGTTGTTTCAGAAGCGGGCCTACGGCGAGGCGATTCCGCCGTTCCGCCGCGCGCTTGAGTTGAACGCGGAGCTGCCCGGCGCGCACCAGATGCTCGGCACGGCGCTCCTCGCGCAAGGCGATGCGGCCGGGGCCGTACCGCATCTCGAACAGGCCAAGGTCAATGACTTGCTCGGCATCGCGCGGATCGAGCCCGGCAAAACCCGCGATGCGGTAGACCGCCTGGAAGCCGCGCTACTCGAACGCCCCAACGATCCGGACCTGCTCTACTACCTCAGCCAGGCGCACGGGCGTCTTTCAAAGAGCCTGTTCGATAGTTTGCACGCGCAGCTCAACGGCGCCACCCGCACGCAGCAGATGCTCGGCGAAGCCGCGGCTGCCGCGGGTCAGCGAGAGCAGGCGGCCAAGCACTTTGAGGCCGCTCTCGCCTCGCGCCCGAACTTGCGTGGAGTGCATCTGGCGCTGGGCGAATTGCAGGTGGCCGCGGGCAACTACGAGCAGGTCGAACGCGAATTCCGCGCCGAGACGAAACTGGCGCCGGCTTCGGCCGTAGCGGCGTATCAGTTGGGCAACATGCTGCTGAACCTGGGCCGCGCCAAGGAAGCATTGCCGGAGTTGGAGCGCTCCGCGCGCCTGCGTGCTGACATGCCGGAAACCGCACTTGCGTTGGGCAAGGCGCACGCGGCGTTGGGCGAGTCCGCCAAGGCCGAAACCGCGTTGCAGCAGGTGCTGAAGCTGGAGCCCGCCTCCGCGTTGGCCGAAGCGGCGCACCTGCAACTGGCCCAGTTGTACCGGAAGTTGGGCCGCGCCGCCGACGCGGACCGCGAGTTGCAGGCTCTGCGCAAATTGCGCCAGCAACCGGAAGCCATGCGAAAATGAGGGCTCCCTCATTGCCATGCACGACCTTGCTTTTTTCCGCGCCAACCTTGACGCAATCGCCGCCCGGCTGGCCGACCGCGGCTTGCAACTGAACCTGGACGAGTTCCGTTCGATGGACATCGAGCGCCGCGCCACCATCACGCGCAAGGAAGCGCTACAGGCCGAGCAGAACGTTTTAAGCAAAGAGGTGGGCAAGCTCCGGGCCCAGCAGGTTGACACCACCGAGTTGCAAAACAAGGTCCGCGAGATGAAGGAGCAATCCGCCGCGCTCGACCGGCTCGGCGAGGAAATGGACGCCGCTTGTCGCAGCCAACTCGCGCGCATCCCCAACGTCCCGCATGAATCCGTGCCGAAGGGCGTGAGCGCGGCCGACAATGCCATCGTGCACGAAATCGGCGAGAAGCGCGCTTTCGACTTCACGCCCCAACCGCACTGGGACCTGGGCCCGGCGCTCGGCATTCTCGACTTCGAACGCGCCGGCAAGATCACTGGCGCGCGGTTTGCGGTGTACTTCGATCAAGGCGCGCGGCTGGAACGCGCGCTCATCAACTTCATGCTCGACGTACACACGCGCGAGCACGGCTACACCGAGGTGCTGCCACCGTTCATGATCAACTCGGCGTCGCTGTATGGCACCGGGCAGTTGCCGAAGTTCGCCGAGGATCTGTTCAAGCTCGAAGGCACCGACTATTGGCTGGCGCCGACGGCCGAAGTGCCGGTGACGAATCTGTTCCGCGACGAAACGCTCGAGGGCGAGCAACTCCCCATCAGCTTCTGCGCCTACACGCCCTGCTTCCGCAGCGAAGCGGGCAGCTACGGGCGCGACGTGCGCGGCATCATCCGCCAGCACCAGTTTCAAAAAGTGGAACTGGTCAAGTTCACCCGCGCCGCGCAAAGCTACGACGAACTTGAAAAACTCACCAGCGACGCCGAAGATATCCTGAAGCGCCTGGGCCTCCCGTTCCGCCGCGTGCTGCTGTGCACCGGCGACATGGGTTTTTCGAGCGCCAAGACGTATGACCTTGAAGTCTGGCTCCCCAGCCAGAACGAGTTCAAGGAAATCTCTTCCTGCTCCAACTTCGAGTCTTTCCAGTCCCGCCGCGCGGCGATTCGTTGCCGCACAGGCAAAAAGACCGAACTCGCGCACACACTGAACGGCTCGGGCCTCGCCGTGGGGCGCACGTGGGTCGCGATTGTGGAGAACTACCAGCAGGCCGACGGCACCGTGATTGTGCCCGAGGCGCTGCGGCCTTACTTGAACGCCGAGCGGATCACCAAGCGCGGCAAGATCAGGTAGACCTCATCTACTCGAAACAAGTCGTGGAGTGAAGTAAGATAGCGCCAATGCCTTTTTCTGTCGATGTTCACTACTCCGGCGGAGCCGCGATTCTCGCCTTGGGCGACCGCCTGATCGGCGTCGACGGCACAGAGTTACGCGCGCAAATGCTGAGCGAATTCGAAGCCGGCCACAAGGGCCTGGTGCTCGATTGCGTAAAACTCGCAGCTTGCGACAGCTTCGGCCTCGGTGAACTCGTCGCGGCGCATGCCTCTATTGTGCGGCGGGGAGGCCAAGTCAAGCTTGCGCGGCTTCATCGCCGCTTCGAGGAACTACTCGAAATAACGAGGCTGACCGCGCTATTCCAAATCTACCCGAACGAGGCGAGCGCGTTGGCCAGCTTCACGGCAGCAGCGGGCGCCAAGGAGAGGGCGGCGCTCAATCACTTTTTGAACCCCGACGAATAGCTCACAGGCCCAAGTAAAGCCAACCGGCGCGCACGCCGCTAAAATGGGGAGCGTGACGATGCACCGCCGAACGTTCCTCGCCACGCTGGCGGCCTCCGCGGCGGCCACTCAGTACGAGCCCACCTGGGACAGCCTCAAGACCCATCCCGTGCCCAACTGGTTTCACGACGCGAAGCTCGGCATCTTCATTCATTGGGCCTCTACTCGGTGCCTGCCTTCGCGCCGCCCACGGGCGAACTCGGCAAGGTGGATTGGAACACCTGGTTCTACAAGAACCCGTACGCCGAGTGGTATCTGAATTCGCTGCGCCTGAATACGTCGGAGACTTACCGCCGCCATGCCGAAAAATATGGCGCGGAGTTTGACCACTATCGCTTCGCCGAGACCTCCCACAAAGCTACAGAAAAGTGGGACCCCGCGCAGTGGGCCAGCGTGATCCAGCGCACCGGAGCCGGCTACGCCGTATTCACCACTAAACACCACGACGGTTTTGCGCTTTGGCCCAGCAAAGTAAAGCATCCCATCCGCCAAGACCTCACCACCCGGCGCGACTTCGTTGGCGAACTCACCACCGCCGTCCGCCGCCGCGGCCTGCGCATGGGTCTCTACTACTCCGGCGGGCTCGATTGGAGCTTTGAAACCACGCCTGTCACCTAGATGGCCGACCTGCGCACCACCGCCCCGCAATCCCAAGCCTACGCCGACCATGCCGACACGCATTGGCGCGAACTCATCGATCGCTACGAGCCTGCTGTCTTGTGGAACGACATCGGCTATCCCAAGCTCGGCAAAATCGCCGGCATCTTCGCCGCCTACTACAACCGCTTCCCCGAGGGCCTCGTCAACAGCCGCTTCAACACGCCGCACATCGACTTCACCACGCCTGAGTACACCAAGTACGACCGGACCGTCGAAAAGAAGTGGGAGAGCTGCCGCGGACTCGGCTTCAGCTTCGGCTACAACCAGGTGGAGGACGGCCGCCACGTGATCGCCGCCGACAAGCTGATTGAGATGCTGATCGACATCGGGGCGAAAAACGGCAATCTGCTACTGAACATCGGCCCGCGCCCCGATGGCAGCATTTCGGAGATTCAAATGGACCGGCTCACCAAACTGGGCACCTGGATGCAATTGAACGGCGAAGGCATCCGCGGAACGCGGCCTAACGCCGCGCTGGCGCAAACCAAAACCACCACGAGCGAAGAGGTGCGCTTCACGCGCAAAGGTGACCGTACGCTATACGCCTTCGTGTTCCAGCGGCCGGCCACAGGCGTGGTGGAGATTCCCGGCTTGGCCGCGGCGCCGTCTCAAGTGGAGTTACTCGGCCACCAGGGCGGCCCGCTGCGGCATCAGGTACGCGCCAGCGGCAACATCCTCTCGGTAGCTTTGCCCGCATCCAACCCGGACACGGCCACGGCGGCGCCAGCGTTCGGGCTCAAGATCACGTTCGCCTAAGAGCAGGGATGGAGTCTACTTCGGACGGGCGGCGGCGACGGGCTTTGACAACTTCCGCTTCACCGCCGCGGCGCGTTTGTCGTCCGGCGCGGTTTCGAGGAACTGGGTCCACGCCTCACGCGCTTTCTCCGCGTTGCTCATCTTTTCGTACATTTCCGCCAAGCGGTAATGCGCGTCGGCAAAGGCGGGGTTCCACTTCACGGCTTCGGCGAAACGCAGCGCGGCGGCGCGCAAACTGCCCTTTTTGGCGTAAAAGTTACCGACTTTCAATTCCTGCTCCGCCTGCACCGGATTGAGCGCATACTCTTTCTCTTTGAGCGAAGCGTCTTCTTCGGGCGGCTCAACGGGAGCTTGGGTTGGCGATTGTGGCTGTTGCGCCAGAGCCGCGAGGCTCAGGGTCCAAAGCAGTATGACCGCGCGTGTCACAATCAGAGTTTAGCAACGTCCGCTTCCCCGCATGCATCTAAAAGCGAAAGCTGCGCAATTTCCGATGCGGCCCGGCGTGTACCTGTGGAAGGACGCCGAGGGCGCGGTGCTGTACGTGGGCAAGGCCAAGCAGTTGCGGGCGCGGGTGCGCAACTACTTTGCCGAGGACCGGAATCCGCGGCTCACCAAATTGGTGGCCGTGGCGGCGGACATTGACTACATTCTCGTGGACAACGAGAAGGAAGCACTGGCGCTTGAGAACAATCTCATCAAGCAGTACAAGCCGCGCTTCAACATCCTGCTGCGCGACGATAAAACATATCCATGCATTCGCGTGACGCATGAAAAGTACCCGCGCGTGTACGTGACGCGGCGGCTGATCAAGGGGCAGACCTACTACGGTCCATTCTTCCCCGGCAACCTGGCGCACCGGCTGGTGGATTTCATTCACCGCACGTTCAAAGTGCCGTCGTGCCGGATCGACCTTGAGCGCACGCACACGCATCCGTGCCTCGAGTTCCACATCCAGCGTTGCCACGGCCCGTGCGTGCAGGGGCTCACCACCGACGAACACTACGCGAGCGCGGTGGCGGACATGCGATTGTTTCTCGACGGCAAGTCCCGCGATCTCGCGTGCGGGCTGAAGCAGCGCATGGAGACCGCGTCAGAGAACCTGGAGTTCGAACGCGCCGCCGCGCTGCGCGACCTGCTCACCACCGTGGAGGAAATGGAAGAGCGGCAGAAGATGGCCGCGGCCACGGGCGACAACACCGACATCATGGCGCTGCACGCCGAGCCGCCGCTGGTGGCTGTGAATCTCTTCCACCTGCGCAACGGCCGCATTGTGGACCGGCGCGAGTTTTTCTGGGAAGACCAACAAGGTTTTGACGCCGCCGAGTTCACCTCCGCCCTGCTGACGCAGCTCTACTTCGGTGCACGGCAGATTCCCGACCACATCCACATTCCGGCCGACGTGGATGACCACGCGCTTTTTGAAGAGCTGCTGAGCGAGCAGCGCGGACGCAAGGTGCGCATCCACACGCCGCAGCGCGGCGAGAAGAAGGCGATGCTGGCGCTGGTGGAGACCAACGCTAAGCATTCCTTCGAAGCCCGGTTCCGCGTGATGGCGCCGTCGCAGGGAGCGATCAAAGACGCGCTGCAGGATGCGCTCAACCTTGAGGCCGCGCCGGAGCGCATCGAGTGCTTCGACATCTCGCACATCCAGGGCACGGACAAAGTGGCCAGCATGGTGGTGTGGGAAAAGGGCCGGATGAAAAAGGCGGACTATCGCAAGTTCATCATCCGCACCGTGGAAGGCAACGACGATTTTGCCTCGATGCGCGAAGTGGTGACGCGGCGGTACGAACGGCTGCGCGACGAGAATGCAAGGATGCCGGGCCTGGTGCTGATTGACGGCGGACTCGGGCAACTGCACGCCGCGGCCGGGGCGCTCGAGGCGCTGGGCATCACCAACCAGCCGCTCGCCTCGATCGCCAAACGCGAAGAGATCATCTATGTCTACGGCCAGGAGGATGACCCGGTGATCCTCTATCGCCACTCGCCCGTGTTGCACGTGGTGCAGCAGATCCGCGACGAGGCGCACCGCTTTGCGGTGACGTTCCACCGCCAGCGCCGCGATTCATCGCGCCTGCGCAGCGAACTGCTGGATGTGAAGGGCGTCGGCCCGGGGACGGTGCGGAAACTGCTGCGCGCGTTGGGATCGCTGAGCGCGATCAAGGCAGCGCGGGAAGAAGAGCTGGCGCGCGTGGTGGGTCTGGCGGCCGCGCGCAAAATCAAGGAGCACTATCGCGAAGATGCAGCCGCTGTCAGTTGAGATTTATTGCCCCGAGTTGGGCGGCGTGGCGGCCGAAGCGGTGCAGGCCGACGTGCAGTCGCGCCTTGCGGGCGGCATCGCACTCACGTTGGAAGAACGCACGCCCGACGCGACGGCGCTGGCGGCTCCGCTCGCGCAATCATGGCAGTTCCCCGACGCGCGGCAGGCGCTGGAGCCTTGCCGGTTTGTATTGACGCTGCGCGAAACGCCCGCGGCCGGCGCACCGCCCGCCGAGCGATTGAAGACTTTGCAATTCGCAGTGCAAACCGTGCTCGAAGCCGTCCATGGCGAAGCGTTGCATTGCATCGACTCGCAGCAGTTCATTCCGCCTGGACTTTTCGTCGGCGAAACCGAAGCCCGCGGCGTCCCCGCGCTGCAAGCCGGCGCCATCAACGTGCGTTTCTTTCGCATCGACACGCCGGGCGTGGCTGACGGCCGTTTTTTGATGGACACCTTGGGGCTGCACGCGCTCGGATTGCCCGACGTGCAGATTGACTACCGGTGGCTCGATCCGGGCGCGGTGGCGCGTACGTTGTTCGGTGCGGCGGCCTACCTTTTCGAGTTCGGCGACGTGATTGAAGATGGGCATTCGATTGAAGGTTGCCTGCCGGGCTCGCGCTGGGCTGCCAAGCGGATGGAATCGGTAGCCGAGCCGCGCCGCCCAGTGGTTGCCTTCGATCCTGGCGTGCCGTATTCTACCCGCGATGAGCAATGATGTAACGCGCCTGCTGATGCAGGGCGGCGACCGTGGTATCGCTGGCCGTGGCTCCATGACTTGCATACCGCCTTCATTGGTGTGAGCTACGACGGCCCGCCACGTTTCCAACCCACATTTCCGTTTTGAGCCGCGCGTGCGAATCTCCTGGATGCTCGTTCGCATCAAGGTCCATGAGGGTTTGAAGGCAGTAAAGGCCCCTGCGGAGGACAGCACCCAATGGGTGACAAACAAAACCAGCCCTTTCAGCTCTCTTGCAACGGCCTTCTCAAGATCGACTGCCAGGGATCGCGCGTTACGTCCGATGGTGGTCTGATCCTGGTGCGCGAGTTGGATGAACGGCTTGGCTTCGGTGATCTCATGGCCCAACACCTGACTGACTCACGGCGCGGCAAGAATACCCAGCTTCCGC
>Ga0194119_10005988_pt1 | contig 17891 bp, 15 predicted proteins | sample TA2MahC100mmetaG_FD_148620 | JGI IMG/M metagenome (GOLD analysis project Ga0194119, IMG submission 148620) | Freshwater microbial communities from Lake Tanganyika, Tanzania - TA2015018 Mahale Deep Cast 100m | ecosystem: Environmental > Aquatic > Freshwater > Lake | place: Tanzania: Lake...
TTCATTTGCGGCCATTCACACATAGCATTGATTAAAATGGACAAACGGTTCAATATGTTGTGGATAAACCCCGGTGCATGCGGTTTCAAAGGATTTCATTCTGTGAAAACCATTGCCAGATTTTGTCTTACGAAAGACCGAATTCACGACCTCGAACTTATCGAGTTAGGTAAAAGAGTGTAATATTTAATTCTCTTTTATTTAAAAATAGAATCGCTCAACCCTTTGTTCACTTTGTATCCGGTTAAGTATACTGTGATTTTTCCTTTCTGGTCTTTATTATTATTCGTTGATTTATTTGTTTGATGAATATTAGCCGCAACACTTTTGGGCATTTTAAACTTCTTAACATCAATTTCAAAAACCAAGCTGCTCGGAAGTCCAAACGGAATTTGATCGGCATAAGCATAAGTGGTGGTTAACATGCCGCTTGACTTAGTTGTTAATTGGGACGTCATAATTATATTTCTTTTAGAATCTATCCACAATTTAGCTAGAATAACATCTGTCGATTCGTCAATTGGAATGACAGTTACCATTGTGGTTTGAACACCTGAAATTTCTTTACCCGCAGACTCAATGGCCATATACTTACTTGGAGTTGCCAAAAATTTATTTAAATCAAGAAAACCTTGTTTCGGTAAAACTGCAATACCCTTCGTTTCAATTTTAAATTTATCTTTTTGTTTAAAATATATAATAGCGTTTACTTCTTTGATTTTAATCATTGGAACTGCTGCCACTATTTTTGCATTAACAGAATAATCTTTGACTGAATTTAGCTTTGTCACATAAGCATTGAGTACTTTACTTTGTTGGGCATAATGTAAATTGCAGATTTGAATAAAAAATAAAAATACAATAAACTGTTTCATGATGTAATATCTTTTCGGTTGAATTGAAACAAAGCAATAGCGACTAAAATCACATTGTGGTAGATAAGAATGCGAATAGACTCATTAATGGCATCCCACGGAACAGGATCCTCAAAGTAACTTCTCCAAGCTGCCATGTGTGTGGTAAATAGATAAGGTTTTATGGTATCAAAAACTGTGACATCCATGGTCCCAATAATGGTAAACAATATAATGATTGCCATAGTTGATACAATGGGACCAATGCTATTTTCTGCAAAAGCAGATAGACAAATAGATAAAGTTGAAACTGTTAGCAAGGAGAGATAAGCCGTTAAAAAACCGTATATGTATCTCCACTCAATGTCAGATTCAGGGTGAATGATGAGGCCGTCGGAGGTAAGTACCATAAGGTCACCGGTTCCAAAAATCCAACGGGCCACATACAAGGAAAGGAAGCCCAACCAAATAGTTAATAGCAAGGTGTAGAGGGCACCTGCGGTGAATTTTGATAAAACAATTTGACTTCGCGAAATCGGTTTTGATGCTAACATCCTAATTGTCCCCATATTGGCCTCTCCAGAAATCAAATCTCCGGTTACTAAAGCCACAAGAAGAGGTATATGTACAATAAGCATTTGTAGAATAATAAATGCAATTAAATTACCATTCATAATATCTCCTGAAAAGGAGAGCGTTTGTTCAAACGAGGCCGTTACAAATGAAATATAGGTGGAGCCGTCTGCTTTCATCGCAAAAATAATAACAGCAATTAACACAGATAGTGCGATAAGACCGATGTAACTTCTCGGTTTGGCAGCTATCTTTATAAACTCGTTGTAAGTATTTTTAAAAAACATCATGAACCGATTATTTTAATGAAGAAATCTTCAAGTTTTCTTTTGGGTTCTAAAGCGCTTACCGCAATTTCAGCTTTATTCAACTCCCGATTTAATGATGCTGTTTGATTTTTTCGCAAGGTCAACTCGATCTGTCCACGAACATTGAGTTCGGGGAATGACGAAGGAAATCTATCCTTAATAAGGGCCATCGCTTTATCTGCTGAGTCAACATCCAATACAATGAGTACTTCCTGTTGATTCAGTAACTCACTAACAGTTCCTTCCACAAGTGTCTTTCCTTTGTTGATGATAACCATTCTATTGGCAATTAACTCAATTTCAGACAGTTGGTGTGAAGATAATAAAATTGTCTTATTTTGTTCTGTTTTTAGACGCAGGATTAAATTTCTTATTTCAATTATTCCCTGTGGGTCGAGCCCTGTCGTTGGTTCATCGAGAATGATAAGATCAGGTTTGTGTAGTAAAGTTTGTGCTATCCCTAATCGCTGTTTCATACCGTGAGAAAAACCCTTAACGCGGTGTTTTTCTCTACCACTCAATCCAACAAATTCCAACATTTCATAAATTTGCTTCTTACTTACTTGTGCTCCAGAGATACGGGCAAAAATTTCCAGATTTTTCTGAGCAGATAAGTACTTGTAAAAATCTGGTTTTTCAATGATACTTCCTATTTTTGACAGGATCATAGCGCGGTTGGAAGTGAAAGTTTTTCCAAACAATTTAATTTGGCCGGTATTTGGTCGTATGAGCGAGAGCAGGCAACGAATAGTGGTACTTTTTCCTGCTCCATTTGGCCCTAAAAAACCAAAAACATCACCCTGGTTAACTTGGAATGAGACATCCTTAACAGCCTCGAAGCTTCCAAAGGTTTTTGAAATGGAGTTTACCTCAATTATTGGTGTATTTTGCATACGATAAATTTAATGCTAAACAAGATACAATCACTAGTTATTAAATATTTCCTCCACTCTTTTAAACCGGTAATCAAAAATCTCTTCAAGTTTTGGCTTCACCACCAAAGGATGCAACAATCGCCCTATAATTCCCAAGGGCAATACGTAAGTTACGATATCGGTCATTTCAATACCTTCTGTCGTTTCTAAGAAGTGGTGTTCATGATGCCAAATGGTATATGGACCTTTGCGCTGTTCATCGACAAAAAACTGATTTTCTTTCACTGTTTTAATTTCTGTTATCCACGTAATCGGTATGGATAATAGTGGTTTTACAGTATATGCTATCATCAAGCCTTCATACATTTCTTTTGGCAAAGAAACTTTGATATCAAAACCCATGTATGGGGGCGTAATCTCCTTTAAATTTTGGGGAGACGAGAAGAATTCCCAGCACGTTTTTAAATCTGATTGAATGAGTTGAGTTCGTTTCAATTGATACATACTCTTTTAACAAACTGAGTGCAAATTGGTTTAAAAAATTAAATGCACCAATTGACCGAAAACTTTTCCAACAGAGCTATTTTTTCAGCTTTCAGAATTTTCACATCTACTTTCAAGTGCGATAGTTTCAATGTAACTTATGGCATTCCATTGTGTGTAATTTTAGGAGTTGCCTATCATGAGTCGGGCGGAGGAACTAGTATATTGGCAAAAAAACTGCACAATCACTTTGGCATTAAAGGCGATTGTAATTTTGCAGTTTCACATCATAAAAGTAGCTACAAATATTATCCAAAAGTTGAGGATTCATACATTGGGTTTTGTAAATTGGTTGCCAACAAAAAAATGTATGCCCAAATGAAGGGTTCTACGGACTGTAAACTTTGGTTAAAGAAAATTGCTGCAACTGGTTATGCCGCAAATGCAAGCAGTTGGACAGCACATGTAATTGCACTGAAAAAAAAATATTGTGAGTAGATCCATATTTTTTTTTTATTCGGTAAAACCCTAAATTTGCTCACCTTGGAAAATAATATTCTCCTTATTAAAAAAAAACGTTGGAAAAAGTGGTTAAAATACTCCTATTATACTGTTTTATACCTTTTCGCTGCTGCCGGTGCATTCATGCTATGTCTTTACATAGCCGTTGAATTTAAACTCACCAATGTGGACGGCGCCATAGATATTAAAAACCGCTACTTTGAGGAAATTTCCGACAAATATGGAAATGATCTTGTTAAAGATGGTGCATCAAATCCAAAAGAGGAAATCATGGTGTTTCAAAAAATCGGTGTAATCGCAAAATACAGACCTTCGAATGCAAAGTCAATTATGGAAGCATATTTAGTTGACAGAAACGTTGTAACGGCGAATAGAATGATTGATGCATTTGCCCTTATTCTGAAAGATAATCAAAATTGCATAAATGAACTATCTAGAGTAGGATCACAAACTAATTATAATACTGAATCTGCCTATGAATGGTCCAATTATACGGTTTGGAAACAATTCAGTAAGGCTCTGGTAAAAGATAAAAAAGCAATAGACTCTGTCTCGCGCCTAACTGGAGTAGAATCGAGAACCATAATTGTTTGCGTAATTGCCGAACAATTGCGAATGTTCAACTCAGGCAGGGAAAAATTTAAAGAATATGTTTATCCTTTTGCCAATTTAATTCTGCCAACAAATAGAGGTTATGGTGTTTCTGGAATACTAGAACATACTGCTCTACGCATTGAAAGAACTCTTTCAAGACCTAATGACGAATTTTATCCTGGCGATTATTTTCGTTATGTAGTTAATTTCCAAGACTCGTTTCCCGAAAGAGTTAATGACTCCATTGCTGCACATAAACACAAAACCATACAACGTCTCATCAAAGGAGGAGATCATTTTTACTCATACTTGTATACGGCCCTACTTTTGCGGCAATATCAATCTCAATGGGAACGTGCAGGATTCTCTCTTGCGAATCGACCCGATGTGCTTGGAACACTGTTCAACTTGGGATATCAAAAAAGTGTACCTAAAAAAAATCCTCAAGTCGGTGGATCGACCTTTGTGATAGGAGAAAAAGAATATACCTTTGGAGGAATCTGTTTCGAATTTTATTACTCTGGCGAATTACAGAAAGAGTTTCCAATTACTGGTAGGGGATTTATTCCGATAAAAGAATTGGAAAAAAATAACCAACAATTCATCGCTGCCAAGAAAAAACTCGAACGCGAAGTAAAGAGTGCTAAAATAAAAGAAAAAATTGCGATGTAAAGATGAAAAAACCTCAGAAATTGTGCATAGCGTTGTAATATAAACACTTTGAATTCATTAGATACCTTCTTGTTTATTCGTTTAATTTCATGTCAGTATTATTTTATCAATTTGACCAAAACATCCTTTGACAAGGAATTAGTATACACTTCCTGTACGAAAAAAACCCTTTAAAAAATTAATAAATGAAAACGATATTCATAAAATACAGAAAGCCAATCGTCATTATTACCTCGGTGATTGTTTTACAACTCATTTACGGCTTTGACCCAAAATTTTGTTTCATAAACATCATTTGGTTATTCGTTTGAAGTATTAATTTAAGGGCCTCGAGCTTTTCTTTTCTCCCCTCAACAAATCCTGGTCTTTGTCAGAGGAATAGAAATTCAAAATCGTTTTTGCTTTTTGACTCCTCTTCAACAAAAATGCCGTTCACGGATATTTATTGACAAATAAGGGTATCGAAGGTGGGGGAAAACCCTGCCCAAACACCTAAGGCTCCCCCTTCAATGTTCGTTGGAATGTTAAGCGGTGTAGCGAATGGATTTCCCGATGAATAAATTTGATTATATTTTTTATCAAAAAAACGAAATTCCTTTTGTCCCAAAGTCGAAAATTTCACCACGATAGTATCGCCTTGTTTAAAGTATCCTCTATATTCCGGGTTGAGGTTGGGGTCACTAAAACTCATTGGATTTTCGTAGGCAAATTCGAATGTCAATCCATTATAAAATCGGTCGTCAGAAAATGGTCCGAAAGGCTTCGAAAATGGAACCTGGGATGCATACTTTACTTCCCAACGATAAGCATTACCTGTTGCGGGTGGATCAGTGAGCCTCGCCCATGAAAAACCATATCCAGGAACATCTGCTTCTTCTCTCCAAAATAAACTATCTAAGTATTTTGGTGTCATTATACTCGTTTGGGAAGTATATATTTTTCCTTCATTTTGAATGGTTAGATTGTAAGTCTTTCCGACTTCACCAACAAGTTGATCCGAGACATAAAAACATAAATGTAAATTCACTATTTGTTCAACTGGCAATCCCAAAAAAGCAGCAACTGTTTCTTCCGTTCCTGGAGGTAAATTATCCGTGCACACTTCAAGCAAGGTATCTGTAACCGTACCGTTGGAAACAATAACGGTAGCTCCTGAAACAAAACCATCTATATAATTTTGGATATTGGTTCCAGCATAAATATCATTCGTTTTGCTGAGTAATACAATCGCAGGTAAATCTGTTTCAATAAAACCATCCACTACTAATTGCTCTTTGTACCCTGGAATATCAATTTGCACCTCTTTCGTACACGAAGTAAAGATGAACGACATCATCAATCCAAACAACAAATATTTACTCATCTTTTTCATTAAAATTCAAAATTCCATGTTACACTTGGGATCACAGGAAACAAAGTAACCTGCTTGACAGATATCTTAAAATCACCGTTTAAGAAATCGCCATCGTTGTCTACATACAAGAAAAAGGGATTAGCCCTATTGTATACATTATATATTGAAAAAGCCCAATTGTGTCTGAAGCGTTTCTTGACCCTAACTTCGATTCCAGTTCTCGGATCAACGATCGTTTTTTCGGCTTTATCGTACCAAGTGGCGGATAAATCCAATCGGTGATATGCTGGCATTCTGGTAGAGTTACGTGCGCCATAATTGAACAATAAATTTTGCTCTTGGACATACCACGATGACGGCAAAGTCAAGGTGTTTCCTGTTGCATATATAAATGAAGAGCCAAATGTCCATCGATCGTTTAACTTATAGGTTGCCACCACACTTAAATCGTGGCGGCGGTCATATTTTGCTGGAAATGGATTGCCTTCGTTTAGATCTTCAAACTTGCGCTCTGTTTTTGCCCAGGTATATCCTACCCATCCGGTAAATTTGCCAAAGGAACGTTTAATAAAAAATTCTACTCCATAAGCCCAACCAATGCCATACACCAATAAGTTATCAGTATTATCATTCACATTATCGCCTGGCAGTGCTCCTTCCTTGTATTCGATTAGGTTATTCAATCCTTTATAGTATAATTCAACACTTGTCTCCCATTTATCGTCATCAAAATTTCTAAAATACCCTAAAGAAAGCTGATACCCTTTCTGAGGTTTTGCTAAGTCTGTTGTAGGAAACCAAACATCCGTGGGAAGGGAAACAGCACTTAAAGATGTCAAATGCACATATTGATAATTATAGGCATATCCTGCCTTAATCGAGCTTTTATCAGGTAGCAAATAGCGTAAAGAAATTCTCGGCTCCAAACCATTATAAAATTTAATAACATCCCCCCTACCATAAACAATTGTTGTATCAGGTGTTCCAATATCTCCTTTGATGTATCTTGTAAAAGGACCTGTAAAAGCATAAGCGTTATAGCGTAGTCCTACATTTACCCTGAGCGCATCAGAAATGTCAAAATCATCCAAAACATAGGCAGCTGCCTCATGCGATTTAAGTTTTTGAGCCAGACCTGTATCAAAAACCACGCTGTCGGATTGAGCAGAAATACTTGTTGGTGCAAAGGTGTGGAAAGTGTAGTCTCCCCCCCACTTCACACGGTGCTTTGCATTTGGAAAATAAGAGAAATCCACCTTAGCTCCTAAATCCCTCACTCCGGAAAGCAAATTGAATTGAAATTGATCTTGTGCCGAACCAAACTCAAAATTATAATCTGTAAAAGTTCCGGTGACATTCATGAACAATTTATTTGTAAACAAGTGATTCCAACGTAAGGCTGCAATTCCATTACCCCAAGGCATGTTGACTGAAAAATCATCTTCACGCGAACCAAATGTGAAAACATCCTTTCCGTAATATCCACTCAAGTATAGTCGATCTTTGTCTCCTAGTTTATAGTTTGCCTTAAAGTTAAAATCATAGAAATAATAACCGCTCCCTGAAAAAGGAGAGGTGTCAGGAATGGCCGCCTTTAATAGAATATCGATGTATGTTCTTCTTCCCGAAATGATGAATGAACCTTTGTCTTTTTTAATCGGTCCTTCTACTGTCAATCTTGATGAAATTGCACCAATACCACCTGTAATCCTCAGCCTTTTGTAATTTCCTTCGTTCATGTTGACTTCTAAAACAGAGGATAACCTACCACCAAAATTTGCAGGCATACCGCCTTTTATAAGATTAACTCCTTTTACAGCGTCGGCATTGAATACAGAGAAAAATCCAAATAAATGCGCAGCGTTATAGACCACAGCCTCATCAAGCAGTACTAAATTTTGGTCTGGACCTCCTCCTCGCACATAGAAACCTTGCCCACCTTCTGAAACAGAAGAAACACCCGGAAGTAATTGAATTGTTTTAATAACATCTACTTCTCCCATAAAGGCAGGAAGCGTTTTAATGGTTTCCATTTCAAGCGCTAATTGACCCATTTGAGTCGAATTCACATTCTCCCCTTTTTTACCACTTAGTTTTATTTCGCCTAGGTTTTTAGTTCCAACTTCAACGTTTAATTTCACATCTTTTGTCAAGTCGACCTCTTGAGTTTCTGTTGGATATGCACCGGTTCGGAATTCCAATTGGTATTTTCCTGAAGGGACAGTAAGGGAATAAAACCCATAATTATTCGTTGCAGCACCTTGGTTCAATGAGGGGATGACAACTTTCGCTCCAATCATTGCCTCACCACTCTTTGCTTCTGTAACATAACCGCTTATCGTAAATTTTGATTGCGACATTAATCCCCCAGTAAGAAAAAGAACAATAATTAAGCTTTTGAATTTCATAAACCGATACAAAGCTAAAACAACTGATGACTAAAATGGTTTTATTCTTGTTATTTTTACTTAAAATTAACGGACGAAAAAATGAAATGCGAGGATGTACCCATTTGTATTTTAAATAGCAACAACGGCGAACGTTTAATAGGTTTTGAATATGAGAGCATTTACCAAAGTTCAAACTTTGATCGAAACGAAATTGAACTATTCTTATCAAATAATTCCGAGAATTACGTTTTTATAGCCTTGTCTTTCGATCTTAAAAACCCCTTGCTTGGTTTGACATCCCGTCATGTAGACCAACAAAACTTTCCATTGATTTCTCTTTGGGCACCTAAAAATGTAGTGAGATTAACATCTGAAGGTCATGAATTTTTAAGAGGCGATAGGTCAACTGAATCCATTGCTTGTTTAGATTGGCTTGTAGAAATGGAAACTAATGAAAATTATCATACGCATGCCATTGAACTCAAAGCGAGTACTTCAAAAGAAAATTATTTAGCAAACATTTCAAAAATTAAAGCTTATTTGCAACGTGGAGATATTTATGAAATGAATTATTGTCAAGAATTTTTCGCGGAAAATGTTGAAATTTCGAATCCTTTGGACCTATACTTTAAATTAAACCAATTTACTAAAGCACCTTTTTCGGCATACCTACAACTCAATAATCACTTACTTTTTTGCACGAGTCCGGAACGATTTATTCAAAAAAAAGGAAACCATTTATTGTCACAACCCATTAAAGGAACAGCTAGAAGGGGAAAAAATGAAAAAGAAGATAAGGAACTCGTAGATTCGCTGAGAAATGACCCAAAAGAAAAATCAGAAAACATAATGATTGTGGATTTAGTTCGAAATGATTTATCAAAAATTGCAACAAAAGGATCTGTGCATGTCGATGAACTTTGCGCAATTTATAGCTTCCCTGCAATTCACCAAATGATTTCTACTATTTCTTGTGAATTGAAAACTTCCAAATTTACAGATATTCTTGAGGCCTTATTCCCGATGGGGTCGATGACAGGGGCACCTAAAAAGCGTGCCTTAGAGCTTATCGATGAATTTGAAGATTTTAATCGGGGGTTCTATTCCGGATCGATTGGTTATATTGATCCAACGGGGGATTTTGATTTTAACGTAATCATTCGAAGTTTGATTTACAACAAAGAAAATAAACGTTTAAGTTGTGGTGTTGGTAGCGCTATTACCATTTCATCGGATGCAGAGAGGGAATACGCAGAGTGTTTGGTAAAAATTGAAAAATTACGGAATGTCATCTCTAGTTAGTGGGATTGATAAAATTTTAAATGGAATAAATGCAACGCATTATTTTGTTGCTATTTCATCCGGTAAAGACTCTGTTGCTCTCGCACACATTGTTTATTCACTTGGCTACTCCATGACCTTGTTGCATGTTAATTATCATTTAAGAGGTGATGAAAGTGACCAAGATCAGCGTTGGATAGAGCATTTTGCAAAATCCCTACACGTTCCATTGAAAGTATTTGATGTGCACAAAAATATCTGCGACCTTTCACACGGTAACCTTCAGCAAATAGCGCGTGACATTCGCTATTCATTCTTTGAAAAAGAACGAGCAAAAATCAAAAATTCTATTATTCTCGTTGGGCATCAACAAGCAGATCAAATAGAAAATTTTTGGATACACCTTTTTCGTAATTCCGGAAGAAGCGGACTAAAAGGTATGTCGATAAAAAAAGGAAATATTGTTCGACCCATGCTGAATTTTCATCCTGAATTGATCACATCCTACCTCAAAGAACAAAACATTCAATGGAGAGAAGATAGTAGCAACAATAAATCTGTGTATTTACGAAATTTTATGAGAAACGAGCTTATGCCTTTTCTTTCAAAGTGTCATCCGAATATCGAAAAATCTATTTTACTTATACAGGAAAAATTCAAGCAAGCAGAAGATGCTGACTTGGCTGAATTAGATGTATTTAATCAAAATCACACCCCTCAATTCCCTTTAGAAAAACTCAACTCATTTACAGACGAAAAACTTCTGTTATTCATGAAAAAATTTGGATTAAAGGGCAGTCAAATGGAATCGTTTCGTGTTTTTTTGAGCGCACAAACAGGAGCGCAATTTGAAATCAACACCACTCAATACTTTCGTAAAGAAAGAAATCACATCGCATTGGTTGAATTGAATACATCTTTAAACTTTCCAATTTTAACAATTGAGGAGGTAGGTTCCTTACCCGAAAATTTCGAAAAGAAAACTTTATTCGTTGATAAAAATAAAATAAAAGGAAATATTTCCATTCGCTACTGGAGGCAAGGAGATCGTATTTCACCAATTGGCATAAAAGGGAGTAAATTAATCTCAGATGTTTTTACCGACGCAAAAATTTCTAATACTGACAAAAATAATATTCCAATAATTGTTGACAGTGATCATATTTTATGGTGTTATGGCTTGTGTGTTGACCGCAGAAAAATCGCTACTAATGAAAACAAGGAAATTATAAAAATCACGATTCAAGGATGAAAAAAACTCAGCGCTCATTTCCTGAAGAATTTGCAAAAAGAATCAGCCTAAATTACCCGTTTTCCGAATCTCTTATGGATGCGTTGAATTCTGTTCCACCTATTTCAATTCGTTTGCATCCTGAAAAAGAAATGGAAGACTTTTCATTCAAATCAAAGATTCCATGGGCAAAAAACGGTGTTTATTTAACGGAGCGTCCGACATTCACGCTAGATCCCAACTTTCATGGCGGCGCCTACTATCCGCAGGAGGCTGGATCAATGTACCTCAGCACAATTTTAGAAAATATTGAGCTAAAAGATGATCCAATTGTACTAGACGCATGTGCTGCTCCAGGTGGAAAAACCTCCATTCTAGCCGAGAAATTGAATAATAAGGGCGTTTTAATTAGCAATGAGATTATTAAATCGCGTGCAACAATTTTAATGGAAACCACAACTAAATGGGGATATTGCAATCTAATCATCACTTCGAACGACACAAAATCCTTCCGAAAAACAAGGATAAAATTTGATCTTATCGTTATCGATGCTCCATGTTCTGGAGAAGGAATGTTCAGAAAAAATCTTAAAGCAAGAGAAGAATGGTCAATCGCAAATTGCAACATTTGTGTAACGAGGCAAAAAGAAATATTGGAAAATTTATTACCATCCCTCAACGATGCAGGATATTTGGTTTATTCCACTTGCACCTTTAATCCTGCCGAAAATGAAGAAATGCTATTGCATTTCATTAACGCGTTTGATTTAGAGATCTGTAAGATGCCTCAATACGATGGGATGATGCAAGACAAAGAAGGAATTGGTCAGTACTTTTTTCCAGGATTTGCAGAAAGTGAAGGATTTTATTGTGCCGTTTTGAAAAAGAAAGGTCATACTGAAAAGGATAAACTAAAAATTTCAACGAATTCTACTGTTGCAGCTCCGAACTTTATCAAAAAAAGTAAAACGGAATTAAAATACTATCAAAATGAAAATTTCATATACGCTTGCCATCCATTAACGCGGCATATTTCTGCTCTTATAAAGGAAAATCTCTTTGTTTTAAAGACAGGAATAATGATTTCACAACAATTTGGGAAAAGACCGGTTCCTCGAATAGATTCAGCACTTTCTCCCTTCATAGAAACGGATTTTGAACAACTAACGTTGACTAAAGATTTAGCGCTTAAATACCTTAAAGGAGAAACCTTTAATTTGGCTTCCACTCCAGGAATTAAAGAAATCCTTTACAAAAAAATACCTATAGGATTTGTAAATCATCTGGGAAATAGGTTCAATAATCTCTATCCTTACGAATGGCGGGTAAAAATGAAAATTACCTAGGCAGCATCCTATTATCTATCAAGTGATGTGTATATTGTTGATAAACAGCTTTCATTTTCTTAACTATTTCATAATTATCATTTGACACATCAGTCATGGATTCGTTCCATACAATAGGTGCTTTTCCAGCCCGAAAATGAATTAAATTTTCCTGATCATACACGATATTTGGAATGTTTTTCTGTTGAAAATAAGATGTTCCCATGGCAAAATAAGATTGATTCGAATTTACCAAATCCAAAATAGTCGGTAAAATATCAAGTTGCTGAAAAGCATGATTTACAGGAACTTTTGGAAGTTTTCCAGAGGCATGATAGAAACCAATGGGGATCCGATGTGACCACTCTATTGTTGTTCTATCCGAACGTTGAGTAGGTCCTACATGATCTGCTACGAAAACAAAAAGTGTATTGGAAAACCAGTCTTTTTTTGAAACTTTATCCCAAAATTCTTTTAATGCCAAATCGACATAGGAGATTGTCCGACAAATAGGATCTGGACCTTCTTTAACTTTTTCTTTATAACCTTCGGGAACAATAAAAGGATGATGAGACGAAATGGTAAAAATCGAGGCAACAAACGGCGATTTTAACTCGTTCATTCTGTCAATGCTCCAACTCATAAAATAATGATCTGAAATTCCCCAATTTCCGTCAAAATGCGCTTCATTGTTGTATTCATTCCTACCAAAATAATTGGAAAAACCTGCAGCATTTGAAAATGCGTCAAAACGCATTGATCCATTGTTGGCGCCGTGAAAAAATGCAGAACTATATCCGTCCCGTGCTAAAATCTTTGGTAAGCCTTCAAATTGATTCATGCTGTAGGATGATAAAATAAAGGATTCGTCCATCCATGAAGGTATAGAAGACACAACAGCTGGAAGTGCATCCATGGAAGTTTTTGAATTAGAGATTCCGTAATTAAAATACATTCCTTTTGACAGAATCGAGTCTAAGAAAGGCGTGTAACTTTCTTTATTTTCAGGGCCCACATACATGGAACCAAAACTTTCAAAAATTATGACTACAACGTTTGGTTTGCCATCAAGAAGATTTAACGGTTTCGCATTTTGAATAGGAGAAAATAGTTGGTTTGCTTCTTCAACGGAAAAGTAATTTTTCTTTTCTACACCTTGATTATTGAACGTTTTAATTATGGTGAAAGCTGAATTTAACACGGCAGGAGCATTTTCAAGGGAAGTGTAATTTGTGGCCTCTAATACCCCGATAGGTTTTAATTGAAATCCACCGCGACCAATAACAACAAAAATTGAAACACCCAAAATTAAATTAGCGTAATTTTTCCAATTCTTATGAGACACTACGGGTCGAGGAAGCAGTGTGTATATAAAAATGGTAGCACCAAGCACTAAAATAAAAAACAACAATAGCCACCAAAATTCGGAAAGGAATTCACCCGCAAGACTTCCGGCATTGTTTTCTGATATCATGAATTTAAAATAATCATAAGAAACTCTTTTTCTTGTGTAAGAGAAATATGCAATATCCCAAGCATTGAAAAAATAAACCAAAAAGGTTGTTAATGAAAAAACTATTGTCAATATCCAATGCCGAATTTTCTCGAGTACTTCAGGAAGCGGCAATAGAGACAGACTCAAGTAAGGTAGAAAATAAAGAGCAATTGTAACAAGGTCAAACCAAGTTCCGACACAATAATCTTGGAAGCTAATTTCTGAAAAAAAAATGTTGTTCTTCAATAAAAAAACTACCCGAAAAACAAGTAAAGCAAGCACTAGTAGCCCAAATCTTAGAAGTAAATTCAGAAGAAGGCATTGCTCTATTAAGGTTTGTGCCTTTTTAAAAAAGGGAAAGTTTCTTAATGGCTTCATTTAGTCTTTCCTGAGGTAAAAATTGTTCTTCAAGATTTACTGCAAATGGAACAGGAGTATCTAAGGACGCTACGCGAAGAATAGGTGCATCCATATTTTCAAAACAATTTTCGGCAATAAGTGCCACCAACTCTCCACCGATTCCTCCAGTCATACAATCCTCGTGTAAAACAATGACCTTACCTGTTTTTTTAACTGCATTAAAGATGGCTTCCTTATCTAAAGGCAACAATGTTCTAAGGTCTAGAATTTCAGCGGTCAAATTTGGATATTCATTCATTGCCTCTGTTGCCCAATGCACACCCATTCCGTAGGTTATGATTGTTAAATCTGTTCCAGATGTTACAGTAGCTGCTTTTCCAATTTCCAACGTGTAATACGCATCAGGAATTTCTTGCTTAAGGCTTCGGTAGAGAAACTTATGTTCGAAGTAAATTACCGGATTGGGGTCTTCAAAGGAAGCATTTAGTAATCCTTTCGCATCGTAAGGATTTGATGGATACACTACTTTTAATCCGGGAGTATGTACAAACCAAGCTTCGTTACTTTGTGAATGAAATGGACCAGCTGCAGTTCCGGCACCGGTTGGCATTCTTACCACAACGTCTGCATTCTGTCCCCATCGCCAATGAATTTTTGCAAGGTTATTCACAATCTGATTAAAGCCGCACGTGACAAAATCCGCAAATTGCATTTCTACCATCGCCTTCATGCCATTGATGGAAAGACCAAGTCCAGCCCCAATGATTGCAGATTCGCAAAGCGGTGTGTTTCTTACTCTCCCTTTTCCAAATTTCTCAATGAGGCCTTCTGTGACTTTAAATGCTCCACCATATTCTGCGATGTCCTGCCCCATCAGTACTAATTCCGGATAACGTTCCATTGATTGAATCAATGCATCTTGAATGGCATCAATAAATCTCCTTTCAGTTTTATTTCCTTCAGCACGCACTATTACCTGCTCATGAGGTGCGTAAACATTTTCGATTTCTTGATTTTCACTTGCGATAATTGCAGGCTCAGCATTGGCTTGATCAAATCCATTTTGTAATTCGGACTTAAAATCTTCTTTTATCTCTTGTTCTTGTTCATCGTTCAAAACACCAATTTCCTTCAGGAAAAGCTCAAAATTTACCACTGGATCTTTACTTGCCCATTCTTCTTGAAGCCCCTCTGGATAATACTTTGTACCAGATGATTCCTCATGCCCTCTCATGCGGAAAGTCATTAACTCGAGGAGGTAAGGTTTTGGTTCTTTTCTTATTTCTTCGTTGATGGAACGAACGGTGCGGATCACCTCTAAAATATTATTGCCATCCACTTGAATAGCTTTCATTCCATACCCAATTCCCTTATCAATAAATTGCTTACATCGAAATTGTTCAACAGATGGAGTGGATAATCCCCAACAATTATTTTCAACACAAAAAATCACTGGTAAATCCCAAACAGCGGCGACATTCAAAGATTCGTGAAAGTCTCCCTCTGAAGCACCACCATCACCCGTAAATACAATTGTGGATTGACCATTTCCTTTTAATACATTGCCAAGTGCGATTCCATCAGCGATTCCAAGTTGAGGTCCTAAATGCGAAATCATACCCACTAATTTGTGGCGTTGTGTACCAAAATGAAACGAACGGTCTCGTCCTTTGGTAAATCCAGCAGATTTACCCTGAAATTGTGCAAATAGATTTTTCAATTCGATATTACGAGTTGTGAAAACACCCAAATTACGGTGCATGGGAAGAATATATTCATTTTCATTCATTGCATACGCACATCCCACAGAAATTCCCTCTTGACCCCAACCCGAAAACCATTTTGTTATTTTTCCCTGACGCAATAAAATCAGCATCTTCTCCTCGATCATGCGAGGTTTCAACAAACGCTTATATATATCCAATAGTTCAACATCATCGAATCCTTCTCTATTGAATTGAATCGATCTTGTGTTGATTTTTATTTCTTCCATTTTATCAATTCAAGGAAACCCCATCGAGGTTTGTAATACCGGTAATGCCCAACCATTTTAGCATTGTTGGCAACAAATCTACGCTATTCATTTGAGTCAATTCATGGTTTGTAGCTCCTGGTGTTCTTATTACTGACCATACTTTTCTTGTTTGTTCTAAATTATCTTGACCTCCATGTCCTGTACCTTCTCCTCCATGATCCGTCGTAACAACAACCATCCATTCCTCATTGTAGTTCATCTCACGAGCATATATTTTTTCCATAACCCTTCCAAGGTAAAAATCCGACACTTCAATAGCTCCTCTATACTCCATTCCTGAAGATGAAAAACCCAATCGATGTCCAATGTAATCGGGATAATCGAGATGAAGAATCATGATATCCGGCGTACATTCATCTAAAAGTTGAACAGCAGCATCTGTAACTTGCTCATCGTTATCGTATCTTTGGGAATAGTCTTCATTGCTGGTTATTCTTAAAAAATCATCCCAATTCGTTAGTACGGTGGCACTTAAATTTGGTTTAAATTGCTTTGCTAAAGAAATCAAATCCGGGTAGTCTTCGTATTTATTTTTTCGAAAAGAATTCTCAGACAAATTGTGTTTATTTGGCCATACACCATGTAAAATTGTTGACCATCCTGGAACGCTAACGGTAAATTCACCTCTATCACAATTATAACTTACGATTCCAGAAAGAATAAGTGAATCTAAATTAGGGGTCGAAGCATTTTTCAACGCATCGCTTCTCACACCATCCCAACCTACGAAAAGCACCTTACGAACAGGTTCACTGCCAGGTTTGCAGGTTGTACATATCTCCTTGTCTGCATCAAACCTGTCACAAGAAAATATAACAAAGGAAGTTAAAAGGCTAAAAAATAAGGATTTTGTCATCCACTAAACTTTCATTCCTTTTACTACGCGTTCTTTTCGTTTACTACGGTCTAATCTTCTTTTCACAACAAGCAAATGCACATTTCTTGCATCAGTTGTCACGGCGGTTCGCACCTTATATTGACCGCTACCGTACTTCATGAATGATCCTGAGTTATTGGTTTCAGGTGAGAAAAAAAATCTTTTACCAGTAGCAGCTCCACCTTCTCTTGTTGCAAAGGGAATAACCTTTCCATCTCCAGTTTCAAAACGTACAAGTAATTCCCCTTTACTTCCGAAGCCCTCAAAAATACATTTGGTATTGATAGGTATTATTACGCTTTCTTTCTTGGATGAAGAACTTGAAATCAATGTTCCGTTTTGAGTTGTATTCTGACTTTCATTTCTTTTTTCTTCGTCAAGGTAAATTGTACCCGACACAAAAAACTGAACTCTTCCCATTTTCTCCTCCGTATCTAATCCGAATTCATCCCGGAGTTGAGTAGTATACGGAACTTTTACACCGCATGATATGGAAATTAAGGCTAAGGCAAATAGATAAAAGTATTTCATAGATTTTTTTTTTGTAAAACTACTAATAAAAGTTATTTCATGTAGTCAAACCATCTCAAAAAAGCTAAATTTGAATAATGCGTTCAGTTGCCTTACTATTTCTTGTTTGTTTTTATTTTTCATGTTCAGGT
>Ga0194119_10005996_pt1 | contig 17875 bp, 19 predicted proteins | sample TA2MahC100mmetaG_FD_148620 | JGI IMG/M metagenome (GOLD analysis project Ga0194119, IMG submission 148620) | Freshwater microbial communities from Lake Tanganyika, Tanzania - TA2015018 Mahale Deep Cast 100m | ecosystem: Environmental > Aquatic > Freshwater > Lake | place: Tanzania: Lake...
GCCTAACCTGCAAACCCAGGTAAGCCGAAGCCTCCACTACCAATCGCGCTCTGCAGTCTCAAAAATCCTGCCGACGGACAGACCGCCACGGGATGAGTCTGAAAATAAGACCGGGCATGCGGCCGAGCAGGACCGCCCCGACATCCTGAGGCGCCGCTGGGACTGGTTCGAGGGGCAACCCGATCTCGAGCCCGAGCGCCTGGTGTTCATCGACGAGACCTGGGCCTCGACCAACATGGCGCGCAGCCATGGCCGGTGCCGTCGTGGCGAGCGTCTGCGGGCGAGCATCCCCCATGGCCACTGGAAGACCACGACCTTCGTCGCCGGGCTCAGGGATACCGGCATGATCGCGCCGCTCGTGCTCGACGGACCGATCAACCGTGAGGCCTTCGAGGCCTATGTCGAACAGATCCTGGTGCCCGAACTCCGGCCCGGCGACATCGTGATCATGGACAATCTCGGCAGCCACAAGGGGCCGCGGGTCCGCCAGGCCATCGAGGCCACGGGCTGTACTCTCTTGTTCCTGCCGCCCTACAGCCCTGACTTCAATCCGATCGAGAAGGCCTTCGCCAAGCTCAAGGCCCACCTGCGCAAGGCGGCGGAGCGCACCGTCGATGGCCTGTGGGCCGCCATAGCACGCGTCATCGATCTCATCTCGCCAGGCGAGTGCCAGAACTTCTTCGCTGCCTCAGGCTATGACCCAACCTGATCGGAATCCGCGCTAGCTCCCCCGTTGCGCGGCCCCGCGACCGGACTTAGGCTGGTACGCGTCGGGCAACCTTCGGCAATAGCGACTGCGGGACCCGGACGCAGGGAGAGATCCACGTGAACCAGGCTGTCTGTGACTGGCCGGACCTTGGCGGTGCCGCACTTGCATCGATGGTGTCCATTCGGTGCCCGACAACGATTCACGTGGGCTTGCCTAAGACACGACACTGACCCAATTCCCCGGCTTTAGGGCTCATCGACGCGGACGGCTATGTCGTCGTCTCGGTGAGCCTCCCGTTCTAATTTGTGTCAACCGGGCAGGGTCCGCCTGCCCCTTTCCCGAGGAGAAAGCCAGCATGGACGTCATCGACCAACTTGGTGCGATGCGCGAAGGCAAGCTTAGCCGCAGCGCCTTCAACCGCTCGCTTCTTGCAATGGGCATCACCACCGCCTTGGTGCCCCTTCTGCCCCGCAAGGCCTTGGCCGCACCGGAAGATCAGGCGACGTTCTTCACCTGGGGCGGCTACAACACGCCGGAGTTGTTCGAGGAATACATCGCCAAGCATGGCGAAGAGCCCAGGTACGCGACCTACGGTTCCGCAGAAGAGGCGATGAACAAGCTGCGCTCGGGGTTTGTGCCCGACGTTGTGCATCCGTGCATTTCCGACGTTCCGCGCTGGTCCGGCACCGGGATGTTCCAGCCGATTGACACATCCCGGTTGTCAAATTGGCCCTCCATGCTCCCCGAGCTTTGGAACCGCGACTACAACGTCGTGGGTGACGAGGTTTGGCTTGCCCCCTTCAACTGGGGCCAGACCTCGATTGCCTACCGCACCGATCTGTTCGAGCTTCAGGGCGAAGAAAGCTGGGACATGCTGTGGGACGAACGCTATTCCGGTCGCATTGGCATGCTGGCCGGAGGCGGTGACGCCTGGTGGTGTGCCGCGATCAAGGCTGGCGTGCCGTTCGAACAGCTCGACACGGATGAGGCCTTCGAGAAGATATCGGCCGTCCTGCGGGCGCAGCGTCCGCTTGTCCGTGTGTATACCGATGACACCACCCAGACCGACACGGCCCTTGCGGCCGGCGAGCTGGTGGCGACGATGGCTTGGAACTCCACGGTCGTCTGGCTTGCCGAAGCCGGCAATCCGGTGAAGTTTGCCCAACCCAAGGAAGGTGCGCTGACCTATGTGTGCGGGATGATGCTGCTCGCGGACGCACCCAAGCTCGACCGGGCCTATGACATCATCGACTCATTGATCAGCAAATCCGCGTCTGTAGTGAACATCGGCTGGGGCTATGGCGGCGTCCACCGGAACTCCTTCGACGATTTCACCGATGAACAACTGGCGGCACGCACCCTGTCGCGCAACCCGGCTGAAATCATCAACGCCGGTCACTTTGGCGTTCCGCAGACTGCCGAATGGGAACAGCGCATGACGGCGACTTGGGAGCAGATAAAGCTCGGCTTCTAGGTCGCGGACCCCCGGACGCAGGATAGCGGCAGATGCGACCATGACATTCACCGGCCTTTCCAGCCGCGCACCGGCGCACCCGGGCGCGGTAACCCGCTTTCTGCACCGGCACGAGGGCTGGCGTGGCCATCTGCTGCTCGCGCCGACACTGATCCTGATGACGGTGGCGATCCTGGCTCCGCTGGGAATGACGCTGATCATGAGCACATGGTTCGTCCAGGGCTACGACGTCATCAAGAGTCCGGGCCTGGGCAACTATACCGCGATGGTAGAAAACCCGATGTTCCGCGTCCTGATTTGGCGGACGCTGACCATCGCCCTGACCTGCACGCTGATCACCGTGTTTCTGGTCTATCCGGTGGCCTATTACTTGGCCTTCCACACCGGGCGGCACAAAGCGATCTGGCTGCTCGTGATCACATTGCCGTTCTGGACGAGCTATCTTCTGCGCGTCTTCGCCTGGCGCGTGGTGCTCGGCCATGAAGGGGTCATCAACTCCGGCCTCATGAGCCTGGGTTTCATTTCCGAGCCGATTTCGGCGCTGCTCTACAGTCAGACGGCCGTGACCATCGTGCTTGCGCATTCCTGGGCGGCCTTTGCGGTGGTCCCGATCTTTGTCAGCCTGGAAAAGATCAACCGCAGCTATCTCGAGGCTGCGGCCGACCTGGGCGACAGCCCGGCTCGTCGGTTCTGGCGGATCACCTTGCCTTTATCCCTACCGGGGATCGTTGCCGCCTTCGTCATGATGTTCGTGCCGACGATGGGTGAGTACATCACCCCGATCATGGTCGGCGGCCCGGACAGCATGATGATCGGCAACCTTGTGCAAACCATGTTCGGCCCGATGAACAACTGGCCTGCCGGGGCGGCGCTGGCGGTCGTGATGATGCTGACGATCGCGCTGGCCGGCCTTGTCTTCGTCGTGCTGAACAAACTGGTTCAGAGATAGGCCATGGCACGCTACACGGGGTTCCACCGCCACAACCGACCGCTGGCACTGTATTTCGGGGCCTTTGCGGTGTTCATCTACCTGCCGATCCTGTTCATCCCGATCTTCTCGTTCAATTCCGGCTGGTATGTGAAGTTTCCGCTCGAGAGCTTCACCTTCTACTGGTACGTGGACCTGTTCCAGCGCGAAACCCTGATGCGAGCCTTCTGGAACAGCGTCAGGGTCGCGTTGTTCGTAAGCGTCTTTTCGACGCTGTTCGCCATTCCGGCCGCCTTGGCGATCGCACGCTACCGCATGCCCGGCAAGGCACCGGCGGTCAGCTTCATTGCGCTGCCCCTGGTCCTGCCCGGCATTCTCATGGGGACAGCGATCCTGGGCCTGTTGAACTGGCTGGACGTGACCTTGTCGTTGGCGACCGTGACGTTGGGGCAGATGGTGATCTGCCTGCCCTATGCCATCTCGGTCCTGTTGCCGCGGTTCATCGATGTCGGTCGCGTGCTGGAAGAGGCCTCGGCCGATCTCGGGGACCCCCCCCTGCGCACGTTCTTCCGGGTCACCCTGCCATGCAGCCTGCCCGGCATCCTTGCCTGCCTGCTGATGACCTTCACCATATCCTTCGATGAGTACTTCATGGCCTTCTTCCTGAGCGGCGCTGAAATCACCCTGCCGATCTACATCTGGAACCAGCTGCGTTTCCCGGATGACTTCCCCTCGCTTCTGGCGCTGTCGACGCTGATCATCACGTTCAGCTTCGTACTGGTCTTTGCCAGCCTGCGGCTATCGGGAGTCGGCGACTCCGTGAATCAGGAGCGCAGCCGATGATCTCGGTCCGCAATGTCAGCAAGTCCTTTGGCAAGGTCAACGCCGTGCGCGATGTGTCGCTGGACATCGGCGCGGGCGAGTTCTTCTCGCTTCTGGGCGCGTCGGGGTCAGGCAAGACCACACTCTTGCGCGTGATCGCGGGGTTCGAGGGCGTGACGTCGGGCAAGATTCTGATCGACGGGCAGGAGATGCAGGACTCGCCCCCGCACATGCGCCCGATTAACATGGTGTTCCAGAACTACGCGATCTTTCCGCATCTGAACGTGCGCGACAACATCGCCTACGGGTTGCCGCGACTGGGGGTTCCCAAGCCTGAGCAGGCGCGGATGGTCGACGAGATGCTCGAGATGATCGCCCTGCCCGAGTATGGCAAGCGGAGGGCGAGCCAGCTTTCCGGTGGGCAGATGCAGCGTGTGGCCCTAGCGCGGGCGCTGGTCCTGAAGCCCAAGGTTCTGCTGCTGGACGAACCCCTCGGCGCGCTGGACAAGCAGTTGCGCGAACAAATGCAGCTGGAACTGCGTGGGTTGCAGCGGCGGATGGGGATCACCTTTCTGCTCGTGACCCATGACCAGGAAGAAGCGCTGACCCTGTCTGACCGCGTGGCCGTGATGGCCGATGGCGCCGTGATCCAGGTCGACACGCCCGCCGGGCTGTATGACCACCCGAGGAGCCGCGCGGTGGCGGCCTTCGTCGGCAGCATGAATTTCTTCGATGCCACGATACGCGGTCAGGGCGATGCCCGCCGCGCCGAGATCGCGGGCCTTGGCCACCAAAGGCTCAACGGTCAGGCCGAGGCGCGCAGCGACGGCGACCGTGTCCTGGTGGCGGTCCGGCCCGAAAGCTTGACCCTTAGCCCGACCGCGCCCGAACCGCCCCATCCTTCGGTGCCGGGCCGGGTCGAGGCGCGCCAGTATCTGGGCGGGCGTCAGGTCCTGTACGTTGCCGTCGAGGGCCGGGCGGCACCGGTCGCCGTGGCGGCCGTTGCGCAGCGGGACGTCGATCCCTGGGAGAACAGCGAAGGCCGCCAGGTCTGGCTAACCTGGGGGCCCGGGGCGATGATCGTTCTGGACCCCGACTGACCGACGACAAACGGCTTGCAACCGCCGTCCCACTGGCCCAACGCCTGCCTGCCGACCTCGGCGGTCCGCCGCATGACGCAATCGGCCCGGGGATGGAAGCCTTCTTTGAGGGTCTTCGGCTGAACCTGCTGCGCTATCTCATCGACCATCAGCGCATCGTGCCGCCCACTTGTACTTCCCCAGCCATTTCGGCACCTTGCCATCGGCTGCAGCAGGCGCCGGATTGCCCGCGTGCACAAAGGACGTGACCCATGGCCCGTGATCCTCGTTACGACATTCTCTTTCAGCCGGTCCGCATCGGCCCGGTCACCACGAAGAACCGCTTCTACCAAGTGCCGCATTGCACCGGCATGGGTTGGGTCCGCCCACGCACGCTGGCCGAGATGCGGGGCGTCAAGGCCGAGGGCGGCTGGGGCGTGGTCAACACCGAGTATTGCTCGATCCACCCGACCTCGGACGACCAGCTGCACATCTCGGCCACGCTGTGGGACGATACCGATGTGCGCAACCATCGGCTGATGACCGACAAGGTCCATGCCCATGGCGCGCTTGCGGGCGCCGAGCTTTGGATCGGGGGCTCGCGCAGCGCCAACATCGCGACGAGGCTGGTGTCGATGGATGCGACCAGCCGTCCGAACGGCGTGGGCCACCCGTTCCAGTCCCGCGCCATGGACAAGGAAGACATCCGCAACGTGCGCCGCTGGCACCGCAACGCCGCCCTGCGCGCCAAGGCGGCCGAGTTCGACATCGTCTATGTCTATGCCACCCACGGCTACATGCTGTCCCATTTCCTGGACCCTGAGACGAACACCCGCAGCGACGAGTACGGCGGCAGCCTGGAGAACCGCACCCGGCTGGTCCGTGAACTGATCGCCGAGGCCAAGGACGCCGTGGGCGATCGCTGCGCCGTGGCCGTCCGCTTTGCCGCCGATGCCGAGTATGGCGAGGACGGCGAGCCGGTCTTCGGGGAGCGGCAGGACATGTTCGCCATACTGGCCGAGATGCCTGACCTGTGGGACATCAACGTCACCGACTATTCGCTGGAAATGGGGGTATCGCGCTTCGTCAAGGAAGGCTCGCTTGAGCCCTACATGGCTTGGGTCAAGGCGCAGACGACGAAGCCGATTGTCACCGTCGGCCGTTTCACCAGCCCGGACACGATGGTGCGCTGGGTGAAGTCCGGGTTGACCGATCTGATCGGCGCGGCGCGGCCTTCCATCGCCGACCCCTTCCTGCCCAAGAAGATCGAGGAGGGCCGGGTCGAGGATATCCGCGAGTGCATCGGCTGCAACATCTGCTATTCCGGCGACAGCCTGTCGGTGCCGATCCGCTGCACGCAGAACCCCACGATGGGCGAGGAATGGCGCAAGGGCTGGCACCCGGACCGGATCGCGCCGCGCGGCTCGGACACGCAGGTGCTGGTGGTGGGCGCAGGCCCTGCGGGCATGGAAGCGGCACGCGCACTCGGCGCGCGTGGCTACCGGGTCGCGCTGGCCGAGACTGGGAGCGTCCTGGGCGGTCGTGTGGTGCGTGAAGCCGCCTTGCCCGGCATGCGGGAATACATCCGCGTGCGCGACTGGCGCGAAGGCCAGATCGCCAAGATGGCCAATGTCGAGGTGTTCCGCGAAAGCCACCTGACGGCGGAGGATATCCGCGAGTTTGGCGCCGACCATGTGGTCATCGCCACCGGCGCGCGCTGGCGGCGTGACCTTTTCACGGGCAAGCGCTTTGAACCCATCGCGGACGAGACCACCCCCGTCTTCACCCCCGACAACATTATGGACGGTCGCCTGCCCGAAGGCCCGGTCGTCGTCTATGATGCCGACGGCTACTACATGGGCGGGGTGATTGCCGAACGCCTGCGCCAAGCGGGGCTGGAGGTGACGCTGGTCACGCCCGACAATCAGGTCTCGGCTTGGGCCGGGAAAACGGGTGAGGGCTGGCGCGTGCCGGGGCATTTGATGGGCCTTGGCGTCACGTTGATGACAGCGCAGTCGCTATCGTGGTTCGACGGCGAGGCTGTCACCCTGTCTTGCGTCTACTCCGAACGTGAATGCACCTTGCAGGCAAAGGGACTTGTCGTGGTCGGACAACGCGCGCCGGTCGACGACCTTTACACCGCTCTGCGCTATGCCCTAGATGGCAGCCATGCGAACCTTCCCTTCACGCTTGCACGCATCGGCGACTGCGAGGCCCCCGCGATCATCGCCGCCGCCACCTACGCCGGCCACCGCTACGCGCAGGAGCTCGACACCGCTGTCGACATCGACCTGCCGATGCCGCACGACAAGGTGGATGTGGGTCTGATCGCTCCTACGGTCTGGGCGCGGGCGGCGGGATGATCCTCTCCGGCGCCAACCTGCGCATCGACGGCGGGTCCACCGCCGGGCGCTGACCCCCTCGCGTGCGGCCCCACGGCCGGGCCTAGGCTGACCCGCACCGGGCAATCCTCGCCCAGCAAGAGCCTGACTCGGAAGTTCACGTTGCGAGCTGGTGGTTTGGCTCGGTGAGGCGTCGGAGCATGACGGCGATCATGGCGAGCTTGGCGATGCCTTCGGCGATGATAGCCAGGGCCTCGTAGTGGGCCATGAGGCGGCGATTGCGGCGCAGCCAGGACAGCGAGTGCTCGACCACGCAACGCCGGCGGATCACTTTGAAGCCGCCGTTCTTGTCGGTGCGTTTGACGGTCTCGACCTCGACCGGCTGGCCTTTGAGCGCATCGCGCAGCTTCGGTCCGGCGTAGCCGCCATCGGCGAAGATCTTGGCGATCCACGGGAACAGCCGGCGCGTCCGGCGGGTCAAGTCGGCGGCGCAGTCACGGTCCTGGATGTTGACCGGGTTCACTTCGATGCCGAGCAGGAGGCCGAGCGTGTCGACCAGCACGTTGCGCTTGATGCCCTTGGTCTTCTTGCCCGCGTCCCCCGGGTCGGGCCGTAGGCCCGCCCGAGGACAGGTTCCGCCGACCGGGTCGCCGCGAAGCCCACTTTTTTGCGTCGCCTTGACCGCTTGCGTGTGGATGATCGCAGCCGTTGGGCTCGCCGCGCGGCCCGCCGCCTCGCGCACTAGCACGAGCTGCGCGTGGTGGATGCGGTCCAGCGTGCCGTAGCGCGCCCACTCCCAGAAGTGTCCGTCGGCAGGATTTTTGAGACTGCAGAGCGCGATTGGTAGCGGAGGCTTCGGCTTACCTGGGTTTGCAGGTTAGGCAGTGGTTTGCTGGTGCAGCAAGCGGCGGTGCTCGATGGATTTTCGTTTGATCGCTTCTCTCCTTTCCAAGATGGCGGCCCCGCGTCCGAGATAGACGTCCGCCGGGATTAGATTGCCGATACTCTCGTGGTAGCGACGGTGGTTGTAGTGGTCGACGAAGGCGCCGATCTGGCGCTCAAGATCGCCGGGCAGGAAGTAGTTTTCGAGCAAGACCCGGTTCTTCATCGTTTGATGCCAGCGCTCGATCTTGCCCTGGGTCATCGGGTGATTGGGCGCCCCGCGCGTGTGGGTCATGCCCGCATCGTGCAGCCAGGCAGCCAGATCGCCGGCGACGTAGCTGGAGCCGTTGTCCGACAGCAGCCGAGGCCGTTTGCCACCGCCATCGAGCCCCGAGGCCGTCAGCGCCAGCTTGATCGTCGCCGTCACGTCGGTGGCCTTCATCGTCGTGCAGAGCTTCCAGGCGATGATGAAGCGCGAGTAATCGTCCAAGATGGTCGACAGGTAGAACCAGCCCCAGCCGATCACCTTCAGATACGTGAAGTCGGTCTGCCAGAGCTGGTTCGGCGCCGTCGTCCTGTCTTTGAACTCGTCGGCCGCCTTCATGACGATGTAGGCCGGACTGGCGATCAGCCCCTGCGCCTTGAGCAGCCGGTAGACCGAAGATTCCGAGACGAACTGGGCTTTCTCGTCGACGAAGGTGAACGCCAGTTCCCGCGGGCTGAGCTCAGGCCGGTCCAGCGCCATGTCCAGCACGGCGCCGCGTACGTCGTCCGGAATGCGGTTCCAGACGCGCGCGGGCCCGGATCGCCGATCCATGAGGCCGGCTTCGCCGAACCGGCGATACAGATCGTACCAGCGGTAAAACGTCGGCCGCGAGACGCCCAGCTTGGCGAGAACGCGCTTTGCCGGCAGACGTGCGCCCTCGACCAGCCGGATGATCTCCAGCTTTTCCGAAGCGGGATATCTCATTCGCGGTCTCCCCCAGCCCCGTAGGAACTTTTTTCAGCAGGCGGTTCTCGACCGTGAGATCGGCCACCAGTTCCTTGAGCGCGCCCATCTCGTGGCGCAGGTCCTTCACCTCGTCGGACGTCGCCTGACGCTCGGTATCGCCCGACAGCCGCTTTTTGCCGGCCTCCAGGAAATCCTTGGACCAGGCGTAGTACATGCTCTCGGCGATGCCTTCGTGCCGACATAACTCGGCGATCGAGTGCTCTCCGCGCAGGCCCGATAGCACGATGCGGACCTTCTCCTCCGACGAATACTGTTTGCGCGTCCGGCGACGGATCTCGCGGACATGCTGTTCGGCCGTCTGCGACGGCACGGTCTTCTGGCTCATGCTCGTTCCCTCTCGGGTTACGGTGAGCCGGAAACCTCCCTTACGCAACCACCACTGCCTGTCTCATGGTTCCTGACGGGGGACCCTGCGCGTCGAACAGTGGCAGCTTGGTCGAGATCCACGTCCGCATCGCGCCGTGGGCATCGGCGTAGGTCTGCTCGTAGTCCTCCACGGGCTGACCCAAACTCCAGGACCCGGCGGTCGAGCGCATGCGTTGCCGCGCCGTAGTCGGCGCCCAATAGCTCCCCGGCCGTACGCCCCATCGCCTCGTCAGGTGTCACGCCGTAGATCGCTACCTGGTAGTGGTTCATCAGGACATAGCGCCCGTCACCGGCCTTGACGTTGACCATCGCCGGCATGCTGTCGACGATGGTGCGCATCAGATCGTGGCTCTAGCGGATCGTCTCAGTGTGACGCGTCACGCTCGACCGCGGCGCCAATGATGTGCGCCGCCATGGCCAGAGCGCTCTGCTCGGCGCGCGTCCAGCGGCGCTCATGGTCGCACTGGTCGAAGCCGACGTGGCCCCACAGCCGTTCCGCCGCGACGATCGAACTCCAGTCAGCGACAGGATCGCCTGGCTCGCCAGCTCCTCCTGCAACATAGGCGACAATTCGCGCGCGAGAGCGGTAATCGGCTCGCCGCGGTTGAACGTCGTCAGCCATGACTCGTAGCCATTGCCCTCGACCACCAAGTCGGCGTAGACGGGCAGGTCGATCTGCGACGTCACGCCGGGGACGGCCCATTCGCGGATCTGGCGCATGACCGCGCCGCGTTCGTCCGTGATGTGCTCGAAGATGTAGACGCGGCTGAGTTCGGCCGCCTCGCCGATGACGCGCAGCACCTCGTCGATCTTCTCGCGCCAGTCGGTCGCGCCGAGGAACCGTTCGGCCGCGAACGCCGCAGCGTTGAGGATGGCGCCAGAGCAGAGCGATTCCGCCTCGGCCGCGCGACGTTCGGTCTGATCCTCGAACGTGTGCAGGACGACCGACCAGTCGTCATCCACCCGCGAGATCATCGAAGTGATCTGCAATCCGATCTCGGCCGCGCCCGCATCGCGATGCGTGCCGGTTCAGGTCGCGCGGGCTTGACTGTCTGGAAGTCCGCGCACCGCGCCCACGAACAGGTCGCCCGCATGGTCCGCCACCGCGCCGAAAGGCCCGCGGCCCGGCGCGGTCCGGATCAGGATCCGCGCCGCGTCGTTGGTATCGAGCACCGCGCGCAGCCCGAGAAACTGGCGCGGCAGATCGGGCCGCGCGGCCACGAGCGTGTCGAACGCGGGCGCATCCGCGATGCCCTGGTCGGCCAGGGCACGATGCACGGCCGACCAGTCCTCGTAGACCTTGGCGACCGGCGACTCCTTGAACAGGGCACGGTAGTGCGCCTGGGTGTCGACCAGCGTCTGCTCGGCGCGCTTGCGTTCGGTCACGTCGAGGCTGATGCCGGCGTAGCCGCGGAAGATCCCGGTATCTTCGAACATCGGGCGCCCGCTCGATTCGACGTAGCGGTAGCCGCCGTCCGCGTGTCGCAGCCGGTAGGTGTTGGCGTACTCGGCGCGCGTCTCGAACGCGGTGCGCCAGGCCGCAATGGTCGCTTTGAGGTCGTCCGGATGCATGCCCCCGCGCCAGCCCTTGCGTACCTCCTCGACCTGCTCCCGGCCGCGGAAGCGCAGCCACTCGCGGTTGAGGTAGGTGTTGTAGCCGTCCGCGTCGGTCAGCCACATCATGACTGGGGCCTGATCGGCGAACAGGCGCAGCCACGCATCCGGCGCACGATGCACGGCCTGGCGCGGCCGGCGCGGCGACGCGGACTTCGGCGTGGTCCCGGTCTTGCCCATGGCGGTCCGTACCTGACTGACCGATCATGGTCGCGCCGAAGGCTTAACAGCCCGTCAACCGATCTTTCATCGCCGGCCGTTCGGCGCTAGATTGGGCGCTCTCGTGGGGTGCCCCGGCATGGGGCTGAGAGGCGTCGGAAGCGCGATGCCGACCCGTTGAACCTGATCCGGCTCGTACCGGCGTAGGGATCGAGAAGCACGCTCATGGCTCCTCCATCCCGCGTCGTTCCAGGAGATGCCATGAGACGCCTGATCCCTTTCTTGATCGTCGCCCTGTGTCTGGCTGCGCCCGCCGCAGCGGCGCCACGTGCGTTGACCGTCTACACCTACGCCTCCTTCGTCGGCGACTGGGGTCCGGGCCAGGCGATCGCCACGGCCTTCGAAACCACGTGCGCGTGCACGGTGCGCTGGATCGCGGTCGAGGACGCCGGCGTGCTGCTGTCCCGCCTGCGCCTGGAGGGCGGCGCGACCGAGGCGGATGTCATCCTCGGCCTCGACACCAACCTGATGGCCGAGGCCGAGGCCACCGGTCTGCTGGCACCCCACGGCGTCACGGCACCGCTCGACGCCCTGCCGATCCCGTGGACGAGCCCAACCTTCGTGCCGTTCGATTTCGGCTGGTTCGCCTTCATCTACGACGCCGAGCGCATGGCCAGCCCGGCCGGCAGCCTGCGAGACCTGATCGAGGGCACGGCGACCGTGGTCATCCAGGACCCGCGCACCAGCACGCCGGGCCTGGGCCTGCTGTTGTGGATGCGCCAGGTGTTCGGCGACGAGGCCGGCGCGGCGTGGGTCCGGATCGCGCCGCGCATCGTCACGGTCACCAAGGGATGGAGCGAGGCTTATGGCCTGTTCCTCGACGGCGAGGCGGACATGGTGCTGAGCTACACCACGTCGCCCGCCTACCATCGCATCGCCGAGCAGACCGAGCGTTACCGCTGGGCGCCGTTCGCCGAGGGCCATGCCCTGCAGGTCGAGGTGGCGGCCATGGTAGCGGCTACCGACGTGCCCGACCTCGCGCGCGCCTTCCTCGCCTTCATCCCGACGCGTGCGTTCCAGACGACGATCCCCACCGGCAACTGGATGATGCCGGTCATCGATCTGGGCACCGACCTGCCGGCGCCCTTCGCCGAAGCCGTGCCGGTCGGGCCTTCGCTGTGGCCTGACCCCGCCGAGGTCGCCGCCAGGCGCAAGGCGTTGATCGACGACTGGCTCGACGCCCTGGCGCGCTAGGCATGGCGCTCGCCCCGACACTTGGCTGGTGCGCCGCGGCGTCCGTCGTCGCGGTGGTCGTCGCGGCTCTGGTCGCGCTGGTCGGTGCCGCGCCGGCCACGGGCGCGCCATGGTTCGACGCGCGTCTCGTCCGGATCGCGGCGTTCTCGGTGTGGCAGGCAACACTTTCGACCCTGCTCGCGATCGCACTCGGCCTGGTCGTGGCGCGGGCGATGGCGCGGCGGCGGTTCCCGGGGCGGGCGATCGTGCTCCGGCTGTTCGGCCTGCCCCTGGTCGTGCCGGCCGTCGTCGCCGTGCTCGGCCTGGTCGCCGTCTGGGGCCGTGGCGGCTGGATCAACGAGGCTCTGGCCGCCTTCGGCCTGCCGTTGCTGCCTTCGATCTACGGACTACACGGCATCCTGATCGCCCACGTCTTCTTCAACATGCCGCTCGTCGCGCGCCTGATGCTGACCGCCTGGTCCACGATCCCGGCCGAAAACTGGCGGCTGGCCAGCGAGTTCGGGCTGACCACTCACCAGGTCTTCCGTCTGGTCGAATGGCCAGCGCTGCGCGCCGCCGTGCCGGGCGCCGCGGCGCTGGTGTTCCTGCTGTGCCTCACCAGCTTCGGCGTAGTGCTGACGCTGGGCGGCGGGCCGCGCGCCACGATCCTCGAAGTCGCGATCTACCAGGCGCTGCGGCTCGACTTCGACCTGGAGCGCGCGGTGGTCCTGGCGCTGGCGCAGATCGTCCTGGGCGCCGTCTTCGTCGGCGCCAGTCGCTCGCTGTGCCGCGCCCTGCCCCTGGGGCCAAGCCTGGAGCGGCCCTGGGCTCGCCCCGACGCGACCGGGCTGGCCGGGCGTCTGATCGACGGAGCGATCATCGTGCTGGCCATAGCGCTGGTGGCGAGCCCTCTGCTGGCCACGGCGGCGCGTGCCGCATCGGCCCCGGTCGCCGCCGTGCTGGCCGAGTCCGCGTCGTGGCAGGCGGCGGCGCGCAGTCTCGCGGTCGGCCTGGCGGGCGGCGCCCTGGCCACCGTGCTGGGCGTCGCCGTCGCCCTCGGCGCGCGCCGCTGCCGCGACCCTGGGGCGGGCGCCGCGATCGAGGCCGTCGGCGTCCTGACCCTGGTGGTCTCGCCCCTGGTCCTGGGCGCCGGCCTGTTCGTGCTGGCGCTGCCGGTGATCAACGCGGTGGCGATCGTCCTGGGCCTGGTGGTTCTGGTCAGTGCCCTGATGACCATGCCCTATGCCGTCGGGTTGGTCGGCGCCGGACTCGCCAGCCGCGCGATCGAGCGCGACCGCCTGTGCGCCGCGCTTGGAATCGCGGGCTGGAACCGGCTGCGTCTGGTCGACTTGCCGGCGGTCCGACGGCCCATCGGTTTGGCCTATGCCATCGCGGCCTCGCTTTCCGCCGGCGACCTGGGCGCCATCGCCCTGTTCGGCGATCAGGACAGCGAAACGCTGGCGCTGCGCCTCTACCGCCAGCTCGCGAGCTACCGCCTGGACGAGGCCGCCGTCACTGCGCTCGTGCTGATGGGGCTCGCCTTCGCGTTGTTCTTCGTCATCGAGCGAGGAGTGGGTGGCCGTGGCGACGCTTGACGTCCAGGCGGTGACGTTCCGCTACGAGGACATGGCCATGCGCTTCGATCTGCGCGCGGCATCGGGCCAGGCGCTCGCGGTGATCGGGCCGAGCGGCGCCGGCAAGTCGACCCTGCTGCACCTGATCGCCGGGTTCGAGACGCCCGCGTCGGGGCGCGTGCTGATCGACGGCGTGGACGTCACGGCCCTGCCGCCCGCCCGGCGCCCGCTGACCATGCTGTTCCAGGACCACAATCTGTTCGCGCACCTGGACATCGCGGCCAATGTCGGGCTGGGCATCAACCCCGGCTTGCGACTCGGCCCAGCCGAGCGCGCGCGCGTCGCCGAGGCGCTGGCAGAGGTCGGGCTCGAGGGGCTAGGCCGCCGCCTGCCCGGCCAGCTCTCGGGCGGCGAGCGCCAGCGCGCGGCGCTGGCCCGCGCGCTGGTGCGCCGACGGCCGATCCTGTTGCTGGACGAACCCTTCGCCGCGCTCGGTCCGGCGCTGCGGCGCGAGATGCTCGATCTGGTCGATCGCTTGCGCCGAGCCGCGGTCCTGACCGTGGTGATGGTCAGCCACCAGCCCGAGGACGCCCGCCGCATCGCCCAGCGCACAGCGTTCGTCGCCGACGGCCGGGTGCTGATCGAAGGGCCGACCGCCGATCTGCTCGACGACCCGCCGATACCCGAACTCGCGGCCTATCTCGGCCGCGGCTAAAGCAAGCTCGGACCGATCCTCGCCTTGCACACCTCTGTCACTCCCGGGCGCCGCGCATGCGGCGAACCGCGAGCCCAGGGCCGCCGCAGGGGATCATCGCCCCTGGATCCCCGGTTCCGGCGTTTGGCCGGCCCGAAGATGGCAGGCGGGAAGTCTCCGGGCATTACGAAGCTGGGCTAATCGACGCGCAGGAAGAAAACGCCCCAGACCCACGCGGCGTCGCCCCGCTCGGCGAACGCGGGATCGTCGGGGAAGGCGATCCACGCCGGGCCGCGCCCACCCAGTTTAAGGTCGTGCCCGTCCGCGCGCAGGGCCAGCACGATGTCGTACCGCGCCGCCTCGTCGACCGCGATCTCGGCGGCGTAGCCGTCGAGCGCCATGGCCGACACCTTGGCGCCGGTGGCGCCGACGGCAGCCAGCACATCGCGCAGCAACGGACCCTCGGCCTCAATCGCGCGGTCGGTGCCCGGGTAGCGGGTCGTGATCCGCCGTATGCCGAGCGCTTCGAGCATGGCGCGATCGAAGGCGTAGGCGCGGTCGAAGGCGATCTCGTGGTAGCACAGGAACGGGTCGGCGAACGCATCGGGCGCACCACGGTTGGCCGCGCCGATCGCGCCGGCCACGGTCTCAGCATCACCGGCCCGGTCGGTTGGGGTTCGTCGGCCTGCGCGCCGCCCAGCAGCATGAACGAAAGCACAAGCGTCAGGAGGCTCCGCGCGATCATGGCTTGGTCACCCCGCCGCGGCCTTGGGCACGCCGGCCGCGCCTTCGCCCGTCCAGTCGTCCTCGACATAGAACGGACCGGGGCGTTCGCGCAGCGTCTCGTACTTGCAGATCTCCGGCACGGGCCCAAGCCCGGTCGGCACACCGTCGCGGAACGCCCACTCGTCGCGCTGCGTCGACGCCGAGGCCCGCACTTAGCCGTTGATCACGAAGCGCCGGTCGCGCCCCGAGGTGTTCGCCGAAGCCCCGTGCACCGTGTAGAGCGTCCAGATCGCCAGGTCGCCAGGGTCGAGCGCCAGTGTCACCGCGGTCGCCGGGTCGAGCCCGGCGCGGCGCAACTCGTCGTCCTGGATCTGGCCGACCATGAGGCCCGTCGTCCGATAGGCCAAGGTAGCCCTTCTTGTGGCTGCCGGGGAAGGAGCGCAGCGCGCCGTTGCCGCCGTCCTGGCCGTCGATGGCCAGGCCGGTGTTCAGGTACGAGCCCGCCAGATCGTCGTAGACCGACGCGTCCTAGCGGAACCGCGAGTCCTAATGGAAGCGGTAACTGGTGTACTTGGCCCCCGGCGGCTTCCAGTGCACCTGGTTGGCGACCTGCTTGATGCTGTGCCCCAGGAACGGCTCGAGCACCTCGAGATAGCGCGGATGGCGCCGTTGGCGTTCGAGCAGCGGGCTGATCCACGAGAACCAGTGGGCCTGCACGACGATCGGGCGCCCCACCACCGAATCGCGCACGATCTCGTAGAGCAGATTGTGGTCGCGGTGCGTGGCGTGGTGCTTCTCGCCCTCGGCGCGCACCCGCTCGATCTCGGCCGAGACCTCGGCCATGGTCGCGGCGTCGAGGAAGCCGCGCACGATGGCGAAGCCGTGCTCGCACAGGTCGCGGGCATGGTCGGTCATGGCCTACTCCGCCGGTGGGGTGAAGACGATGACCGCCTTCCACCCTTGCGGCCCAGCGGCCCAGTCGAACGGCGTGCCCTTGGGGATCAGCACGCCCTGGCCGACGCCCAGATCGCGCCGCTCGCCGCCCACCGCGATCATCATGCTGCCTTCCAGGATGAAGATGACCTCGTCGCGGTCCTCGACCAAATGGTTCGTGCCGGCGAGCCCGAAGGGCCCCTCGGACACATGGAAGCCCAGCTTGTCGAAGCCGGTCGCGGCCCTGGTCAGCATGCGGTAGCTGGTCGCCTTGCCGTCGTAGACAGGCACGACCTTGGCGTTGGAACGGTCGAAGAAAACGGGTTTCACGATGCCCTCGCGGTGTCGGGGAACAGGAGCGCCATGGCGATCTTCTCGGGCTCGGCCATCAGGCCGCTGGCCAACGCCTCGGCGGGCGTGCGGAAGGTCATCTCGACCTCCTCGTGCGCGGGCACGACCGGTTCGCCGTTGGCCGCGACCTCGTAGAACACCGGCGTATAGTCGCGCCCCGTCCACGGGCTGACCAGCGTGCCCGGCGCGTGCAGCAGCCGGCACACCGCCACGGCCAGGCCGGTCTCCTCGGTGTACTCGCGGCGCAGACCCTCCTCGGGGCTTTCGTCGGGCTCGACGCCGCCGCCCGGAAACTTCCAGCAGAACACCGAACCCACGTACTCGGCCGCGATCAGCACCGTCGCGCCGCGACGCAGCAGGCCGTAGGCGCGGAGATTGGGCGGGTGGCGGTGGACCAACGTCGTCGCTTGCGGCAGGGTGGCGGGAACGGGCCTCATCCTAGGCACTGGACCGGAAGGGACGCCAGACCGTGCACACGCTCTACTCCATGCCAATGACCCGCGCGGGCCGGATACGCTGGGCCCTCAAGGAGATCGGCGCGCCCTACCGCGAGATTGAGCATTGTCACGTTAACTCGCTGTGGTCGGCGAGACGGGCTGGAACCATTATCACGGTGTTCGGCTTGGCGCGTGATGCGCTCGGTCGTTAGGATTTCGGGATGTGCCCGATATCCTACCGTCGTCACCGCTTTCCGCCTGCCGTGATCCTACACGCGATCTGGCTCTATGCCCGGTTCACCTTGTCCTAGCGCGACGTCGAGGACATGTTGGCCGAGCGTGGCCTCGACATATCGTACGAGACGATCCGCCGCTGGGTCCTTAAGTTCGGTGCCTCGATCGCTGCAAACCTGCGGACCTCACGCCCCAGGCCGAGCGATCATTGGCATCTGGACGAGATGGTCATCGTCATCCGCGGCGAACGGCACTGGCTCTGGCGCGCCGTCGACAGTGAGGGCGAGGTTCTCGACTTCCTGGTGC
>Ga0194119_10005998_pt1 | contig 17873 bp, 18 predicted proteins | sample TA2MahC100mmetaG_FD_148620 | JGI IMG/M metagenome (GOLD analysis project Ga0194119, IMG submission 148620) | Freshwater microbial communities from Lake Tanganyika, Tanzania - TA2015018 Mahale Deep Cast 100m | ecosystem: Environmental > Aquatic > Freshwater > Lake | place: Tanzania: Lake...
ATTTCCAAGTGCGAAGTCAAGTAAGCGCGATCCTGATCAGAGATGGACTGGGCTGCAGCGCCGCACCCTATTACAAAGAGCAGAATGAGGATATTCCCCTTAAGGAAGTCGAGCAGGTCGCGGCGGTGGTCCTTCAAAAACTCGTCCTGGCTGCCGGAGACGTCGGAGACAAGAGCCAGCGCCAGCGGGCTATCGGCGCTTTGCGAGAAGTGCGTGATCTTCTGCGGCACGCCGTCTTCGAACACCTCGATGTCGTCGCGAGTGAGCCCGTCGACCAGGCGGCCCTTCTCGTCGCGCACGGAGAAGGGAACGTTCACCAGCTTGACGTCAACTGTGATGCGAGCCCCGTCTTGCGCGGCCATCGGCCACGCGCTCATTCCGAGAACAAGGCGGCGCGAAAGAGTCACAACTCGAGGTGTCCTTGATACATCATGGCCGATAACTTGAACTGTTGGCGGACGGAAAAGACCTGTCCGTCCGCGAAGAATTCGGCGTCCTTGTCCTTGACGGTAATTGTCCGCACGCGCGGAAAGTGGACTCGAATGGTGAGGGTCAGGCCCTGATTGAGCGCCACGACCTTCACAGGCTTCATGAGGAGACCGGAGCCCAGGTGAAGCTGCGCGGAATCCTGAATCACCCGTTCGATCACGCCGGGGCCCTGGTGCGCTAACTCGGCGGGCAGGCCGAACATCTCGACGACGTAGTCCTGCTCGGGAGCGCCGATGCGCTCGTTGATCGAGCCCTGCTGTTTGGCCTCACGGTGCTTGTACACGGCGGTGGCGTGGCGCACCGGCAAAGCGCCGGGCCACCGTACGAGGATGTCCGCCTTATCCTTGAGCGACGACTTCGGCGCGCCGATGCCGCCCAGCGGGCCGAGGCCGGGGTTTTGGTTGGGTCCGTGATCGGCGCCGGGTACGTCCTTGTAGCTGAACGGCCGCTGCTGGCGCTCTCTCCACGTAAAAGCGACCGTGCGAGGCTTGGCCCAGGGCGAGTCGGTGAGCACGCGCAGCACGGTATCGTCGGACCAGCCGGTGAACGGTTGACTCCGCCAGTCGGCGCCAAAGGCCCCGAGGAGGAGGCAGAAGCCAACAAGGCCGCTGGTTGTGCGCATCTCATCCAATATTACCCGTGCCGAACGCTAAAATACGGTAGGATATGAAAACACGGTCACAAATTTAATGCGTGTCTCGGTCGACGCGTCACCTCTTCTGCTGCGCAGCGCGGGCGTGAAGAACTACCTTTACCACTGGATTCGTGCCCTCCAGCAGACGGGCGGGGAGAACCGTGTCAACGGCTATCCGTTCATCGACCGCATCGGCGACCTGACGCATGAGACGTCCGTGATGAGCTTTGCCCGCACAGCGCCACGGATCGTGTGGCTGCTGGCGGCGAATCGGATTGGTCCGGCACGAAAGCTGGCGGCAGGTGACGCGCAGGTTTTCCATGTGACGAATCAGGTGCATAACGGCGTGGCCGGCATGGCCCTGACGGCGACCGTCCACGATATGACCTCCTGGCTGACTCCGGAATTTCACACCGAGGCGAATATTGTTGCGGACCGGCGATTCGCCGAGCGCATTCTTACCAAGGCCGATGGGCTGATCGCGGTGAGCGAAAATTCCCGGCAGGATGCGATGCGCGTGTGGAATTTGAAGCCGGAAAAGATTGTCACGATCCACTCCGGAGTGCCAACCGCCTACTTCGATGCGAGCGCCGGCGAGGCGGAGCGCGTGCGCGAGGCACTCGGCCTGAAGAAACCGTTCATCCTGCACGTGGGCACGGTGGAGCCACGCAAGAATTTGGATGCGCTGCTGGACGCGTATCTGCTGCTGCCGGAATCCGTCCGAGGCGAGATCGAATTGGTGTTTGCCGGGCCGATGGGCTGGGCGGCGAGCACAACATCGAAACGGATCCTATCCGGCCTTCCCGGCGTTCGCTACCTGGGCTATGTTCCGGAGCGCGACCTGCCAGGTCTAACGAAAGCCGCGATGGTCTTCGCGTATCCGTCCCTATACGAGGGATTCGGATTTCCCGTGGCGCAGGCGATGGCCGCGGGCGTGCCGGTGCTGACATCGAACAACTCCTGTCTGCCGGAGATCACCGGCGATGCCGGGGTGCACGTGGATCCCCGCAGCCCCTCGGCGATTCGCGACGGACTGGACCGGTTGATCAGTTCCGGATCTCTGCGCGCGGAAAACGCCGCAAACGGCCTGGCGAAGGCGCAGGAGTATCGTTGGGAACGCTGCGCGCAAGCGTCCTGGCGGTTTTTCCAGCAGTTCGCGTGAGCGCGCGGCGCATCGATTCGATCGACCTGCTGCGCGGGATCGTCATCCTGCTGATGGCGCTGGACCATACCCGCGACTTCTTCGGCGATCTGTCGGTCGATCCCATGGACGCGGGCAAGACCTGGCCGGCGCTGTATGCCACGCGCTGGATCTCCCATTTCTGCGCGCCGGTCTTTGTGTTCCTGGCCGGCACCGGCGCCTGGATGCAAAGAGAGAAACCGGAGTTGAGCCAGTTTCTGATCCGGCGAGGACTCTGGCTGGTGGTGCTGGAGCTGACCTGGGTGCGCTGTTTCGGCTGGTTTTTCAACTTTCACTACAAGTTCAGCGTGGGTCAAGTGATTTGGGCGATCGGGCTCTCGATGTGCGTTCTGGGAGTGGCGATCCGAATTGGGCTGACACCGAGGGTGGCGGCGTGGATCGGGACCGCCATCATTTTTCTGCACAATCTGACTGACTCCTGGAAAGCCGAGCAGTTTGGCCCGTTGTGGTGGTTGTGGCGGATTCTGCACGACCGCAAGCCGATGGAGTTCTATCCCGAGCATTTCTTTTTCCCGCAGTACCCGCTGCTGCCGTGGCTCGGGGTGCTGATTGCCGGGTTTGGATTCGGGGCGGTGTATCAACAGCCCGAGGCCAGACGCCGGCAGTTGACGCTCTGGCTGGGGCTGGCGGCCACAGCGCTGTTCGCCGCCCTGCGGTGGACGAACTGGTATGGTGATCCGCGGCCGTGGGCGGACTCCCTGTATTCGTTCCTGAACTGCACGAAGTACCCGCCCTCCCTGCTGTTCCTGCTGATGACGTTGGGACCCTCCGTTATTCTCCTGGCCCGGTTGCCGGACCGTGTGGCGGGGCCTGTGGTCCTGTTCGGCAGGACGCCTTTGTTTTTTTATCTCATACACTTACCGATGATTCACGGCGCGGCTGCCCTGTATGCGCTGGCAGGATGGGGCAACGCCGACTGGCTGACTGACGCCCCGGGCTGGGGCCGGATGCCCCGGCCGGCGGACTTCGGGTTCGGCCTGCCGGGAGTCTATGCCATCTGGGCGACGGTAATGCTGGTGTGTTACCCGCTGTGCCGCTGGTTCGCGGAGTTTAAGCGAAAGGACGGAGCCCCGTGGTGGGCTCGCTATTTATGACGATTTCTTCACTCGATCAACTGCAAGCTCTGGTGGGCCAGCCGGCCGGGAGCTCCGAATGGGTGACCGTCGGTCAGGATGACATCTGCCGTTTTGGCGCACTGACCGGAGACGAGCAATGGATTCATGTAGATACAAACCGCGCTAGTACCGAAAGTCCCTGGGGTACTACGGTGGCCCATGGGTTCTTAACGCTTAGCTTGCTTTCGAGGCTGGCGTTCGATGTGATCCGCTTGGAGGCGGGGCAGTCGTCAGTGGTCAACTATGGACTGAATAAAGTACGGTTTCCTGCGCCAGTGCGGGCCGGGAGCAGAGTTCGGGGTCACTTTGTGCTGCTCGCTTGCGGGCCCGTTCCGGGTGGATTGGAGCTTGTTTGGAAAGTGACAGTGGACGCCGAGAACGAACCGAAACCGGTCTGCGTGGCGGAGTGGATTTGGCGGGTTCTGGCTGGTACCCACACGCGTGGGGGGTAAACAATACCCGCATGAGACCGATGTAACGTCCCCCTAATCGCCCTAGAGGTTGTCGAACATATGCTGTACAACTAATAGAAACAACGACGGTTAGAAAAAATGAACGAAGAACACAACCACTACCCGGAGGGGTGCAGCCGCGATGGTTCGGACTGCACAGATTGCATCGGAGCCACGGCGGCGTCGCTCATCTCGATTACGCGAGATGTGACGCCGCAGTGGGCGGAACGGACGTTCCGGAAGATCTACCGCCATTCGGCCTGCCAGTTGATGGAACACACATTTATCTGGAGTTGCACGCAGCCGACCGAGGAGTCCCTGGCGTAGCGCACAGATTTATTTGAAACCTGTTCGGTATTCGGCTCGTTACAGAGATTAGAGGAGACTCAACCGAATGCTTTCAACCGCAATCGCCTTTCCCGAATTCATCGGCTCAGTACACCTGACCCGCAAGGAAGCGGAATTACTTCGTCTGCTGCGTGAGCACGCCGGCGAGTGTTTGTCCCGAGAATTCCTGCTGAGCACGATTTGGGGCTACACAGGCGGCGTCCGAACCCGGACACTCGATGTCCATATTCAACGCCTCCGCCGAAAGGTCCGGCTTTTCAACCTCGGAGGTGAAATCCAGACGATTTTACGCCATGGCTACTGCTGGGTGATGAATACACCACAGAAGTAACCTGGACCGGTACGCAGGAAGGGCGGCGGGGTGAAGCGATTCTCCCCGCCGCCTTTCGTTTGTGGCGGGTTACGGGCGGCGGCGGAGTCTGGCCCAGCGCCTCGATCAATTCGGTGCGGCAAGGAAGGCCGCGTGAGATCCATCGTTACAACCGAGCCGTATGGTACGCGTGGATCGGGAAATATGACAATGCCCTTGTGGAACCCGAAGGTGGGGCGAAGTCACGACCTTGTATGACGATCTACGCGGCCTTCGATCCGGTATTCAAACCATTACAAGGCAATGCGCGGTTTCAGGAGGTTGTACGGCAGGTTGGAGTAAAGCCAACGAACTAGGAGCCGCTGAGTTCGCGGTGCATCCGGGCCTCATCGAGATCGCCGGTCCACTTGGCGACGACCACAGTGGCGATGCCGTTGCCGATGACGTTGGTGATGGCACGGGCCTCACTCATGAAGCGATCGATACCAAGGATCAGGGCCAGGCTGGTGACCGGTATGGCGCCCACGGCGGAGAGTGTCGCGGCGAGCACGATGAAGCCGGAGCCGGTGATGCCGGCGGCGCCTTTGGAGGTGAGCAGGAGAACGGCGAGCAGCGTGATCTGCTGGGTGAGCGTCATCTCCGTATTGGTCGCTTGCGCCAGGAAGACGGCAGCCATGGTGAGGTAGATTGACGTGCCATCGAGGTTGAACGAGTAGCCGGTGGGGATAACCAGGCCAACGGTGGATTTACCCGCGCCGAGGGACTCGAGCTTGTGCATCATGCGGGGAAGTGCGGCTTCCGAGGAACTGGTGCCAAGAACGATGAGAATCTCCTCTTTGACATAGACGAGGAATTTCCAGATGGAAAAGCCGTGCCAGCGGGCAATCAGTCCAAGGATGACGAAGATGAAGACGACGCAGGTGAGATAGAACGTCGCCATAAAGTTGAGGAGCTTCAACACGCTGTCGATGCCGAACTTGCCCACCGTGAAGGACATGGCGCCAAAGGCTCCTACCGGGGCCAGGCGGGTAATCATTTTCACGATACCGAACAGGATCTCCGAAACGCGTTCGATGAACTCGAAGATCTGATTCCGATGGGAACCCAAGTTTTGGAGGGCGACGCCGAAGAGGATGGCGAGCAGGAGAACCTGCAGGATCTCGCCCTTGGCGAAGGCATCGAAGAAGGAGTTCGGAATGATGTGCAGGAGGAAGTCCGTAACGCCCTCCATCTTGCCGGGAGCGGTGTATTGGGCGATCGACTTGGCGTCGAGCGAGGCGATGTCAGCGTTCATGCCCGCGCCAGGTTTGAGCGTGTTGACGACCACGAGGCCGACGATCAGGGCGAGCGTGGAGACCACTTCAAAGTAGAGCAGCGCGAGACCACCGGTGCGTCCCACCTTCTTCATATCCGCCGTGCCGGCGATGCCGACGACGACGGTGCAAAAAATGATAGGCGCGATGATCATCTTGATCAGCTTGATAAAGCCGTCGCCCAGAGGCTTCATTTCGACCGCGAGCGGCGGATTGAAGTGGCCCAGCGCGATGCCGATGGCGATCGCCGCAAGCACCTGCACGTAGAGAGAGCGGAACATGGACAAGATCTCTTATTCTAATTCGGCGGTATGCTGTTGGGCATGAGAATTCTCGCCGCGCTCGCCGTTTGTGCCTCACTCGCTGCGCAGGACGTAGCCGCGTTGAAGGAACAGGCCAAGGCCGCCGCCTTCACTCGCGCGAAATTGTCCCAGGAGATTACCGACTCCGTATTTTCTTTCGCGGAGTTGGGATATCAGGAGTTTGAAACATCCAAGTACGTGACAGGAATTCTAGAAAAGAACGGGTTCAAAATTACGAACGGCGCGGCTGGGATGCCGACCGCTTGGGTGGCGGAATGGGGCTCCGGGAAACCGGTGATTGGCCTGATGGCGGATATAGACGGGCTGCCGGAAACGTCGCAGAAGCCCGGGATTCCGTGGCAGGAGCCGCTTATCCCCAACGGACCGGGCCACGGAGAGGGCCACAACTCCGGACAAGCAGTGCAGGTGGTGGCGGCGATTTCGGCCAAGGAGGTGATGGCGAAGAACGGTTTGAAGGGAACGATTCGCGTGTATCCGGGCGTGGCGGAAGAACTGTTGGGAAGCCGGACCTATATGGTGAACGCCGGGTTGTTCAAGGACCTCGACATCATGTTAAGCGCCCACATCTCGGCCGACTTTTCGACCAACTGGGGCGCGTCGGGCTCGGGACTGGTTTCGACCCAGTACAGCTTTCACGGACGAAGCGCGCACGGCGCGGGGTCACCCTGGCAGGGCCGCAGCGCTCTGGACGCCGTGGAGTTGATGAACATCGGCTGGAACTACCGGCGAGAGCACATCCGTCCGGAATCGCGATCCCATTACGTGATCACCCACGGCGGCGATCAGCCCAACGTGGTTCCGCCGGAGGCGACGGTCTGGTACTACTTCCGCGAATGGGAGTTCAGCCGGATTCGCGATCTGCACGAGATTGGGTCCACGATCGCGGGAGCGGCGGCGCAGATGGCGGGGGTTACGATGACGCAAAAGATTGTCGGCGCGGCTTGGCCGGGCCACTTCAACAAGGCTCTGGCGCAGGCCCTGCACTCCAATATTCGCAGCGTCGGGATGCCTGCGTGGAGCGAGGCGGACCAGGCTCTGGCCAAGGCGGCGCAAAAGATGATGAAGGCGCCCGCGAACGGACTTCGAGCCGAAGTGGGGCCGCTGGGCGACGGGAAGAACATTATGGGCAACGCGGGCTCGGACGATATCGCGGAGGTTGCCTGGAATTTGCCGACGGTGGTGTTGCGCTATCCGGGCAACATTCCGGGCATGACGGGCCACCACTGGTCGAGCGGCATCTCCATGGCGACGCCGATCGCGCACAAGGGCGCGAACCACGGCGCCGCTGCGCAGGCGATGACGGTGATCGACCTGATGACGACGCCGAAGTTGATTGATGACGCGCGCGCCTATTTCGCCGAACAGACGAAGGAACAGAAGTGGGTGAGCCTGATCCCGGTGGACGCGAAGCCGCCGATTGAGTTCAACCGGGACAAGATGGAAAAGTTCAAGCCGGCGCTGCAAAAGCTGCGCTACGATCCGGCAAAGTTTCCGACCTACCTGGACCAGCTCGGCGTGAAGTACCCGACGTTACCGTAGTACCGTTGACAACTTTTTTAAAACAAGAGTGAGAATTTTGTTTCCGTCCGGCCACTATCTTGTAGAGGTGAAATTCCTATCATGGCTGTGACGAAACCAAGAAATCGTCTGGTTAATTTTCGCGTGAGTGAAGATGAGTTCCAGGTCCTGCGCGAGGCCTGCGAGACGGGCGGCTCGCGGAGCCTATCGGACTTCGCACGCGTAGCCGTGCTCGGCGGCCGCGCCGAAACCAGGGAATCCGAAGAGATTCTGCGCCTGCGGCTGGCGTTGATCGAAGAAAAAATGGGCGAGGTGGATCAGAAACTTTTTCAGATCGCCAAGCTGCTAGGAGATCCGGCGGCGCGTCAGATGTCGATGGCCGCGATGCACATGAGCTAGGCGGGGGCCAGTTCCGGCTGCGGTTTGGGCGCCTTCTCGGGTACCAACTGGCGGGTCGGGTCGATGCGGGTGAAGAGATACGCGCTCACAAGGAGCATGGAGGCGAGAGGTATGAGGGCTTTGTTGTAGTCGCCCCCGAACCACTCCACCATGTAGCCGAACAGCACGGAGCTCAAGAAGCTGCCGATTTGACCTGCCATGTTCATGGAACCCGAAACGGCGCCCGCGTACTTTTTCCCGACATCCATGCAGACGGCCCAAGCGACGGGAAGCATGCAATCCATACAGCCGTAGCCGAGCGCCAGGAACGTCACAGCGAGTTCCTAGCTGGCGGTTTGCGTGGTGGTCAACATGAACAGGCCCGCCATGCCGAGACCGGCGCTGCCGATGATACGGCGGCCGATGAGGAGTCCGTATTTCCGGGAGAGGAGGTCGCTCAGGAGGCCTCCGGTTAAGTTGCCGCACGCGCCGATGAGGAACGGAAGCGTGGACCAGAGCCTCATCTCGTCCTCCGTGAATCCGCGGCCGCGCTGCAGGTAGGTGTGCAGCCAGCTTTGATAGAAGTACGAACCCCAGCAGTAGGTGTGGTACATCAACAGGATGGTCCAGAAGTTGCTATTCCGGAGCACGAGGGCCCAGGGCAGAGAATGGTGCGCGGCGGCGGTTTTGGGCGCGCCGATGAGGTTTAGCTCTTCTTCGGAGACCCCGGCCTTGTCGCGCGGATTGTCGCGATAGTAGCTCCACCACCAGATGCACCAGAGCACGCCGACGACTCCAAAGATGTAGAAGGTGGCGCGCCACCCGTACGCCTGCTGAATGGGAACGACCAAAAGCGGCGAGATAGCGCCGCCGAGGCGGGAGGCCATCCAGGTGATGCCGACGGCGCGGGCCCGTTCCTGAGACGGGAACCACCGCGAAACGCTGGCGGAGATGTTCGGGTAGGCGCCCGCTTCGCCTGCACCGAAGAAGAAGCGGACGGCCAGCAGGATGCCATAGTTGGAGACCGCGCCGGTCATGGCCGTGAACGCCGACCACCACAGCACGATGCGCGTGAGAATATTGCGGGGTCCATACTTATCGCCCCACACACCGGCGGGAATTTCGAAGGCGGCGTAGGAGATGGTGAAGGCGCCAACGACCCAGCCCCACATCTGCGGTGAGATGGCCAGTTCATCCTGCATGCGTGTGCCGGCCACGCTGATGCACACGCGGTCGAGGTAGGTGATGATCGACAGCAGAAACAGCAGGCCCAGCATTCGATAGCGATAAGGCATAAGCCGCCTATTGTGTCACAACTCCGGCCTTGAGAGGATAGAGTTCATGTTGCGATTGGTACTACTCCTGGGGCTCGGTGCTCTTGCCGCGGCGGACTGGCCGCGCTTCCGCGGGGCGAATGGGGCGGGAGTGGCGGTTGGGAATCCGCCAGCGGAGTTCGGCCCGGCAAAAAACGTGGCCTGGAAGGCGTCGCCGCCGCAGGGGAAGTCCTCGCCGGTGGTAGTGGGCGGGCGGGTGATCCTGACGGGACATAGCGGCGAAGCCTGCTTCACGGTCAGCTACGACGCGGCCACTGGGAAGGAACAGTGGCGGCGCGAGGTGAAGCGGCGCAACGCGCAGAAGCGGCACAAATTGAACGACGTGGCCGCGCCGACGGCGGCGGCAGACGCCAAGCGCATTGTGGTGTTCTTCACGGAGTTCGGGCTGGCCGCGTATTCCCATGACGGCAAGGAGTTGTGGACGCTGCCGCTGGACGCGATGTCGTCGATGCAAGGCGTGGCGGCGTCTCCGGTGCTGCACGGCGACTCGGTGTATCTTGCTATCGACCAGGCGCGCGAATCGTTCGTGATGGCCGTGGACGCGGCCAAGGGCGAGGTCCGTTGGAGAAAGGCGCGGCCGGATGCGCCGGGCGGTGTCTACTCCTCGCCGGTGATCTTTGAACGAGGCGCGGAGCCGGTGCTAGGCGTGCTGGGCGATATCGAGTTCACCGGCTACTCCCTGCGAACGGGCGAGAGGGTCTGGTGGGTTACCGGAATGCCGAGCCAGGCGAAAACGTCGCCCGCCGTGAACGGCGACCGGATTGTGCTTTCGGTGAACGCAATGGCCGAAGCTTCGCAGATTCCGGCGTTCGACACGGTACTGGCGGCCGACGCCAACGGGAACAAGGCACTGGACCTGGACGAGGCGAAGGGCGTGCCGAGAGCCGTGTTCCCGACGGTGGATCGAAATCGCGACGGCAGGATCGACACGAAGGAGTGGACCGAGTTTCGCGAGCAGGCGCTGCAGCCGCCAGCGACCATGTCCTTGCGGCCGCGGGGCCGGGGCGACCTTACGAAGACCGCGGTGGAATGGCGGGCGCAGCGCGCCGTACCCAACGTGCCATCGCCGTTGGCCGCCGCGGGCGCGATCTACACGGTACGGAACGGGGGAGTGGCGGGCATTTATGACGCGGCGAGCGGCGAGGCGCGCAAGGAGTTCCGGTTGACTGGCGCCCTGGGCGACTACTACGCGTCGCCGGTTGCGTCGTCGAAGCATGTGTACTTCGCGAGCATGGAGGGCAAGATTACGGTCATCGATTTCGCGGGCGAGATCGTGTCGTCCATTCCGATGGAGGAAGAGATCTTCGCGTCTCCCGCGATTGTTGGCGACGCGCTTTTTGTGCGGACGCAGCAGTCGCTTTATTGCTTCCGCAAGGCGGACTGAGCGACCGTTCGCGCGAGGTTGGAAAGATCGGCGGGCCGCAGGGACGGGCGCTGGATGACGACGGAGAGCAGCGAGTCCTTACGGGCGATCACGAGCTGCCGTAACGAGGCGTTCCAATAAGCCTTTTCGCCCAGGCCGGCGACCCATTCGACCGTTTGCGGCTTTACCTCCCGGACGTCACCGCCCCTGTCGACCGAGAAGCCTTTTGTGAGTTTCTCGAAACGCGCGTCGAGTTCCCGCAGCGCTTGGGGATTGGGCTCGATGCGCAGGCTGACCGATTCGTTGTCGCGCGAAGGGCGTTTTTTTCCGTCGCGCAACGCCAGGCGAAGTTCGGCGAGCGAAGGCAGGGGACCGAGCCAAACGTAGGTACAGCTATCGGACTTTACGACGCGGACCGGCGTGTTCGATGCGATTTCGAAAATTTCGCGCACGTCCTTTTCCGGAAGCAGGGCGCAGGGGTCGATGGAGAGTGCTAAGAGTAGTCCGAACATTTATACCTTCAAATGTCTCGCCAGGAACGGCAGCCCCTGGCCGCCATGGAAGAAGTGATCGCCGGTGAAGACCTCGTGCTCGATGGCATGGGCGGCGTCGAAGACTTCGTAGACTTTTTTCACTCGCGCGAACGAGTCGCGCGCCGCCTCGACGGGAAAGATTGGGTCCTTGTCGCCGCTTTCGACGTAAAGGGGCCGGGGCGCGATGAGGCTGGCGACATCGTACATTTCGCACCAATTGAGAATTCCCGGCACATAGTTATCGATGCAATGGGACATCGCCAGAATGGAATCGCGAAACGTATTCAGGTAACCGCTAATCATGGCCGCCTGAATGCGCGGTTCCAGGGCGGTGGCGAAGGTGGTGACGGTTCCGCCGCCCGAGATGCCCATGAGTCCGGTGCGTTTGGCGTCCAGGTCCTTACGGGTTTCAATCCAGTCGATGGTCCGCATGACGTCGTAGACGCGCCAGGCGATCATGGTCTCACCGAACAACAGCGCGGCGCCGGCCGAGGGCTGGCACGACGAAGTACCGAGCGTCCGCGCGCGCGCTTTCGTGTCGCGACGGCAGCCGAACCCGATGGGCTCCACGGCGACGGCGGCCATGCCGGCTTCGACTATTTGAATGGCGAAGTCATGCTGGTAGCCCTCCTTGCCGGTGCGGTCCTTGCCTTTGTCGTCGATACCGACGATGTCGTCCACTCCCCGGCCGTGGCCCGGCACGCAGATCATCGTAGCGAGGGGACCTGTTGCCTTGGCCGGAGTGAGCAGATAGCCGAGCAGAGCCATCCCGGGGCGCGTTTGGATGACGAATTTCTCCCGCTTGTAGCCGGGAAAGGCGCGCGTCTCCAGAATCACCGGTTGCAGCGGAGTGCGCTCCTTTGGAAAGCCGCCGATCAGTTCCGCGACCTTGGCCCGCAGCTTTTTCTGCCACGCTTCTGTGGCCTTCCGATTGCCGGGTTTGTAGGTCATGGCCAGCGGCATCTCCGCGTAGCGTCTGTAGGAGTATTCCAGGGAATCAAAGGCGAGCATGGCGACCTTGGATTCAAACCCGTCGAGCGCGCCCGTGTAGGTCGCCGCCGCTGCTGCCGGCAGCGCGGCGGTGACCAGCGGAAACTGGCGGCGTGTGAGTTTGATGCGCATGGCTACTCCTTTTTCTTCTCGTGGTATTTTTCGACAATCGCCGTCGGGGGATTGACGAGGAACGCGATGACGATAACAAAGAAGATCGCGAATCCCATGCCGCCGGCAACCAGCCAATCGATCGCGGGAAGGAAGATCACACTTCCAGTGTAGGAGACGGCGGGGCGCTAGAGGTTAACGTTTACCACTTCGTCGAAGATACCGGCGGGAAGGGTAATGCCGCTTATGCGCAAACGCTCCAGCATTTTCGGCTTCACACCACTCCACCGGAAACGCCCCTGCACTTTGCCCTCGGCATTGACACCGACGCGTTCGAAGAAAAAGATGTCCTGGACTTTGATGTGGTCCTCGTCGATGCCCACAACTTCGGAGATGTTGACGATTTTGCGCGAACCGTCCTGCAAGCGGCTCACCTGGACAATCATCTTGATGGCGCTGGAAAGCTGCTGGAGGATGACACGGGTGGGAATCTGGAGGTCCGCCATCAGAATCATCGCTTCCAGGCGGGAGAAGGCGTCGCGGGGAGTGTTGGCGTGGATGGTGGTCATGGAGCCCTCCACACCGGTATTCATGGCTTGCAACATGTCCAGCGCCTCGGCGCCGCGGCACTCGCCGACGACGATGCGATCGGGACGCATACGGAGAGCGGTGCGGACCAACTGCCGTTGATTGACGCCGCCCTCCTTGTTGAGGTTGGACGGACGCGTTTCAAATTTCACGACATGACGTTGTTGCAACTGCAACTCGGCGGTGTCCTCGATCGTAATGATGCGTTCCTCGCCCGGGATGAAACGGGAGAGGGCGTTGAGCGTGGTGGTCTTTCCGGAGCCGGTTCCACCGGAGATGAGAATCGTCGTCTTCGCCTGCACGCAAGCGGCGAGGAACTGAATCATCGACGGCATGATGGTCTTGTTGGCCAGCATCTCCTCCGTCGTGATGACATGGCGGCCGAAACGGCGAATGGAGAGCGAAGGGCCGTCAAGCGCGAGCGGCGGAATGATGGCGTTGACGCGCGAGCCGTCCTGCAGCCGCGCGTCGACAATCGGCTGGGCTTCGTCGACGCGCCGGCCGACTTGCGCCACGATTTTTTCGATGATGTGCAGCAGGTGGGCGTTGTCGCGAAACCGGATGGGCGTGCGCTGCAGGCGGCCCATTCGCTCAATGTAGACGCGATCGAAGGAGTTGACCAGGATGTCGGAAATGGAAGGCTCTTTGAGCAGGGGCTCCAAGGGGCCGAGGCCCAGCACCTCATCGAGCACCTCTTCGACGATTTTGTTCTGCTCGGCCGTGGTCATGGGGACGCGTTCGTCATCGAGCAGGCGCTCGACCACTTTGCCGATTTCCGTGCGGACGCGGTCCTTGGGAATGGAGGAAACGCGATCGAGATCCAGAACCCCAATGAGCTTCTTGTGGATTTCCGACTTCAGCTCAAAGTAGCGATCCGCGTTACGTGCGAAGTTTCCGGCTCCGGCCGGATGCCGCGGCGTGGCTTCGGACTTCTCGGCCGGGGCCCGTTTCGCCGCGGCAGGCCGGGCCGCTTTGGTAACGGACTGTGTGTTCTTGGCCGCCATCAACTGCGCGAGCGAAGGCCGGGCGGCGGCAGGGGCTTGGTCTGGCGTGTTGGAGTCGGTCGACACGAGTAGCTAGGGTTTCCAAACCCAAGTTACCATGAGAAGTTGCTGTCCAGACGCCAATTCACCGCGCTGCCCGCTCTCTGGCAAGGGCCCCGCCGGCCCAACGTTTTGTTCATCCTCTGCGACCAGTGGCAACGGTTCATGATGCCAGGTGCGGGCGACAAGGACCTCCGTGCGCCGCATCTGGCGCGGCTGACGCAGCAGAGCGTCGACTTTCCGCGCGCGTATGTTTGCAATCCCGTTTGCTCACCGTCGCGGGCGGCGCTGCAGACGGGCCGCTATCCGCACTCCACCGGCATGCCTTGGAATAACCGGCGGATGGACGACAGCGTGGCGTGTGCCGCGGATCGTTTTCGCGCCGCCGGGTATCAGACCGGATACATCGGGAAGTGGCATCTGGACGGCGAGGCGCGTCCCGGGTTTGTTCCGAAAGAGCGGCGGCGCGGCTACTCGTACTGGGCGGCGTTCAACCGCGGGCATTTTTACTATTCCTCCACGTATTTCGCCGGTGAGGATCAGCCGATCAAGAAAGAAGGATTCGAGCCGGACTACCAGACGGACCTAGCTGTAGACTTCCTGAAGCGGAACGCCGCGCAGCCATTCTTTCTGTTCGTTTCGTTCGGCCCACCCCACACGCCTCGGCGGGCGCCGGCCAAGCACGCCGCGCTGTATCAGCGCCACACCTTTACGCTGCGCGACAATGTCCCGTACGCTTATGCCGAAACGGCACGAAAAGAGAGAGTTGGATACTACGGATTGTGCTCGGCGCTGGACGACTGTGTTGGCCGGTTGCTGGGCGCGCTGGACGAATTGAAGCTCTCTGGGGAGACCATCGTGATTTTCACGGCGGACCACGGCGACATGATGGGATCACACAAGCTGGAGCACAAAGGGGTTTGGTATGAAGAATCGGCCGGCGTGCCGTTGCTGATACGGTGGCCCGGCAAGCTCAAGGGCGGCACGAAACAGGATTGGCTGTTCAACAACATTGACATGGCGCCCACGCTGTTAGGCTTGTGCGGACTGACGCCGCTGCCGGACGCCCATGGCGAGAACCGCGCGCCGCTGCTGCTGACGGATGAAGGGGAGCGGCCGGAATCCATCTACACGCAGGGCCGGCTAGGTACAGTGGGCGAGTGGCGGATGGTGGTGCGGGGCGCGGACAAGTTGGTTGTAGATCGAGAACTGCGGCCGATCCACCTGTACAACCTGGTGCAGGACCCGCTGGAACAGAACGACCTGATCAGCGACCGCTCGACGATCCGGAGGCAGGAAGAGTTGTTGGCGCTGATGCGCCGCTGGATTCTAAAAACCGCGGACCGGGTGCCGTATCCGGGACGCGCGCCGGTGGAGGAACAAGGACTATGAAGATCGACGTTGTGGCGCACATTCATGCGGCGCCGGAGCATTTGAACGAAGTACGCGAGGTGTTGACAGGATTCGTCGCGCCGACCCTGGCCGAGGAGGGATGCCTTCGCTACGACCTGTTCGTGGACGTAACGGACAGCGCAAAATTCACCTTCCTGGAAGAGTGGACGAGCCAGGCGGCGCTGGACAAGCATGGTCAATCCGCGCATATCGCTGCGGGCCGGGCGCGGATGGCCGGAAAGCTGGCGCAGCCGGCTTGGGTCCAGGTGCTGGTGCGCGCGTAGCGCGGCGCGCGCACCGCATGCGGCTTATTTTTCGTCCGCCAGCCACGGGTACACAACGCCGGCAATCGCCGCGCCAACAATCGGCGCGAGCCAAAACAGCCACAATTGCGCCAGCGCCCAATCGCCGACGAACACGGCCGGGCCGGTGGAGCGCGCGGGGTTCACCGACAAGTTCGTGACCGGAATCCCGATCAGGTGGATAAGAGTAAGGCCCAAACCGATGGGGATGGGAGCAAACCCGGCCGGCGCGCGCTTCTCCGTGGCGCCAAGGATAATCATCAAAAACATGAAAGTTAGTACCACCTCGGCGATCAGGCACGCCATCATCGAGTAGCCGCCAGGAGAATGCGTGTCGAATCCGTTCGACGCGAAACCACCGCTGGTGCTGAACCCGGCCTTGCCGCTGGCAATCATCAAAAGAACGCCCGCGCCCGCGATTCCACCGGCCACCTGCGCGGCGATGTATGGAACTAAGTTCGATGACGGACATCGCTTCGCCACAATCAACCCCACCGTAACGGCGGGATTCAGGTGGCACCCCGAAATGTGGCCGATCGCATAGGCCATGGTCAAAACAGTTAACCCAAACGCGAAGGACACTCCGAGGAGGCCGATGCCTACCTCGGGAAAGGCCGCAGCGAGAACCGCGCTGCCGCATCCTCCGAAGACGAGCCAAAACGTTCCGATGAATTCCGCTACTGCTGATTTCGTCATTTGTAGTCTCCTTGCCAAAAAGGCGAGGACAACTATACTCCATACACTGCGTGAATGGAATCGGGTAGACTATGGGCACAAGGCCCACGTGCGAGTACCCCCGTGGATAGCCGTAGCACTGGCGGTGCCGGCGAGCGTAGACGCGCAGTTCGTCTTGCGCATCGGCTACAACAACAATCCTCCCTACTACAGCCCGACTCCGCAGGGACCGCCGGAGGGGCTGGTTGTCGATATGTTCACACAGTCGGCGAAGGAGGCTGGGATTGTACTCGAGTGGGTATTTGCCCCTGGTGCGCCTGATGCGGCGATGCGTGAGGACAAATTCGATCTTTACGCGATGTCGATCGTGACGGACCAAAGGCGGACGGAGTTCTATCTAACTGATCCGTGGACGACCACGGAAGCCTGGATGGTCTGGCTCGAAGGCAAAGAGCCGAAGACCCCGTCGCTTGCCGGTGAACTCCTGGGAGTTCCGGAATCCCGGTTTTTCCAGGACATCGCAAACAGGCATTTTCCAGGAAGCCGCTACCACATACGTCCGTCCCGAAGCGAACTGCTGGGGGATTTATGCGCGGAGAAGATCATTGCGGTCCTAATGGAAGCGCGGTCCGTCACGAGCAGCCTGCTCGACCGGCCTGCCCGGTGCAACGGCGTGCCGCTCCGGATCGACCTGGTCCAAGGTACCTACCAGGGGCTGGCCATACTCGCGAAGAAACAGTTCAGGAGTTACGCCGATCAGTTGCATGACGGTCTTGTGCGTCAGGCGCGGGACGGGAGCCTCGCCGCCAATTACCGGAAGTGGCGAATCGGATTCGCGCCGGAACTCCAACTGACCGATCAACTGAACCGGAGCAATCAAGCGAGGCTCTTTTATGAACTGACGACGGCGGCAGGCGCCGTGTTGGTCGTTCTCTGCCTTTTCTTGGTCTGGCGCTTGCGGCAGGCAAAAAGGCAGGCCGAAGGTTTGACGGAGTTGAAGAGCCGATTGCTCGCCAACGTCAGTCACGAACTCCGGACGCCCATTACCGGCGTGATCGGGTTAACGGAGGAGTTGCGCGAAACGCCGCTATCGGCGGCGCAAACCGAGATCGTTTCGACCGTACAAGCCAGCAGCCGGGGATTGCTTCGCCTATTGAACGACATGCTGGATCTGAGCAGGCTCGAAGCGGGCAAGCTGGTGATCGAACAGATTCCATTTTTGTTGACGGAGCCGGCGGCAGCCGTTACGACCATGCTGAGCCATGCCGCGGCCGATAACAGTGTCACGCTGCGGTTGAACGCCGGTGGCCAGGAGGACCGTTTCGTGACTGGAGATCCCGCGCGTTTGTCCCAGGTGTTGTTGAATCTTGCCGGCAACGCGGTGAAGTTCTCCCCGGGCGGTACCGTGGAGGTTTCGATACAACCACTCGGCGGCGACACCTATCGTTTTCAGGTTGCCGA
>Ga0194119_10005999_pt1 | contig 17872 bp, 20 predicted proteins | sample TA2MahC100mmetaG_FD_148620 | JGI IMG/M metagenome (GOLD analysis project Ga0194119, IMG submission 148620) | Freshwater microbial communities from Lake Tanganyika, Tanzania - TA2015018 Mahale Deep Cast 100m | ecosystem: Environmental > Aquatic > Freshwater > Lake | place: Tanzania: Lake...
AAGGTGCGCCTGCAGGGCGCCTGCGGCTCCTGCCCCAGCAGCACCATGACCCTGAAGATGGGCATCGAGCGCAAGCTGCGCGAAGCCATCCCCGAAGTGAGCGAAGTGGTGCAGGTGCTCTGAAGCCGCAGTGGCTGGGCGCACCGCCAACAACCAGCGCTGAAACACAACCGGCAAACGGTGGCACTGATTCAGAGGAGGGGCTGACCCCCTCCCTGAGTCAGTGCTTTTTCGTTGGGCCAGTGGGTGGAGCGTGATTGACGACTTCTGCAAGCAACTGGTGGCCCGGCACCCCGCCAGCGTTAGCCGCTGGGTGCTCGGCCGCATCGCAGAACCAGAGCAGCCCGCCGTGGGCGGTTCCTGGCAGCTGCTCGATCGCGAGCTGAGCAGCGCTCCGCTCCATGCCGATTCGGTGGTGTTGCTGCCTGAAAGCAGCACGGGCGCAATCCTGCACCTGGAATTCCAGACCCGCCCCGATGCGGCCATCGCCGAGCGGATGCTCGACTACTGGATCCGCCTGCACCGCCGCTTCCACCAGCCGATCCGCCAGGCGGTGATTCATCTCAGACCAACCGGCAGCCACCTGGCGCGAATCGAGCAGCTCGCCATCGGCCACACCCGCCACAGCTTCCACAGCCTGCGGCTCTGGGAGCAGGATCCGGCCCCGCTGCTAGCCGATCCAGCCCTGCTGCCCCTGGCCGTGCTGGCACGCCCCACCAGCCCCTCGCCCGAGCTGCTGCTCACGCAGGTGCGCGAGCGCCTGCAGGCCATCGCCGACCTCGATCAGCGCCGCCTCACCGGCAGCGGCTGCCAACTGCTGGCCGGCCTAGCGTTCCCTCCAGACGTGATTCAACGTCTCCTTGCCATGAGCATTCTTGAAGACTCCTCCGTCTACCAGCTGATCAAGCGCAAAGGCCTCGAAGAAGGCCGAGCCGAAGGGCTTCAGTTGGGCCTCCTGGAAGGCCGAGCTGAAGGCCTTGATCAGGGGCGCCGGCAGGAGGCGCTGGATCTGCTCGGGCGACTCCTGCTGCGTCGTTGCGGCCCCCTCAACAGCGGCCAGCAGGAGGCCATCGCGGCACTGCCTCTGGAAACCCTGGAGCAACTGGGCGAGGCCCTGCTCGATTTCAACGGTGCCGACGACCTCAACCGCTGGCTGGCCGCACCGAAGCCCGGCCCGTAGGCTCGGCCCACCTTTGCCCGTGGGCCCGTGCTGGATCAGCGCCTGTTGCGCGACAACCCCGAGCTGATCACTGAGCAGCTTGGGCGTCGTGGCATGACGCTCGACCTCACGGGCCTCCAGCTGATGGCGCGCCAGGAGCGCGATCTGGAGGAACAGCGCAGCAATCTGCAGGCCGAAGGCAACCGCATCGGTAAGGAGGTGGGCCTCAAGATCAAGGGGGGTGCCGCCCCCAACAGCCCTGAAGTGCAGGAGCTGCGCAACGAGGGCAACCGCATCAAACAGCAGGTGGCGGTGCTGGAGGAGGAGGAGAAGGCCCTGGAAGCCAAGCTGCGCGAGCAGCTCCTCACCCTGCCGAACCTGCCGTCACCGGAGGCCCCAGACGGGCGCAGCGAAGACGACAACGTGGAGATCAAGCGCTGGGGCACCCCGCGCGAGACAGAAGACTGGCTCGAAGAGCATTGGCAGATCGCCGAACGGCTCGAGCTGTTTGAAGCCGAGCGCTCCGTGCGCATCGCCCAGAGCCGCTTCGTCACGCTGATGGGCCAGGGCGCCCGGCTGGAGCGTGCCCTGATCAACTTCATGCTCGACCTCCACGGCGGCAAGGGCTACCGCGAGGTGCTGCCGCCGATCCTGGTGAACAGCGCCAGCCTCACTGGTTCCGGCCAGCTGCCCAAATTCGCTGAGGAGAGCTTCCGCTGCGCCGAAGACGACCTCTGGCTAACCCCGACCGCTGAGGTGCCCGTCACCTCCCTGCACCGCGATGAGGTGATCCCAGCCGAGCAGCTGCCGCTGAAGTACGTGGCCTACACCCCCTGCTTCCGCCGCGAGGCCGGCAGCTACGGGCGTGACACCCGCGGGCTGATACGCCTGCACCAGTTCAACAAGGTGGAGCTCTACTGGTTCTGCCACCCCGACCACTCCGCCGAGGCGCACCAGCAGATCACCGCCGATGCCGAAGCGGTGCTGGAAGCGCTCGAGCTGCCCTACCGCAAGATCGAGCTCTGCACCGGCGACATGGGCTTCTCAGCCGCCCGCACCTACGACCTGGAGGTGTGGCTGCCCGGCGCCGGGGCCTACCGCGAAATCTCCAGCTGCTCGGTTTGCGGCGATTTCCAGGCCCGCCGCTCTGCCATCCGCATGAAAGAGGGCAAAGGCACCCAGCTGGTGCACACCCTCAACGGCAGCGGCCTGGCCGTGGGGCGCACGATGGCGGCGCTGCTGGAGAACGGCCAGCAGGTGGATGGTTCGGTGAAACTGCCGGCTGCCCTGGTGCCCTATTTCGGCGCTGAGTGCATTGCCGCCGCGGCCTGAGCGTCTGCCTGCGTGATGGCGCTGCGCGGTTGTAGTGCTTTGCAGCACTGTCCAGCTCGGGATATCCATGGATATCCGGACCTGGACACTCCGAACAACACACACCCACGGGCCGGGGGCGGCCCCAGCCAATCAACCTCGAGGCGCCAGACCATCAAGCGTGAGACGCCAGCCCCTCACCCCACGGCGAGACCCAGCGCTGCGTTGACGCGTCCGCGATGAGCAGAGAGCTGAGCAGCATCCTGCGCAAGATCTACCCCCCAACCGGGGATCAACGCACGCAATGGCTCCTGCCAGGCGGTGCTGCCGAAGCGCTCAGGCCAACAGCGCTGCAACAGCTCAAGCATCGTTTGCACCGCCGTGGAGGCGCCGGGTGAAGCACCCAGCAGCGCCGCCAGGGATCCATCCGCACTGCTCACCACCTCAGTACCCATCTGCAGGCTGCCGCGGCCGTTGATCTGCTTGATGATCTGCACCCGTTGACCCGCCACCGCCAGCTCCCAATCGGCGCCGCGGGCCTGGGGCAGGAACTGGCGCAGGCTCTCGAGCCGTTGCTCCTGGCTCTGCACCACCTGGGTCACCAGGTAGCGCACCAGATCCACATTGGAGGCGCCCACCTGCAGGCTGGGCAGCAGGTTGAACGGCTTGAGCGATCGCGCCAGATCCCAGAGTGAACCTTGCTTGAGGAAGCGGGTGCTGAAGCCGGCGTAGGGGCCAAACAACAGCGCGCGCTGGCCATCGATCCAGCGGGTATCGAGGTGCGGCACCGACATCGGTGGCGCTCCCACGGCCGCCTTGCCATACACCTTGGCGTTGTGACCGGCGATCACCTCGGGATTGCGGCACACCAGCCATTGCCCGCTCACAGGGAAGGCGCCGTATTGGCGCGCTTCGGGAATGCCCGAACGCTGCAGCAGCGGCAGAGCGCCGCCGCCAGCGCCCAGAAACACAAACGGCGCTTCGAAAGCCGCGGTCGCGCCGCTGGGTTGGCGCGCCTCCACCCGCCAGCCGCGGCCGCCGCGTTCGAGACCCACCACCTCATGCTCGAGGCGCACATCCACGCCGTCCAGCAGGGCAGCCGTGAGCGCTCCGAAATTCACATCGGTGCCGCGCGCCACGCGGGTGGCCGCCAGGGGCTGATCGAGGCTGCGCCCCTGCATCACCAGCGGCATCCATTCGCGCAGCTGGGCGCTGTCGCCGCTCCACTGCATGCCGGCGAACTGGGGAGTGGCGTTCAGCGCCTCCCAGCGCCGGCGCAGGAAGGCCACATTGGCCTCGCCCCACACAAAGCTCAGGTGAGGCACCGCGCGAATGAACGCTGCTGGATCCTGGAGCTCGCCGCGCTCAGCCAGGGCAGCCCAGAACTGCAGGCTCAGCTCAAAGGCAGCGTTGATGGCCAGCGCCTTGGCAATCGGCACTGAGCCATCAGCCGCCTGGGGGGTGTAGTTGAGCTCGCAGTTGGCCGCATGGCCTGTGCCCGCGTTATTCAGCGCAGCACTGCTCTCAGCCGCCACCGCCGGCAGCCGCTCGAGCACCACCAACTCCAGGGCCGGATCGAGCTGACGCAACAACCGGGCCAGGGTGGCGCCCATGATTCCGGCCCCCACCAGCAGGGCATCGCAGCGGTGCGTCATCGAGCCGGGGCATCCCTCCACAATGGAGTCACTTTGCACCTGCGCGGATGGGGGTTCTCACGGCCCTGGCGATCCTGGCCGGCTTGATCGTGGTGCACGAGGCGGGGCATTTCTTTGCCGCCACCTGGCAGGGCATCCGCGTCAGCGGCTTCTCCGTTGGCTTCGGGCCAGTGCTGCTGGAGCGCCAGCGGCGTGGCGTGCAGTTCGCCCTGCGGGCGATCCCCCTGGGCGGCTTCGTGTCGTTTCCCGACGACGACGAAGAAAGCACCATCCCTGCCGACGACCCCGATCTGCTGCGCAACCGCCCCATCCCCCAACGGGCGCTCGTGATCGCTGCGGGTGTGTTGGCCAACCTGCTACTGGCCTGGAGCGTGCTCGTGGCTCAGGGGCTTGTGGTGGGCATCCCGGCTGGCTTCAGCACCACACCGGGGGTGCTGGTGTCTGGCGTTCAGCCCGGCCAGGCCGCTGCCGCAGCCGGCCTGCGCCCCGGCGATCGCATCCTCATGGCCGATGGCGTGGATCTGGGCGGCGGACAAAGCGCCGTGGCTCAGCTGGTGGAACGGGTGAAAGGGGCGCCCGACCAAACCCTGCAGCTCCAAGCCGAACGCGCCGGCAAAGCGATCAACATCGCTCTCACACCGGCGGATCTCAGCGGCATCGGCCGCATCGGCGCCCAGCTGCAGCCCAGCGGCACCGAAGCCTTCCGCCGGCCCCAGGGCCCCGGCGAGATCGTGCGCCAGGCCAATCACGACTTCGCCAGCCTCACCCAGCGCACGGTGGAAGGCTTCATCACCCTGGCCACCCATTTCGGCGAAACCGCCAGCCAGGTGTCGGGCCCGGTGAAGATCGTGGAAATGGGCGCCTCGCTCGCCAAGCAGGGCGGCAGCAGCCTCTTTCTCTACACAGCACTGATCTCGATCAACCTGGCGGTGCTCAACGCCCTGCCCCTGCCCCTGCTGGATGGCGGTCAGTTCGTCTTCCTGATGCTCGAGGGCCTGCGCGGCAAACCGCTGCCCGAGAAGTTCCAACTGGCCTTCATGCAGTCGGGATTTGTGTTTCTGGTGGGCCTCAGCCTCGTGCTGATCGTGAAAGACACCAGCCAGCTTGCGGCGGTGCAGCAGCTGCTCGGCCGTTGAGGGCACCCCGAGGGGTACTCTGGTTTGTCATTGCCCGTTGAGTCCAGGCCGCATGGCGAAGAAGTCGATGATTGCGCGCGACGTCAAGCGCCAGAAGATGGTTGAGCGCTTCGCTGCCAAGCGCGCCGCTCTGATGGCTGCATTTGAAGCCGCTGCCGATCCGATGGAGCGCCTGGAAATCCACCGCAAGATCCAGGGTCTGCCCCGCAACAGCGCCAAGGTGCGCCTGCGCAACCGCTGCTGGGCCACCGGCAAGCCCCGTGGTGTGTACCGCGATTTCGGCCTGTGCCGCAACCAGCTGCGCGAGCGCGCCCACAAGGGTGAGCTGCCCGGCGTGGTCAAGTCGTCCTGGTGAATCCAGGCTCGGGTTAGCCCGGTTTACTGCTCTGGCATCTTTCAAAGCGCCGCAAGGCGCTTTTTTGATGGCTGCCCCAGGCGCTCGCGCACACGTGCGAAAGCTGGCTCGCTCTCGGGATCAGGCGCCTCCACGCTTTCCAAAGAGATTGCGAGCGTTGTCACAGCATTCGCACGCCGGATGCGAGACTTGCACTTGACAACAAACAAGACATAAGCCCAAGTGCAAGGTCACACTCAGTCGATCTCCTTCGATGGTCGGGAGATCCGGCTGACCACCGGCCGCTTCGCTCCCCAGGCAGGCGGTTCAGTGATGGTCGAATGCGGAGATACAGCCGTTCTGGTCACCGCCACCCGCTCCGGCGGTCGTGAGGGCATCGATTTCCTCCCCCTGATCTGCGATTACGAAGAGCGTCTCTACGCCGCTGGTCGCATCCCCGGCAGCTTCATGCGCCGTGAGAGTCGTCCTCCCGAGCGCGCCACTCTGATCGCCCGCCTGATCGACCGCCCGATGCGGCCGCTCTTCCCCAGCTGGCTGCGCGACGACCTTCAGGTTGTGGCCACCTGCATGTCGCTTGATGAGCGGGTTCCGCCCGATGTGCTGGCCGTGACCGGCGCGTCGCTCGCCACGCTGCTGGCGAAGATCCCCTTCCACGGTCCGATGGCGGCCGTGCGCGTGGGCCTGCTGGGCGACGACTTCGTGCTCAACCCCAGCTACCGCGAAATCGAGCGCTCCGACCTCGACCTGGTGGTAGCTGGCACGCCGCAGGGCGTGATCATGGTGGAAGCCGGTGCCAACCAGCTGCCCGAGCAAGACGTGATCGAAGCGATCGACTTCGGTTACGAAGCCGTGTGCGAACTGATCAAGGCCCAGCAGGCCCTGCTCAAGGAGCTCGGCATCGAGCAGGTGATCCCCGAGCCTCAGGCGATCGACGACACCCTGCCGAAGTTCCTCGAGAAGGAATGCGCCAAGGGCATCGGCGAGGTGCTCAAGCAGTTCAAGCTCACCAAGGCTGAGCGCGATGAGCAGCTCGACGCCATCAAGGGCCAGGTGGCCGAGAAGATCGAAGGCCTGAAAGACGACGACGCCATCAAGGTGGCGGTGAGCAGCAACGGCAAAGCGCTGGGCAACAGCTACAAGTCGCTCACCAAGAAGCTGATGCGCGATCAGATCGTGAAAGACGGCAAGCGCGTGGATGGCCGCAACCTCGATGAGGTGCGCCCGATCAGCGCCGCCGCCGGCGTGCTGCCCAAGCGGGTGCACGGCTCGGGCCTGTTCCAGCGCGGGCTCACGCAGGTGCTCTCCTGCGCCACCCTCGGCACCCCGAGCGACGCTCAGGAAATGGACGACCTCAACCCGTCCAACGAGAAGACCTACCTGCACCACTACAACTTCCCGCCCTACTCCACCGGCGAAACCCGCCCGATGCGCAGCCCCGGCCGCCGCGAAATCGGCCACGGCGCCCTGGCGGAGCGGGCCCTGATCCCTGTGCTGCCCAGCAAGGAGAGCTTCCCCTACGTGCTGCGCGTGGTGTCGGAATGCCTGAGCTCCAACGGCTCCACCTCGATGGGTTCGGTGTGCGGCAGCACCCTGGCCCTGATGGATGCCGGTGTACCCCTGAAGGCCCCCGTGAGCGGCGCCGCCATGGGCCTGATCAAGGAGGGCTCTGAGGTGCGGATCCTCACCGATATCCAGGGCATCGAGGACTTCCTCGGCGATATGGACTTCAAGGTGGCCGGCACCGAGAAGGGCATCACCGCCCTGCAGATGGACATGAAGATCACCGGCCTCGAGGTGAAGACCGTGGCCGAGGCGATCAATCAGGCCCGCCCCGCCCGTCTGCACATCCTTGAGAAGATGCTCGAGGCGATCGAGAAGCCCCGTGAGGTGCTGAGCCCCCACGCTCCCCGCCTGCTCAGCTTCCGCATCGACCCCGAACTGATCGGCACCGTGATCGGCCCCGGCGGCCGCACGATCAAGGGCATCACCGAGCGCACGAACACCAAGATCGACATCGAAGATGGCGGCATCGTGACGATCGCCAGCCACGACGGTGCAGCCGCTGAGGAAGCCCAGCGCATCATCGAAGGCCTCACCCGCCGCGTGTCGGAAGGCGAGGTGTTCAGCGGTGCGGTGACCCGCGTGATCCCGATCGGCGCCTTCGTGGAAATCCTGCCCGGCAAGGAAGGGATGATCCACATCTCCCAGCTGAGCGAAGCCCGGGTGGAGAAGGTGGAAGACGTGGTGCGCGTGGGCGATCAAGTGACCGTGCGCGTGCGCGAGATCGACAATCGCGGCCGCATCAACCTCACCCTGCGCGGCGTGCCCCAGGCTGAAGAGCCGGCTGCAGCCGTAAGCGTGGTGGAGTGAGTCCATCAGGCCTCGCGATGCAGGCCTGAATCACCTCCTTCAGCCGGCCCTGCGGGGCCGGCTTTTTCATGCAAACCAGCTCTTCAAGCCCACGGCCATAAACTGGTTGGCAACTGGTTGATCACCTGTGAAATGCGTTGGCGCCTTTGAGGCGAAAACCCATCTCTCCAGGCTGCTGGAGGAGGTGGAAGCCGGTGAGCAGGTGTTGATCACGCGGCATGGACGGGCAGTGGCGCGACTGCTCCCGGTTGAACCGCCCGCCGATCAGCAGCGTGCCGAAGCGGTAGCTCGGTTGCGAGCATTTCGCACAGGCAAGAGGCTGAACGGGCTCAGCCTGCAGAGCCTGCGCGATGAGGGTCGCAAGCGATGAGCACTCAACTGGTGGTGGATAGCTCGGCGATCTGCGCGCTCTTTTTTGAAGACGAAACAACACCCGAGAGCGAGCAACTGCTGCAGCGCCTGGAAGCAGGGGGGATCTGGGTGCCAGCTCTGTTTCTCTGGGAGGTCGCCAACGTGCTGCTGATGGCAGAGCGGCGCAGGCGCATCAGCCCTGCAGACCGTGCGGAAGCCCTGCAACTCGTTGCGTCACTGGGCCTACAGATTGATCAGGCCGACACTGCGGTGGTGTGGCATGACGGATTGCAGCTGGCCGCGCAAACCGGACTCACCAGCACCGACGCGGCGTATCTGGAGCTGGCGATGCGGCTAGGAGCACCCCTAGCGAGCCGCGATCGGGCCTTGCAGGAGTGCTGCCGAAGCATGGGCGTGAAGCTGCAGCCCTGCTGACGCCAACCATTCCCGCGCTCACACAGCAAAACCGGGATCGATCGTCGCCATTGCTGATGCTGCCTTCGCACACAGCTCGCTATGGCTGCGGCCATGGCTGGCGATCAGGCAGCCGGCCTGGCGGATGTCGCCGTCGTTGTAGCTGAGGGGGCGGCCATCGGCGTGGGTGAAGGCTCCACCGGCGGCGCGGAGCACCGCTTCGGGGGCCGCCATATCCCAATCCTTCGGGGCGCTCTTGCCGGACAGCGAGATGTAGAGGTCGGTTTCGCCGCGCAGGATCGTGGCCACCTTGCCGCCCACGCTGCCGATGGCCTTGGTATCGCCCAGGGCCAGGGCCTCCAGCAGCTGCTCAAGCCGCTGATCGCGGTGGTTGCGGCTGGCCACCAGCACCAGCTCGCCGAGTTCGCGGCGGGAGCTGAGGCTCGCCGGCCGCTGCTCACCGGCGCGGTTTTCGCACCAGGCCCGCTGCTGGGGCACCAGGCCGATCCACAGCTGCTCCATCTCCGGCAGCAGCACCACCCCCAGCACCGGTTCGCCGTGATGGGCCAGGGCCAGATGCACGGCGTATTCGCCGGTGCCCTGCAGGAAATCCTTGGTGCCATCGAGGGGATCGAGGATCCATAGCCACTCGGCATCGAGGGGCTCACCAGCGGTGAGCTGCTCCTTGGCGGTTTCTTCGCTGAGCAGCGTCCAGCCGGCATCGGGGAAGGCCTTCACCAGGCCATCGAGCAACCACTGATTCACCGCCAGATCTGCGGCGCTCACCGGGCCCTCGCCGCCTTCATCCACGCTCAGCGCCATGGGGAAGCCGAAGGGGGGCTGCTCGCCGCGGCCGTAGGCCAGCAGGATGTCGGCCGCACCCCAGCTCAGGCGCCGCAACTCAGCCAGCAGCTGCTGCTCATCGATCCCCGAAGGCATGCAGGCGGCGGCGGGCATCATGGAGCTGGCAAAGGGGCATTGTGATGCAGGGCGCCGAACCGGCTGCAGGGGTGCTCTATCTGGTGGGTACGCCGATCGGCAACATCGGCGATCTCTCGCCGCGCGCCAGGCAGGTGCTCGCCGGCGTGCAGCGCATCGCCTGCGAAGACACGCGGCACAGCGGCCTGCTGCTGCACAACCTCGGCCTGCGCAACGGTGATCAGCCGCCGCGGCTGGTGAGCTTCCATGAGCACAACCAGAGCAGCCGCATTCCTGAACTGCTGGAGGCACTGGAGGCCGGCGAAGCGATTGCCGTGATCAGCGATGCCGGCCTACCGGGCATCTCCGACCCTGGCGAGGCGCTGGTGGCCGCCGCCCGCAGCGCTGGACGCACGGTGATCTGCGTGCCAGGGCCATGCGCGGTAACCACCGCACTGGTGAGCAGCGGCCTACCTGCGGGGCGCTTCTGCTTTGAAGGATTCCTACCGCCCAAGAGCACCCAACGCCGGGCTCGGTTGCAGGAGCTGGCGGCAGAGCCCCGCACCCTCGTGCTGTTTGAAGCGCCGCATCGGCTGCTCCAGCTGCTCGAAGACCTCCTGGCCGAGCTGGGCGATCGCCCCATCGCTGTGACGCGAGAGCTCACCAAACGGCACGAGCAACAGATCGGGCCCAGCGTGTCGGCGGCGCTGGCGCACTTCCGCCAGCAGGCGCCCCAGGGGGAATTCACGCTCGTGCTGGGGGGCGCCCAGGAGACTGCGGCCACACCACGCAGCGAGGCTGAACTGCAGCAGGCACTCAGCGCCCTGGTGGCCTCTGGCCTGAGCCGCAGCGATGCTGCCCGGCAACTCGCGCAGGAAACGGGCATGGCCCGCCGAGAGCTCTACGCTCTGCTCCATCGGGCTGAGGAGCCGAGCTGATGCTGCTGCGCCTGCGCCTGTTGGTGGCAAGCCTGGGAGGCGGCGTGCTGCTGCTGCTGATCCTTTGCCTCGGCGCCCAGAACCTCGATCAGCGAGCGCGGCTCAACCTGGGCTTCGGCAAAACCGCCGAACTCCCCACAGGCTTTCTGCTGGGCGTGTCGCTGGTGATCGGGGTGATCAGCGGTGGGGTGAGCACGGCCTTGCTACTGCCCCGCGGGGATCAGGGCCGCAACGTGTAGGTGATGCGTTCACCGGGTTGGAACTGAGGCAGGGTGCTGGCCAGCACTTCGTCTTCAGTGGACAACGCTTCGTGGCCCTCGCTGGTTCGCACCACCACAACGCCAGGGGGCTGGCTGTATTGATAGATGTTGATTCCAGTGGCGGGGGTGTAGCTGCCCTTGCCGATCGTGACAAGCGGCTGGCTGCCCTTGCCGCGAAACCAGGTTTCCTTGAACGAGAACTGATTCACCCCAGTGGTGACCTGCCGCACGTTGCTGTAAGCGCCTGTTGACGACATTCCGTACCAGCGCGAGCTGCTGGTGTTCAGCGCGGTGCCGGGAGGATCCGTGCGTAGCCGTCCGGGGAGCGGGTCACAGGCGCTGAGCAACAAGGCCCCCAAACCACCAACGGCAACCCACGCACCCAAGCGCATGCACCTGGATCCCTTCATCCGGTGCTTGATCAGTGGTTGGACAAAGCAAACAGTGCCCCGCCTTCCACCACAAGGCGGGTGATGCCCTGGGCCACCAGATACGACGAGCGCCGCTCCAGCACCCCTGCATCCGGCACCTTGATCACCCGCTGGGTGCGCCCGCACTGACGCTTGGCCTGACGAGGGTTGGTGTAAAGCATCAGAGCCTGAAGGGCCTGCTCTTCTTCCGGCAGAGACCCAAGCTCCGTGAATTCCGCCAGAGGCCTGGGCTGCAATTCCACGGTTTTGTCCACCAGCAGGTAGCCCGTGGCAGGGAGTGCCCCAGGGATCAGGGGCTGGGCCTCCAGCACAACAACCGGCTCAGCCGCAACGAGCGGATCGGCATCCGCTTCGTCGGTGGCCTCGTCGGTGTCGTCATCGCCGTCGCTCTCATCGACACCGTCATCGCCAAAGTCATCGGCGTCATCAATGGCGAGGGTGGTGGGCTCTTCCTCCTCAGCAGTGGCCGGGCTGGAGAGCTGGACGACTGGATCAGGGGCAGCCTCTAGCTCGAGCTCTGGCTCAGGATCAGCGGCCGGCGCGGCGGTGCGGCCGCGGGACTGCCGCTTGATCGCCTCCATCTCCTCAGGATCCAGCGCAGCCTTCAGCACGCGGCTCACAGTGTTGGGGCTGCAGCCATAGGCCGCTGCCAGGGCCTGGGCCGTTTCGCCCTGGCGGTAACGACCCACCAGCTCCTCTTTTTGGCTGTCGTTGAGCCGTGGAGCAGGCATCGAGCAAAGGTGCGCAGCACACCACCATAGAAGCCACACGCAGCTGCGCCGCCAGAGCCCGACTGCCACAATGCCCAGCGTCAGCTCCCTTAGCTCAGCTGGATAGAGCAGCTGCCTTCTAAGCAGCCGGTCGATGGTTCGAATCCATCAGGGGGCGTTTCTGATCAGAGCCGGGCGGCACTCATCCAATCGGCGCGGGGATCCACGCTGCGCGCTGCCCGCAGCTGCTCCAGCAGCTGGCGTTCCTGATCGCTGTAGCTGGCCGGCTGCTTCAGGCTCAGGCTGAGCAGCAGATCGCCCCGCCCTCCCTTGCCGGGCCAACCCTTGCCCTTGAGCCGCAGGCTGCGGCCCACCGCCATGCCAGGGGGCACCGTGACCGTGGCCTCGCCATCCGGGGTGGCCACGCGCACCTCACCGCCGAGGGCCAGCTCATCGAGGCTGAGGGGAAGATCCGCCTTGAGCTGGTCCCCTTCAAGGCTCCAAACCGGGTGATCCTGCAGTTGCAGGTTGAGATAGAGGTCGCCGCGCCGGCCGGTGCCGGGCTGGAGATTGCCTTTGCCCTTGAGGCGCAGGCGGCTACCGGGCTTCACACCAGCGGGGATGCGCACCTGCACCCGCTCATCGTTCACAGCCAGGGTGCGCTCGCAGCCGCGAAACGCTTCCGAAAAACTGAGCGTGATGCTCGCTTCGGCATCGAGGTTGGGAGCCTGCGCTCGCTGGCCGCCGCCGGCAAACCCACCGCCGGGAAAACCCGAGGCTCCAAAACCGCCTGGGAAGCCGGAGCCAAAGCCACCAAAGCCACTGGGTCCGCCCGCAAAGCCACCGCCGCCGGGGCCACCGAAACGGCCAAGCAGGTCATTGATGAAGTCGTCGAAGTTGCCGTAGCGGCCGAAATCCACATCAACGCCCCCAGCGCCGCCGCCGCCGGCCTGATTCCAGTACTGACCGAACTGCTCGTAGCGCTTGCGCTTATCGGGATCGGAGAGCACCTCGTAGGCCTCACTGATCTCCTTGAATTTCGCCTCGGCGCTCTTGTCACCCGGATTCACATCCGGGTGGTATTGCCGGGCCAGCTTGCGGAAGGCTTTCTTCACCGCATCGGCATCGGCGCTGCGATCCACCCCGAGCACCTTGAAGTAATCGCGATATCCGTTGGCGCTCATCGCAGGTGCTGGGAAACCGGGGCCGGCCCAGCCAGTCTCCCAGCTGCCAGGGGTTGAGGCGGCCGCAGCGCGGGGCGGAAGGCCGAACGCTTCGGCGCACCTAGGGTCTTCGGCAAGCATTCCTGCTGCGATGACCCGTGCTTCCGATCGGCTTGCCCAGCGCACCTGGAAGGCCATTCCGTGGGCCTTGGGGCTGAGCTGCGCGGGCGTTCTCGCCATGGGGTGGCCGGCTCAGGCCGCCGAGAACAGCAGCAGCGCCGCCAGCAGCGGTGTGACGCAACCCTCCAGCAACCGCCAAAAAGCCCTGGCCCGGCATCTGAAGGAGCAGGGTGCGGTGGTGTACGGGGCCTGGTGGTGCCCCCATTGCAACCACCAAAAAGAACTCTTCGGCCTGGAAGCGATCGAGCTGCTCCCCTATGTGGAGTGCGACAAGGACGACGCTGGCCGACAACAGTGCCAGAAGGCCCAGGTGAAGGGTTACCCCACCTGGGATCTAAAGGGTGAGCGGCGCCTCGGCGTGCTCAGCCTGGAAGAGCTGGAAATCTGGAGCGGCTACCGCACAGGTTCAACCAGCAACCGCTGAACCCAGGATCACTCCTCTTCAGTGGCCCCGAAGCAGTGCATCAGGGCATCGCCCCAGCTGTTGATCGCCTTGAGCTGATGGTCGCTGGCACCGCTGAGGGCTTCACCGTGGGCGCGGAGCACCGATGCCTTGTCAACGCTGTGGCCATGGGCGGCTGCCAGATCCACGATGTCGTCCATGCCGGTGGCGGCATGGAGCTTCTGACGCAGATCCGCATCGGCATCAGCCTTTGAGAGGAACGCCTTCAGATTGGCAACAGACACAGCAGCAGGGCGGGGATCTGGCAGCGATGCTGTCAGACGGGTGGCCCTCCAGCCAAGAGCGGCTCCACCAACACAGCTGTTCCGTAGCAGAGCACCTCGGTGGCACCTGTGGAGCCGGTCTCCACCGTGGAGCCGTCGTAGCGCATGCCCACGATGGCGTTTGCCCCCAGCTGACGGGCGTGATCCACCATCTCCTCGTAGGCCTGCTGGCGCGTTTGCTCGCACATGGCGGTGTAGGCGCCGATGCGACCGCCGATCATCGTTTTCAAGCCACCGAGGAACCCCTGCAGCAGGGTTGGTGAGCGCACCACAATGCCGCGTACCACGCCACGGGTTTCCAGGATTCGGTAGCCAGGCAACTCAAAGGTGGTGGTGACCGGGAGTGGGCGACTCATAACACCTGGTGCGAACGAATTTGCAGATCAGAGCGCTCCACACCGAGGAGCAAAGCACTGCTGGAGCCGGCCTGAATCTCCACGCCTTCAGGGGTCGACAGCACCGCATCAATGGCGGCAGAGAAACGCACTCGATCGCCGTCGGGAACGGAGAAATCATGAATTGTTTTGGAGCCTCGGCTCACAAAGAAGACATCTCCGCCTGAGCCACCCCAGAGCTGATCCACACCGCGGCCAGGTCGTATCCGATCGTTTCCGGCATCACCCCAGATCTGATCATCCCCGGCGAAACCCTTGAGCCGATCGTTGCCCTGCGCGCCATAGATCACTTCATCGAGATGAGAGCCAATGATCAGATCAGCCTGCACACCGCCCGAGAGAGGCAGACCAGGTACACCGCGGGCGATACCGATACCATTTTTCGCAAACTCAATTTGAAAGAAGTTGTTCGTGAGATTGTCGCGGAACTGGTTATACACATTGCGATGGCCAGCACCGGCACCCGGTTCGATCGTCAAGTCCTGAGCGAGGGTCTTCACCTGCTTCGTCCACCCCTGTGGCAACTCGGCATCGAGGAAAGCAGCCACCGGATCCTCGGCATAGGCCGTATCAACCGATCCCACGATGAACACATTGCCATTGGGATCACGGGCAAAGCAGTATTCGATCAATTCACCCGATGCGTCGCGAGCAGCGAAGGTTTGCGGCTGATTTTTATCATTGATCACCAGCTGAATGCTTCCAGGAGGCGCAGGCGCCACCAAAGCAGCTGAATAGCGTGTTACCCCAGGATCATAATCATTTTTGTTAAACGGCTCAATGGCCATGTAGTTGAAGGTGTTGTAGAGCCAGGTGTACCCTTGGCTATCGGTGATGTACTCATACTCACCATCGGGGAGCAAGGGGCTACTCAGAAAGGGCCCCGTAAACAGCGGCGTGCGCAAACCTGTATTGAGGCTGTAGCCCGAATCGGGCACATAGGCTTCAAAGGCCGAATCAGGCAGCGGGTTATACCCTTCCGGGTAGGGCTCATAACCAACGTTCACGTACACCTCAACGGGCCCATAGCCAGCCTTATTGAGGTTGCCCATGTAGATGAGCTCAGTGGTGCCAGCCATAGTCACCTGATGTGGGGCCAAGAACGGTTTTAGGCACAGAGGCGATGAAAAATGCAGACCAGCGCAGATGCCTTCAGGTTTGCGCGCGTTCCAGGCAAACCAAACAGCTCGAACAGACGCTGTTGAACAAAACATGAAAGGGGCCTTCCAGCCCCCATGGATCATTTGGTTGATAAGGCTGATCTCACCCCATCTCCCTTAATAGGGTCAGGCGGCCACAGGGGCGGTCTGACGGGAGAAACGAACGATGTTGTTCGCTGTTACGTGTTTGCTCTCACCGAGCAGGCTTCAGTCACCCTCCTCATGCCCCGTCGAAACCATTGCAGCCCCGGGAGTGGTCCCGGCGGATGCCGGGAGAACCAATGGAGCTGAGCGGAATCGAACCGCTGTCCGAAACACTGGTGTGAGCCACCTAGTCCGGCCGAAACCGGACTCCTGCATTGTGGCAGGAGCGAGCACAGGGCGCAGGGGTGGGCATGACCGAACAGCTGCAGTTCCAGGGCACCGCCGTGCTGCCCCCTGGCCTTGAAGCCTGCGGCGCAGAGGAGCTGAGCGAGCTGGGAGCCACGGGCGTGAAAGCCCTGCACCGCGCCGTGGGCTTCCGCACGGATCTGGCCGGCTTCTACCGCCTGCAGCTGCAGGCCCGCTTGCCCTTCCGGCTGCTGCGCCAGCTGGCGGTGTTTCCCTGCCGCAACCGCGAGGAGCTCTATGCAGGCGTGCAGCGAGCGGTCGACTGGAGCGCGTGGCTCCCCCCCGAGCTGAGCTTCCGCGTGGATGCCAGCGGCAGCCTGCCCGGACTCACCCACAGCCACTACAGCGCCCTGCAGGTGAAAAACGCGCTGGTGGATTGGCAACGCAAGCGCTGGGGTGAGCGCTCATCGGTGGATTTGGATAACCCCGATCTCTCCATTCACGTGCACCTGGGCGGCGGCCAAGCCCGGCTGAGCGTGGATGGCAGCGGCGAGAGCCTGCACCGCCGCGGCTACCGCCCCCGCATGGGCCTGGCCCCTCTCAAGGAAAACCTGGCCGCCGGGCTGATTCGCCTCACGGGCTGGGATGGAAGCGTGCCCCTGGCGGATCCGCTGTGCGGCTCCGGCACCCTGCTGATCGAGGCCGCCTGCATGGCCCTGGGCCGCGCCCCTGGCCTCGAGCACCGCTTTGCCCTCGAGCGCTGGCCCGATTTCAACGGGCAGCTCTGGAGCCAGGCCCTGGAGCAAGCCGGCCAAAGCGAAAGCCAGCAGCTCGCTGGCGGCCGCCCTCTGGCACCGGTGGTGGGGCTCGAACTCGATGGCGAGGTGGCCGATCAAGCCCGCGCCAATGCCGAAGCAGCAGGCGTGGGCCATGCCATCACGATCCAAAGCGGCGATTTCCGCAACTTCCAGCCACCGGAGGGCCCCGGTGTGCTCGTGTGCAACCCGCCCTATGGAGAACGCATCGGTGATCGCGATGCCCTCGAGCCGCTCTATGCCGATCTGGGCCGGATGGTGAAAGAGCGCTGCAGTGGCTGGGATGTCTGGCTGCTCAGCGGCAACCCTGAACTCACCGGCGCCCTGCGGATGAAAGCGAGCCGGCGCATCCCCGTGAGCAATGGCGGCATCGATTGCCGCTGGCTGCACTACGCCGTGCGTTGACGCGCAGGCTCGCAGCGGCAGCCAGCACCCGAGAATCACCCCCATCTGTGGCGCCTGTGATGCTCCCAAACGTGAGCCTGTTGCTGGGGAGCGCCGCTGCAGCAGGCGCCCCATCGCTGGAGGCGGTGCCGCTGGAAGCGCAGGTGCTGTTCATCGGGGTGGTGTTTCTGGGCACCTTGATCGTGAGCCGCTTTTCGATTCGCATCGGTGTGCCGGCGATCCTCGGCGTTCTGGCCCTGGGGCTAATGATCAATATCCACGTGCTGGATGTGAGCCACGCCGAAGTGGAAACACTGCATGTGTTCGCTCTGGCCCTCCTGCTCTTTTACGCCGGGCTGAAAACAGATATCCAATCGATTCGTGGCTTCCTGGAATACGGAGTGCTCCTGGCTGTTGGCGGAGTGGCCATCTCCACCCTGATCCTGGGCGGAGCGATCTACTGGCTCAGTTCGGCCAGTGGAACAAGCCTGGTGCCGGGCCTAGCCGAAACCATGCCCCTGGGTGCAGCCTTTCTGATTGCGGCCTGCCTTGGCTCCACCGATGCCGGCGCCACCTTGAGTGTTCTCCGGCAGGTGCAGCGGCAGGTGCCCGAGCGGGTGCGCCACCTGCTCGAGTTCGAATCGTCGGTGAATGATCCTTCCGCACTGATCATTTACAGCATCTGCCTGAGCTTCTTCACCGTGACCAGCG
>Ga0194119_10006002_pt1 | contig 17864 bp, 20 predicted proteins | sample TA2MahC100mmetaG_FD_148620 | JGI IMG/M metagenome (GOLD analysis project Ga0194119, IMG submission 148620) | Freshwater microbial communities from Lake Tanganyika, Tanzania - TA2015018 Mahale Deep Cast 100m | ecosystem: Environmental > Aquatic > Freshwater > Lake | place: Tanzania: Lake...
TGTCCTTGCCGCTGTAATAACGGAAACTACTGACCATGGAGAGGCCGGCAAAAAGGGTAATCAGCCAGACAAACCAACGAATGTCAGCCCCAACAATGCCGTTATCAATACCCACCCAGACCAGGCTGGCAATCAGGGCCGCCGATGCCGGGCTGGGTAGGCCCTGGAACCAGCGCTTGTCGGCCACACCCACCTGGGTATTAAAACGGGCCAAACGCAAGGCGGCGGCAGCGCAATAAACAAAGGCCGCAATCCAGCCCAGTTTACCCATCGAGCTCAGGGCATAGCTGTAAACCGTCACGGCAGGTGCCACCCCAAAGGAAACCATGTCGGAGAGCGAATCGTACTCGGCCCCAAAGGCACTCTGGGTATTGGTCATGCGCGCTACCCGGCCATCCAGCCCATCCAGGACCATGGCGATGAAGATCGCCACCGCCGAGAGCTCGACATGGCCATTCATGGCCTGGATCACCGCATAAAAACCTGCAAACAGGGCTCCGGTTGTCAGCAGGTTGGGCAACAGAAAAACAGCCCGTCGGCGCCGTTTTTCAAGATCCTGCGGGGCAGGCTCCTTGTTCTCGCTCAAGGTAGGCTCTTCCCTGTTCATGCCAAAACGGCCAGCACCGTACTGCCCGATGACACCTTTTCGCCCAAGGTCACGCGCGGCGTAGTGCCCAGCGGCAGATACAGATCGACTCGCGAACCAAAGCGGATAAAACCGTAGCGCTCGCCGCGCGCCAGTTCATGGCCGACCCCGACATGACACAGGATGCGACGGGCGATGAGACCCGCGATCTGCACACAGGTGATGTCTTGACCCTCCGGTGTTTGCAGCCAAAGGGCGTTCCGCTCGTTTTCGGTCGAGGCCTTGGACACCGCCGCATTCAGGAACTTGCCAGGGCTATACCAGCGTTGCTTCACCGTCGCCGCCAACGGACTGCGGTTGGCGTGGACATTGAACACATTCATGAAAACGCTGATCTTCAGCGCGCGGCGGTTCAGCCAGGGGTCGTCGGCCTCTTCGACCACAATCACCTTGCCATCGGCCGGGGCAATCACCAGGTTCTCACCGGTCGGTACCGCCCGAGGCGGGTCACGGAAGAATTGCACGCAGAAAACAAAGAACAGCCACAGCGGGCTGGCCCAGGCCCAACCGGCCAGCGCCGTCACGACGACCGCCGCGAGGCCGCCGCCCATCAGAATCGGCCAACCTTCACGGGCAAGAATAGGATGTGGATAGTTCATCGTTTTTGAACAGGCGAGCCCGATGCACATGATAAGTCAGAAAGGATGCAGTCAGCAGCCGGGGCGGCAAAGCCACCGGCTGGAGAATGAACACTTAGTGACGCATTAGTTCTTGCTCTGATCGACCAACTTGTTCTTCGCAATCCAGGGCATCATGGCGCGCAACTGGCCACCGACCACCTCGATCTGATGCGCCGCGTTATTACGACGCCATGCCGTCATTTCGGGATAGTTTGCCTGTCCTTCAAGGATGAAGCGCTTGGCGTAGCTACCGTTCTGGATGTTGGCCAGGCATTCACGCATCGCGTAGCGCGACTCCTCGTTGATAACCTTCTGGCCGGTCACATACTCGCCGTACTCCGCGTTGTTGGAGATGGAGTAGTTCATGTTGGCGATACCGCCTTCGTACATCAGGTCAACGATCAGCTTCAGCTCGTGCAGACACTCGAAGTAGGCCATCTCGGGGGCGTAACCTGCCTCAGTCAGGGTCTCGAAACCCATCTTGACCAGCTCGACAGCGCCGCCGCACAGCACCGCCTGCTCACCAAACAGATCCGTCTCGGTCTCGTCCTTGAAGGTGGTCTCGATGATGCCGGTACGGCCACCGCCGATAGCAGAGGCGTAGGACAAGGCAATGTCCTTGGCGCGACCAGAGGCATTCTGGAAGATGGCGATCAGATCCGGAATGCCGCCACCACGCACAAACTCGGAACGCACGGTGTGCCCCGGGGCCTTGGGGGCCACCATGATGACATCGAGATCCTTGCGCGGCACAACCTGGTTGTAGTGAATGGAGAAGCCGTGGGCAAAGGCCAGCACCGCTCCCTGCTTGATGTTGGGCTCGATCTCGTCGCGATAGAGGCGGGACTGGAACTCGTCCGGGGTCAGGATCATGACCAGATCGGCGCTCTTGACCGCATCGGCAACATTCTTCACGGTCAAGCCGGAGGCCTGGGCCTTCTTGGCCGATGCAGAACCCTCGCGCAAGGCAACGGTGACATCCACGCCAGAATCCTTCAGGTTATTGGCATGGGCATGGCCCTGGGAGCCATAACCCACAATCGTGACCTTCATCTTCTGAATCAGGGCGAGGTTACAATCCTTGTCGTAATAAAGCTGCATATCAGTTCCTTCGGTAAAAATCAGATTTTCAGAATGCGCTCACCCCGGGCAATGCCAGAGGTGCCCGTGCGGACGGTTTCCAAAATGGCGGAGGGGTCGATGGCCTCCAGAAAGGCCGTCAGTTTCTTGCCATCGCCGGTCAGCTCAATGGTATAGCTCTTCTCGGTGACATCAATGATGTTGCCCCGGAAGATGTCGGCCATGCGTTTCATCTCCTCGCGGCCCTCGCCCACGGCGCGTACCTTAACCAGCATCAGCTCACGCTCGATGTGGCTACCGTCAGAGAGGTCCTGCAACTTGATCACATCGACCAGCTTGTTGAGCTGCTTGTTGATCTGCTCGATCACATCATCCGAGCCACGAGTGACAATCGTCATGCGCGACAGCGTGGCGTCTTCGGTCGGCGCCACGGTCAGCGACTCGATGTTATAGCCGCGGGCCGAAAACAACCCGGCGACCCTCGACAACGCGCCCGCTTCGTTTTCCATCAACAGAGAAATAATGTGTCTCATATCAGAATCATCTCCGACAGTCCCTTGCCGGCGGGGATCATGGGATACACATTCTCGCGCGGATCAGTGATGAAGTTCATGAACACGAGTTCATCCTTGTGTTCGGTGAAGGCCTTGATGAGCGCCGGCTCGACATCCTCGGGCCGCTCGATCTTCATGCCGACATGGCCATAGGCCTCGGCCAGCATCGTGAAGTCCGGCAGGCTGGTGACATAGGACTCGGAATAGCGCTCCTCGTAGAAGAACTCCTGCCACTGCCGCACCATGCCCAGAACGCCGTTGTTGAGCAGAATCACCTTGATCGGCAGCTTGTGCTCCTTGCAGGTGGACAGCTCCTGGATGTTCATCTGGATGCTGCCTTCACCGGTAATGCAGACCACCGGTGCACCGGGGTGAGCCATCGCAATCCCCATCGCCGCCGGCAGGCCAAAGCCCATGGTGCCCAGACCACCGGAATTGATCCAGCGCCGTGGCTCGTTGAATTTGTAATACTGCGCCGCCCACATTTGATGCTGACCCACATCAGAGGCCACGAAGGCAGCGCCGCCGGTGATCTTGTACAAGGCCTCGACGACCGCCTGCGGCTTGATCACCGGGCTGGCGCGGTCATACTTCATACAGTCCTGTGCCCGCCACAACTCAATCTGCGCCCACCAGGCCTTGAGTGCGGTGGCATCCGGCACCCCGTCAATCTGCTTCAACATGTCGGTGAGCACCTGATCAACCGCCCCGACAATCGGCACATCGACACGCACCCGCTTGGAGATCGAAGACGGATCGACATCAATATGGATGATGCGCCGCGCCTCTTTGCCGAAATGCTTGGGATTGCCAATGACGCGGTCATCGAAACGGGCGCCGATCGCGAGCAGGACATCACAATGCTGCATCGCCATGTTGGCTTCGTAAGTGCCGTGCATGCCCAGCATGCCTAGATTTTGCGGATCCGGCTCGGGAAAGGCCCCCAAGCCCATCAGAGTACTCGCCACCGGGAAGCCCAGCTTCCGCGCCAGAGCGCGTACCGGCTCAGCCCCATTGCCCAGCACCGCACCGCCGCCGACATAGAGCATCGGCCGCTTGGCCTCCAGCAGCATCTGCGCGGCCTTCTTGATCTGCCCGGTGTGGCCCTTGCTGGTCGGGTTGTACGAGCGCATCGACACCGACTCGGGATAGACAAAGGCACAGGTGTTTTGCGTCACATCCTTGGGAATGTCCACCACGACCGGACCGGGACGGCCAGTGGCGGCAATGTAAAACGCCTTTTTCATGGTCTCTGCCAACTCGCGCACATCCTTGACCAAGAAGTTGTGCTTGACGCAGGGGCGGGTGATACCCACCGTATCGACCTCCTGGAAGGCGTCCATGCCGATCGCGGCCGTCGGTACCTGGCCGGTAATCACCACCATCGGGATCGAGTCCATGTAGGCCGTGGCGATGCCGGTCACCGCATTGGTCGCCCCCGGACCGGAGGTAACCAGCGCCACCCCGACTTGGCCAGTAGAACGGGCATAGGCATCCGCTGCGTGTACGGCGGCCTGCTCATGCCGCACCAGAATATGCTTAAAGCCATCCTGTTTATAAATCTCGTCGTAGATGTTGAGTACCGCGCCGCCAGGATAGCCGAAGACATGCTTCACGCCCTCTGCGTGCAAGCAGCGTATGACGATCTCCGCGCCGGTAAGTTCTGTGTCGGCCATGGTGCTACAAACAAGATGCTGAAAGGGGGCCAACACTAGCGATTTCATGCCGTTCCGTCAAGTTTTACGCCCCATGGAGGCGGTGCTAAACTGCCGAACCAGAGAGACTTGCAAAGGTATTCATGCCCATTCAGGACCTGCGTGAACTGGCCTTGGCCGTGCGTGAATTTGGCCACGCCCGCGACTGGCATCAGTTCCATACCCCCAAAAACCTGACCGCCGCCCTCATTGTCGAGGCCGCCGAACTGCTGGAGCCCTTCCAGTGGCTGACCGCCGAAGAAAGCCTCAATCTCTCCCCCGAGAAGCGCGAGGCCGTGCGTCAGGAAATGGCCGATGTCCTGATTTATCTGGTCAGCCTGGCCAACTGTCTGGACATTGACCTGCTTCGCGCGGCCGAGGACAAACTCAGCATCAACGCCCGTAAATATCCCGTCGAACGCGTGCGGGGCTCCGCTGAAAAACCGCCGCCTTCAACCACCGACACAGGAAAACAACCTTGAGTTACTACAAAAGACATGTCTTTTTTTGCCTCAACCAGCGTGATGACGGCGGCGAATGCTGCGGCACACCCAACGCGGAGGCCCTTTTTGAACATGCCAAGGACAAGGCCAAGGCGCTTGATCTGCATGGCGGGCGCGGCAAAAACCGCATCAATCGTGCCGGCTGTCTGAACCGCTGCGAACACGGCCCCGTCTGTGTGGTCTATCCCGACGCCACCTGGTACACCTATGTGGATGAAGAAGATATCGACGAGATCCTCACGGAACACCTACAACACGGTCGTGAGGTCAAGCGCCTGAAAATCGCCTGATTCCCATGCGCGAGCATCTGCTCCTTCCCGGACCGGCCGGCCCGATCGAGACCGTCATCGAAGTCCCGGAAGGCGCACCCGCCGGACTGGCACTCATTGCCCATCCACACCCGCTGCACGGCGGCACCATGGACAACAAGGTCGTCACCACGCTGGCCCGGGCGGCACTTTCCGCCGGATTCGTGGCGGTGCGCAGCAACTTTCGCGGTGTGGGCCAAAGCGCCGGGGTGCACGATCATGGCCACGGGGAGTGTGACGATCTGTCCGCACTCACCCAGATCATCGGCGAACGCTACCCCGGGCTCGACTGGACCCTGCTCGGATTCTCCTTCGGCGCGTTTGTACAACAGCAACTCTCGCTGCGCCTACCGGTCGGCCAACACCTGCGGCAAGTCATCCTGGTCGCGCCGGCGGTCACCCTGCGCCCTTTCGGCGCCGTCAACGGCCCCGCGACCCTTCTCCAGGGCGATCAAGACGAGATCATCCCGCTCGCGGCCGTCCGCGCCTATGCGCAGACGCATGCGCTGAATCTGGTCGTGGTGCCGGAGGCCGGGCATTTCTTCCACGGCAAGCTGCTCGATCTGCGCAGCGCAGTGAGCACGCTACTGACCGCGCCTAAGGGTGGCGATAACTAAGGGCGACGATAATCGAGGTGACCGTCGATCACGGTGTAGTGGACGCGTCCCAACATCTCGTGACCCAGATAAGGGCTGTTCTTACCCAGGCTCAGCAAGGACTCGGCGCTCACCTGCCAGATACCCTCCGGATCAAAGACGCACAGATCCGCCGGACCACCGACCTGCAGATAACCCGCGCCGATGCCCATGATGCGGGCCGGCCGATGGGTGACCTTATCCAGGGTCTGCAGCAAGGACAGACCCGCCTCGCGGCCCCAGCGCAGGGTGAGCGGCAACAATAGCTCAGCCCCCGTCGCGCCGGGTTCCGCCTCCTGGAAGGGGCGCTCCTTGACATCCTCATCCACGGGCGCGTGATCCGAGCAGATCGCATCAATCACCCCATCGGCCAAGGCCTGGCGAATCGCATCACGATCACGCAGGCTACGCAGCGGCGGCACCAGGTGACAGTGCGGATTGAAATCGGCGGTGTCCATCTCCGACAGATGGACATGATGGATAGCCACATCACAGGTTACCGGCAGGCCCGCGGCCTTGGCCTGACGCACCATGTCCACCGCCGCCCGGCTCGACAGGCGCGCAATATGCACCCGCGCCCCCGTTTGCCGCATCAACAACAGGATGGTTTGCAGGGCCACCGTCTCGGCCGGCACCGGGATGGCCGGCAAGCCCAGACGCGCCGCCACCAAACCATCATGGGCCACGCCACCCCGAGCGAGGAAAGAGTCCTCGGGACGCAGCCAGACCGGCAAAGCAAAGCTCGCTGCATATTCCATCGCATGAAACAGAACCGCCGTATCAATGAGCGGCGCATCGGCCTGGCTAAAGGCGATACAACCCGCCTCATGCAGCTCGCCCATCTCGGTCAGGCGCTCGCCTTTAAGCTGATGCGTCAGCGCGCCAACCGGATAAACGCGCGGCCCCGGCATACTGCGGGCCCGGAATTTAAGCATCTCGATCAGGCCGGGCTCATCCAGCGGCGGATCGGTGTCCGGTGGGCAGGCCAGAGAAGTGATGCCTCCGGCCGAAGCCGCCTGCATCTCAGATTCCAGGCCGGCCACATATTCAAGGCCCGGTTCGCGCAGGCGCAGCGACATATCAACGAGGCCGGGGCAAACCACCAGGCCCGAGGCATCAATCTCTATCCCGGCGTGAAAATCGGCCGGGGCCGTACCAAGACCCACCACGCGCCCCGCGGCAACAAAAACATCCTGAACCTGATCCAGACCGCTGGCCGGATCAATGACTCGGCCCTTGCGTATCGCCATCTTCATGAGTTGGCCCCCGCGACAAGAGACATCACCGCCATCCGCACGGCAATGCCATAAGTCACCTGCGGCAGAATGACCGACTGACCGCCATCGGCGACAGCAGAGTCAATCTCAACGCCGCGATTCATCGGCCCCGGGTGCATCACGATAGCATCCGGCCGGGCATGTTTCAGGCTCGCAGGGGTCAGGCCCCAGTGCTTGTAATACTCACCGGCCGAGGGCAGACGCGCGCCCTGCATGCGTTCGTTCTGCAGGCGCAACATCATCACCACATCAACATCCTTGAGACCCTCTTCCAGGCGGTGGAACACATGCACCCCCATGCCGCTGACATCGCGCGGCAACAGGGTGCGAGGCGCAATCACTCGCACCTCGGGGCAGCCGAGCGTGGTCAGGGCGTGGATCTGCGAGCGGGCAACGCGCGAATGCAGGATATCGCCGACGATAGCCACGCGCAGGTTGTGAAAATCGCCCTTGTAGTGGCGAATGGTGAACATATCCAGCAGGCCCTGCGTCGGGTGCGCCGAACGGCCGTCACCGGCGTTGATGACATGGATGTGCGGGGCCACATGGCGAGCGATCAGGTGCGCCGCCCCGGCAGCCGAGTGGCGGACCACAAACATGTCCGCCAACATGGCGGACAGGTTGGATACGGTATCAAGGAGGGTCTCGCCCTTGCTCTGTGACGAGGCGCTGACATTGAGGTTGACGACATCGGCCGAAAGTCGCTTGGCCGCGATCTCGAAGGTCGTGCGGGTTCGGGTCGAGTTCTCGAAAAAGACATTGAACACCGCCTTGCCACGCAACAGCGGAACCTTTTTGACATCACGCTCGCCGACCGACACAAAGGACTGTGCCGTATCGAGGATCTCGGTCAGGATGCGCTTGGGCAAGCCATCCAGGGTCAGCAGATGGCGCAGGCGGCCATCCGGGGTCAGTTGCAAGTTAGGTGTCATCTTGGGTGTCATCGTCCCCTCACCACGGACCGCGAACCAGGCTCAACGCACCGGCCTCGCTACGCAACAGGTCGATATGCTCGTTGGTTGGCAGGTCCAGCCGCAGTCCGGTGTAATCAGCACAGACCGGCAATTCGCGTCCACCCCGGTCAATCAATACAACCAGCCGGATCGAGGCCGGACGACCATAATCAAACAACAGGTTGATGGCGGCGCGGACGGTGCGCCCGGTATAAAGAACATCATCGAACAGAATGACCGTACGGCCCTCAATATCGAAAGGGATGCGCGAGGGTTTCACCTCCGCATGCAGGCCGCTCTGGGCAAAGTCGTCGCGATAAAACGAGACATCCAGTTCACCCAACAGGTGGTCGCCACCCAGACGCTGGATGATCTCATCGCGGAGCCAGACGCCCCCCGTGTGGATGCCGATGAGCGCGCAATCGGTCTTCATCACCGGCGCGAGCTGTGCCGCGAGCGAGTCTATGAGGGCATTCGGTTCAGGTAGCGTCATGGTCCATGGCATCCGTGCGGGCAAGATGATCCAGCAAAATGCGCTGCGCCGCCAGCGCATCAATCGCCGCCTTGTCAAAACTACTGCCGCCCGCCTCAAAAAGTCGCGTCGCCGCATCAGCAGAGGTCAGGCGTTCGTCGGCAAAATGGACCTGCAGGTTGTAGCGACCGCGCAATTGATTGGCAAAGCGCTGGCAACGCAGGGTCATCTCGTGTTCAGTTCCATCCATGGACAGCGGCAGCCCCACCACCAATTCAACCGGTCGCCATTCCTGAATCATGGCCCCAATGCGTGCAAATCGGGTCTGGTTATCCTCGGCGTCGATGGTCTCCAGCGGGTGCGCGGTGCCGGTCTCCCGTTCACCAACCGCCACGCCAATGCGCCGAGTACCAAAATCAAACGCGAGCACGGTGCCGCTCGCCCTGGATGTGGTCCGGCCGTTCAAGCGTGGCCCGCCGCATCGGACAACATGGCCATGTCGATGCCCAGAATCCGCAAGGCGGCGCTCAGCCGCTCGGCCGGCGACAGGGCGAAGATCACATCGGGATCGGCCGGGACGGTCAGCCAGGCATTCTGCTTGATCTCCTCTTCCAGTTGCCCCGCCCCCCAGCCGGCATAACCCAGCGAAACGATAATCTGCTCCGGGCCCTCGCTCCGGGCCGTCGCCTCAAGAATGTCCTTGGAGGTAGTCAGACCAACCTGGCCGCCCACGCTCAGGGTCGAACTCCAGGCACCAATGGGACGATGCAGGACAAAACCGCGTTCGTTCTGCACCGGGCCCCCAAGATAGACCGGCTGCCGGCTCAAACGCTCGTTGCTCAGATCCAGGCCGATCTGCTCAAATAATCCGCCCAAAGTCAGCGTCATCGGACGATTGACCACGATCCCCAGCGCACCCTGTTCGCCATGGTCGCAGAGATAGGTCAACGCCCCGGCAAAATTCGGGTCGGTCATGCCGGGCATGGCCACCAGAAAGTGATGGGTCAGATGGGTGTCGCTCATGGTCGCGATTTTAATCCCCGAAAAGCCCCACATGCACATCCGGGTAACAAAAACGGAAACCCAGTTCTTCACGGATGCGCCGATTGGACAGACGGCGTGATTCATTCAGGAAGGTCCGCATCGCCGGCGTAACGGCAGACATCACCGCCTCGTAAGGCAAGCGCGGGGGCCGCGGCACCCCCAAGTGATCGGCCACGCAATCGAACCAGTCGCCCATCCTGAGACCACTATCATCCACCGCGTTGTACAACCGTTGGGGTCGCGCCCGGAACGCAGCCCGCCAGGCCAGGCGCGCCAGATCCTCGGCATGGATGTGGTTGGTGTGAATATCCACAGCCGGCAGGAGCGCCGGCAAACCCTGGCGCACCCGCGCCTCAGGCAGGCGCCCGCGCGCATAGATACCCGGCGCACGCAGGATGCTTAGCCGCACCCCCGCCCGGATCGCCCAGCCCCGCAACTGCCGCTCGGCATCCCAACGACGGCGCGCACGGGCATTGCCGGGCCGGGCCGGCCGGGTCTCCTCCACCCACGCACCCGCGCAGTCCCCATACACGCCGGTGGTGCTGATATAGACCATACGGGCCGGAGCGGCGCCCATGGCCAAGGCGGCCAACAAGCGGCGCGTGCGCCGATCGACCAGCGCGTCGCTCTGGGGCGGCGCAAAGTGCATGACGACATCGGCAATGCCTGCCAGTCGAACCAAGCTGCGCCGGTCATCCAGATCGCCCTCAATAGGACGAATACCCATTTCACGCAACAGGGGTATTCGCGATGGCGAACGATTCAGCGCGTAGAATTGCACCCCGCCGTGTCGCGAAGAAGACGGCTCACGCTGCTGTCTGACCAGACGCAACGCGATATCCCCACACCCGATGATCAATACTCGCAACATCCCGAAACCCTCATGCCTTGCCAGATCACTCTCCAGCCCAGTGGGCACCAGTTTAACGCAGAGACCACGGAAACCCTGCTGGAAGCCGCCCTCAATGCCGGCGTCAATCTGCCTTATGGCTGCCGCAATGGCGCCTGCGGGGCCTGCAAGGGTCGCGTTGTCCAGGGCGAGGTTGACCTGGGTACCTTCCAGCCGAGCACCCTGACGGAGGCCGATCGCGCCGAGGGCCGCGCCCTGCTCTGCACCGCTCACGCCCGCAGCGACCTGACCCTGGAGATCCGCGAGATTGGCAAAGCCGGTGAGATCGCCCCGCGCACCCTGCCCTGCCGGGTCGAACGCATGGAACGCCTGTCTCCCGATGTCATGGCCCTGTGGCTCAAATTACCGGCCAACGAACGCTTGCAGTTCCTGCCGGGGCAATACATCGACTTCCTGTTCAAGGATGGGCGTCGGCGCAGCTTTTCCCTCGCCCACAATCCGGAGCACGACGAACTTGTCGAACTGCATATCCGCCATGTCCCGGGCGGCTGGTTCACCGATCAGGTCTTCGGCAGCATGAAGGTCAAGGACATCCTGCGTATCCACGGACCGCTCGGCAGTTTTTACCTGCAGGAATCCGACAAACCCGCCATCCTGCTCGCGGGCGGCACCGGCTACGCGCCGATGAAAAGCATCCTCAGTCATGCCCTGCACAACGCCGAGGACCGGCATTTCATTCTTTACTGGGGGGCGCGTACCCGCGCTGACCTGTATCAGGCCGAAGGCCCGCAGCAATGGGCGCAGCAATTTCCGCGCTTCGATTTCATCCCCGTACTGTCAGAACCCAAGGCCGATGATGCCTGGAACGGTCGCACCGGACTTGTGCACGAGGCCGCGCTTGCCGATTTTGCGGACCTGTCCGGCGTAGAGGTCTATGCCTGCGGCGCCCCGGCCATGATCAATGCCGCGCGGCGTGATTTCACGGCGCACGGCCTGCCCGAAGACGCGTTTTACGCCGACAGCTTTAATTTCCAGAGCTAAACAAAGCCGACAAGGCCGCGATCAGACCCGCATCCCCGGGCCCGGTCAGACGCACATCGCGCAGTCCATGCGCCCGCGCCGCAGCGGCAATGCGCGGGTGGGGAACGAACAGCGGGGTTGTCTGCAACAGCCCCTCCGCCCCCGCCTCTACGCCCATAACCCGCACCAATTGATCAAGGATTTCTGTACTGGTCACGGATATCGCATCGGGCCAGTCTGCCAGCAGGGGCGCCGTATCCGGCCTCAGCGGCCGTCGCTCATAACACACCGCGTGCATCACCGCCGCCCCGCGCGCCGCCAAGGTGTCGGCGATCAAGGTGCGGCCACCGGCGCCGCGAAACAGCATCACGCTCTGCCCCGCCAGCGCCTGCAGCTCCGGGCAGGCCAGCAGACCTTCGCTATCCGCCCCCTCGGCAGAAATCAGGACCGGTCGCCCCAAGGCCTCGCGCAGAGGTCGGGCCGATCCTTCGCCCACGGCCGCCAGGCGTACCGATTCCGGAAACACCCCAAGATGCTCATGCACCGCAGCGAGCCCCATGCGAACCGCTGACGGGCTGACAAAAATAGCCCACTGGCACTCCGGCAGGCGCGGCAGAAGGGCGGCCAACTGCGCTGGCTCGGGCGGCGGCGCAATTTCAATCAGGGGCAGGATAACGGGCGCCACCCCGATCGCCCGCAGACCCTCGGCCAAACCCTCGGCCAACCCGGCCGGGCGGGTAATCAGGAGGGAACGGATGCGAGGCAGGGATTGCGCCACAAGTTCACTGGGGTGGAGCGATCAGCTTGGCCATCAAGGCCTCGGCACCCTGGTCAAAGAGTTGTTGCGCCGCCGCCAGACCTACGGCCTCCGGATCGTCCAGATCGCCCCAGGCCTCAGCGCGTAACACCACACTGCCATCAAGCTCAGCGACAAAGGCACGCAAATGGATGCGGCCGTCTTTCAACACGGCGTAGCCGCCGATCGGCGCCTGACAGCCGCCCTGCAAGGCCCGGCTCATCGCCCGCTCGGCGCGCACACAGGCGGCCGTCGTCACATCATTCAGCGGTGCCAGCAAGGCCGCCACATCGGCACGCCCGGCAGAAATCTCGATCCCCAGCGCCCCCTGGCCCACGGCGGGAAGGCTCTCTTCCGGCTCAAGAATGGCCGCGATGCGGTCGTCAAAACCCAGCCGTTTGAGTCCGGCCGCGGCCAGGATAATGGCCGCATACTGGCCCTCGTCCAGTTTACGCAGGCGCGTGTTGACATTGCCACGCAGGGTATCAATGACCAGATGCGGGAAGCGCGCCTTCAACTGCGCTTGCCGGCGCAGACTGGAGGTGCCGACCCGTGAACCGGCGGGGATGTCAGACAGGCGCTGGTACTGGTTGGAGACCAGCGCATCACGCGGATCCTCGCGCGCCGGAATCGTCACCAGCTCGAAGCCCTCCGGCAGGACCATGGGCACATCCTTGAGCGAATGCACCGCCAGATCGGCACGCCCGGCGGCCATCGCCTGTTCCAGTTCCTTGACGAACAGGCCCTTGCCGCCAATGCGCGCCAGAGGCGAATCGAGGATCTGATCGCCCTGCGTGGTCATGCCCAGCAACTCGACCGTGAGGCCGGGGTGCAACGCCATGAGACGATCACGGATATGGTGTGCCTGCCATAAGGCAAGCGGGCTTTCGCGAGTGGCAATGGTCAGGGTCATCACAAGGCTAACAGGAGTTGAATGAAAGGGCGGCGATAGGTTGCGCGCTATAATGCGTGCCCAAAAGTTACTGAGAGAAATCCTCTGCAACTCGATGAAAAGAAACCTCATCACACTGTGCCTGGCGATTCTAGCATGCGCATCCCTCGGCGCCGGAGCGGCAACCCCGCCCTCGGCTGAGCCCGCTTCTGGCGTCCCCGTCGCAGAGAACCTGCAGGCCGACGCGCAAGCGGCCGCAGAACTGGGGGGTGCCGTCCTGCTGGTCTTTGTGAGTGACCGCTGCGGCTACTGCGAGACTGTACTCAATGAATTTCTCATCCCCATGAGCCGAAACACCGACTATAGCCAGCGCATTGTCATGCGCCGCATCGTGACCAACAGCGACCGCCCCTTGCTCAATTTTCGCGGCGCCCCCCTCACCCATCGCCGCTTTGCACAAGGCGTCGGGGTTCGCATGACCCCGGTCGTGCAGATGTTTGGGACCCAGGGCCAGTTACTGGGAAGACCGCTGGTTGGCCTCTCCACCATCGACTATTACGGCCACTTCCTGGACCAGACCATTGACCTCGCCATTGCGCTGGGCCGCACGCAGTCATCCGCCCAGGGAAAGCCGCTTTCCCCCACCCCCGTTCGCCCCTGATACCGCCCTGAAAGAACCGAACATGACCCAAACAACCGCCTGGTCCGGCCGCTTTTCCGAGCCGGTTGATGCCCGCGTCAAACGCTACACCGCGTCGATTCCGTTTGACTGGCGCCTAGCCCCCTTCGACATCCAGGGCTCGCTGGCGCACGCCGCGATGCTGGAAAAAATTGGCGTACTCACGGCGCAGGATCTGGCCGACATCCGCCGCGGCCTGGGCGAGATCCTCGCCGATTTTGAGGCGGGCCGTTTTCAATGGAATCTCGACGACGAAGACATCCATTTCAACATTGAGCGCGACCTGACCCGCCGCATCGGCGATGCCGGCAAGCGCCTGCACACCGGCCGCTCGCGCAACGATCAGGTCGCCACGGATGTGCGCCTGTGGCTGCGTGCCTCCATCGACGGCATCCAGACGCAAATCCAGCGCGCCCGCAGCGCCCTCATTGATCTCGCCGAGCAACATGCCGACACCGTGATGCCAGGCTTCACCCACTTGCAGGCCGCCCAGCCCGTCACCTTCGGCCACCACCTGATGGCCTGGCAGGCGATGCTTGTGCGCGATGCCGAGCGCCTTGCCGACTGCCGCCGCCGCGTCAACCGCCTGCCGCTGGGTGCCGCTGCCCTGGCCGGCACGAGTTACCCCATCGACCGCGAATTTGTCGCCGGGCTTCTCGGTTTTGAAGGCGTGTGCGACAACTCACTGGATGCCGTCTCTGACCGCGATTTCGCCATTGAATTCCTGGCCGCCGGTGCGCTGATCATGACCCATTTGTCACGCATGGCCGAAGAGATGGTGTTGTGGATGACACCGCGCTTTGGCTTCATTGATCTGGCCGACCGTTTCTGCACCGGCAGTTCGATCATGCCGCAGAAAAAAAATCCCGATGTGCCGGAGTTGATGCGCGGCAAAACCGGCCGCATGAACGGCCACCTTATCGCCCTGCTGACCCTGATGAAGGGCCAGCCACTGGCCTACAACAAGGACAATCAGGAAGACAAGGAACCGCTGTTTGACGCGGTGGACACCCTGATCGACACGCTCGCCATCTTTGCCGACATGATTCCGGGCATTCGCGTCAAGGCTGAACGCATGCGCCAGGCCGCCATCGAGGGCTTTACCACCGCCACCGATCTCGCCGACTACCTGGTCAAGAAAGGCCTGCCGTTCCGCGAGGCCCACGAAGTGGTCGCCCGCGCCGTCGCTGCCGCCGAGAAAAAAGACTGCGATCTGGCCGATCTGGCGCTGGCTGAATTGCAGACCTTCTCCGCGCTGATCAGCGACGATGTCTACGCTGTGCTGACGCTGGAAGGCTCCCTCGCCGCCCGCGACCACCTCGGTGGCACAGCGCCGAATCAGGTGCGGGCCGCCATCGTCCGGGCCCGCGCAGCGCTCAAGGGCTAAGCATCCAGGCTGACTACGCGCGCCGCCTGTTCCGAACAATACCGGTTCAGCGCGGCCAGCAATTCAGCACCGCTGCGGGTATCCACCCAGGCCTCGCCCAGCCGGCGGAAGTGAAAACCGCCGGACTTGGCAGCCACCCAGATCTCATGCAACGGCGGCTGTTTGTTGATGATGATCTGCGTACCGTTATCGAAGTCGATCTGCATGACGCCGCCGGGCGCGCGTTCCCAGTCGATGTCTGCCGCATCGAGGCGATCTTCAAGGTCGGTCATGAAAGCGTCCGCCAGTTGATGAAATTCAGTATCGGTCATAGACATAGAGGCTCGCCATGCACAGGATGGCATCAGAAAGCGCGTGATAAACTCCGGGCCATCATTCTAAGCCCATCCCTAACCGAAACAGCCAACATGCGCATCGCCTTTGTCCTTCTGATCACTCTGGCCGCCCTGACCGGTTGCGGCAAAAAAGGCGTGTTGGTCCTGCCCGATACCCTGCCCGCCCAAGCTCCCACCGCCACGACCACGAAATGAATCCGTTTGAACTCCGCAATGGCGTACTGCACTGTGAAGACACGCCTCTGACCACCGTTGCCGAGACCTACGGCTCACCCACCTTCGTCTATTCGCGTGCCGCACTGGAGGCCGCTTATCGCGCCTATGACGCCGCCTTTTCGGCGCATCCGCACCAGATCTGCTACGCCGTCAAGGCCAACTCCAATCTGGGCATTCTCAATCTCTTCGCCCGCCTGGGCGCAGGTTTTGACATCGTCTCGGGCGGCGAACTGGCACGCGTCATCGCCGCCGGTGGCGACCCCGGCAAGGTTGTATTTTCCGGCGTGGGCAAGAGCGCGGCCGAGATTCGCCAGGCGCTCTCGGCGGGCATTCATTGCTTTAATGTCGAATCCGAAAGCGAGCTCAACCGGATCAATCGCATCGCCGGCGAAATGGCCTTGAAGGCGCCGATCAGCCTGCGCGTGAATCCGGATGTGGATGCCAAGACACACCCTTACATTGCCACCGGCCTGCGCGAAAGCAAGTTTGGCATTCATCATGCCGACGCCCTGCGCATCTACCGCTTGGCCGCTGGTCTGCCGCATATCGCCATTCGTGGCATTGATTGCCACATCGGCTCACAACTGACCGAACTAGGGCCCTTTGCCGATGCCCTTGATCGCGTGCTGGAGCTGGTTGACCAACTGGCGGCCGAAGGCATTGGACTGCAGCACATTGACCTTGGCGGCGGACTCGGTGTGCGCTACCGCGACGAAACACCGCCCGCCATTGACGCCTATGCACAAGCCATCCTGGCCAAGGTCGGCGCGCGCAGCGAGACCCTGATCCTGGAGCCCGGTCGATCGCTGGTCGCCAACGCGGGCGTGCTGCTCACTCGCGTCGAATACCTCAAGCACACCGAGGCGCGCGATTTCGCCCTGGTCGATGCGGCGATGAACGACCTGATGCGGCCAGCGCTGTACGAGGCCTGGCACGAGGTCGAACCGGTCACGCCACGCCCGGATGCACCGCGTATCTACGACATCGCCGGCCCGGTCTGCGAAAGCGGCGATGTGCTGGCGCGGGGCCGGAGTCTGGCCTTGCATGAGAATGACCTGCTCGTGTTCCATTCCGCTGGCGCTTACGGCATGAGCATGAGCTCCAACTACAACACCCGCCCACGCGCCGCCGAGGTCATGGTCGATGGATCGCAGATGCATGTTGTACGCCAGCGTGAGACCCTTGCGGCCCTCTTCGCAACGGAGCAGCGCATCCCCTGAAGGCATTGTTCGGCAAGCGTCGAAACACCTCACGACACACCCGAAAATTCAGCCTTCGGTGTCGTTCGTGCCACAGCAAAAATAACCCTCGCGTGGCCACAAAAGTTATTGACGAAAAAAAATTTTTTTGATCTAGAATCCGCGGAACACGCAACGCGTGGAAATGCCTTACTTTAAGGCTCGCGGCAATCCAGATTGGATGCCGATTTTCGTAGGAGACTGTTATGGCTGCTAGCAAGAAAAAAATTGCTTCCCCGAACCCGTTGCTCTCTGTCATCGCACCCGATCTAGCCAAGAAGGAAGCGGCTAAGGCGGCTGCGAAACCGGCCGCTAAGGCCGCTGCAAAGCCTGCTGCTAAGGCCGCTGCAAAGCCTGCTGCCAAGGCTGCTGCAAAGCCTGCCGCTAAGGCTGCTGCAAAGCCTGCCGCTAAGGCTGCCGCGAAACCTGCCGCTAAGGCTGCTGCAAAGCCTGCCGCTAAGGCTGCCGCGAAACCTGCTGCTAAGGCCGCTGCAAAGCCCGCCGCTAAGGCCGCTGCAAAGCCCGCCGCTAAGGCCGCCGCAAAGCCCGCCGCTAAGGCTGCCGCAAAGCCCGCCGCTAAGGCTGCCGCAAAGCCCGCCGCTAAGGCTGCCGCAAAGCCCGCCGCTAAGGCTGCCGCAAAGCCCGCCGCAAAGGCTGACGCAACG
>Ga0194119_10006004_pt1 | contig 17861 bp, 17 predicted proteins | sample TA2MahC100mmetaG_FD_148620 | JGI IMG/M metagenome (GOLD analysis project Ga0194119, IMG submission 148620) | Freshwater microbial communities from Lake Tanganyika, Tanzania - TA2015018 Mahale Deep Cast 100m | ecosystem: Environmental > Aquatic > Freshwater > Lake | place: Tanzania: Lake...
GAGGCTGATTACTTTGTGCCACTCCGTCAGAGGGTGCGCAAGGCGCGCGCCCTGGGAGCCGAGGTCATGCTCTCGGTGCACGCCGACGCCTTTACCGAGGCCTACGCAAGGGGAGCTTCGGCCTTTGTGCTTTCGGAGGGTGCAGCCAGCAGCGCAAGCGCACGCTATCTGGCACGCAAGGAGAACGCAGCCGACGAAATCGGAGGCGTGGACATGCGCCGCCGCGACAAGGATGCGGCCCGGGTGCTGTTCGAGCTCAGTACCCGCACCCAGATCCGCGAGTCGAGCGATCTGGCGGCAAAGCTGCTCCGGGAGATGGGGCGGATCGGTCCGTTGCACAAGCCTTCCGTGGAGCGCGCGGGCTTTGCAGTGCTTCGCGCGCCCGACATACCCTCGGTGCTCGTGGAAACGGCCTTCATCTCGAACCCCCAGGAGGAGGAGCGGCTTGCGGACCCGGGCTTTCGCGATCAACTCGCCGAAGCGCTGCACCGGGGCATTCGACACTATCTTGTTGCGAGCGCCGCCACTGGCGCATCACCTCGATGAGTGCAGGCACGCCCGGAACAACGACGAGGAGCAGGGTAACCAGCGAGAAGTTCGCCTGGACCCATGGTGTATTGCCCACCGCGTAGCCGAGCGTGCACAGCCCCACAACCCAGATCAGCGCCCCAAGCACATTACAGATCACGAAGCGTCGAGGATCCATGCGCGCCACGCCCGCCACGAAGGGCGCGAAAGTCCGTACGAAAGGAAGAAAGCGCCCCACGATGATCGTGACGGCGCCATAACGCTCGTAGAATCGCTGGGTGCGGTCAAAGGCTGCGCGGTTGAACCAGCGGGACTGTCCCCAGCCGAAGACGCGCGCACCAACCCTTCGTCCCACCGAGTAGTTCACGAAGTCGCCGAGGATCGCGGCCGTGGTCAGCAGTGCGCACAAGGCACCCAGGTCGAGTCCGCCGAGGCCGGCGATTGCTCCTGCAACGAAGAGCAGCGAATCGCCCGGCAGAAAGGGCATCACCACAAGCCCGGTTTCCACAAAGATCACCGCAAACAGCGCCGCGTAGATCCAGGGGCCCCAGCGTTGCGCAAGTTCGGCCAGATGCCTGTCGAGGTGAAGCAAGACATCCACAAGCCAGGTCCATTCCATGCGCCCGGATGATAGGGCAAAGCCCGCGGCTATGATCCGGCGATGATCCGGCTACTTCCCGATACCCTCATCAGCCAGATTGCGGCCGGCGAAGTCATCGAGCGTCCCGCCTCGGTGGTGAAGGAGTTGGTGGAAAATGCACTGGACGCGGGCAGCTCCTTCATCCGGCTCACGCTGGAAGACGGAGGGATGCAGCGGATCGTTGTGAGCGACAACGGGGCGGGGATTGCGCGCGACGAACTTGCGCTCGCGCTCACCCGACACGCCACCAGCAAGATCGGCAGCCTCGACGATCTCGAGCGGGTGCGAAGCCTCGGGTTTCGTGGCGAGGCGCTTGCCTCGATCGCCTCGGTTGCACGAACGCGACTGCGCTCCCGGCGTGCCGGCGATGAGCACGCCTGGGAGCTCGACTCCGGGAGCGGCGCACTCGAACCGCTGGGCGGTGCAGTCGGCACCCGGGTGGAGGTGATCGATCTTTACTCCGCCACACCCGCGCGGCGCAAGTTTCTCAAGTCGCCGGCCACGGAAGGGGGGCATGCGCTCGAAGCACTGCGACGGGTGGCGATCGCGCACCCGCAGGTGGCGGTTGAGGCGCAGGCCCAGGGTCGAAGCCAGCTCAACTGGCCGGCGCAGGACTGGGCGCAGCGTGCACGAAGCGGACTTGGCGTTGCGCCCGGCGCGTCCACCGAAGATGGCGAGGGCCTGCGAACCTTCGAAAGCGGGAGCGCAATGCTGCAGTTGCGGGCGCTGCTGGGCGCGCCTGCAAGTGCACGCCGTCGCAGCGATCGGCAGTACTTCTATGTGAACGGGCGTCATGTGCGCGACCGCCTTCTTCAGGCGGCCATGCGCGAGGCCTACCGCGACGTGCTGCACCATGATCTTCAGCCCATCTGGTGCGTTTTTCTCGACATCGATCCGGCGCTTGTCGATGTGAACGTGCACCCCTCGAAATCGGAAGTACGCTTTCGAGACCCTCAGGCGGTCTTCCGGCTGATCGCGCACCAACTCGGCGATGCGCTGCGCACCACGGCAGGCAGCGCTCCGGCGCCATCTCTCGGGTCGCAGGTTTCACCCGCGTTTACCACCGCAGCACCTGAAACCGGTTGGCTTGCACTCTACGCACCTGCAGATGCGCCCTCATCGGCGCTAACCCAGCACCGACGGTCGGGCGGCGTGGCGTTGGCCGAGGGTTGGCAGGCAGAAGCCTTGGATGGCGGCCAGGTGCGCGATGCACCCGCTTGCAGCGGGGACGATTCGGCCGCAGCCGAGCCCGGCCACAATTATCCAGGTCGGCCCGTCCCTGGACGCAGCCATCCCGGATACCTGCAGGGCGGCGGCCATGGACAACCCGAACAGGGTGGCGGCCGCCCGGTGCAGTCCCAGCCTCCGGACGCGTCTCCGGGCGCGCCTTTGGGCTACGCACTGGGGCAACTGCACGGGACTTTCGTGGTTGCGCAAAACGCCCGGGGACTGGTGATCGTGGACATGCACGCAGCGCACGAACGGGTGAGCTATGAGCGCCTCAAGCAAAGCTGCGCAAGCCAGGGGCTGCAGCCGCAGCAGTTGCTGGTTCCCTTCATCCTGCGTGCGAGCGAGAGCGAGGTTGCCTTGGTTGAGCACTCTTCCAACGCGCTGGCTGCGCTCGGGCTCGAACTCTGCGCCTACGGTCCGACTGCGCTTGCGCTGCGTGCGGTCCCAGCGCTCCTCGCACGCGGCGACCTCGAGGCGATCGTGCGGGAAGTGCTCGATGCGCTCGGCGAAGGGGCGCCCGAGCGCGTGCTGGAATCCGCACGGGACCGACTGCTGGCCCGCTGGGCCTGCCACGCATCGGTACGCGCCAACGAGCGGCTGTCGCTCGAGGAAATGAACGCGCTCTTGCGCGCGATGGAGCAGACCGCAGGGGCTGATCAGTGCAACCACGGCCGCCCCACCTGGATCACGATTCCGCTTGCCGACCTGGACCGGCTCTTCATGCGTGGACGCTGACGATGCATGTCGTCCTCACCGGTCCGACTGCGAGCGGCAAGTCGGCGCTCGCGGTGGAACTCGCGCTCCACCCCGCGTTGGCCGGATCGGTCGACCTCCTCAGCATGGACTCGGCGCAAGTCTATCGGGGTCTGGACATTGGCACTGCAAAGCCCGGACACGCAATCCGCGCGGCGATTCCTCACCACCTCATCGATCTGATCGACCCGCAGGAGAGTTTTTCGGCCGCGCGTTTCCGCGAGGAGGCGCTTGCGCGTTGCGCGCAGATCCGGGCGAAGAAGCGACAGGCGCTTTTCGTTGGCGGAACCCTGCTCTATGGTCGAGCGCTGGAGGGAGGTCTCTCCGAGTTGCCACCAAGCGATCCTGCACTGCGCGAGGCGATCGCTGCCGAAGCCGCGCGCAGCGGCTGGCCAACGCTGCACGCACAGCTTGCGCACTCCGATCCCGACACGGCTGCGCGGCTCGCCCCGCGCGATGCCCAACGCATTTCCCGCGCCCTGGAAGTGCTGCGCATGACGGGCAAGCCCCTGAGCGACTGGCACGCGAAGGCGGCAAGGTGGCAGGCCGAGAAGGTCCACTGGATCAGCCTTGAGCCGCGCGACCGCACCTGGCTGCACCACCGCATCCGGATGCGCCTCGAGCGGATGCTCGCAGATGGACTGATCGAAGAGGTGCGCGGGTTGATCGCTCGCCCCGCAATGCATGCCCGGCTTCCCTCGATGCGCGCGGTTGGTTACCGGCAGTGCGTGCAGTGGCTTGCCGAGGGCGCGGGCGAGGTGAGCGTACTGCACGACCGCATCCTGGCTGCGACCCGGCAGTTTGCCAAACGTCAACTCACCTGGCTGCGGTCGATGCCTGATCGCGAGGTGTATGCGTGCGACACGCCCTCGGAGTTGCGCCGAGCGCTCGATGCGCTGCGCAAAGGGCTCGACCTTGCACGCGATGCGGGCCCCGGTCGATGAGAATCTCGGTGGAGGGCACCTCGATCGGCGAGGACGACAGCCGACGGGCAGCTCGGGCGATGATGACTTCAGCCGAGGAGGCCCTCAGCCAATGAGCACCTGCGGAGCGCCGGGGTCGCGTCGGACCACCCTGCCGACTGCAAACACGGCTTCTCCGGCTCCACGCAAGCGCCTCAAGACCTCATCGAGGTGCGCGGCTTCAACCACCAGAAGCATTCCAAGGCCACAGTTGAATACCCGGTACATCTCTGCGTCGTCCACACCCGCTTCGTCCTGTAACCACGCAAAAAGCGCTGGCCTCGGCCAGGCGTGCGCATCGAGCCTGGCAGCCACATCCGCCGGAAGTACACGGGGCAGATTGCCCATGATCCCTCCGCCGGTGATGTGTGCAGCGGCCCGGACGAGGCCATCCTGCATAACGCCAAGCAGGCTGCGCACATAGATCTTCGTGGGTTCCATCAGCGCATCGGCTAGCGTGCGCCCATGTTCCAGCGCGCCATCGACCCCGCTCGTCGCCTGCTCGCGGATCGTTCCGTCAGGGATCGCCCCAGCTCCCGGGCGCGTGGCAAAGGGTGTCTCCGGCAGCGTCCGGGCAAGCGTCTCAGGCGTGATCGCGCCGAAGCGACGCTCCAGAATCCTGCGTACCAGAGAAAAGCCGTTGGAATGCACCCCGCTCGAGGCAAGCCCGAGGATCAGGTCGCCCGGACGTACCGCGCGCCCGTCAACGATCCGGCTCTTCTCCACCACGCCGAGCGCAAAACCCGCAAGGTCATACTCGCCGGGCGGATAGCTGTCGGGCATTTCGGCGGTCTCGCCCCCGATCAGCGCGCATCCCGCAAGTTCGCAGCCCCGCGCGATGCCTCCCACCACAGTGGCGGCCTGGTCCACATCGAGCTTGCCGCAGGCGAAGTAGTCGAGAAAGAACAAGGGCTCGGCGCCTTGCACCAGGATGTCATTGACCGACATCGCCACCAGATCAACACCCACCGTGTCGTGGCGGCCAAGTGCAAAGGCCAGACGGAGTTTGGTACCCACGCCGTCGGTGCCGGACACCAGCACCGGCTCGCGGTAGCCCTTTGGCAATTCGAAGAGCGCACCGAAGCCTCCGATTCCCGCGAGTACGCCTGCTCGGAGCGTGCGCCTGGCCAAGGGGCCGATGCGATCGACCAGCGCATCGCCAGCCTCGATATCCACGCCGGCATCCCTGTAGTGCAGGGCAGGCCTCGGATCCGCCACGGTACTACCCCCTCGAGGTGCGCCAGCGCCGCCCGGATGCACCAAGTGCTGGCCGATCAAGCTTGCTTTTGTAAACTCGAAGTTTACGTCGCCCGCACAGAATTACACCAAGCGCTCATTGCATGGCCAGCTCCTCGCACCTTCAGGCAGCCCTGGCGCTCGAGGTTGCCACGCCCGCAGCGCTCGGGCACTTTGTTGCCGGGGCAAACGGCGAGCTTCTCGAACAACTCCTGGGCGCGGTCGCTTCGCCATCGTCCTTTTGCGCCTTTCACCTCTGGGGCGGTGGTGGAGTGGGAAAGAGCTTCCTTTGCGAGGCCACGCGGCGCGCGTTCGATTCAAGCGACACTTCGGCTGGGCTCGAAGTGCATGACGACATCGATCGGATCCCCGTTGAGGATCAGCCCGGCCTTCTTGCGCGTTTCGAGCGTCTCAGGGAGGTCGATCGTGGACTATGGCTCAGCACCAGTCGCGCGCCGCCGGTGCAGCTTGCGATGCTCGCCGACCTGCGGTCGCGGCTGAGTTGGGGGCTGGTGTTCGAGCTGAAAGCCTTGCGCGACGAGGAGCTTCAGGATGCTCTTGCGCAATGGGCGAAGCGCCGCGCACTCCCGCTCGCCCCCGAGGTGCTGCCCTGGCTGTTGCGCCACAGCGAGCGCAGCCTCCCGCACCTGCTGCGCGTCCTGCTGCGGCTCGACCGCTACGGGCTCGAGCGTCAGCGCAGCCTCAGCCTTCCCCTGCTCAAGGAAATGCTGCAGGCAAGGCACTGAGGAGCGCAAGTGCTGCTGCGTTTCACTCTACAAGGCTGGTGCCCGGCGCGGACCTCCCTTGAACCTCACCCGGACCTGGCGCGGACCTCACCCGGACTTCGCCCAGACCCCGCCCAGACCCCGCCCAGACCCCGCGCGGACTTGGCCCGAATAGGCCTGGGTTAACATCGAATGCATGCGGCTTGCGCTCTTTGACCTCGATCACACGCTCATTCCGATCGACAGCGACCACGCCTGGGGCGAGTTCCTGGTGCGCAACGGCAAGGTCGACGCTGGAGCGTTTGCCCGGGCCAACGACCGTTTCTTCGATCAGTACAGGGATGGCACGCTAAACATCGATGCGTACCTGCGCTTTGCGCTCGAGCCGCTTGCACGGATACCCCGCGAGGACCTGGTCCAACTCCACAGGACCTACATGGAGGAGGTTGTCGAGGCTGCCATTCTTCCGCAGGCCCTCGCGCTGCTCGCCTCGCACCGCGATCGGGGCGAGACCTGCATCGTCATCACCGCCACCAACGAATTCGTCACTGCGCCGATTGCACAGCGTCTGGGAGTTGAGCACCTGATCGCGTGCCGGGCGCAGCAGGTGGGTGGGCGCTACACCGGGCTGCCCACCGGGATTGCGTCATTCCGCGAGGGCAAGTTCCTGCGCCTGATCGAGTGGCTCGAGGTGTGGGGTGGACTCAACAAGGACGATGGATCGGCGATCGAGCGCCTGCTTGCCGAAGCCGTGTTCTACTCGGATTCCGCAAACGATCTGCCGCTGCTGGAGCGCGTTGGGCATCCGGTGGCCACCAACGCTGACGCGAAGCTGCGCGACCATGCGCAGCGCAGGGGTTGGCGCACCCTCGAACTCTTCGCCGACGCTCCCCGGGCACCCATCGCCGGCGTCGAATCCGCAGATCAACCCCCGGCTCAGCCGGCTTACGGGGCGTTGTTGGCAACGGATACGGCACCGAGCTCACTCCCTCGCCCGTGATCCGTAAGCTGATTGGCCGTATCTTCGGCCGCAAGCCGAAGCCGGGCGACCACCCGGATACCTGGGTGAAGCGGCATGCGGAGGTGTTTCGCGCAAGCGAACTGGGGCTCGACCTCCAGGCGGTGTCGCACGCGGCCATGCGCACCTGCGAGAGTCTGCAACAGGCAGGGTTTGCCGCCTACGTGGTGGGCGGAGGTGTGCGCGATCTGCTGCTTGGGCGTCGACCCAAGGATTTCGATGTGGCCACCAACGCGCCGCCCGAGGAGGTGCTGAAACTCTTCCGGCGCGCGAGGGTGATCGGACGCCGATTCCAGATCGTTCATGTGCACCATGGCCGCGACCTGATTGAGGTATCCACGTTTCGGGCCATCCAGGCCGATGCGCAGACCGATGCGCACGGCCGAGTACTCGCCGACAATGTCTGGGGCACACAGGAAGACGACGCGGCCCGCCGCGATTTCACGGTCAACGCCCTCTACCTCGATCCGGTCCGCGACCAACTGCTCGATTACCACCATGGGGTCCGCGACCTCAAGGCCGGGATCCTGCGCATCATCGGCGATGCGGCCACCCGCTACCGCGAGGATCCGGTGCGCATGCTGCGCGTGGCTCGCTTTGCGGCCAAGCTCGGCTTTCGCATCGAAGACGGCACCCGCGCACCGATCACTGGCATGGCCGATCTGCTGCGGCATGTGCCCTCGGCGCGACTCTTTGACGAACTCCTCAAGCTCCTGACCAGCGGCCACGCGCTGGCGAGTATCCAGACACTCCGCGCGGAGGGGCTGCATCACGGGCTGCTGCCGCTGCTCGATGGCATCTTTGCGAGTGAATCCGGCGAGCGCTTCATCCAGCAGGCGTTGAGCAACACCGATGCGCGCATCGCGGCCGAGAAGTCGGTATCCCCGGGTTTTCTCCTTGCCGCGCTCCTCTGGCCGCAGGTTCTGGCGGCGTGGCAACCGCGCGTGGCTGCGGGCGAGCATCCGATGCCGTCACTGCTTGCCGCAGCCGACGCGGTGCTTGACCAGCAGTCCGACCGTCTCGCGGTGCAAAAGCGTTTTGCTGCGGACATGCGCGAGATCTGGTCCCTGCAGCTACGCTTCGAGCGTTGCACCGGCGGCGCACCTTTGCGGCTCCTCGAGCATCCGCGCTTTCGAGCCGGATACGATTTTCTCCTGCTCCGCGCGCAGGCGGGCGAGGACTGCGCGGCGCTGTCGGCCTGGTGGCAGAGCTTTGTGGAAGGCGGCGACAGCGATCGCACCGACTTGCTCGCGCAGCCTCCCGGGAAGGGGGCTCCCCGGGCACGAAAGCGCCGCGGCGGGCGTCGCCGCAGCAGGTCAGAGGCCCAGGGGCCTCCCCAGCCAAGCGCGTGAGCAAGCGCTCGGGGCCACTGGAACCCTTCCCACCGCCGCCACTGCCCCCACCGTCCCCACTGCCCCCACCTCGCACGTTCCCCGGATCCACCCGGCACTACACCGTGGGCCTGGGGGCCAACCTCGGTGATCGCATCACGACGCTGCAAGCGGCGATCGCCGCAATTGCAGGTCGGGTTGCCGAGGGCCCCGCGCGACCCATGCGCCAGTCATCGTGGTGGCTCAGTCCCTCCGAGGGCGGGCCGGGACCCGACTATGTGAATGCGGCGCTTGTCTTTGAGAGTCGGCTTGAACCGCAGCAACTCCTCGAGGCGCTTCTTGCGATCGAGGTATCGCTCGGGCGGGTCCGCGCGCACAGGAATGCTCCGCGCACCGTGGATCTCGACATCCTTCTGGTGGACGACTTGCGCATCGACACTTCCAGCCTTGTCGTGCCGCACCCACGCATGCACTTGCGCGCCTTTGTGCTGTTGCCACTTCTCGAACTCGACCCGGTAGCGCATATCCCCGGGATTGGCGCGGCACGTACAGCGCTCCAGGCCCTCGGGCCTCACGCCTGCCAGCGGGTGGATGCACACCCCCCGCCATGCGGCACAATCAGTCCATGAGCAGCGCTGCACCGAAGCGTCCGCGACCCTTATCCGGCACCCTCGCCTCGGTCCAGGTGGGCGGATCCCACCCGCGAACGCCCTTTGAGCGCTTTGCGCACATCGTGGTTGAGGGGCCGATCGGCGTGGGAAAGACCTCACTCGCCCGCGCGCTTGCCTTGCGCTACGGCGTGGAACTGCTGCTCGAGGCGCCGCAGGACAACCCCTTCCTCGCGCGCCTTTATCGTGACGGCGAACGCTGGGCATTTCCCACGCAGTTGCACTTCCTGTTCCAGCGAATCGACCAGTTGCGCGAGATCGGCCGGACAGAACAGTTCAACGCGCCTGTGGTGAGCGACTTCCTGATCGACAAGGATGCGCTTTTTGCGCGACTCACGCTTGACGATGAGGAACTTGCGCTCTACGAGCGGATCGCCGAGGCGCAGAGCGTTCACGCACCCACACCTGATCTGGTGATCTACCTGCAGGCCAGCGCTGCGCGACTGGTTGAGCGGGTGGCACGACGGGGGGTGAGCATGGAGCGCGACATCAGCCCCGAGTATCTCGATGCGCTTTCCGCCGCCTACACGCGCTTTTTTCATCATTACGACGCCGCACCGCTCATGATCGTGAACACCGATCATCTCAATCCGGTCGACCGCGCGGAGGACTTCGAGCTCTTGCTCGAGCAGTTGATCGGCATGCGCGGTCGTCGCGCCTTCTTCAGCCTCGCCGAATAGTGGCCCACCGCCCCAACACACCGCAATCCCCGGTCCAGCTCTTTCGCGTGTTTGCGGGCCTGTCGCTGGCTGGCTTTGGTGGCGTATTGCCGATTGCCGAGGATCGCCTGGTACGCCGCGAGCGCTGGATCGAGGAACACGATTTCTATCAGACGCTTTCGCTGGCCCAGATCCTCCCCGGACCGAACATCTGCAACATGGCAGTGATGCTCGGTGACCGTTTCTTTGGCCTTCGCGGAGCCCTTGCGGCACTTGCCGGACTGATCCTCCCACCTCTCCTCCCGGTGTTGGCCCTCGCGTTTTTCTACACTGCTTGGTCCGATTCGCCGCTGGTTTCCGGTGCGTTGCGCGCAATGGCGATGGCCGCCGCCGGCCTCATGCTCGCCATGGCCCTGCGGCTTGGCTCCGGGCTCAGCCACCCGCGAAGCGACTACGCGATCGCAGCACTTGTGGTTGTGGCGATCGCAGTGTTGCGGCTGCCCCTCGCGTATACCCTGCTTGGCGTGGGTGCGCTTTCGCTCGCGATTGCACTGCGCCGCAGCTGAGCCCCGAGCCGATCGCCCGTCGAAATGGCCCCGTGGCTTCACACCGACTGGATCCTGATGCGCGATCTCCTCCTTCACTTCGGGAGCTTGTCGCTCATGTCGCTTGGCGGCTTCCTTGTGGTGATCCCCGAAATGCAGCGCTATCTCGTGATCGAGCGCAGTCTCCTCAGCCCTGCGCAACTCGCTGCCTCGATCGCGATCGGGCAGGCTGCTCCAGGTCCGAATGTGCAGCTCGTGGCCGTGATCGGATGGCAGATTGCGGGAGCGATGGGCGCTGCAGTGTGCATGCTCGCAGCGGTGCTGCCTTCGGTGGCGATCGCCTGGGGGACTCGACGGCTCGGGGCCCGTTTCACCCACGATCCCGCAATGCCAAAGTTGCGCGCTGCGCTGCTCCCGATCAGCCTCGGTCTGATGGTCTCCGCAGGCTCGGTGGTGGCCTCCACCGAGGCACACCAGCCGCTGCTGCTCGCCCTTGTACCTTTGGCGCTGTGGCTTTCGTGGCGCCTGCGCCTGTCGCCCATCCTCATCGTGGTGGGGGCCGGCTTCGTGGGCTTTGCTTTTGCGGCGATGGGTTGGCTCGTCTGAGCAATGCGCGGCACCGACCTGCCGGTGAGAAAGCCGTTGCGATTCCGCAGAGCCGATCGCCGGTAAAGGCCACAACTCCTGGAAGCAACCCCTGCACGAAGAGGCCCGTGAGTTCATACCCATGCGTGTCAGGCCACGATCCGGAGCTCGGTGGCCGGGCGGCGGGAGCTTTGTGATCGCCCGGGCTGCGCGTGCCGTATCCGCAGTCATTCCAGCGCCACATTGCGTGCCAGATCTTCCGGAAGGAGCCGATGCCATGCCACGCGCTGCGCCCACCGAAGAACCTGATCCGGTTGAATCCATCGTCGTTTCGCATCCATGCAGCATGGGTATCTCTGCGGTTGGGGCCGAGATCGCACGGCGCGGCGGCGACAAGCCCACCCGTCGCACCTTGCGGCGTTGCCTGCAACATCTGATCGGTGGGCAGCGCCTGACCACCGAGGGCGAAAGTATCGCCCTGGACTGCAATCTGATTTCCGGAATCGCGATGCCGGCCAGCGCTTCGACAACAGTCGCCACTGCGGCAACGGCCGAGGCCGGGTTGTATGTCCCTGCGTTAGCCGATGGGGCGACGATTCGCGATCAGGTTCCACGCCCGCTGACACAGCGTTGACCGGTGGGGAACCAACGCGATTCTCTTGGAACCTGTCAGCGCGGCGCAACCTTCTATCTGCCAGGGCCGCTGCGAGGACAGTTGCATGAACGGGAGCGCACCCCTGCCAGGGAGCGGCCAGCAGGCACCTCCGCCAGGGACATCCAGGGCCGACTGCCGGGTGATGTGTTGAGGGCGTTGTTCAGGCTGGAGGGCAGCACCTGCAGCCGGCTCGACACCCAGAACCTGATCGAGCTCGGCCATGTGGCCAAGGGCAAGGAGGCCATCGAAACGCAGATGATTCTGAATCACAAGGCAGCGATCGAGATGTTGGTCGAGGACGTCGATAAGGCGGGCCTTGACGCCTTCAACTTCGCCTTCAACTTCGCCTTTACCTTTGCCTTACAAACCCACCTCAGGCAGACAAAGCAGGCTCAGCCGATCAGGCGCGCGTAAGGCCCACCGCCCAGCGCCGTGAACTCCGAGAGGATCGTTGGCGTGTCTCTGGGGCGCTGATGCAATTGATCGAGCACATCGCTTGGCGCTTCGACCAAACCGTCGATGGCGCGCCCAAGGAGGCCCTCGCGGAAAGCCAGCTGCAGGTGCCAGTCGCGGAAGAGCCGCACAGGGATCTGCTGCTCGCTCAGGATCTCGATGGCGTGGTGCCTGGGGTCGTGCCGGATCGACTGCCAGAGGCGAATCATGCTGGCGTCGGGACCCTCGATCCACTGATAGAAGACGCCCTGATCGTAGACCAGAAGCCCGGTGATGCGTTCGGCCCGGTTTCGACCTCTCGCTTGCGTGAGCAGGTAGAGCAGCTCGAGCTCGGACAGTGGCAGCCGCGCTTTGCTGCGGTAGACCAGCGTGGAAAGAGGGGCCAAGCGTGTAGTCCTTCGGTAGTACTCACAAGCGGCAGCGTGGACTCATCGCCTGAGGCGTGGGTCACTGCGAAGGCTTCGCACCCGATTATGGACCCTTTCAGGCGCTTGTACAGCACTCGAGGCCCCAAACTGTCAGATTTTTTTTACAGTGCGGAGTGAGGGGCGCGCGTGACAGGCTGATGACATCCGGGGCCTTCGGCAACCTCGCATCAGGCCGTCGGCTCCAACGCCACCGACTACCGCGTCGCAGCTTTGTGCGTGCAAGGCGCTCTGTGGTGCCGGGAGCGGGAATCGAACCCGCACGCCCTTTCGGGCACTGGATTTTGAGTGTTCGTTGCTTGCGTTCTCGCCAATTCTTGGAACTTCCCAAGTTGTTGATGTTTCGATGAAAAGCGTCTGATTCACGGACAGCGTAGTTCCCTTGTCTTCTCTCTTTTTGTGTAGCTTTCGCTGCCGGATTACACAGGAATTACACAGGAATTAGACCAACCTTCGGCCCACCCTGGCGTCATTTGGTCAGCGACGACCCTGAGGCCGATCCGCAAGCGTACAGGTGCCGCTGGAACCCAGGGAACACCTGCCGCACCGCCCTTTCCGCAGCGCCGTCACCTTGCCGCGTCTGCGAAAACGGGGGCTATTTCAAGCGCGGCCGGGGGTGATTTGCGAGCAACTCACGCGCTGCGCGCACCACTTTGTCGGGTTTCAGGCGCGACACTGCCTCGAGTGTCGGCGCGTAACCCACGGGGATGCGCGGCGCGCCCACGCGTGAAACCTGGCAGCCGCAGTGTTGCGCGGCCGTTGCGGCCACTTCGGCCCCAAAACCTGCAACCTGCACCGCCTCGTGCACCACCAGCAACCTCCCGGTACGCGCGGAGTCGGCGATCACGGTGTGGCGATCCCATGGCCAAAGGGTACGTAAATCGATCACACTCGCCTGCACACCTTCAACCGCGAGTTGTTCGGCCGCTGCCTGCGCCACATGCACGGCCGCAGACCATGAGACCATTGTGAGATCGTCGCCGGTGCGCAGGACCCGTGCGCGCCCCGCAGGCAGCATGTCAGCATGATCGACCGGACCCTGCAAGCCCCAGAGTTCCTTGTGTTCAAGGTAGACGATCGGGTCCTCGCCGCAGAGTGCCTGCGAAAGAAGCGTGTAGTTGTCTTGGGGCGTGGCCGGGCACATCACGGCCACACCCGGCAGATGTGCGAACCATGCCTCGAGACTTTGGGAGTGCTGTGCGGCCGAACTGCCCCACAGCCCAATCGGCATTCGCAAGACCACCGGCACACGCCCCTGGCCACCGAACATGAAACGGTTCTTGGCCGCCTGATTCACGATCTCATCCATCGCACACAACGCGAAGTCGATGACGCGCAATTCCACCACCGGCCGAAGGCCCGCAAGTGCCATGCCCACGCCTGAACCTGCAATGGTGCTTTCCGAGATCGGCGTGTCGATCACCCGGTGCGCTCCGAATTCCTCCTGTAGCCCCTTGTACTGCTGGAAGATGCCGCCGCGGCCAACATCTTCGCCCAGCACAACCACCGAATCATCGCGGAGCATGGCCTCACCTACGGCGAGAGCCGCAGCCTGTGCGTAGGTGAGCGTACTCAGTGCCATGTGCCCGCGCCCAGGGTCTGCACCTCGTTGAACGCCTGATGCGCATGCGGCAGCGGTGACGCTTCGGCAAAAGCCAGCGCATTGCGCACTTCGTTGGCGACTTGCTCTTCAATTGCAGCAAGATCCTGCTGGGGTGTGCCGGTGTGGAGCAGATGCTGGCGCGTGCGGCTGATGGGATCGGTTTCAGTGGCGGCTGCGATGTCCTCCGGGGCACGGTATCCCTGCTGATCGGCAGAAAGGTGACCCCGCACCCGCCAGGTGACCGCATGCAGCAGTCGGGGCCCATGCCCACCTCGGACCTCCGCAACAAGACGCCGCGCGAGTTCGCTCACCGCCTGCACATCGTTGCCGTCGACCGCGAAACCCGCAACGCCCAAGGCTTGCGCGCGTGCCACAACTCCGGGCCCTGCGGTAAGCGTGTCGGTACGGCTTGTGGCTGACCAGCGGTTGTCCTCACACACAAACAGCAAAGGCAACTGGTAAACGCAGGCCCAGTTGAGCGCCTCCAGAAACGGACCGCGATTGACCGCACCATCTCCGAAAAAACACGCCACGATGTGCGGCTGACCACGCAGTTTCAGCGCATGTGCTGCGCCGCAGGCAATCGGTAGGCCAGCGGCAACCACGCCATTGGCTCCAAGCATGCCCACAGAGAAATCCGCAATGTGCATCGAGCCTCCCCTGCCGCCGTTGCAGCCATCGCTTCGGCCAAAAAGCTCGGCCATCATCCTTTGCATGCTGGCACCTTTGGCCAGCGTGTGCCCGTGACCGCGATGGCTGCTCGTCAACAGATCTTCACGCTGGAGTCGTGCACAGACGCCGGCGGCAACCGCCTCCTGCCCGATCGAGACGTGCAATGGCCCGCGCACCTTGGTTCGCGGATCCGCAGACTGCCCCCAGACGGCTACACCGCCGGCGCTGGCCTGCTCCGCAGCAAGTTCAAAGGCGCGGATGCGGACCATGGTTCGGTACAGGTTCACAAGATCGGCGGTCATAGGGCAACGGTGGAGATCCAGGGAACAGCCGCGATCACCACGACGCCCACCAGCAATGCTGCGAGATAGGGCCAGATGGCCCCAATCACGTCGTCGGGCCTGGCATTGCCGATGCGGCACGCGATGTAGAAACCCACACCAACCGGCGGCAGCATCAGTCCGATGTTCATCGCACACACCACAACCATGGCGTAATGCACGTCATGGATACCCAGCTTCCTTGCCATCGGGAACATGATCGGCGCGAGCAGGAGCACAGCAGGCAGGCCTTCGAGCAGACAGCCGAGCACCAGGAACACTGCGATCGAGACCGCAAGAAACGCTGCAGCGCCCCCAGGCAACGTGGTCATGAAGGTGGAGAGTTGTTGAACAACACCGCTTTGCGTGATTGACCACGCCATGGCCGAGGCTGCGCCGAGCACAAACAGAACCGCACCTGAGAGCGCGGCCGTTTCAACCAACATGCCGTAGAACTTGCGCAGGCCGATGCCGCCATACATCAGCTGACCAACGCACAGCGCGTAGACGACTGCGATGGTCGACACCTCGGTCGCGGTGGCCACGCCTTCGCCAACAGCGGAACGGATCAGAAACGGGAGCACCAGCGCCGGCGCAGCCACCAGGAGAAACCGGCAGACCTGCTTGAGCGGTGCGCGCCTGGCACCGCGCATGTCTTCGTGGCGACCCTTCCAGCGCGCCAGCACCAGCAACACCGCAAGCAGTACCAGCGCAACGATGAAACCGGACTGGAACATTCCAGCGATCGTTACACTCGCCACTGCGCCGAGCACGATCAGCACGATGCTCGGCGGAACGGTGTCGGCCATCGCTGCGCCAGTGGCCAGCAGCGCCACCATTTCGGCGGGTTGGTGGCCACGACGCTTCATTTCGGGGAAGAGGGCCGGGGCCACGGTGGCCATGTCCGACACCTTGGAGCCCGAAATGCCTGACACGATGAAGAGTGATCCCAGGAGGACGTAGGACATGCCTGCCCTGATGTGTCCGAGCAGCGAGGCCAGGAAGTCGACGATGGCCTTACCCATGCCAGTCGTGTCGAGCACGCAGCCAAGCAATACAAAGATGGGAACCGAGACAAGTACGATGCTGGACATGCCTTCGTCCATGCGCCCCACCACCACCGTGATCGGCACCTGCGTGCTGAATGCCAGGTAGGACACTGCGCCAATGCCGAAGCAGAACGCAATCGGCACACCAGCGAGCAAACAGACCGCGACGAAACCCACCAGAAAGATCGCGATGTTGGGCGTCCCAAGCTTGAGCAGGTACGGGGACAACAGCCAGCACAGGCCCATCAGCGCAGCCACCAGCAGGGCCGCGAGAAGCAGGTCGGCCCTGCGTGCCGAACGGCCGGCGTAGATGGCGATGATCAGCAGCATGGCGATGAAGCCCGCGGCTATCGATCCCACGCGGAACGCGTTGGGCATATCGAGGGCAGGTGTCCGGATTGCCCATTCATCCGCCGCATAGTCGACGGCCGGGCCGATCAGGGCCAGTAACAAACCGGCCATGGCTACCAGGGCAAAGGCCTGCACGAACGCGCGCCGTCGAGGCGGCAGCATCTCGACAAAGAGGCTCAACCGCAGGTGCTCGTTGCGGTGCAGGGCAATGGCGGTGCCGAGCATCGCGAGCCAGACGAAAGCGATCGAGACCACCTCGTCAGACCACACAATGGGCTGGGCGAACACATAGCGCGAGACCACACCTGCGAGCAACAGGGATGTGATGAGCAGTACCAATGCTGCCGAAGAGGCCTCGAGCGGCCGCATCCAGACCGGACTGGCAAAAGCCGGGAAAGGCGTTCCAGACCCGGCTTGCCCCTGAGTTGCTTCGGTAACGGATCGCGCCATCGGAAAGCTCAGGCCATCAGCCGGGCCTCAGCCGAGTCTGCCGGTGTATTGCTCGAGCACTGCCCACGCCTCCGGCCCGAACCTGGACTTCCACTCGCTGTAGAACCCGGATGAGCGCAGTTTGTCGCGGAACGGCCCGGTGTTTGGCGTATTGAATACCATGCCTCTGGCGGCCAGGTCCTTCTCGAGCGTGGCGTTGAGCGCGGCCAGATCGGCGCGCTCTGCCATGGCTGCAGCGTTGAGATGCTTGGCCACGATGGACTGGATGTTGGGCGGCAGGCGGTCCCAGGCGCGTTTGTTGATCAGCGTCCAGAAACCGTCCCACATGTGGTTGGTGACCGAGCAGTACTTCTGTACTTCGAAGAGCTTGAAGTTTGAGATCACCGACAGCGGATTCTCCTGGCCATCAACCACCTTGGTCTGCAGCGCGGTATACATCTCGGAGGCGTTGATCGAGGTCGGCGCCGAATCGAAGGCCTTGAACATCGAGGTCCACATCGGCGAGACAGGCACCCGGATCTTGAACCCCTTAAGGTCTTCGGCTGTGTTGATAGGCTTGGTTGAGGTGGTGATCTGGCGGAAGCCGTTATCCCAGATCTTCTCGAGTGCGATCAAGTTGGCCTTGGCAATCTGCGCGCGAATGTAGCCACCCACCTCGCCATCCATGGCCTTCCATACCGCGTCGTAATTGGGGAAGGCAAAGCCCAAACCGTTGAGCGCCGCAGGGGTGACCAGCGTGGATAGGATAAGACCGGAGAGGTTGAACATCTCCACACCGCCAGAGCGTAACTGGCTCAGCGTATCGGTGTCGGAACCGAGCTGGTTGCTCGGGAAAATCTGGAGGTCCATGCGACCGTTGGTTTCTTTCCTGATTGCCTCCGCCGCCTCCTTGGCACGTATGTTCATGGGGTGCACCGGCGGCTGGTTGTTGGCGTACTTGAAGGTGAATTCTGCCCCCTGGGCAAAGGCGAGCTTGAGTGGGACCCCAAAGGAAGCTGCGGAG
>Ga0194119_10006008_pt1 | contig 17856 bp, 15 predicted proteins | sample TA2MahC100mmetaG_FD_148620 | JGI IMG/M metagenome (GOLD analysis project Ga0194119, IMG submission 148620) | Freshwater microbial communities from Lake Tanganyika, Tanzania - TA2015018 Mahale Deep Cast 100m | ecosystem: Environmental > Aquatic > Freshwater > Lake | place: Tanzania: Lake...
TACAATTTGCAAAGTGCTGCGATTTAATCGTTCAAAATATTACCGTCGAAAAGCGTATGCACCCGGACAAGGCAGTCGAAAGACTAATTTGAATGATATGGATTTAACCGAAGGGAGGCAAAAAATTGTTGAGTGCATAAAACAATTGTGCAGCGAATATCCCAGTTGGGGAAGTTGTAGAATAACAAATTGGCTCAGGAAAAGAGAGAATTTGTTAATAAATCGTAAAACTGTGCAGCGGATAATGAGAAAAGAGAATTTAATAGTTCAGCCGAGAGAAAACGGGCAAGTCGGGAGAGTAATCATCGTAAACCAGTACCTGTGAAACCGAATGAGTGGTGGGGCATAGACATGACTAAGTTTTTAGTTGAAAGCTTAGGCTGGGTTTATGTTGTGATTGTTGTTGATTGGTTCAGCCGAAAAATTGTAGGTTACTCAATCGATCAAGGATGCCGAACAGATGTTTGGATAGCTGCATTGGATAAAGCTGTAATAGAAGTATTTCATAAAGGTACTAGAGCCGAGGAGCTACACTTGATGAGTGATAATGGCTCGCAACCAACATCAGGCAAATTTATAAATACATGTCAGACACTTGAAATTAAACAAGCTTTTACAAGCTATAATAATCCGAAAGGTAATGCTAATACCGAGAGAATGTTTAGAACAATGAAAGAAGATTGTATCTGGATAAATGATTTTTGAAACTTATGATCAGGCCTTGCTATCAATTGAGAAATGGATTAATTTTTACAATGAGCAGTACTTACCTGCCACGACACAGCTATGTTGTAGCTGGAATTCAGCCATTAACTATATGAGTCCAAATGAATTTTTACAAAAATATTATACCCGTAAAGCTGCTTAATTCTGTCTTGATTTTTGGGGTCCACTACACAACAGAAGTTGATTTGTTAATTGGAGATTCGTCTAAAGCAGAGAAATTACTTAGTTGGAAAGCTAAGACAAATTTAAATGAGCTTGTTCATATCATGATGAAATCAGATTTAAATAAAGTTTTAGTGAGAGGTTTTTAGTGGACAGTTTATTAAACAGGTGGCATTTTTCATGTTCTATTCTCAGACTGAAGCATGTAGAGAGCCATGAAGTATATTCACTCTCGCAAACTCTATTGCAATGGAGCACGTCTTAAATTGAGATGGTGTAACATATTGTAATGTAATAAGTTAGAAGTACAATAAATTATGCTCCGACTATTGGAGCACGCCTCGTAATTAGTACATTTTTTACACGCCCGTTACTTAGTGACGGGCTTTTTTGTTTCTAGTCGAAATGAAAAAATAAATTGATTCAGTAGATTTCTTATTAATTTTCACCGATCAATTTTAAGTCCTAAAAATATTAAACTCAAGATAATAAGTGCGGCAGTCAAGGGAAGTGTGACAATAAGAATTATGGGGTCCTTGTCATAAAACTTCACATCACGAAAGATCCAAAGAAAAATTGGGAATTGAATCATTATGGAATTTATAATGAAAAGTATCCAATAATAACTTCTCCGCATTAGATATATACCATATCCAAGGATTAGATAAATAACAATTTGAAATCCAGGCTCAAATGCAGAAATTGTTTTACCAAGTCTCAAGTAGTGTAAAATTAATATACCATCTATTATTACTGAAAGAGTGATAAGTGCCAATACAACATTTGTTATTTTTTCTTTTGTCATCAAAGTGGATTCAATTTACAGAAATGCTCTGAAAGTATAAATGTTTCAAAATATGTGCTTTTTCATTATCATTGTAATGAGAATTCAAAATAGAAGTAATAATTATCAATTCTTAATTATACATTTTTAATTTTATTGATGTGGGGTTGTAGCTCAGCTGGGAGAGCGCTTCGTTCGCAACGAAGAGGTCGGGAGTTCGATCCTCCTCAACTCCACAAATTTTGGTCAGGTTTACTCGACTTGAATTTACCCAACTCCGTCAGGTCCGAGAGGAAGCAGCGGTCAGTAAATTTCTCGTGTGAGTATTCCCTGACCTTTTTTTATTTAAATATTTTTGGAGTGATTAAGAATTCCAAAATCCCTGCACCAATTCGAGGTTCGCCTTCAAAAACGATTTTTGCGATTCCACCTTTTTTAAATTGTAAATTCACAGCACCGCAAAGGTCTGATAATATTTGAGACATATCAGGTTCATGTCCAATTAAGGCAACTTTTTCATGTTCGAATAGAATATTTTCCAATAAAGTTTTTGCGTTGCATCCAGCTGCTAAGGTATTGTTAATTTCAAAATCGCACTCGTTTATCATATGATGGAGAAATATTTCTGCAGTTTGTTTCGCTCGAACCAATGGACTTGAATAAATTTTATCAAATGTAATTCCGAGATCATTCAGCCGAAGTGCGATTGACTCAATTTTGCGTTTTCCTTTTGCAGTTAGCTCCCGGTCAAAATCCCGTCCACTCTCAGATTTTACTTCAGCTTTACCATGACGAATCAGATATAGATTCATTTTCATTCCAATAATTGTTCATAAAAAATATTGAGATCATAATTTCTGTTTATCCAGTTATGAATTTTTAATCTGTCTGCTGCTTGAATTGAAGTTAAGTTCAACGGAGGAATATAGTATTGACTATTTGGTATTAGTTGTAAATTGCCGATGGATATTCCAGGATGCGAAATGTTATCTTCAGATATGATCATTTTATCTGTTTCTCTAATGAGAACTCTCCCTGAATATAAAAGACCTAAATTTCTTTCCGAAAGAATTGCTATCTCTTTTTTAGAAGGAGAAATAAACCGATCGATGTCATCTGTGAATGAAATTATTCGTGCATTGTTTTCAGAATGCACCATGATTACAGTTCCGATTTCCACGTTATCATATACCTTTTGGCAATCTTCTCTTCCGACTCTAACACAGCCATGAGATGCAGCACGTTTTCCTAGAGTGCGATAATATGCGGAGCCATTTAGAGCGTGAATTCCAATTCCATAGTTGAATCCCATCCAATTAAGAAGCAGAGTGCTGTCAAATTGGGTTGAATAAACTTTTTTCGATTTATATTGAATAACAAAAATACCCTCATTTGTAATAACACCCTCTTCGATATTTGGATTTCCGGTTGAGCACAAATATTCGAATGTCCTTCCATCTCTAAAATGATGTAATAGTCTTTGCGTTTTAAGATTAACTGTCAAATATGAATCTTTTGCTGTAAAAATTGTGTCGAGAATATTTGACAGCTTAATTCTAATAAATGGTCGACTTTGAAAACTTGAATTTGATTTGGAATCTGAAATTGAATTTGAATCGCTTAATGAACCAATTCCTATTCCAACTATCAAAACCACGATGGAAGTCAGTAATATTTTTAGTGATACAAGCATATTCATTTTGAAAAATAGGCAATAATTTTTTGCGTCGAAGACTTTCCAATAATTTCCGAAATCTTTTTCATCGATGAATTTTTAATATTTTCAACACTCCCGAATTTCGTCAATAGTTTTTCTGCTGTTTTATTACCGATCCCTTCAATTGAAAGCAATTCTGTTCGAAGAGTTCTCTCATCCCTTTTTTTTCTATGAAACGTGATCGCAAAACGGTGTGCCTCATCTCGGATTTGCTGGAGAAGTTTTAGAGAGGAAGAAGTTTTCGGGATTAAGATAGAATCTTTTTCATTCGGGATAAAAATTTCTTCTAGACGTTTTGCTAAGCCAATTATGGGAATATTTGTTAAACCTAATTTCTTTAACACCCTAACTGCGGATGATAGCTGTCCTTTCCCACCGTCGACCATAATCAAGTTTGGCTGCTTTTTGTTCTCAGCTAATACACGGCTGTAGTGCCTCTCGATTACTTCGGCCATACTTCTGAAATCATCAATCCCTGAATTATCTTTAATAATAAATTTACGATATTCACTTTTTTTCGGTTTACCATTTTCAAACACAACAAGAGATGCAACTGTTTCCGAACCTTGGAGTGTTGAAATGTCAAAACACTCAATTCTTGCTGGAATGTTTTTCAAAAAAATATCTCTCTGAAGAGATTTCAGTACGTAAGAAATTTTTCCATCCTTTTTTAATCTCTGTAGTTTTATATCATTCAATTCGAGTAAAGCATTCTGATAACACATGTTTAGTAGTGACTTAATATCCTGGCTATCATCAGCAGTTAAAATTATTGTTTCGAGCTTTGATTTGTTTTTGAGATAAATTTCAAGCGCTGAGATGTCATAAGGTTCATTTTGAACAACAATATTTTCTGGAATTTCAACAAAATCTGAATAATAATTTTTTATTACTGATGAGTATATTTCTCCCATTGAAGTTTCAATTGGATAGCTGAAAATAAACTTCTTTTTACCAACTAATTTTCCATTTCGAATATTAAATATTGCAGCAACAGCATCTGGAATATCTGCAGCGATTGTTATTACATCTTTGTCCGAGTAATCTGAACTCACAACTTTTTGAGAGTTTGAATAAACTTGCAGTGCGTCAATTTTACTTTTAATTTCCGCTGCTTTTTCATACTTAAGTTCTTCGCTGAAGGTATTCATTTCGCTATGAAGCTCATTGATGAGCGAATCGATTCTTCCCCGTAACACTTTCTCAACCTGATTTATCATTTTTCGATATTCAGTTTTTGATATTAATCCTTCACAAGGTCCGTCGCATTTTTGAATGTGATAGTCAAGACATATTTTAATTTTCTTTTTCCGAATAACTTCATCATCGATATGATATTTGCAGCTTCTTATCTTAAACACATCACGAAGAATTTTTAGAGCAAATTTCATTGTCTTTACATCAGTATATGGCCCAAAATATTTTGAACCGTCATTAATGATTCTTCGGGTAGGGAAAACTTGTGGATAATCTTCATTTGTGATGACTATGTATGGAAATGATTTATCATCTTTTAGGTTGATGTTGTAGCGAGGTTTGTGTTGCTTGACTAAATTTGATTCCAAGATTAAAGCTTCAATTTCATTATCCGTTACGATTACTTCTAAATCAGAAATTTTATTAACCATCACTTCAGTTTTTGCGGATAATGGAGCCGAAGTAAAATAACTTTTAACTCTATTCTTAATGTTTTTCGCTTTACCGATGTAAATTATTTTTCCGCCAGCATTTTGAAAAAGATAAACCCCAGGTAAGGGAGGTAAGTTTTCAATCTTATTTTTTAACTCAGAACTCATTTTGAATTAAATATTTTGAAAAGAAAAACCAATTAGATTGACATGAATTGTTTTTTTAGAAGTGTTTTCAAAAATAATTTATTTTGCTTGTGTGATTGTTTTACCATCAAGAATTTGATTTTTGGCGATAACAACAATGCCTGAATCTGTAACTGTAAATTTCTTTTTATCTTCATCGAGATCAAATCCTATTTCATAATTCTCCGGAACTTTAACATTCTTGTCAATGATTGTTCTTCTAATCCGCGCATGCCTGCCGACACTTACGTTATCCATTATGATTGAATCAGTCACATAAGAATAGCTGTTAACTCTAACGCCTGGACCAATTATTGAGCGCTCCACTAAACCACCACTTACGATCGAACCATCGCAGATGATTGAGTTTAAAGTTCTTCCAACTCTTTCTCCTTCGTGTGATATAGTTTTTGCTGGTGGGTATTGCGATTGAAAAGTTCTAATGGGCCAATGCCTGTCATAGAAATTGAATTCAGGTGTAATATGAATCAAATCGATGCTTGATTCATAATAGCTGTCAATCGTACCGATATCTCGCCAATAAATTTTAGATTTTTTGTTTTCATCTTCAAACGGAAAAGATAAAATTTTCATTCTCTCTCTAATCATGTAAGGGATTATGTCTTTGCCAAAATCATGAGATGAATTGGGATTATCATTGTCGCGATCAAGAATTTCATTTAATTCCTTTGCATTGAAGACATAGACGCCCATATTCACCCATGAAAATCCCTGTTCTCCAGGAATTTCGATTGGTGTTCGCGGTTTTTCTTGAAAATCTATCACCCAATTGTTTTCATCGGTGACAAGTACTCCGAATCTGCGAGCATTTTCTTTGGGATATTTAATTGAAGCAATCGTTAAAGTGGCATCGTTCTCTATATGGTGCTGAACCATTTTCAAGTAATCCATTTTGTAGATATGGTCGCCGCTAAGAATCAATATCCAGTCTGCCTTATCAGGTTTTATCAGGTTTTGATTTTGGTGTATAGCATTTGCAGTACCCAGATACCAATCTCCTGACATTTTCAGCTGAGGAGGAACGCTGTAAATAAATTCACCTAGTTCTGATTTGAAGATGTTCCACCCCTCGTACAAATGTTGATTTAGCGAATCGGATTTGTATTGAGTAAGTACATAGATTTTTCTGAAACCTGAATTCAAACAATTTGAGAGTGGAAAATCGATGATCCTGTATTTTCCTCCAAATGGTACAGCAGGTTTACTTCTGTAAATCGTAAGAGGATAGAGACGTTCGCCTTGACCTCCCGCTAAGATCATCGCAATCGTGTTCCTAAGTATAGTCGAAGCAGCTATTAGCATATTTTTCTCCCTAATACAAACTATAAATTAATTTGCTCTTTAGCAATATGGATTTGGTTGGATGAAATTCTTTTATTAAAATTACATTAATTGAATAATGAATTTTACGTCGATTAAAAAAATTGCTTTCCTTTGTGGTATAAATTTGCTGATATTCTTTTTGATTTTATCCACCGATGATTATTTTTCAAATCTACCTTTTGTAGTTCGAGATATTATTGGCTTTGGGAACAACAGAATTCAAGAAAAAATATTTCTTAGAAGTTATGAAAATAATTTTGAGCCAACACAAACTCTGTTTGACGTTCATAAAGTTAATTTAAGAATTCAAGTTTTTCCAGAAAGCAAGTTTATTATCGGTCGAGTGCATTTCAAGATTCGTGTACTTAAAAGTTCTGATAGAATAGTTTTCAATTTATTAGATAATTTAACAGTGGAAAACGTTTTTACTGAGGGAAAAGAATCAATTTTTTTTCACCTGGATAATAAAATTGAAATTTTGTTTGAAGAAAAATTGAGCCAAAGAGAAATCTTAGAAATAGAAATTAATTATCGTGGAGAACCACGCGACATTGGACTGGCTGGATTTGATTTTGTTGAAGGAACGCAACGATTCTATTCATTGAGTCAGCCGAATTTTGCTCAATCCTGGTGGCCCTGCAAGGATGATCCTTCCGATAAATTCTTAGCTGACATTGAAATAATTGTTCCAAATAAAACCGTCGGAGTATCAAATGGGAAATTAGTGGACATTGTTCAGTTTGCTCCAAATTGGCTGTCTTATAAATATGAAGTTAGTTATCCAATTTCCAGTTATTCACTTTCAGTTTCTGGTGCGGATTATAAAGAGTTTGAAAATAGCTTTATAAGCATTTCTGGGAAAAACATTCCATTAAGATATTTCGTATCTGAATCTAAATTGAACAATGCTAAAAAAGATTTTGAAGTTATTCCCCAAATGATGACCGCATTTGAAAATTTATTTGGCGAATATCCATTTCAGAATGAACATTATGGTATCGTGGAATTCGATTGGAAATTTGGAGCAATGGAACATCAAACGATGACAAGTATCGGCTCAAATTTTATAACTGGTTTGAAACTTTATGATCGATTATTGGCTCACGAACTGGCTCACGAATGGTTTGGAAATTCTGTAACACCATTCAATTGGAAAGAAATTTGGTTGAATGAAGGATTCGCTACTTATGCATCATACATCTATTTGGAGCAAACTGGAAAAAAGATAAATTTAAACTCCAGACAATTATTTTATGGTCCGGTTTATGACCCGAATGGATTTTTATTCGGGAATACAGTATATGAAAAAGGTGCTTGGATCCTCCACATGCTGAGACGGAAAGTCGGCGATGAGAATTTCTTCAAATCACTTCGGAAATACTACGAAGCAAATAAATATAGTAATTCATCGACTACCTCATTAAAAGATATTTTTGAATCAACTTGTAGAGTCGATTTGACGAAATTTTTTAATCAGTGGATTTATTCTTCAGTTGAAAAACCTTTTTATACTGTTTCTTACTCAACATCTAAGCGTAATAACGATTATATTTGTACAATAAATATCGAACAGACTCAGCCAAGGTTAATATTTGAAAACGATATTGAGATTAGATTAATATTAGAAAATAAGATGAATCTGAAACATATATTAGTAAACAATACGAAAAAACAAATTGTGTCTCTCATTATAGATTCACCAGTTATGGATTTAGTAGTTGATCCTGAAAATGATTTGCTAAAAGAAGTTATCTACAGGAAGTTTAGTGACTGACGAGAAACCATATTATTTTATTTCTGATCTTCATTTTGGTTTTCGTTCATATGCCGAAGAACGAGAGCAAATTAGGTTTTTTGAAAATGTTTGTGATGAGATCATTCGAGTTAGAGGTTATTTAGTAATTCTTGGGGACCTTTTCGATTACTGGTTCGAATATAAAACCGTTGTTCAAAAAAATTTTCATCGTATTTTAACGAAAATTGAAGATATTTCAGATGCGGGACTGAAAATATTCTATTTATCTGGCAATCATGATTTTGCTCACTTGGGCTATTTCAAAAATTCATTTGGTATTGAATTATCGGAGCAGTCAATAACCTTCGAGTTAAGAAAGAAAAAATTTTTTTTAGCTCATGGTGACGGCTTAGTAAAAAATGACTTCGGATATCTTTTACTAAAATCAATTTTTAGAAATAAAATGCTGCAAAAATTGTATTCAAAAATTCATCCCTCAATTGGCGTGAAATTGGCAAGTGCATTCTCAAGAAAGTCACGTCACTATACCGATGGGAAAAATTATGGAACTATTGATGGTTTATCTGAGTTTGCCAAACAAAAAATTGAGGAAGGTTTTAATTTTGTAGTGCTCGGACATTCTCACGAACGAAAATTCGAACGGTACAATGACGGCTACTATATCAACTTGGGTACATGGCTTAAGCAGCCATGTTATGGACTGTATTCAAATGGAGAATTTAAAATAATCGATAAAGAGAATGGCTAAGAAAAATTTTTCAAGAGAAGAACTTCAAAAATATTTCACTGATCCAAAATACCGTAAAAATAATTCGAAGGGTTTTATTAGTCGTCATAAAAAGTTTTTTATTTTCAGCGGAGTTGTGATCCTAATTTTATTTATTGCTTTATCTGTATATGTTTTCATGGGTTTACCTTCATTTGAAGAACTTGAAAATCCGCGTCCATCATTGGCATCGAATGTTTACTCGTATGATGGGCAATTGCTTGGACAATTTTTTATTCAAAATAGAATTGAAACTCATATCGATTCACTTCCCAAACATTTAGTAAATGCATTAATCGCAACTGAGGACCGTAAATTTTATTCGCATTGGGGAGTTGACTTAGATAGGTTTGTTAAAGCTATTGTAAAAAATATCATAACTCTTTCTAAAAAAAGCGGTGGTGCAAGTACAATTACACAACAGTTAGCCAGAAACTTATATCAACTGGTTGAGCGAGAAGAAAATCTGCTCGATATCGCTTTGCGAAAAGTAAGAGAGTGGATTACAGCTGTTCAAATCGAAAAAACTTATACTAAAGATGAAATCCTAGTAATGTATTTTAATATCGCCTATTTTGGAAGGGGGAGTTACGGTATTGAATCAGCTGCCAGAAATTTCTTTGGAAAGCCTGCGAGCAAGCTTAATCTGCAAGAATCTGCACTGCTTGTTGCAATGCTGCGAAATCCTTGGTATTACGATCCAATCAGAAATCCAGAAAATTCATACTCACGAAGAAATCTGATTTTAAGAATCATGAATGAACAAGGATTCACAACTGAGGATAAGTACCAAGCTGCAATATCGGATAACATTCGTTTAATGAAAACTTCTGAGTTCACAAAATCAGCAGCTCCTCACTTCTTGGAGTATGTACGGCAGCAGTTGATTCAAAAAGCTGAAAAATATGAAGTTGATATCTATCGTGATGGTTTAAATATTTTTACAACCATAGATTTCAATATGCAAAAGCATGCTAACGAAGCAGTTGCTGAGCATTTAAAAGAATATCAACCATTATTCGATAAAAGCTGGACGTGGAATAATAAATCTGATCTTATTAAATCAATTCTTGAGAAGGGGATAAAAAACCATCCAAGTTATCTTTCGGCTTCAAATGAGAATGAAAAACAAAATATTGCTTCACGACTAAGGACAGATCAAAGATTTATTGACTCACTAAAAAAAGTTGCGCAGACTATAGAAGCCGGCTTCATTGCAATCGAGCCGCGCACAGGGCACATACGTGCGATGGTAGGCGGAGCAAATCATGATTTCATGTATGGATTAAATCACACAACTCAAATTAAACGGCAGCCAGGTTCGGCATTTAAGCCAATAATTTACACTGTGGCGATTGATAATGGTTATCCGCTTGCAACTGAAGTCTTAAATGAACCGATCACACTCGAAATTGGCAATCAAACTTATTCTCCAAGAAATTCGAATGATGAGTATGGCGGATATTTGAGTTTTCGAAAAGGTCTTGCAGGTTCAGTAAATATGATCTCTGTCAGACTAATTAGTGAAGGAATGGCTCCATTGCATGATATTCCAGTATACTCGAAGAGATTAGGAATAAAAAATACTATTCAGCCATTTTATTCAATTGCGCTCGGAACTTCGGAGGTTACTCCACTTGAATTAACTACGGCGTACTCTACGATCGCGAACAAAGGAGTTTTCATCGAGCCAATTGGGATATTAAAGGTTGAAGACAGAAATGGATTATTACTTGAAGATTTTAGAACATACGCACATGAAGCTCTCTCACAAGAAACTGCCTACTTAGTAACAGATTTGATGCAGGGTGTAGTGGATGGCGGTACTGCACAAGGTGTAAGAAGATTTTTCCATCTTCCTGCAGCTGGCAAAACTGGAACTACTCAAGATTTCGCTGATGCATGGTTTGTTGGCTTTACACCAAGCCTATGTGCTGGAGTTTGGGTTGGATTTGATGATCAGCGTGTAAAATTCACCGGTTGGTATGGACAAGGTGCAAAAGCTGCAGCTCCAATTTGGGGCAGGTTCATGCAGAAGGTTTATGATGATAAAAGAATTGGTTTAATTCCGGAATATTTCGATCAACCTGAAAATATTACCACCGTAACATTTTGTGAAAAATCATTACAGCAAGGGATCCCGAAACTCGCAAATGAAAACTGTCCAGTAAAAATAACGGATGTTGTAAATTCTAAATTCAATCCGGAAATGTGTGATATTCATACAACCGGCGGATTCACACCGTTGAATGTAGACACTACATCTATTAAAATTGATTGGTAAAATATTAATTCATCGCTTTGCGTTAGCTGAAAGTCAAATTAGTTAGTTAATAATCATAAATTCTGTTCGTAAATCGTAATTTGAAATTTATTATCTTTGCACAGGATCTATTCAAAATATTTGCCGAAGTGGTGAAACTGGCAGACACGCTACGTTCAGGGCGTAGTGAGCATTCGCTCGTAGGGGTTCAAATCCCCTCTTCGGCACAAAAGCCTCACATAGTTTTTCCTGAATAAAATGGCTTTCGATTTGAAATATTCTTATGACTATTGTAAAAAAATTGCCGTCAGTCATTATGAAAATTTTCCTGTTGCTTCTCTGTTAATACCTTCTGAAAAAAGAAAATATATTTTTGCTGTATATGCATTTGCTAGAATTGCAGATGATATCGCTGATGAGGGTAGTGAGTTGTTCGAAAAAAGAATTGCTGAATTAACTTTATATAAGAATGATTTCATTCAGAGATCGAATGTGGAAAATTATCTTCACTTCCCGGCAGTATACGACACAATCGAGAAATACAATCTGAGTGAAATCCTCTTCACAAACTTAATTGAAGCCTTTATTCAGGATAATGAAAAATTTGAATACCAAAATTTCGCAGAGGTACTCGAATATTGTAAAAAATCTGCGAATCCAGTTGGTCGAATTGTCCTGCAGATTTTTGATCATCATGATCAAGAAATGTTTCGATTGTCTGATTTGATTTGCACGGCTCTGCAATTGACAAATTTCTGGCAGGATCTTTCTATTGATTTAAGGAAAGGACGATGCTATTTACCTCAAGATGAGATGCAACAAAATCAAATCTCTTTTAATGAATTGAAAAATACTGACTTATCTCCGGCATTGAAAGATTTACTAAAAATTCAGATAGACCGAACAGGTGAAATGTTTGATGAAGGGCAGAAACTTATTTTGCATCTTAAAGGTTTATTGAAATTAGAGATAAAGTTGACTATTCTTGGTGGTAAAAGTATTCTTAGAAAAATAAAAAAATTAGATTACAATATCTTGCTGCGACGTCCAAAACTAAATATTCTAAATAAAATATTTCTTTTTATAAAAATGCTTTTTGTTTAATACTAAATGAACCAGAACTCAGAAAAAAATAGTTCATTGCTTAAAGAAATCGAAATAATTTGTCAGCGAAAAAGCAACAGCAATTTTTATTATACATTTCTACTTCTTCCTAAGATAAAGAGGGATGCACTTATTACTGTTTATAAATTTTGCCGTGTAACAGATGATATTGTTGACCTTGATGGAAGCGACAATAGACACAAATCTGAGCTATTGAATTACTGGAGATCCGAATTGGAAAAATCTATTGTATCAAAATCCGATGTAGAAATTCTCAATGAAGTTGCCTCAGTCATAAAAAAGTTTAATATACCCATAGCTCATTTTGAGGAATTAATTGGTAGTGTAGAAAAGGATATTGAACCGATACGTTTTCAAACTTTTGATGAACTTTACAGTTATTGTTATGGTGTGGCATCAACTGTTGGACTGATCTCCATTGAAATCTTTGGATACAAGGAAGAAAAGACGCGAGCTTTTGCTATAAATCTTGGAATAGCAATGCAATTAACAAACATACTTCGGGACTTGAAAAGCGATTCAGAAATTGGCAGATTTTATCTACCAAAAGATGAGCTTCTGCAGTTCAATTATTCTCATGAGAAATTGTTGAAAAAAACTTGTGATGATAGTTTCAATAAGCTGATCGATCATCAAGTGAAAAGGGCAGAGAAATACTACATATCGGCTGGTGAATATTTAAAGACAACTGATCGGAAAAACTTATTTAGTGCAAGGGCAATGGGATTGATCTATCTAAAACTGTTGAAGAAAATAAAAAAGAATAAGTGTCAAGTATTGAAAACCAAGATTAAAATATCCCACATGCAAAAAATATTTCTGACTCTTGCAGTGTGGATTAAGTATAAAGTTGTTTACTAATGAAAAGTGTTTGCGTAATTGGTGGCGGTATCGCTGGACTTTCAGCGGCGGTATTTTTAGCAGAAGAAAATTTTAATGTAACACTTTTTGAGAAAAGGCAATCTCTCGGAGGGAGACTTTGTTCATATTTCGACAGAACATTGAATTGTTATTTTGATAACGGGCAGCACTTGTTGATTGGAGCATACGACTCTACTTTTTTGTTTCTGGACATAATCGGAGCTAAAGAGAATTTCAAATTTCAATCCAGGCTTCGAATACCTTTCCTTTTATCAAACGGAAATGAGACTCTTTTTCAATTACCTAAACAAAATAATAAACTGAGTGCAGCTTTATCCTTCTTGAATTTAAAAACTCTCTCCATCTTGGATCGCTTCAAGATCATCAGTATGTTATATAAGTTGCAAAGAATTGATTCCGATGAGTATCTCGAAAAAAGTGTCGTAGATTTTTTAACCGAAAATAATCAATCAAAAGTTTCGCAAGAAAGATTTTGGAATATAATTGCAATTTCAACTCTTAATTGCTCACCTTGTGATGCTTCGGCAAAAATGTTTATCGATGTACTTAAGGTAATATTTCTTACGGGGACACAAAAATCGATTTTGGTCATTCCCAAAATTGATCTATCAAATTCGTATGTCACCCGCTGTATTGAATATTTTAATAAAAAGAAATGTACAATCAATATTGGAGAAGGAATAGAAAAAATTAATCTTTCTGAAAATTCAATTAGCTCGATTCTTACTAGTCAGAAACGTAAGTTAGAATATGATTACTACATTCTTGCAGTAGACTGGGAGAACTGCGATGAAATACTAACTCAATCGTATGGGAGTAATCATAAGTTCAATTTACGCCGTAGTCCAATTTTATCTGTTCATTTGTGGACTGACAGAAGTTTTATGAAGGAAGAATTTTATTCTTTAGTTGGGTCACCAATTCAGTGGGTTTTTAGGAAAAATGGATTTGTTTCGATTGTAGTCAGCAATCCAGGCAAACTGATAGAATTGTCGAAAGAAGAAATTGTTGAATTGTGTGACCAAGAATTAAAAAAATATTTTCGTTGTTATGGAAATGCTCGAATAGTTGATTTCAGAATAGTCAAAGAAAAAAAAGCTACGTTCATTCCAGATGCGAATTCATTTAGAATTCGACCAACTCAAGAGACTAATATTAAAAATTTATTCCTTTCAGGCGATTGGACAATGACAAGTTTACCGTCAACTATTGAAAGTGCTGCCCTAAGTTCAAAAAAATGTGCTGAGATAATTTGTAACCGTGAAAAGGCAATCTAACTACATCTGCGTCATTAATTGTTTTGCTGCTTCATAAAGTTATATACTAATTCCGAGATTTTGCCGATCACTTCATCGCCCAATTCCTGTTGAGGTAAGTCTTTGGTCATCACAACAAGTATGTATTCAAAATCCTTGAAGTAAAATATTCCCATCTCACAGCGCACACCAGGAATCCCGCCTCCTTTACCTGCAATCTTAAAATCTTCTTTAATATTTTTTGTTAGGGGAGAACTTTTTGAAACAGACAGTACGTCAATCATTCTCTTACAACTTTCCTCTGAAATTAAATTTCTTTCATAAATCTTTTTGAGGAGCGTTAGCTTATCTCTAGGTGTTGAAATATTATCAAGTCCTTTGGCTCGAGCTTCAAAGTCCATCATTATTCTTTGCAATTTCGTATTTGTTAATCCTAAATCTATAATAAATTTATTGATGTTATCCATTCCAAGTTCCTTGATGAGAATATTAGTAGCAGTATTATCACTTTGCTGTATCATTAAAAGTGCGAGATTGTAATAACTAAGTTTCAAATCTGTATAATCAAAAAATTGTAAAATTCCGCTTCCATCTACTTTGATTCCAATCCTGACTTGGTCAGTGAGCTTAAAGTTGTTTTTAGCAGTTTGATTGAATAACTCTGCAAGGATTTCAATCTTGATTGCACTTGCAGTCGGAAACGGTAAATCCGGATTATGGAAATACCCATTGTTGCTTTTTAGATCAAAAAATGCTATTCCAATGGAGAAATTGTGCATTCTTACAATGGAATCAAGGTTTTTAACTAGATTTGAGTAGCTGATCGAAGAATCCGGTTGGCCTGTAATAGGCAAATTCAATCCTACAATTAATATAATCAAAATCTTCATTCTATTCATTTTTTACTCACGCATTTAATTGATAAAAATTCTATTATTTAGTAATTTGATGTGCGAACAATGACGATACACATCATAAAATATCAAACCGTTCTATTTAAAACTAACATAAATTTTGGGAGGAATCATGCCCGCGTTAAAAGAAAAACTTGCTGAGCAAATCCCTGCTATACGCGAGGAGATCAAAGCGTTAATTAAAGAGCATGGAAACAAATCAATTTCTGATGTTACTATTGCTCAAGCTTACGGAGGAATGCGAGGTGTTAAAGCTTTAGTCTGCGACACATCTGCAGTACCACCAGAGACAGGATTATTGATTAGAGGAATTCCTGTTGGAAAACTTGCTGATCGATTACCGGAAGAAGTTTTATATCTTCTTCTTACAGGCGAGCTGCCTGATGAAGAATCATTAAAACAACTTCAAGCAGATCTTAAAAAGAGAAGAAAAGTTCCCGATTACGTTTGGAAAGTATTGGCTGCAATGCCAAAAGATTCTCATCCGATGTGTATGTTGAATACAGCCATTCTTTCGATGGAGAAGGAATCTGTGTTCAGAAAGAAATATGATAATGGATTAAATAAAGACGAGTACTGGATCCCAACTCTTGAAGATACATTAAACATCGTTGCTAGAGTTCCAATAATTGCTGCCGGAATCTATCGCATGCGTTTTGGAAAAGGAAAAAGGATCCCTTCAAATCCAAAATTAGATATGGGTGCAGACTTCGCACAAATGCACGGCTTAAAAGATCCGAACGGAGAATTTGCTAAGCTGATGAGATTATATCTTGTTCTTCACAGCGATCATGAAAGCGGCAACGTAAGTGCTGCAACTACTCATACCGTGGCTTCAGCTTTATCGGATTTGTACTATGCACTTTCCGCTGGATTAAATGGATTAGCTGGTCCTTTGCATGGATTAGCAAATCAAGAATGCCTAAAGTTTGTTCTCGATTTAAAGAAGCATTTCAAAGGCGTACCAACGGATGAAGATCTGTATAAATTTTCTTGGGATTGGTTAAATACTGGAAAAGTAATTCCAGGATATGGACATGCTGTATTGCGAGTAACCGATCCGCGTTTTGACTCTTTCTTGAACTTCGGAAAGACTTATTGCTCAAAAGATCCTGTTTTTCAATTAGTTGAAAAAATATTTAATGTAGTTCCTAAAGTTCTAATGGAACAAGGAAAAGCAAAAGACCCATGGCCAAATGTTGATGCTGGTTCTGGCGCTTTACTATACTATTATGGCATGAAGGAATTCGATTATTATACTGTACTGTTTAGTGTCTCTCGTGCAATGGGCGTGTGCGCACAAGCCGTAATTGCGCGAGCCATCGGTTCGCCGATTGTAAGACCCAAATCAGTTACAACTAATTGGATCAAAAAATTTGTAGCTACACCTGCGTAATTGAATGCAACAAAGAGGCGATCGAAAAATCGCCTCTTTTTTTTATTTGTTCTTCATTTTATCCTGTATTAAAATTATAAATAGAGAGTTTTGTATCAAATAATTGGCGAGAAAAAGAGTAAAATATATTTTCGTAACTGGCGGAGTAGTTTCTTCTTTAGGAAAGGGAATTACATCTGCATCACTAGGTCTGCTTTTAAAATCTCGCGGATTTAAAGTTACGATTCAAAAATTTGATCCCTACATAAACGTTGATCCCGGTACGATGAGCCCATTCCAGCATGGTGAAGTTTATGTAACCGATGATGGAGCTGAAACCGATCTTGATCTTGGGCACTACGAAAGATTTCTAGATATTAACACCACAAAAAATAATAACACCACAACTGGTCAAGTTTATTTCGAAGTGATTACAAAAGAACGCCGCGGTGATTATTTGGGTGCAACTGTTCAAGTTATTCCACACATCACTGATGAAATCAAACGAAGGATGACTTACCTGGGAAACTCTGGAGATTATGACATTGTCATATCGGAGATTGGGGGAACAGTTGGTGATATAGAAAGTCAGCCTTTTCTTGAAGCTATGCGCCAAATAATGTTGAACTATGGGCGGAAAAATTCTTTGAATGTTCATGTAACACTTGTACCATACATTGCAGCTTCTGGTGAGGTGAAAACGAAACCAACTCAGCATAGTGTTAAATCTTTACTTGAACTCGGCGTACAGCCAGATATTTTAGTTTGCCGTTCAGAGAAGAGATTATCGAAAGAACTTAAATCAAAAATCGCTTTGTTCTGTAACGTACAGTCGAACGAAGTGATCTCAGCTTATGATACTTCTTCGATTTATGAAGTCCCTCTGGTGCTGTCACGTGAAAAACTTGATGAATTGATTCTGACCAAACTGAACTTAAAATTAAACAAACCTAAGCTTGATGATTGGGAAGA